>JAEEGL014001539.1_pt1 | contig 22232 bp, 19 predicted proteins | sample 9134231 | NCBI WGS metagenome assembly JAEEGL01 (sample SAMN16246548, study PRJNA631951) | gut metagenome | biome: gut microbiome; feature: rumen; material: fiber-attached | host: Bos | place: Iran: Karaj | collected 2018-10 | reverse complement strand
TTCAGTATTCGGATATCGATAGGAAAAATGCTTCAGTTCAATGATCGGCTTTCCCATATGAGTACCACCTTACTGTTTATTTGCTTCTTTTTTTATCAACAACCGGACAGCGTCACATGCTGCCTGAATCGTTTGATCCATGTCTTTCCAGTTCATGATAGCACTGGCTCTGGCACCGCGGCATGCACATACCACAAAAATGGCAGCACATTCCATTTCGCTGCAGCAAACTCCAGCTTTTACCCAAGCTGCCCAGCGTTCTCTTAAACGTTTTTCTACCGGAGAGGTCTCAGGCTCAACCTCGCCGTAGAAGGAATCTTTCGACTGAGAGATGCCTTCCAAAGCGTTCAAACCTCTTGCCTCACAAGCTTGTGCAAGAGCATCAACTACGTGCCTGTCTGCGATTGCAGGAAATTCAACAGGAACGTAATGGATGGTAGTGCCTTCATCCCTGACAGCACCGGTCACGATGCAGCAATCATATTTGTTTGCATCTTCAGGATCTTTGACAGGACCGGCAGTGCCGATACGAATAAATGTTTTAGCACCACAACGAATCAATTCCTCGACGGCAATAGCTGTTGAGGGGCATCCCATTCCGGTGGAAGTAACCGAGACTTTAACACCGTCAAGATAACCTGTCCAGGTTTTATGTTCTCTGTTGTGAGCAACAAGTTTCGGATTGTCCAGATAGGATGCAATCAAATCCGTGCGGAATGGATCACCAGGAAGAAAAACATACTCGCCAACATCACCCTTACGACAGTGGATGTGATACATCATCGGAGATTCTCCGTCCTGCCCCTGAAGGTATTTTTTGAAATCATGAATTTCACCCATTACAGCACCCCGTCTTCTTTTGCCAGCAGGCGGACAGCGTCACAGGCAACACCGATAGTTTTCTTCATGTCACCCCAATCCATGATCGCTCCAGCTCTGCAACCTCTGATAGAGGAAATAACAAAGAGGGCAGCCGCTTCCATTTCGGAGCACATGACATGACCTTTTTCCCAGGCAGTCCAACGTTCATGAAGACGTGCTGCAGCAGGCATGTTGTCCGGTTCATGCTGCCCGTAAAAACTGTCTTTTGACTGTGTGATTCCCTCAATATAATTCAGTCCGCGTGCTTTGGCGGCACGTGCGAGAGCATCCACGACATGGCGGTCTGCCACGGCGGGATATTCGATAGGGATATAATGGATAGTAGTTCCTTCATCCCGAACTGCCGCTGTACAGATTACACCGTCCAATGATTCATCATAGGATTCAGGGCATACGCGTCCGGCTGTGCCAATACGGATAAAAGTGTCTGCACCGATATGAATCAATTCTTCCAGTGCAATTGCGGTTGATGGGCATCCCATACCAGTTGAGGTTACGGATACTTTGACTCCGTCGAGGTATCCGGTCCAGGTCTTGTGCTCTCTGTTGTGAGCAACAAGTTTCGGCTCATCAAAAAAACTTGCGATCAGGTCTGTCCTAAACGGATCGCCCGGCAAAAAGACATATTTGCCGACATCGCCTTCGCGCATACGAATATGATATTGCAGTCCTTCTTCTGTAAGTACCATACAAATACCCCCACTTTCAGACAATATCAAATCAAACATTAATAATATATTAACAAATTTGAATGGAAGGTGTTTATACAAATTTGCAGCCGATAAATGTACAAAATGACGAAAGTAAACCACTGTACCGTAGGGCGTTGAGATAGACAAGAATACAACTCTGAAAAAACAAACGGAGGCAGATGCCTCCGTTGTATTTTCTCAGAAGATAAACAAAAAATAGGATTCAAACAGGATAGTGCTTCAGCAGATGATCGACAAGAGAAGAAAGAGAACCATTGTCCAGCATCTCTATGTTGCCGTTGTCCACGTAGGCAGATAGTTCCGGATCAATGGGAAGCTGTTCAGTAATAGGGATATCATATTTCCGAGCAAGATTCTCAAGATGGCTCTCGCCGAACACATTGATCTTTTTTCCGCAGTCTGGGCAAATAAGATAACTCATGTTTTCAACAAGACCTATGACCGGTTTGTTCATCATGGCTGCCATATTGATTGCTTTTTCGACAATCATCCCTACAAGATCCTGAGGAGTTGATACAATGACAATTCCGTCAATCGGCAAAGACTGGAAGACAGTTAGCGGAACGTCACCGGTTCCAGGAGGCATGTCGACAAACATATAATCTACATTTCCCCAGTTGCTGTCTGTCCAGAACTGCTTTACGGTACCCGCGATAATTGGTCCACGCCATATAGCAGGAGCTGATTCATCCTCAAGCATCAGATTCAAGGACATGATTTTGATACCGTTTGCGGTTTTAGCGGGAAACATTCCATACTCGTCTCCGAGGATCCGGTCAGAAACTCCGAATGATTTTGGTATGGAAGGACCCGTGATGTCCGCGTCCAGAATCGCCACGTCAAATCCTTTGCTGTTGACCTCCTTAGCGAGCAGGGAAGTAATCAGTGATTTGCCGACGCCGCCTTTGCCGCTGACAACAGCAAATACATGTCTAACATCAGAGAACTCATTCGTTTTTTCCTTAAAACTGAACTCCGCAGTGCGGGAAGAACAGTTCTGAGAACAAGACGAACAATCGTGTGTGCATTCTTCGCTCATTTTTTCATTACACTCCTTCAGTTTGGTCGCTTTGTTCATACTATACGATTCGTCCTGTTTTTTCAACGAGCGTCTATATTATCTATGTTATACTTCATACTAGTGCGAAAACAGCGGTGAAAACCGGAACAGACAGCGGGGTGAATCTGAAATGGAAAACACGCCTTGGTGGAAACAACGGGTCATTTACCAGATTTATCCGATGAGTTTCAAAGATTCAAACGGAGACGGAGTCGGTGATCTCAGGGGAATCATAGAGAAACTGGATTATATTCGTGACCTTGGTGCAGGAGCTATCTGGCTTTCACCTGTTTATGACTCTCCTATGGAGGATAACGGATATGATATCAGTGATTATTACTCTATCAATCCGTTATTCGGCACCATGCGGGATATGGACGAACTGATATCCGAGGCTCACAGGAGAGATCTCAAGATTATCATGGATCTTGTTCTCAATCACACTTCGAATCAGCATGAGTGGTTCCGCAAAAGCGTGGAAGACATCGAACCATATAACGATTTCTATATCTGGAAACCACCAATAAACGGGAAAAAACCAAACAACTGGAATGGATTCTTTGGCGGTGATGTTTGGGAATATGTGCCTGCGAGAGGAGAGTATTATCTGCACCTTTTCGGAAAAGGACAACCGGATCTCAACTACCGTAATCCGTTGCTCCTGGATGAAATAAAGAAAATGCTCAAATTCTGGTTGGACAAAGGAGTTGATGGTTTTCGTTGCGATGTGATCAATATTCTATATAAGGAGTCTTTTGAAAACGGCAGATTTGGGCTGCCTAGGGGATTGGAACACTATCGTTCCACTATAGGGAATCATCGGATTCTTCAGTATCTTCAAGAAACAGTTTTCCGGCCATATCATGCATTTACAGTTGGTGAGAGTGTGCTTGTCACTCCGGAAGAGGCGAATAATTATGTTGCCGGAGAAGAGCGGGAATTGGACCAGATTTTCTATTTTGATCACCTGTGCTCCAATCAGATTGTTGTTAAGTGGTTCAGAAAGAAATTTGTTCCTGCTGTTTTTCAGAAACAGATCGTCAATTGGATGAACGCTGTGGACTGGAATGCGAATTCATTGGAGAGCCATGATCAGCCTAGAAGTGTTTCATGCTTCGGAAACGATGGGAGATATCTCAGCAGTTCCGCAAAAATGTTGGGAATGCTGCTTCTGAGTCTCAGGGGAACGCCTTACCTCTATCAGGGGGAAGAAATAGGCATGACTAATTTTCCATTTCGGATTCCTGAGGATGTCCGGGATCTAGAAGCACTTAATGCTTTGAGAATTGCAAAGAAAATTGGTATTCCTGCACATGTCCGCCAAAAAATGATTTGGTCCGTTTCCAGAGACAATGCGCGGACTCCTGTACAGTGGGACAGTTCCCACAATGCGGGTTTTTCTCAGAACGCCCCATGGATCCCTGTGAATCCCAACTATGATACGGTAAACATCAATAATCAGATCAAGGAAGAGGATTCCGTTCTTAACTTCTATAAAAGGATGATTGCCCTAAGAAATACAGATGAAGTACTGAGGTTAGGAGATTTTCAGTTAAGCTCCTGCGGTGAAATCTTTGATTTTAGAAGATCACTGTCTGGCAGCACATATAGAATACTGCTCAATTTCACAGAAAAAAAACAGCAGAAATCAAATGTAGAAGGTATAATACTTATCAGTACCCTTGGTGATCATAAAGGTCCAGCGGGTATACTTTCACCTTATGAAGGGTTGATAATTAAGGAAACAGTTTATCATGAGAAAATGTGAACGATGTGGAACAATTGTCGACGGCATTTCGAATTTTTGTCCGGAATGCGGCTCCACTATGATCGTCGACGTGGATCCTGATCTGGAGGTCAATAAAGATATCAATGCAACGCCTGTTGAGACTGGGCAGATGCCAGCCAAAACCGATCAGCCTGTAGATTCTCCAAAACTTGAAAAAGAAGATCCCAAGGATATCGATCATTTTGACAGGAAAAATAAATTTGCGCTTTTACGATCGAATAATATCTTTTGGAGTATTTTCGTGATGGATATACCTGTGATTGGGCTGTTTCTGTCGATTATCTGGTCATTTGGCTTTGGTGTTAAGGCGCAGAGGAGAGAATTGGCTCGAGCTTATCTTTTGCGGAGACTGATTATTTTTGTAGTATTCCTGTTATGCCTTGCACTTTATCGGTGGGTTTTCAGACTGACATTGAATGACTTGCCCAGAATTATCTCCCAGACATATGAGTTTTTCTGGAATCTTCTTGCAGGCTGGGTTGGAAATACTAAATAGCTAATGCAAAGGTAAATAACTTTACATGTAATACAACAAAAAAACAGCGCACTTACAGGCAATATTATCTGCAAGTGCGCTGTTTTTGTTGGATTTAAATACGCTGATTAATTGATTCTGGATCCAAGAGGACTTCAGTCTCCGAATTGAGTCTCATGTCTTTCAACATGGCTTTTCCGTTAAGTACTTCGTCATCGCCGAGTACAATGGAATATGCCGCACCAACTTTATTAGCATATTTTAACTGAGCTTTTAAACTGCGACTGTTAAGGTCGTACTGGACTTTTCTTCCCAGATCCTGCAGTGCAAAACACAGCTTCCTGGCAGCTTGCTTGCCGGTATCGCCAAGATAGCACAGGAAAAGCTCAGGCTTTTCAGGTTCCGGGAATTGAACCCCTTCCGATTCAGCAACGTTCAGAAGCCTTTCGATTCCCATACCAAACCCGATGCCGGGAACAGAAGGCCCGCCAAGAAGCTCCACAAGTTTGTCATAGCGTCCTCCTCCACAAACAACACCCTGAGCGCCGGCTCCTTCGTGAACAAATTCGAAGACTGTTTTCGTATAGTAATCTAAACCGCGAACGATTTGAGGATTGACGGTATACTCAATCCCTGAAAGATCCAGAAGGCTGCGTACTTCAGAAAAGTGAGTACTGCAGTCCTCACACAAATAATCGAGAGCAACTGGAGCATGTGAAGCTATTTCTTTGCAGATCGGGCTCTTGCAATCAAGAATTCGCATAGGGTTTTTCTCAAGACGCACTCTGCAGGTGTCACACAATTCGGCTTCGTGATTTTTGAAGTAATCATAAAGATGCTTGCGATAAGTAGGCCGGCAATTGGAACAACCAATGGAGTTTAGTTCGAGACGAACTTTTCGGATGCCGATACGGTCTAGACAAGTCTTTGCGACACGGATGACCTCACAATCTGCATCCGGTGTGGAAGAACCAAACATCTCGATTCCTAATTGATGAAATTCACGAAGACGTCCAGCCTGAGGCTTCTCATAACGGAAGCAGGAAAGAAGATAATAGGTACGGACTGGAAGCGCACCTGCGAAAACGCCGTTTTGCAAGAAGGAGCGGACAACACCTGCGGTCCCTTCAGGGCGAAGAGTGATAGAACGGCCACCCTTGTCAGTCATGGTGTACATTTCTTTGTCAACAACGTCCGTAGAATCACCGACTCCGCGCTGAAAGAGTTCAGTATGCTCGAATGTAGGTGTCCTGGTCTCGGTGTAGCCATATGCTTCACAAACGTTTTTCAGTTTCGACTCGACGGTTTGCCATTTGTAAACATCAGAAGGAAGAACATCTGCAGTTCCTCTAGGAGATGTGATGAGTTGCGCCATTTATTTAACCTCTTTCTGAAAAATGCTCCAGCGCGTGGAGCACTTTTTATCGAACAGATTTGAATTCTGCAAACAATTAAGTGTAATCCTCGGAACTCTTGGGGTTGACAATATTTCTCCAGTCGAGGTCACCACGCTCGAGTCCATGAATAAGTACTTCCGCGGTTGCGATGTTTGTTGCTACAGGAATGTTTTGCGTATCGCACAGCCGAAGAAGGTTAGCTTCGATCTGATTGTATTTTTTGTTGGAAATATGGTCACGGAATAGCAGAACGAGGTCAATCTCATTACAAGCGATCCTCGCAGCAATCTGTTCTGCTCCTCCTTGATCACCTGCCATGAATTTATAGATTTTCAGTCCGGTAGCTTCACTGATAGTGGTACCGGTGATTCCGGTTGCGCATAGGGAATGATTAGAAAGGATTCCTCGGTATGCAATACAAAACTGGACCATTAATTCTTTTTTGGAATCATGTGCAATTAATGCGATTCTCATAAAAACTCCTTTCAAATGACGGCGAGGGGAATATGATTGCCGTCGATCCTTCCTGCAATATTTCTGAAGATTTCAGCTGCCAAAGACCGAGTCTCAAGTTTAGACCCTCTGGACACTGCAAAAAGGATGTCTTCGTCCTCAAGGATGACCCCGATTAACTGGACTCCGGTTGTATCGATACAATAGTCGAGATTGTTTGCCGCTTTGTGGCGAATAAACTGAGGGTTGATGCGGTTTAGGATCAATCTGATATTTGGGGCGTTATTCGCAAATAACCTGTCTGCAATGAACTTTGAATCCTGTATTCCAGAATTGGAGTTGGTGGAAACAATGAGATTGTACATCGCAAGTTTACTGACCGCGTCCAATGTATCGTTATTACTGTTGGTATCAATAATCACGTAGTCGTAGTCATCGGAAAGAGCCAGGACAAGGGTCTCTGCCTGAGATGAATCCAGATTTGTTCTGCCGTAACCGGCAAAGAGGATTTTCATCTTTTCAGACACACCGGAGGGGACAATTGCCTGAGCAAGTTCACAACTGCCTGACAAAACATCATTCAAATCAAAGATCGATTCTGTTGCTCCAACATATCCGTTAAGAGAACGCATTCCGTCCTCAAACTCAATCAATAGAACAGACTTATCGGAACTGGCAAAGGCTTCTCCGAGAAGGGCAGATACGGTAGATTTTCCAACTCCGTCCTTGCCGGAGCATACCATGATGATTTTTCCCATAACTACCTCACAATCATCTTAGTCCCAGTTCTTTCAGTCTAAAGAACAGGGCAGAAACCGGAAGTCCCATCACGGTGTAATAGTCTCCTACGATTTTCTCACAGAAGACACTGGCACCTTCCTGGATGCTATACCCTCCAGCTTTGTCATATGGTTCATTGGAGTTTATGTACGAAGAGATCATTTCCTCAGACAGAGGACGGAAATAGACATCCGTATGAGAGGTGAAGCCGGTTTGTATTTCCGGACAGACGATATAAACTCCAGTATAAACCGTGTGTTTTCTTCCAGAAAGTCTTGTAAGCATCTGACGGGCATCCTCTTTGTCTACTGGCTTGCCAAGAATGCAGTCGTCAACTGCCACTATCGTATCAAATCCAAGAACGCAGTCGTTCGGAAAAGAAACGGCGACCGTCAACGCCTTATCTTTCGCAAGTTCCTGACACAATGCGGCGGGCTTGGAAATAGACACACCATGCTCATTGAACCCGGCATCGACACTTATAAAATCATCAGAAATGAAGTGAAACAGTTCTTTTCTTCTTGGACTATTTGTGGCAAGAATGAATTGCATACTCAGTTACTCCCGGTGGAACCAAAACCACCGCTTCCTCTCTCTGTCTCTTCCAGTTCATCGACAACTTCGACTTGAAGGGCAAGATGCCGGATCACCATCAACTGGGCGACACGGTCGTTAGGCTGGATTGTATACGGCACCTTTCCGTGATTCACGAGGCCGATACATAGTTCTCCGCGGTAATCACTGTCAATAACACCAACACTGTTAGAGAGTGTGATCCCGTGTTTGATACCCATGCCGCTCCTTGAAAAGATCAAAGCAACACAATCCGAGGATGGCATCTCAATTGAAAGGCCGGAATGGATCAGGCAATGCATACCGGGTTCAAGAATCAGCGGCGCATCCAGCAGCGCATGCAGATCTATGCAGGCGGAGCCGGGTGTTGCCCGTAATGGTACGATCGCTCGTGGATCCAATTTTTTGATTTTCAGAACATCCATCTATTAAATATCGTTGATCCAGGAAAGATTCGGAAGATCATCATCGTCGTCTGTTGAGGGATTGTTGCTCTTCTGCTTCTGCTGATAGTCTCGTTCTTTTTTCTCTTCGTTCATTAACTGAGTGAAGGTTTTGAATCCTCTTTCTACACCGAGATTCTGTGCAGGAACAGAGTCTTCATGCTCATCGGAAGAGAGAGAAAAACTGCTCTTCGAGGGAGAGGGATCACTGAAACCGAACGTCTCCTGTGTGGACGGATAGTCCACAGTTTCCTGTGAAGCAGAATATGTATCTGCCACCGGCTGCGGCTCCTGAGAGAAGTCCGAAGTGATGTCAGGTTCATAGTCCGTAAAAACGGGATCCGGCTGGGCATCAGAAGTATAGGAAGGGGAAGGACTGCGATTTTCAGTAATCCGGAAAAGAAGCTGGTCATTGGCTTCAGTAAGATCTTCTATCTGGATTTCAAGCTGAATCGATTTCTCTTCGAGTTCATCATATTTTTTCTTCAGGGCATCATACTCATCGTCAGAATGCTGAGGCTTTGGAAGATTCCTTAGCGTTTCAATCTTCTCTGAAGCCTGCTGAATCACAGATTTAAGGTTCTGAATCTCAGAGTCTTTTGCGGCGATCGTCTGAGTCGAACTATCGATAAGAGAACGATACTGCTCAAGTTGTTCTTTCAATTGTCTGCGAAGGATTTCTGCATCACCTCTGGATGATTCCAGCTGCTTGCGGAGATTCTCTTCATTTGCGGAGCCGTTTGCTCCTTCAGTTGCCAGTTTCGTCACATGACTGCGAAGAGTTTGGATCTCTTTGGTCAGGTTGGCATTCTTTTTTACCTCATCCTCATACATGAGTTTGGCATTGGATGCATCGGAGAGATAATCCTTTATCTGAGTGCGCAGATTGTTGGCACTATGGGTAGCTTTGTCATAGCGGTCCAGATAATCGAGAGAGCAAAGCAAAGCCGCGTTTGTAACGGAAGCAGACGGGTTCATTTTCAGGATCTGGCTGAGGTCCTCATTAAGTGTTGCATTCAGTTTTCTGACATGCTCTTCGTCTTCAGTCGTATTGATAATTAGGTTAAAACCGGCAATATTCAATGTGATCTTATTGTTGGCCATGAAACTACCTCACATATTAATGTATTTGTGCATACTCATACATCTAAAATTATATTACGGATGGTAATTGAAATCAACGCAAGTTTTTATTGATTGTACAAAGCAAATTGTGATATATTCATATGTACACTAAACTGAGAGATTATGTGTATTTGAGGATTATATGAATTTTGTTGTTAATGTTAGCGCCGACGAGTTTTACAACGAGTTGAGCGAACGGATCAGAAATGATTATGGCGTCGCGGCTTCGAGTGCTACGACTCAGCATGTATACAATGTGGTCTGTGAACTTGTCCGGAGGATACTGGGCAAGATGCGTTCTGATGCTTCCAATCAGGCGGCTAAGGAAGGTAAGAAGGAAGTATATTATCTTTCCATGGAGTTCCTGATTGGAAAGTCTTTACGCAATAATTTATCCAACCTTGGGATTGAGGAAGTTGTCAAAGAAGCTGTTGAGAGATGTGGTGTAACGCTTGAGCAGCTTTATGATGTGGAACCGGATGCCGCCCTTGGAAACGGCGGACTCGGTCGTCTTGCTGCTTGTTATCTGGATTCTCTTGCAAAATGTGATTATCCTGCCACGGGTTATTCTCTTCTTTATGAGTATGGTATTTTCAAACAGCAGATCAAAGACGGCAAACAGGTTGAAGTACCTGACGCCTGGCTTCCTTACGGAAGAGTATGGTTGGAAGAGCGTCGTGATGAGGCTGTTGAGGTGCGTTTTGGCGGGCAGATCCTCAGTCAATGGTATGGAAAGTACTATCATGCGGAGCATGTCAACTATGATACGGTTCAGGCGGTTCCTTATGATATGTATATCAGCGGATACCATTCTACCGGGGTCAGTAAACTTCGTCTCTGGAAAGCAGAATCTCCCGGTATCGATATGGAGAGTTTCAACCGCGGAGACTATGCAGCTGCAATGCTGAAAAACAGCACGGCGGAACTGATTACTAAAATTCTTTATCCTAATGATAATCAGGTCGATGGAAAACTCCTTCGTCTGCGCCAGCAGTATTTTCTGTGCTGCGCTTCTATGCAGGATCTGATCTCCAAGCATCTTGCAAGATATGATGGCGATCTTGAACTTCTTCCGGAGAAGGTCGCAATTCATGTCAACGACACCCATCCGACCCTTGCGATTCCTGAAATGATGAGGATCCTTCTGGATGAATGCGGGTTTGGCTGGGAGAAAGCTTTTTCCATCGTGCGCAGATGTTTCGCTTATACCAACCATACTGTTATGGCAGAAGCTCTGGAGCGGTGGAATGCGGAACTGCTCAAAACCTGTATTCCCAGGATTTATGAAATCATCGTAGAACTGGATCATACTCTTGAAAGAGAAGCTGCAGGGGTTGCCCCTGAGACATTATCCAGAATGAGAATTATCAGCAACGGCGAGATCCGGATGGCGAATCTTTGCGCTTTTGTTGCTCATAATGTCAACGGCGTTTCCAAACTTCACAGTGATATTGTCCGTGATTCTCTTTTCAAAGATTTTTCGGCACTGAATTACGACAAGTTTGTTAACGTAACTAATGGTATTGCCTACAGACGCTGGCTCCTTCAGGGAAATCATGCCCTCACTTCATTTGCTGAGGAACTGATTGGTGACGGATTTAAGCACGATGCGATGCTCCTGACTGATCTGGACAAATATCTGGACGATCATTCAGTATTGCACAAGGTGAACGCCATCAAGTACAGAAATAAAAGCGCATTCGTCCATTATGCTTCTTCGTTCTGCAAACAGAGCCTGAATCCGGAAGCTTTGTTTGACATTCAGGTCAAGCGTTTCCACGAATATAAGAGACAGCATCTGAACGCTTTAGCGATTATCCGCCGTTATCTGGACATTAAGGCGGGATTGGGCGGAGCTTTTGTGCCAAGAGCATTCTTCTTCGGGGGAAAAGCTGCTCCCGGTTACTTTATGGCTAAAGAGATGATCCATTTGGTAAATGTGCTTGGCGATTTTCTTGAGAATGATCCTCAAGTGCGCGACATGCTCCGCGTGATATTTCTTCCGGATTTCCGTGTCAGTATGTCTGAAGTCCTTATGCCTGCCGCTGATCTGTCTGAGCAGATTTCTCTTGCCGGAACTGAAGCGTCCGGTACGGGCAATATGAAACTGATGCTCAACGGTGCCGTTACCATCGGAACGCTTGACGGAGCAAATGTTGAGATTCGGCAGGCGGTTGGTGAGGAGAATTTCTTCCTTTTCGGAATGACAAAAGAAGAAGTCCTTCGTGAACAGGGCAATTACAAGCCTTCGGATATTCTTGCTGCTGATGCTCGCCTCAGAGAAGTCTTTGAGTTCGTCGAGCGCGGAGGAATCGGATCGACATTCCCGGAATTGTTCGGCAGTCTGAAGAGTCAGGATCGTTATATGGTCCTAAGGGACTTCAACGATTATTATCGTGCTCAGCTTGAGACAGACGCTGCTTATCATGACCGCCTTGGTTGGGCGAAGATGTCGCTGATCAATACGGCTCATTCCGGTATATTCTCTGCAGACCGTTCTGTCAGAGAATATGCGGAGAAGATCTGGAATCTGACTCCGATGGAGTGAGGAATAGATGGGTAACTACCATTTGATAAAAGAACCGGAAGGTGCTGTCAGGTCTGAACACTGCGTTCAGTTCAGACTTTCAGAGTTGCCGGTGGATGATCTTGCTATTTTGACTAAGAAAGATGGGGAGAACTCCGTGGAGTATCTCCCCATGAAATCTGTAGGAAGCAGACTGGTAGCAGAAATATGTTTCTGTTCACCGGGTCTGTATTTTTATGCATTTTTCTCTCCAAGGCGCGGATATCTTCAGTTTGACGGAATGTCTGTGCTCGGCTTTGCCCCGAATGAGTGCTGGCTTCAGCAGACGGTTTATGATCGGAATTATGTGGAAGCGGAACCTTTTGAAGGCGGAATAGCATATCAGATCTTTCCCGACAGATTCGCAATTGGTGGCAAGGTTGAACACTTTGCAGGCAGAAGATACCATTCCGATCTCTCTGAAATGCCGATCTGGTGGCCGGATGAGAAAGGGGAAGTACGAAACAATGATTTTTTTGGCGGTAATCTGAAGGGAGTCATAGAAAAACTCCCATATCTGTGTGAACTTAATGTTGACCTGATTTATCTGAATCCAATTTTCCTTTCTCCGTCAAATCATCGATACGATACATCAGATTATATGCAGTTGGATCCTCAGCTGGGAACGAAGGAAGATTTTGTTCTGCTTTGCGGCAAAGCGAGAGAATCTGGCATCCGCATCATCCTTGATGGTGTGTTCAGCCACACCGGCAGCGACAGCGTATATTTTAACCGTTACGGACGCTTTGATTCCGTTGGTGCATATCAAAGTAAAAACAGTCCATACTATTCGTGGTATCGTTTCTCGGAATGGCCGGAAAAATACGGTTCGTGGTGGGGGTTCCATACGCTTCCTGAAGTGGAGGAGATGGATCCTTCCTATGTTGAATTTATCACCGGCGAAAACGGTGTGATTGATTACTGGATGTCTCTGGGAGCTTCCGGTTTCAGACTGGATGTTGCTGATGAACTTCCAGATGAGTTTATAGAGAAAATCAGAACTGCAATAAGAAGAAGGGACCCGCAGGGTCTTCTTATCGGAGAAGTCTGGGAAGATGCGAGCAATAAGATCAGTTATGGTGTTCGTAGAAAGTATTTTCTAGGGTCTGAATTAGATGGAACCATGAATTATCCCTTCAGGACGGCAGTACTGGACTTTATTGGGCAGGGGGACGCAACCGCATTCAGAAATACGGTGGAATCCATTGTGCGTAATTATCCTCGTGAAATGTTGGCAACCTGTCTTAATCTTCTGTCAAGCCATGATACGCCGAGAGCTATTACGATGCTTGCAGATTCTTTTGCATCCTCGCGAAGCAAGAAGGAGGCTTCTGAAAGGGTTCTTCTCAGAGAGGATTATCTCAGGGGTATCGAGATGATGAAACTCGCCTACGCACTGCTTTTCTTCCTTCCCGGAATCCCGATGATCTATTATGGAGATGAAATCGGCATGCAGGGATATGGGGACCCGTTTTGCCGCCTCTTCTTTTCATGGGACAAGATAGATCTCAATCTTCTGGAGCCTGTGAAAAAACTGTCCGAACTACGGAAGCATTGGAGAAGCATTCTGAAAAAGGGAAGGATGGAGTTTTTCTATGCAGATCAGAGCGTCGTTGGTTTCTGGCGTAAAGCTGAGACAGGAAAGATTGCTTTTCTTTTGAACCGCTCCGATCAGGTTTTCACTTATATCTTTGACAACGGGAAGGTTGCGAGACTGAAACCCTGGTCTTATGAAGTCTGCTGGTTTGAATAGAAAAATCCTTTTTGCTGTATGCCGACAGTTAGGAATACGATAGTACCCATTTGATAAAGAAAGAATAAGGAAAAATGCCGGCATGAATCCGGCATTTTTTGTTGGGAGGTCAGTTTTGTGCAGTAGAGTTTTTTCCTCTCCAGGCGAATTCACATCCGCAGAAATCCTGACGGTACAGGTCATACTGTTTTGCAAGGCGGACAGAATGGAGATAGCCGTCTTTCTTTTTAAAGTCGGAGTGAAGCCAGGAAATTCCGTAGGACTGTGACAGTTCTTCTCCAATCGTATTGATCACTGAGGAATTTTTGTGAGGGCTGACAGTGAGAGTAGTACAGAAGAAAGAGAAACCGTGTTCTTTTGCAAACAGAGCGGTTTTTTCAAGTCTTTGACGGAAACATACCTCACATCTTTTCCCGCCTTCTTTCTCGTTCTCTAGACCACTGACCTCCGATAGATATTCGTTGTGATCATAGTCTAAATCAACATAAGAGACGTCTCTGCAGAAATCTGCTTCCTTAATCAAACGAATCTGTTCATGTTTTCGGTGAAGATATTCTTCTTCCGGCCAGATATTGGGATTGTAATAGAAAACAGTGACTTCATAGTCCTCAGCAAGGACAGAGATCACATGGGAAGAACATACAGCACAGCAGCTGTGAAGTAGTAATTTCGGTTTCATCGGTAATCTGTCACTCCTTAACAAAATATTACATCTCAGTTTCAATTTTGTTAAGTCGGTGCAAACAGATTAACAAGTCCATTGATTTGTGATAAGATATATCCGTGTAACTGCGCGTCTGTTTATGACGTTTGAAGAAATGAAGGAGTTTTGCTGTCGAAAAGTGTACGGCACGCAAATTTCAGGTTAACTAGTATGAGTGATGAACTGAGGAAAAACCTCGGTGGGGAGGAATTCTCTGCCGAAGGTCCCAATAAAGAGAATCTGTTTTTCTCAATGGACGAAGGCGAGGAAGCGCCGGAGGCTTCTTCTGACCATGCTCTGACTGATGAGATGGAGGCCATTCTGGACGAAATGATTTCTCAGAATGCACAGGAAGATGAGAACGTTTCCGGTGCGGAGGGAGTTGCTCTTCCAGACATTGTTCCTGACGAGATAAAGACAGATACAATGGATGATGATAAAAATCCTGACGAGTTCGGGCTCCATGACCTCGATGAGGAAAATGATGAATTTGATGAGGAGATTAACCTCCCTCCCAAAAAAGAAGAAGGAAATAGCCGTAAGGTGAAAGAGAATAAGTCGAAAAAGAAAACAAAGGAAAAACCAGAGAGAGTCAAGGCGAGTTTCTTCCAGGTCGTTATCCGTTTCTTCCTGGTGATGATGTGCCTTGGGATAATTGCCGGCTGTGTTCTTGGCGTTCTTGTTGCCTTGTATCTTGCTGATGCTACCGCGGATGACAACAAATTGCTTGATATCAACCAAATCAAGTTGTCTCTGGCGACAAGACTAATGGCATATGACAATGAAAAACAGGAATGGTACGAATATGAACGTCTGTACAGCGACGAAAACAGGCTTTGGGTCGAGTATGGTGATCTTCCTGGCGATCTGATCAAGGCTATAGTTGCTTCAGAGGACCAACGCTTCTGGACTCACCATGGTGTTGACTGGAAACGAACAGCATTTGCTTTTATCAATGAGTATATCCATCGTATGTCCGAGAGTACGCAGGGCGGTTCAACGATTACTCAGCAGCTGATAAAAAATATAACTTCAGACAAAGCTGTCAGTGGTATCGACGGAGTACTGAGAAAGCTGCGCGAGATCTATCGTGCGTTGGAATTGGAGAAGAACTATTCGAAAGAGCAGATCCTTGAAGCTTACTTGAACACTTTCCGCCTGGGAGATCAGGTGGCAGGAATCGAGTCTGCTGCTAACTACTATTTCGGTAAGCATGCTTCTCAGCTGTCAATGGCGGAATCTGCTGCGATCGTGTGCATCACAAAGTATCCATCTTCCTATAATCCTTATACAAACCCTGATGAAAACCATCGTCAGCGTAACTATGTTCTTTACAATATGATGGATTACGGTATGATCACCGAAGCTGAATACAAACGCGCAAAAGCCGAGAGTGATGCCATGGTGTTTGATGAAGCAAACAAGACTTCTTCTTCTACTAGTTCCGTTTACTCTTATTTTACTGACGCGGTGATCATTCAGATTCTGGATGACTTCCAGAACCTTATGGGCATGAGCCGTTCAGAGGCCAACAATCTGCTGTTCCAGGGGGGACTAACAATTTATCTTACTGTTGATCCCAAGATTCAGGAGACTGTTGAGGCTACTGCTTTCAATAAGGAACTCTGGCCGGAACTGGAATATGAAGAGGACGGCGTGACGCCCAAAGAGAACCAGATTGAGGCGGCAATGGTTGTAATGAATTATGATGGGGAAGTACTCGGTATTGCCGGCGGAATCCGTGAAAAAACAGTCAGCCGCAGTTTGAACCGTGCAATCACCTCTACAAGACAGACTGGTTCATCCATGAAACCTATCGCGGTTTATGGCCCTGCAATCGAGTTGAAGAAAGTCCATTATTCCACATTGCTTCCGGACGCCAAGTTCTATGACGACGAGTCCGGAAAGCCTTGGCCGAGGAACTTCTCAAACACGTACGGAAGTCCAGTTACTGTATATAGGGGTGTTGTCCTCTCACTTAACACCATTGCGGTTCATACCATGAACCTGATCGGTGCGGATTTCTCCTTTGACTTCCTTACATCTTCCCTTGGATTTACTACTCTTGTTGACTCCCGTTGGGATGAATCGCAGGGGAAATATCTGACAGACAGGACCTATTCCATGGGCCTTGGTGGCTTGACGGATGGTGCAACTGTGATGGAGATGACCGCAGCCTATGCGATCTTCGGAGATGGCGGTGTTTATACTACACCTCACCTGTATACACAGGTGTTTGACAAATCCGGAGATGTTCTCTTGGACAAGACGAGATTTCTCACGAAGAGTGCGGCAATTTCTGAGGAGACGGCTGAGATTATGAACCACATCATGCGTGGTGTTCTTACTGAAGGTACAGGTACGAGGGCTTACTTCAAGGGTATGCCGCTAGCTGGTAAGTCCGGAACTTCTTCTGACAACAATGACTACTGGTTCGTCGGTATGAACCCCTATTATGTCTGCGGTGTATGGATGGGATATGACCAGAACGGGCCGATGACACCTTACAGTATCCACTTTGACACTCAGATTGCTTTCAAAGATATCATGAGCACGATTTCTGAAGGTCTTGAGGAAAAGGATTTCCCGACGACTGGAAATCTGGTTCAGCGTGCATTCTGTCTGTCTTCAGGATATCTTGCTTCTGAAGGTTGTCCGGATACGCGTGTGGGATGGTACACGACGGATAATATGCCGAGACAGTATTGTAATCACGCCCTGTTTGCTGTTCCTGCTGTCGAACCTGCGGCATAATCTTATATTTCTTCAGTTTTAAAAAAAATGGTCGGAGCTTGTGCTTCGGCCATTTTTATTACACTATGAAAGTATTAGTAATCCAGATCATCAAAAGGATCATCTTCATCCTTAGGAGCTTTATCAAACGGTACTTCTCCGACATACTCAACAAGCGGCTCACGCAAATAAAGTGAAGGATCCGCTCTTAAGATAAAACCGCATCCAGCTTCGCAGTTCCATTCATATGGCGCTTGTTTCGGAAAGGCGAGAGCGGACATTGCCGCCCCGATCACACTGATATGCGTAACTACTGCTGCGGACGTGATGCCTCTCTGCATCATATCGTCTATGATCTGAATCAGTCCCGCCCTGCAGCGGACATAAAAACTTTTCGATGGCTCCATGCCTGCAGGAGTATAATCCTGCCCGGGAACGATCCATTTTTGATACTCTTCATCTTCTTTCAGATCCTGCATTCGGAGCATTTCAAATCTTCCGAAAGATGCCTCTCTAAGATTATCTACTGCAATGTATTCGCAGTCAGGGAAGAGAATCTCAGCAGTCTCTCTGGAGCGGAGAAGAGGGCTGGAATAGACTGTGTCCACAAAAGGATATTCATACGTATCCAACAGTTTATTCAAACCCTGGATTCCTTCTTCACAGAGCGGTATGTCCGTAGTCCCGCAATATCGTCCTTCCAGATTGGCTCTGGTAAGACCGTGACGGATAAGATAGATCTTATAAGTTTTCATGTAATGCCCCTTCAAGTAATTTAAAAAAATGATGAAAATCCATCTTTACTCTCTGTATTAATTTTGCTATAATCGGCAACAGTCACGCAAAATACGGAGATAGACCAAATTGGAAAATAAGGATAGTTTTAATCGAATATTGACCTTGCTTCGCAAGGAAAGAGGTTTGACGCAGAAGGAAGCTGCTGCAAGTCTTGGAATTTCGCAAGCTCTGCTTTCGCACTATGAAAAAGGAATTCGTGAGTGCGGGCTGTCATTTGTTGTCAGAGTCGCAGAGTTTTATGGTGTTTCTTGTGATTATCTTCTTGGACGTTCCCCTGACCGCAGTGGGTTGACGCTATCCGTCGATGAGATTCCTGATACTACAGAAATGGCTGAAGATAATAAGTTCAAGGGGAGTCTGCTTCCGACGCTAAGTAAAAAACTGCTTATTAATTCTATCACGATACTTTACGATTTTCTCCTGAAAAATCCAAACAAAAGACTGGTATCAGAGATTACAAATTACCTGAATGCTTCAGTCTATAAAATGTTCCGGATGGTTTACAGCAGCAATCCCAAAAATCAGGAGAAGGTATTTTCGCTTCCCGGAAATATCTATAACGGATATGTTACTGCTTCCATGGTCAAGAGTGAGGCAGAACTGCAGGATTGCCTTTCTGACGGTTCGCTCATGAAAGAAGATCCGGATCAGTCTGCTTTTTCCACTTCTTCAGAAAAACTATCGAAAGATTATCCACAGCAGGCATCTTCACTTTTTAACCTGATAAAGCAGGTTGAAACAAGAGCAAACTAGAAAAATCGGATAAATTAGGCCACACGTTTGTGTGGCCTTTACTTTTTATTTTCCTTGATTTCTGCCGTGGCAGTATTTGTATTTTTTCCCGCTTCCGCACGGGCAGGGATCATTCCTGCCAATTTTTTTCTTCTTTACGATAGGCATTCTTTCAGAGTTTCCTGCTTTCTGGGCTTCCTGTTCGTGCTTTTCAGTCTGTTTCTGAGGGACAATTGTGGAAATCAGGACACGTTTTGCTGTTTGTTCCCGAATCGTGTCAATCATCTCATCAAACATGGCATAACCCTCTTTGCGGTATTCAATGACAGGGTCGTGCTGAGCATATGAGCGCAGATGAATGGATTTCCTCAATTCATCCATGTTGTCGATATGATCCATCCAGTTTGAATCGACAGATGATAGCAGGGAGAAACGTTCAACGAGTCGCATCATATCAGAACCGATCCGGCGCTCTTTATCTTCGAGAATTTGCTGGGCACGATGGTTGAGCAGATCGATGATTTTTTCACGTTTCAGTCTGGATAGTTCATCTTTGGTAAACCGGAGGTCTTCCGGTGTTGTTAGCCAACCTAAATAATGATCACGCAAACCCTGAAGATTCCAGTCGGCATGATTATCGGAGGAGAGATAGGTATACACATTCTCCTGGATTGATTCCAGAATCATCTGATCAATGTTGCTGCGGACGTTCTTGCCCTCAAGCACCATATCACGCTGAGAGTAGATCGTCTCACGCTGTTTATTCATGACATCGTCATAGTTGAGGACGCTCTTCCGGATTGCGAAGTTCCGTCCCTCAACCTTTTTCTGGGAAGATTCAATAACGCTAGTGAGCATTTTGCTTTCGATGGGGGTGTTCTCATCAATATCCAAGCTGTCCATGATCATAGTGACTCTGTCTCCACCGAACAGCCGCATCAGGTCATCGTCAAGAGCAAGATAGAATCTGCTGCATCCAGGGTCACCCTGTCTACCGGATCTTCCGCGAAGCTGATCATCGATTCGGCGGCTCTCATGCCTCTCTGTCCCGATAATAAACAGACCGCCTGCCTGACGTACCGCCTCTGCCTCAGGGGCGAGCTCCTCGCTGTACGATCTCAGCAATTCTTTATAGTGATCACGCAGGGCAAGGACCTCCGGATCCTCCGTATGGAAGTAGGAAGTTGCATCGAGGATTTGCTCCTCCGAATACTCTTCAGCTCGCATTCTAGATTTTGCCAGATACTCCGGGTTACCACCCAGCAGGATGTCAGTTCCTCGACCGGCCATATTTGTGGCAATCGTTACTGCCCCTAATTTTCCTGCTTGCGCGATATAGTAGGCTTCTTTTTCATGGTTTTTGGCATTCAGGACATTGTGCTCGATGCCGCGACGTTTTACAAGCGCTGAGAGCAATTCGGATTTCTCGATACTGACGGTTCCGACTAGTACGGGTTGTCCCTTTTTGTGACATTCGATGATCTGATCAACAACTGCATTAAACTTTGCGCGCTGATTTTTGTAGACTACGTCATGATAGTCTTTGCGAATCACAGGTTTGTCAGTCGGAATCGAGACAACTTCCAGACCATAGATCTCATTGAACTCATCCCGTTCAGTCATAGCAGTTCCTGTCATACCGGAAAGCTTTTCATACATGCGGAAATAGTTCTGGAAAGTAATCGTAGCAAGCGTTTTGTTTTCTCTCGCAACTTGAACATGTTCTTTTGCTTCAATTGCCTGATGCAGCCCGTTGCTGTATCGGCGTCCGATCATCAGACGTCCGGTAAATTCATCAACGATAATAACCTCACCATTTGTGACGACATAATCGACATCTCGTTTCATCAAACCATTGGCACGGATCGCCTGATTGATATGGTGAGAGAGCGTCAGATTCTCCGGGTCTGAGAGGTTTTCAACACCGAAATAGCGCTGAGCTTTGAATACTCCCCGTTCTGTAAGCGTGACGCTTTTGGCTTTTTCGTCTACGATATAATCGGCTGTTTCCGATTCCAGTTCTTCTTTGTCATCGTGATCTGTTACTACTTCTTTCTGAAGAGTCTTTGCAAAGGCGTCAGCTCTTTGATAGAGATCTGTAGATTCATCACCTTGTCCGGAGATGATAAGAGGGGTTCTTGCTTCATCGATAAGAATCGAGTCGACCTCGTCCACGATAGCGAATACATGTCCACGCTGGACTTTTCTTGAGAGGTCTCCGACCATGTTGTCTCTGAGATAATCAAAGCCTGTTTCATTATTTGTGCCATATGTAATATCAGAGTTATAGGCTTTCTGGCGTTCTTCCGGGGTCATTCCGGGAAGAACAAGACCGACGGATAATCCAAGAAAACTGTAGACTTTACCCATCCATTCACTGTCTCGTTTAGCCAGATAATCATTGACGGTGACGATATGAACTCCTTTCCCGGTGAGAGCGTTAAGATAGGCGGGAAGCGTTGCAACAAGGGTTTTTCCTTCTCCTGTCTTCATTTCAGCGATGTTGCCCTGATGCAGGACGATCCCTCCTAGGACCTGAACGGGAAAATGTTTCATCCCCAGAACACGCCAGGATGCTTCGCGGCAAACTGCAAAGGCATCCGGAAGAATATCATCCAGAGTAGCCCCCTGATTCAACTGTTCTTTGAAATAGGGCGTCATGGCTTGAAGTTCTTCATCGGAAAAACCAGAATATTTGCCTTCCAGTTGAAGTACTTTTTGTTGAAGCGGTGTTGCCTTTCGTATAATGCGATCACTTGGACTTCCGAATATTTTATCTATGATGGACATAAGTATTCCTCTGTTGTATTTTTCTCTCATTATATCATGATACTTGTTTGAGTTTGTGACTATGAGGTGAATTCATGAATGTTCAGCGCGGACACCCGTGACTTCAGTCATGGGAGGAGCGCTGCCTCCTTTACTTGTAGTTTTTCTGTTTTTTTAGAAATAATGTTCCCACTGTCCCCTAAATGGGACAGTGATCGTGGTAAGATCGTGCTGTCAGAGAATACCGAAAGGAGTAAGAACCTTGCAGCAGACTCTTACTGCCAAACTGCAGATCCTGCCGGACGAACGTCAGCGTCAGGTTCTCCTGTCGACCATGAGGGCATATGCGGACGCCTGTTCCTATACCGCGCAGAGGATCCACACAGAAGATATCCCGCTGAGTACGTGCCGGATCCATCAGGCCGTATACCGGGATCTTCGGGAGTCCTTCGGCCTCCGTTCCCAGATGGCGGAAAGCGTCATTAAGA
>JAEEGL012541293.1_pt1 | contig 22232 bp, 16 predicted proteins | sample 9134231 | NCBI WGS metagenome assembly JAEEGL01 (sample SAMN16246548, study PRJNA631951) | gut metagenome | biome: gut microbiome; feature: rumen; material: fiber-attached | host: Bos | place: Iran: Karaj | collected 2018-10 | reverse complement strand
ATGACGGAGGCTGAGAAGAAGTCGATAGCCATCCATGAGGCCGGCCATGCCACGATTTCGTGGTTTACGGAGTTTGCCAATCCGCTGGTCAAGGTCAGCATTGTGCCCCGTGGTCAGGCGCTTGGTGCCGCGTGGTATCTGCCCGAGGAGCGCGTGCTGCAGACCAAGGAGGCTATGCTCGACGAGATGTGCTCGCTCTTGGGCGGCCGTGCTGCCGAGGAACTGTTTATCGGCCATATCTCCACCGGTGCCATGAACGACTTGGAGCGCACCACCAAGCAGGCTTATGGCATGATAGCCTATGCTGGTATGGGTGAGCAGTTGCCTAACGTGTGCTACTATAACAATAATGAATATAACTTCACACGTCCCTATTCCGAGACGACTGCCAAGATTATGGACGACGAGGTGCTGAAGATGATTAATGAGCAGTACGAGCGTGCCAAGCAGATACTGACTGAGCACAAGGAGGGACATGCCCAGCTGGCTCAGCTGCTGATAGAACGCGAGGTAATCTTCGCCGAGGATGTGGAGAAGATATTCGGCAAGCGTCCGTGGACCAGTCGTGCCGAGGAACTCTTGGAGGCTCAGATGAAGGCTGATGCCGAGCGCATGGCCGAGGAGCGTGCCAAGGAGCTTGAAGCGGCCAAGGGTGCTTCGCTAGTGAATAGTGAAGAAGAGAAAAGTGAAGAAGAGAAGAGTGAATAATTGGCTACCGCTATGAAGAATTTTATTGTAAGAACCATTACAGGCATCATCTTCGTGGCCGCTATTGTGGCGAGTTTTCTGCGCCCAGAGGCCATGGTGCTGCTGTTTAGCATTGTGACAGGACTCACCGTGTGGGAATTTACAGGACTGGTCAACGAGCGCGAACACGTGACGGTCAACCGCTTTATATCTACCGTCGCTGCCGTCTATCTCTTCTTCGCCATGACCTATTTCTGTAGCGACCTCTATGGCGGTGCTGCCAAGAGCGTGGTATTCATACCTTATCTGGTAACCATTATCTACCTGTTGGTGGCTGAGCTGTATCTGAGGCAGGACGACCCCATTGAAGACTGGGCCTACACCATGCTGGCACAGATGTATATCGCCCTGCCGTTCTCACTCATCAACGTGCTGGCCTTCACAGCAACGCCTGGCGGACAGGTGGCCTTCAACTGGCTGCTGCCGCTCAGCGTCTTTGTATTCCTGTGGGTTAACGACACGGGTGCCTACTGTGTGGGCTCGCTCATCGGTCGTCACAAGCTGTTTCCACGCATCTCCCCGGGAAAATCGTGGGAGGGCAGCGTCGGTGGTGCCGTATTCGTGCTGGCTGCCGCTTGGGCAGTGAGCACCTACGTTGACGGCTCCATGCTGACCTTGTGGCAATGGCTGGGACTCGGCCTTGTCGTCGTGGTGTTTGGTACCTGGGGCGACTTGGTGGAGAGCCTGTTCAAGCGTACCCTCGGTATCAAGGACAGCGGCAACGTGCTGCCTGGTCATGGTGGCATGCTCGACCGCTTTGACTCCTCGCTGCTGGCCATTCCTGCTGCCGCTGTCTATCTATATACGCTATCACTTTTTTAAAGGTAAAAAGGTGAAAAAGTAAAAAGGTAAAATTACTAATCAAAATGAATTCTATAATGAGAACACATATCGTCAGTATCATAAAAAGTCTGGTAATATTATTATTACCTTTTTACTTTTTTACGCTATCTCTTAATGCCTACGCCGCCGACCCTGTCAAGAAGTACGGAAAACTGCAGGTTAAGGGTTCCCAGTTGTGCGACAAACGCGGCAAGCCCGTCATTCTGCGAGGGGTGAGCTTAGGCTGGCATAACCTATGGCCCCGATTTTATAATGCACAGTGTGTAGAGACGCTCAAGAAAGACTGGCACTGTTCGGTGGTACGTGCTGCCATGGGTATCATGATAGAGGACAACTATCTGGAGAATCCCGACTATGCCATGCAGTGCATGACGGCAGTCATCGAGGCGGCCATTAAGCAGAACGTCTATGTCATCATCGACTGGCACTCCCACGAGATGAAGACGCAGGAGGCCAAGGAGTTCTTCGGACGTATGGCGCAGAAGTATGGCAAGCATCCGCACGTCATCTACGAAATCTTCAACGAACCCGTGGAGGATTCGTGGGCCGACCTGAAAGAATATGCCATAGAGGTCATTGGCGAGATACGCCGCTACGACCCTGACAACATCGTGCTGGTGGGCTGTCCCCACTGGGATCAGGACATCCACCTCGTTGCAGAGAGTCCGCTGACGGGTTTCACCAACATCATGTACACAGTCCATTTCTATGCTGCCACGCATGGTGACCATCTGCGCAAGCGTACTGAAGATGCCGTCAAGAAAGGCCTGCCGATATTCATCTCGGAGAGTGGAGCCACTGAGGCCAGCGGCGACGGACGGTTAGACCTAGAAAGCGAAGAGGAATGGATTCAGATGTGCGAGCGTCTGGGCGTCAGCTGGGTGTGCTGGAGCATCAGCGACAAGAACGAGACGTGCTCGATGCTGTTGCCACGCGCTACGGCAACCGGTCCGTGGGCCGACGACGTCATCAAGAAATACGGCAAGCTGGTGAAGGAGTTGTTGTTGAAATATAATAATTAGTCGTTATCCCGTTACGACGTTATCCCGTTATTACGAGCAAAAAGAAAGAACATGACAAAAGAACAAAACAAACTGGTTACAGAGAATATGGGTTATGTGGTGACGCTGGCCCGACAGTATAAGAGTGACATCCTGAGTACTGACGATCTGGTCAGCGAGGGTGCCATCGGACTCATGAAGGCCGCTGAGAAATACGATGCCTCACGCGGCAAACCTTTTGTCACCTTCTCAGCGCCCTATATCCGGCGTGCCATCGAGGCAGCCATCAGCCGTTTGCAGACGGAGACGGAGGTACGTTCCACTGATGAGTCGCTGCCCGTGGGAAGCCGTAACAACTATACGCTGCTCAATGTGCTGGAGGATGTCAACGCCCGCCAGGCGGATGAGCTGGCAGAACTGGCTACGCTGAGCGTCGAACTGCAACAGGCTGCCGCTGTGCTTGACACACGGCAGTATGAGGTGGTCAGCCGTTATTACGGCATCGGTTGCGAGCGCCAGAACATGACAGAGATAGCACAGGCCTTGGGACTGAAGCGAGAGCGTGTGCGTCAGGTTCGCGACCAGGCCGTGAGGAAGCTGAAAAAATCAGCGGGAAAAACGGTTAATGATTAATGGTTCATGGTTAACGGTTGAAGGAGACTGATGAAATGAAAATGAATAGGGTAGTATGTGTTTTACTTTTTTACCTTCTTACCTTTTTACCTCTATCGGCCAAGGTCATCAAGGTGCTTGCCATCGGCAACAGCTTCTCGCAGGATGCCACTGAGCAATACCTCTATGAATTGGCTCATGCTCAGGGTGACTCGCTGGTCATCGGCAATGCCTATATCGGCGGCTGTAGCATAGACCGCCATTACGACAACCTGAAGACCGGCAAGGCTGAGTATGCCTACCGCAAGGTGGTGGGCGGTGTGCGTTCTGAGCGTAAGAACATAGACCTGCGCAGCATAATCCGTGACGAACAATGGGACATCATCACCCTGCAGCAGGCCAGTCGTCTGTCGGGGGTGCCCACCAGCTATGCCAATCTGCCTCAGCTGAAACGACTGGTGCAGAGCTATACCACCAACCTGCATGTGCAGTTTGCATGGCACATGACGTGGGCCTATGCCGAGGACTATACGTCGAAGGACTTCATCACCTACGACAATGACCAGCGCAAGATGTACAACGCCATCGTCCGTACCGTCCAGCAGGTATTGCCTGCTACTGGTCATCTGCCAGTCATTCCTGCAGGTACAGCCATCCAACTGCTGCGCTACCGTTTGGGCGACATCGCCTGTCGTGACGGTTTTCACCTGTCGCTGACCATCGGCCGCTATACGGCAGCCTGTACGTGGTGTGAGTTTCTGACCGACCGCATCGTTGACGGCAACCACTACCACCCGGATACCATTACCGACGAGGAAGCCTCTGCCTGTCAGGAGGCAGCCCACGAGGCGATGTTCATGCAGCAGCATAACAGGTATGTTATTTTTTAAGGAGTTAAGGAGTTATAGGAGTTAAGACGAATGATGAGAACACACAGAAAATTCAGCATATTTCTATTTTTTATTTTAAATATCTTATTTTCCCACACAGTGGCGCAGAACGTGGCGCCGAACGACAGTCTGTGCATACGGCTGGATTCGCTGTTGCAGGACCCTATGTTCGAGACGTCACAGGTGGGTATGGTGGTCTATGATCTGGATGGCGACAGCGTCATCTTCCGCCATAACGCACGGCAGCTGATGAGGCCTGCATCGTGCATGAAACTGGTGACCTCCATCACCGCACTGGACCGTCTGGGCGGCAAGTATGAATACCGTACCCGCATCAGCTATACAGGAACTATCAGCGACAGTACGCTGACAGGTACCATCTACTGCATAGGCGGTTTCGACCCCACGCTGACCCAGGACGACGTGGCCGTCATGGCGGAGCGTGTGAGGGCTTTGGGCATCGACAGCATCAGCGGTACCATTGTTGCTGACCGCCAGATGAAGGAACAGGTAGATTATGGCGAGGGCTGGTGTTGGGACGATGACAATCCGATGCTGCTTCCGTTGAGTATCGGTCGTAAGGATAATTTCCTGCAGGTGTTCGTCCGTGAGTTGCAACGGCAGGGCATCCGCATGGCTGGGGTAACACTGCAGCAGAGCGGTCTGACGCCCAATGACACGCGTACCATCTGTACCTACCGCAACAGCATTGACGTTATCTTGCAGCGTATGATGAAGGACAGTGATAACTTCTATGCCGAGTCAATGTTCTATCAGACGGCAGCATCAACGGGAAAGCGGTTGGCCAAGGCTTCCGATGCGCGTAACGTCACCCGCCAGCTCATCAAGCGTTTGGGGTTAGACCCCAACGCCTATCGCATAGCTGACGGTTCAGGACTGTCGCTATATAACTATGTGACACCAGAACTGATGGTCTCCTTGTTGCGCCATGCCTACCGCAAGCGCGACATTCACGAACATCTGTTGCCGGCATTGCCTATTGCCGGTGTAGATGGTACGCTGAAGAAACGCATGACCAGCGGCTTTGCTCGCGGTAACGTGATGGCAAAGACGGGTACGGTGACTGGCGTCTCCAGCCTGTCGGGCTTTGTGACGACGGCCAATGGCCGCCAGTTGTGCTTCTCGATTATCAACATGGGTATCATGCGTAGTCAGACGGGTCGTGACTTTCAGGACCGTGTGTGTGAAGTGATGGCAAGCTATGGGAAGGAATTGATAATTGAAAATTGACAATTGAGGATTGACAATTGTAATTGAGGATTGAGAATTGAGTTTTACCGACACCCTTCTGCTATGGTTCCGTGAACACGGACGCGAGCTGCCTTGGCGCGGCACGCTGGATCCTTACGCCATCTGGCTGTCGGAGATTATCCTGCAACAGACCCGTATAGAGCAGGGCCGTCCCTATTGGGAACGGTTCATGCGCCGCTGGCCTACCGTTGCCGACTTGGCTGCCGCTACGGAAGATGACGTGCTGCGCGAATGGCAGGGATTGGGCTACTATAGCAGGGCGCGTAACCTGCATGCTGCCGCCCGTCAGATAGTGGCGTTGGGCAGTTTTCCTACCACCTTGGAAGGCATCAAGGCGCTGAAAGGCGTCGGCGACTACACGGCAGCAGCCATTGGCAGTATTGCCTTCGGACTACCTGCGGCAGTTGTCGATGGCAATGTCTATCGGGTGCTCAGCAGACATTACGGCATACGCACTCCCATCAATACCACTGAAGGCAAGAAGGAATTCGCCCTGCTGGCGCAGAGTCTCCTGCCGACCTCACAAGGGGACTGTCCCCCTGTGAGGTGCGGCGAGTTTAATCAGGCGATGATGGACTTTGGAGCTATTCAGTGTACCCCGCAGAATCCGTTATGCCATGAATGCCCGCTGGCAGAGAGCTGTGTGGCACTGCGCGAAGGGTGTATCAGCGAACTGCCTGTTAAGCAGAAGACGCTGCAGGTGAAGGAGCGCCACCTGACTTATATATATATAAGGTGTCACGGCGAGACGGCCATCCGTCGCCGTCCAGCCGGTGACATCTGGCAGGGACTCTATGAGCCGCTACTCATCGAGCATGAAGCCCCCAAAGCTCTCGTAGAGAATGTTCAATGTTCAATGTTCAATGTTCAATATTCAATGGACAATTGCCAATTGATTGCCAAGCAAGTCAAGCATGTGCTGACCCACCGCGTGCTGTATGCCGACTTCCTGTTGTGGGAGCCCACGGAAAAGCCGGCACTTCCTGAAGGCTATTTCTGGATTAGGGAAGAGGATATAGACAATTATGCCGTTCCACGCTTGGTAGAACGGCTGTTGGAAAAGTTGTTTGCTTAGGAACCGATAGCACTATTTGCTTAGGAACCGACTGTCTAAGAACTGCTGGAAACTCTCCCTGTACATGTCGCCAATGGGCAGGCTGGTGTCGTCATCCAGTATGATGCGGTTCTTGTTGACCTCCTGAATGGCATCGAGGTTGACGATATAGGAACGGTGAATGCGCATGAACGATGCCGGCAGCCGTTCCTCCATGATTTTCATCGACAGCAGGGTGATGATGGGTTTCGCACCGTTTCGCAGGTGTACCTTCAGGTATTCGCTCATCGCCTCGACATACAGGATGTCAGGGATGGATACCTTGACAATGCGGTAGTCGGTTTTGAGGAAGATGGTGTGAGCCTCCCCAATCCCCTCCGAAGGAGGAGTTTTGCTACCGCCCTCAGCCCCCTCCATCCTTCCCCGACTGGGGGAGGCTTCTGTAGCCTCGGAACTCCCCCTCCCTTCGGAGGGGGTAGGGGGGAGGCTCCGCTCTTTCAGTCTGTTGGCAGCCCGCAGGAAGTCCTGCATTCCGAAGGGCTTCAGCAGATAGTCAACGGCATTGACGCGGAACCCCTCAACAGCGTATTCTGCATAGGCCGTGGTGAACACGACGAGTGGCGGCACGGTGAGTGACTTCACGAAGTCCATGCCGTTCAGGTCGGGCATGTTGATGTCGCAGAAGATGGCATCTACTGTGTCGTTCTCAAGAAACTGGCGTGCCTCAATGGCACTCTGGCACTGGGCTGCCAGTTCCAGGAACGGCACCTTCTTGATATAGGCGGCTATCTTCTGGAGGGCCAACGGTTCGTCATCAATGGCGAGGCATCTGATCATCATATTGAGATTAAATAGATAACGTAATTACTTCAGCGGAATGACAAGCGCCACCTCGTAGGTGTCGGTATTGTCGTGAATCTTCAGCGTGTAGCGGTCGTCATAGAGCAGGTTCAGCCGCTTCTTGACGTTGGCCAGTCCTACGCCGCCTTTCTCCTGGTTGGATATTTCTGCCTTGGAGTTGCGGCACTGGAAGTGGAGTTGCTGCTGTTCGATGCTGATGTGAATGTCGATGAACGACTCCTGCTGATAGCTGATGCCGTGCTTGAAGGCATTCTCGATGAACGAGATGAGCATCAGCGGCGGCACGGTGGCGTCAGGGACTTCCGACGGCAGGGTGACGGCTATGCGCACCTTGTCGGTATAGCGCAGTCGCATCAGTTGCAGATAGGTCTGTATGAACTCAAACTCCCTGCTGAGCGGAACACCCTGTTTGCTGCCCTCATAGAGGATGAAGCGCATCATCTTCGACAGTTCGAGGATGGTCTCCTGTGCCTTCTGTGGGTCAATGTCCACCAGTGCATGGATGTTGTTCAGCGTGTTCATGAAGAAGTGCGGGTTGATCTGGTATTTCAGATACTCCAGCTGTTGCTCCAGGTTCTGCTTCTCCAGAGCAGCCAGTTTCTTCTGGTCCTTACGTGTCTTGTAGTAAAGTTTTACGCCGAGGTTCATGCCCAGCATCAGGATGAGGATGATGGTGGCCACGATGTCGTGCTGGCCGATGATGGCCGGTGGCCGATGGTCGCGCTGCCCGTTGTGGGCCGGTGGCTGGTGGTCGTGGGCAGGATGCCTGTCGGGAAGTGGCGGCCTGTCGTGGAAACGCTCTGTCTTATGGCCCATCCTGTCGTGCGGACGTGGAGGTTCTGGCCGGCTGTTGCATTGCCAGACGATGAATACCGCCAGAATGGCTGCGGTGCTGACTGCGTAGAGCCATCGCCGCTGACGGTATATCAGAATGGGTGCCAGTATGAAGTTGTGAATCAGAAAGATGACGAGGTATGCCAAAAACAACCGCCAGACTACGAACACCTCATGCCAGTTGAACGTCAGTTCGCCATTGCTCATGGTCCGGAAGTACAGACTCATGACAGGTGCTGCGAAGAGTATTCCCCACAGCACCGCATATAAGGTGTTCTCGTACTTAGACTGTTGTTCCATCCACTTCATATAACGCGGAATCTTCCTTTTTATTATCTGTTCTGTCCTTGTTCATGTAATTGTGGCTTGGCTTACCACCAGCCTCCGCCACCGCCAGGACCTCCCCCGCCAGGACCTCCCCCGCCAGGACCGCTGTTACCGCCGCTGTAGGTGGAGAGCGACACAGTGCTGCCGTTGCTGATAGTACCACCAGTATTTCCCATGCCGTCAAAACACTCCGTACCGCCAGTGACGGTGACACTTGACTTCAGGGTAGGCTGCGAAGCTCCTGACACCACTAAGCCGCTGCCGCCACTGCTGGGAGTCTTGAAGGCGAAGGTGTCGTTGCCGACGGTGATGGCGTACCATGTGTTCTTGCTCCATGATGACGACTGGTAACATGTCTGTGTCAGGCTGGCCCCATTCTCCAGACCGCCGATGGCCATGATGGTGCCGCCGCTGACGTACAGCTTGTAGCCGCCCTCCGTATTGGCATCCAGTGCCACTTCCGGCGAGCCAGAACAGATGGCATAGACCAAGCCGCCCTTGATGTACATATTGCCGTTGGCATCCAGTCCGTCGTTGCCTGTTGAGTAGCCCATCACCATGCCGCCGCTCACTGTCATGTGGCTGGCCGAGTTGATGGCGTCATCCTTGGCAGTCACGCTGACGGTTCCGCCCGTGATGTCGAGGGTGCTCTTGGTCTCGATGCCCTCGTGGTATTCCGACGATGCACTGATGGTGCCGCCGCTGATGGTCATGGCACCGTCGCTCTTGATGGCTTTCGGCGATGCCGTGTAGTTGCGGCTGTAGGAATACTGTGCACCCGTGGTTGTGGCCGAGATGTTACCACCCGTGATGTTCAGTTTGCCGTCTGCCTTGATGCACTTGCCGCCCGTGCCCGAGCTCTTCAGCGCCAGCGTGCCGCCGCTGATGGTCATGTTGCCGTCGCTTTTTAGTGCTGCACAGCCCTTGGCGTCAGCTTCGCTGCTGTCGTAGGTTCCGTTGCCCGTCGTGGTGACGGTCACGGTGCCGTCGGCTACCGTCAGGTCGCCAGAGGCTTTCAGTCCCTTGGCGGCACTGGCTGTGATGGAGACGTTCAGCGTACCGCCCATGATATAGATGTTGCCAGAGTCCTCATCCTCATGGTCGGTGGTCTCGCCAGTACTGTCGCTGCCGTCCAGGTCGGCCTGTATGCCGTCGTCGCCCACACCGCTGATGGTCACCATGCCGCTCTCCATGAGGAAGTATTCGTTGGCATTGATGCCGTCTTTCACAGCCTTGGCGATGTTCAGCGTCAGGTTCTTCACCTGTGTGTAGTCACCGCTCTTGATAGCGTGTGCCGTGTTACCATAGACAGTCAGCGTACCCTTGCCCTGCAGTTCCAGATGTCCCTTGCAGTAGAGGGCTGCTTTCTGCGAACCGTTGGCACCGTCAGTCAGCGTGTTCTCCGTTTCGTTCTTGGCACTCACTTTGATACGTTTGCCGTTGGTGATGTTCAACGCTGCCCCGTTAGGGTTCGTCAGCGTCAGTCCGTTCAGTTCCACCGTTGCCTTGTAGGAACCGCCCAGCGTCAGCTCGCCGTCAGTAGAAGTGCCGCTCAGCGAATAAGTAATCTCCCCCACCGTGTCATCTACCTGGCTGTCCTGCTCGATGGTGACGTGAGCTCCGTTGACGGTCACTGCCACGTATTGTGCCACATTGCCACTGACGTTGACCAGTGCTTCCGTGCCATTATAGACCACGCTGACCTTGTTGTCCTTGACGGTGGCATCGTTGGTATTTATAGCGGTGATGTCGCTGAGGTTGTAGGTCTTGCCGAGGATAGTCAGCTGGCTGCCGTTGGTGAAGGTCATCTCACCCGTCTGTGCGGCTGGGTACTGGTAGGTCACGCTGCCGTTAGTGATGTTCAGCGTCTGTGCTTGCAGGGCGGTCACTGCCACGAGTGCCGCAATAGTCAGAAGGCGTCTCATTTCACTTGTACTTTTGTCGTTTTACCATTGCTCTTGATAATATACACGCCTTTGGGCAACTCCTTGAAGGGCTGCGTCATGCGACGTCCTTTCAGGTCTGTTATCTGCACGTTGTCGCTGTTGACGTCATCCAGACTGACCGTCGAAATGCCGGCAGACTCGCTATTGCTGAACTCCATCTTCGCCAGTTGGGCGGTAGAAAAGGTGAGGGTAGTGGTACCGTTTGTGACGGTCAGGGTTCCCTCCTTGAAACTCATGGTAAGTCCTGTGGCCGACATGCACTGAGTGGTGCCGTCTGCCATCGTGAACACCAGATACTGGTAGTCGGCAGCCTGCATTCCCATGCTCAGTGCTGCCAACAGTGTAAGTGATAATACTTTCTTTCTCATCGTATGATTTGTTTTTGTATTAATTTTGCCTACAAAAGTACACGAAAAAAACCGATTCGCCAAAAATATTCAGCGAATCGGCTCTCTTGTTCAGCGAAACGGCAACATCACTGCTGCCAGTTTCCTGTTATTCTTACAGTCCCAGACCTTTCTTCACCTCCTTGGCAGCATTGTCAACGGCGTCGTTGGCCTGCTTCTTAGCGGCTTCCTTGGTTTCCTCAGCCTGCTTCTTGGCAGCTTCCTTCACTTCGTTGGCCTTCTGCTCGATGGCAGCCTTGCCGGCTTCCACCTGCTTGTTGGCAGCATCCACGGCAGCATCCTTGGCACTGGTAGCAGCATCCACGGCAGCGTCCTTGGCCTCAGTAGCAGTCTCACCAACCTTTTCCAGCACGCCTGTTATCACGCTCTCAGGGTCGATGTCGGTAAGCGCTGTCACGGCAGCGGCTACGGCAGCATTGTCACCTACCACTTCCTTCACCTTGTCGGCATTCTCCTTCAGGTAGTTCTGAACCTTGACCACATACTCCTTGGCCACTTCGGGATTCTCCTTAAGCAGCTCGGCGATCTTCTCCTTGGCAGCAGTCACTACCTCCTGCAGCTTGCCAGCATCGCCAGCCTGCAGTTGGGCGCCTAACTGGTCGATTACTCCCTGAGCAGCCTCACCGGCCAGTGAGTCAACGATAGCTACTGAGTCAACAGCCTCAGCCTGCTGGGTCTTGTTACCACACGATGTCAGTCCGATGGCGGCAACAGCCATCACTGCCAGAACCATTTTTTTCATAGTCTCTTTCTCCTTTTTAGTTAATTAAACATGTTAGTTGTTAACAAATTTCGCAGGCAAAGGTACGAAAAGTTGAGAGCATAACAAAATAAATTCATTATTTTTTTTGTTGATGCGGAGCATATTCGCTATCTGACAATCGTCCCCCTGCACCCTTTTTTTTGATATTTCTTCCTCAATTATTTGGATTGTTCAGTTTTTCTTTTTATCTTTGCGGAGAATTATTAAATGTAAAGCTTATGTCAGAATAAAAGAGAGCAAAAATCTTTTCGATGATTCGCGACACCATACACGAGGTTGAGCCCACCGCCCAGATTATCCTCTATGGCTCACGTGCCCGTGGCGATGCCCGTGAGGACAGCGATTGGGATGTGCTTGTCATCGTTGACAAGGAGAAAACAGGCTTGGCTGACTTCCGTCGTGTGTGCTATCCTATCTATTATAAAGGACTTGACTATGGCGAGGAAATTAACCCCACGCTCTATACACGCACAGAATGGGAAAGCGCTCCACCGTCAATGTTTAAGTTTAACGTTACACATGAAGGCATAGCGATATGAGGTTAGAACCTCAAACTCGCGAACTGGTGGAAAAGTTGAAAAAACTAATAGAGTTATAATTATTATAATTGTTGAACCCTTAAAATCGCAGATGCCTATGGGCTGAGATAAATATAAAATGGACATATAGGATTTGAACATCCGCTTTTAGATTCTTGTATTCCCAAATCGCCAATTTGAAGAATATTGCAAGAACTGAAGTAAGGAGTTCACGCCGAAAGGCGTGGGCATTTACTCGTTTAAGCAATATGGGCGTTTGGCGATGCCTGGGAATACGTAGACGAAGTACTTGTCCACGTTTTCTTTTTGTGTGTATTTAAACAAAACATCAGATTAACTTAAAACAATAAATGATTATGAAGAAATTACTATTTTTACTTGCGTTTGCACTATCCGCATCATCGACGGTATTTGCCGAAGAGGTCGAAATCAATGGCCTATGGTATAACTTGTCTGAAACGAAAGCTGAGGTTATCAAGTACAAAAATGATGTCAAGTACTCTGGTGATATCGTGATTCCAAGTACAGTGAGTTACAATGACACAGAGTATAGTGTGACGAGTATTGGAAATTATGCTTTCCAGAATTGCAACAGTCTGACCTCTGTCTCGATTCCTAATAGTGTTACGAGCATTGGGGAGCGTGCTTTCTCAGATTGTAGCGGTCTAATCTATATTACGATTCCCAATAGTGTTACGAGTATTGGAAATTATGCTTTCCAGAATTGCAACAGTCTGACCTCTATCACGATTCCCAACAGTATCACGAGTATAAAATCCCATTCCTTCGATGGCTGTAGCGACCTGACTTCCGTAACGATTCCTAACAGTGTAACAAGTATTGGGTCCGATGCTTTCTCTGACTGCAGCAGCCTGACCTCCATCACAATTCCTAACAGCGTGACAAGTATAGGAAGCGGCGCTTTCCGTAACTGTCGCAGCCTGACCTCCATCACGATTAGCAATGATGTAACGAACATTGGTGAAGCGGCCTTCTATGGATGTAGTGGTCTGACCTCCATCATAATACCTAACAGCGTTACGAGCATAGAAGATTATGCTTTCTGTGGCTGTACTGGCCTGACCTTCATCAATATCCCCAATAGTGTTACGAGTATTGGAAATTATGCTTTATATGATTGTAACAGCCTGACTGATGTCTACTGCTTTGCAGAGACTGTTCCAACAACAGATTCTGAGGCTTTCACTATTCCGATTGGTGATTTCACTCTTCATGTTCCCGCCGCCTCAGTCGATGCCTACCAAGAAACCGAACCATGGAGTGGCTTCAAAGAAATCGTAGCGCTTAGTTCAATGGATGTTTCAGACCAGAAGATTGGTCTTGACGGAACAAAGACTGTGGAAATTGGCTTGAATAATTATGAAACGAATTTCGTTGCTTTCCAGATGGACTTGACCCTGCCCGAAGGCGTCAGCATCGACAAGACGGGCTGTTCGCTTTCCTCCCGTATTACGGATGAGGACCAGGAAATGACTATCGGCAAACTGGAGTCAGGGGCTTACCGCATCACCTCCACATCGCTATCGTTGACGCCCATAAGCGGTAACGAAGGCACGCTGCTTACTCTGAAACTAACGGTTGCGGAGGACTTTGAGGGTGGACAGGCAACGATTAGCAACATCCGTTTCTCAACCGCTGAGTCTGTGAAGGTCGTGATGAGCGATGAGACTTTCGAAATCGACATCCTGAAGAAATACAAACTGAGATACATTGTCGACGGGCAGGAATACTCGACAGAAGAGGTGAAAGAAACAACTCCGCTGACACCTGCCGATGAACCCACGAAGGAGGGCTACACGTTCGGTGGCTGGAGTGAAGTGCCAGAGACGATGCCAGACCATGATGTGGTGATAACGGGTCACTTCTATCTGTATGGCGATGTGAACACGGATGATGAGGTGGATGTCGTAGATGTGGTGGACATCGCCCGTTTCGTTGTGGCAACACCATCTGCGAACTTCCGCGAGAAACTGGCAGACTTGAACAAAGACTTGACTGTGAACATCGCGGATGCCGTCGTGTTGGTGAACCACATTGCGGGTGACCAAGACTTCGCCAGCGCAATGGCACCTTCAACAGGCTCCTATGACTACAACCAGTGTAAGTTGCAACTGCTGAGCAATGGAACAAATGCACTCTCACTCTGTCTTAATGGCGATGCAGACTTTACTGCTTTCCAGTTTGAGGTGGAATTGCCTGAGAATACAGACATCACAGCCATCATGATTAACAGCCAGCGGATGGGTGGTCACCAGCTATTATATAATAAGGTAGGGGACAACTGCTATCGTGTAGCTGCACTCTCACTTTCCAATGCCGTCTTCAAAGGTAGAGAAGGCGAACTGCTCAATATCAGTATCGACGGGCTGGCTGCAGACGAAATTGGAATACACGACATCCACTTCGTTACTAAGGCAGCTGTTGATGTCACCTTTGACGATATTTCTGTTAGCGGAACTGTAACAGGAATCGATAACATAGATGTCAATGAAGGCAACTCCGTTATCTTCGACCTCCAGGGTCGCAGACTCTCCAAAGCACAGCGTGGTGTGAATATCATCCGCTCGACCAAAGGACGCAAGAAAGTTTTTGTCAATAGATAACTGTACACTTTTCTAAAACCACTTGAACTTTATCCCCCCTGTTCCCTCTAATCTTTGAGGGGACAGGGTGTTTGATTGATTTTTGTGTACTTAGCACGACTGAGTTCCTAATCTTTTAGATAGACAAACCTGCATTTCCTGCACCTACGCTGATTATCAGATGCTTACGCCGTTTTTCCTGCACCGTTACCTGCACCTGCTATTGTCGTAGGTGCAGGAAATATTAATGCCGAAGGCTATTTGTGCAGAATTTGCGGATTTTGGAACATTGTGATCAGTTTCAGTCCATGCAACAGTACTGTTGGTACATGCTGCATGTACTGACAGTCCAAGGTGCTTGGACTGACAGTACCAGCAACAGGTAGAAATTTTGGTACGGTAGTTAACGGATGTTAATGGCTTCCTGGAGACAACGGGAACAGCAAAAAAACAACCAGGTGCAGGAAGTGTAAGAAGTGCAGGAAATTACTTCATGACTTTTTTCCCGTCAACGATGTAGATGCCGTGTGACTTGTCTTCCTTGTTTATCCTACAGCCTTGCAAATCGTAGATTCTTCGCTCTCTGCTTTTCTCTGTGTAAATGGCAGATATGGCTTCAGGATTATGGGCGGTGTAATCAATGCTGGCAAGATAACTGCGGGCTGTTGCACCAGTCTGAAAGGTGATGTTGAAGACGATGTATGCTGTGGCTTTCTTTCCGTCACGGTCTTTATAGCACAGAGCCTCGCGGATGGTACGCTTTGTGCCGTCGGCGTTGGCATTTGGGAACTGTCCGACGACAACACTCTTGGTTGACTTCGTGAACTCTGCATAGACCACGCATCCACTGCCGTATGAGATGGCCGTCCCATTGGCATTGAACCAGTGACCGAAGTCACCATTCGTGGTCTTGCCAACTTCCTGCAGGCTTCCGTCTGCCTTGGTGGCATAATTCATGATGGTGCCGTTGGCTTGTGAACTGCTGTAGGTGAGGACTTTATTGAAGATGTCGTTCCCCTCCATCTGGAAGGCCGTGCAGAGCGCATTGAGACCGCTGCCCGAGAAATTGACGGTGGCTCCGCTATAGTCTGAGGTGGGTGGCAGGATGACATCGTAGGTGAGGGTGACATCAGCAATGCTACGTCCGTCGATGGCTTTCTGGAAGTCTGGTTCCTTGACATAGGGTATGATGCAGGTGGTTGTGGTGCCTATGAGTTCAAACTGATAGGGCCACTGGTCGTCGTTCTTGATATTCTCGTCCCACTTATGCAGGACGTAGGTTGATAGTGCCGGAGAGACAACCAGGAACATGCGCTTGGTGCCTGTCGGAACCTTGGTGGTGATGTCCTCGGTCACTTCGTCCGTACCTTTGCCATGCACGGTGCTGTCGTTGTAATACTCGCGGGTGCCGTCGTTCTTCAGGAATACATAGCCTACACGAAAGCCTCGTGCAAAAGCGCTGACACTGTTGTATCTTCTTACACCAGCATTAACCAGTACATTGCCATTGTTGTATTCTCCTGGGTCGGTATCATGGAGTGCACAACCTGGTGTCAGGGCAGTGAATCGCGTGGTAATGGTTGCCCCTGCTGTCGGAACGGAAAGTTCTATTACGTTGAATCCCGTGCCTTGCGGTGCGCTGGCGTATGCTACCTGATACTTGTTTTCGCCTATCTGGACGGCACGATAGTCGAATTTGCCGATGTAGTTATTACAGTAAGGGACTGCCACGTCGAAGTCGTAGGTGGCACAATGCAAGGCATAATCGAAATACAGTTCATAGAATGCCTCGGCAGAGAGTCCCTTCAGAGCCATCAGGGCCTGATTGAAATCGACGGCTCCCGTCATGGGCTGTTTCCACACCTGTGCCACGGTTGTGATGTCGTTGTAGTGCTGGCAGAGGTAATAAAGGAACCAGTAGCTCTGGTAGCGCATCCACTCGTGGGAGAAGGCGTAGTTGGCGTTGTTGCCGAAGAGCGGATAGCTCTGGCTGAACATCAGGGATGGATAGGCCTGATTGGCTTGCCACTGGGCGGTTTGTTCCCAAATGGCCTGTCCGTTGCCCACCGGCAGGTGGAAGCCTGTGCCGATGGTCGATGAGGATGCGTGCTGGTAGTTGGCAGCCTCTGCGTAGCACATATATTGGAAGGAATGTCCCACCTCGTGTGCCAGGGAGTGTCCTGCAGGTTTCACCGTGGCAGGGTTGAGCCACAAGGCGCTGCACTCGAAGTCGTAGCCACCGCCGTAGCAGGTCCATGTGGTGGTGTAGTTCATCAAGATGATAATCTTGTACTTGTTGAGTATATTGCTACATGAGAACCCCAACTTGTTGACATTGAGGTCGTAGCATGTCTCTGCCACCTTCAGAACGGCATCGGCGTCAAATGTCATGGACGTTCCGTTCAGCGAAGGAGCCTTGGTGGGGTCGTTGCCGAATCCCTTTTGCCAGAAGATAATACAGTTGTCAGTCTCCTTGCTGCGTTTGAACGACCATTGCAGTTCGCTGTTGCCGTTTTCGGTATATTCTTCTGTTGTGGCATTATATTTCCAACCATCGGGTATATAAACCGTTTTCTGAGCATGGGCAGTCATAGCAAAGAACATGCCCATGCTCAGACAGAGCGCTATCGAAAATAATAATCGTTTCATCGACATACTTGCAACCAGCCAGGGAGAACTTTATTGTAGGCAGTCACGGGCCTTTAGCGATTTTATCGGTTTGTAATTGCTGTTACGCATCGTTGCACTGCGGGGTGAACTGCGACGCATGCCTGAAGCAATACTGCTAATCTTGCTGCTGGCTGGTGCCAGACTGGCAGGAATAACTTTGTTGAGGTCTTCAGCTTTAAGGGCAAAGTACTCTATTATCCAGCCGCCATACGTATTGGCATAGGACAATACTTCGGTCTTTCCGTCAGCTGACACGAACATGTCGTCGTATTTTTCGGAATCTTTAACGGGCAACTTGCCTAAGTAGGTATAGCCCTGTAGCTGGAGGGATTTGGTGAAGATATCGACAGACAAGTCTTCGTAGTGATATAAACACATGGCACCTTTCAGGTTCTGACCATCCTCTGTCTCGAACAAATACTGTTCGGTAAGGCGGGGGGCGACATAGTACCAATAGTGCCAGCCATTTTCTTCCCAGAACTCAAGCTGATTGTTGCCAATAACCCAGAACTGTTTGGCCTGTTTGTGCGCATTGACCTCAGCAAGATTGCTGCCCCATTTTAGGTAGGGGTCGTTGACGAGTATGCCAGCATCGCGGTCTGCTTTCCAGGCAGACAGCTGGTCAGTTGGACCGAGGAACGGTGGCTGGTAAGTGATACGGTCAACGTCGAAATAATAGACCGAGTTGCTGCCATTTGGCAACTTTTGATGAGCATATGCTACCATCTCGTCAGCCTCGTAATTGTCATCGACAAGCTTCCATGTCACTAATGACAGTGGTATGTCTTCGCCTTGTTCAAGCGTGTAAAACATGAACTCCTTTTCGTCTGGATAAAGGTACACAAACGGGAGGGAGTCATCATCGTAAGTCTCCGTAATCCAACGGTCGTCCTCTGAACGTGCAGGGTCAAGCCAGATGCCTGTGGTCACCTGATCCATGCGGTATAGGCCGACCTGAACGAAGCCGTATTCCTCAGGGGCTTTCTCACTCTTCATAGTGAGCATGCTTCCAACGAGTTTCGGTGCGACGGTGGCCTCGATAGCATTGCCGTTGACGGTGACAGTAGCAGTGGCCAAACCATTGGCAAAGGCAACCATGACGACAGGATCTACCTGTAACAGCTTGACGGTAGAGAGTTCTGTTTCATCGGCGAGCACGAACATTTTCTCAGTTGGCGTCCCATAGTCGAAGTTGCCGCTCTGCCATCCAACAAGGGTATAGGTGCCGTTGGGCAGGTTGTCAACTTCGAATGTCAGCGGCTCAAAACTCTTTGTTTCCGTACCGATTTTGGTCACCAAATGACCGTTCTGGTCGTAGATGAGCACCGTGTCGGAAAGACTCATTTTCCTGGACAGATTGAACTCTATTAAGTCGGCCATGCCCACCTCTTCATACATGGCTGCCGTGTTGACGGTGATGACTGCCCGTCCTGATGGGGTGCCGGGTGTGGCTGGATTGTCGTTGACGCTACAGGCATTGAATGCCAGTGCTGTGATGACTGCCGTCATCAGGTACATTATCTTCTTCATGCTGATATAGTTTAAATTAGTTGTTGGTTATATTATTGCTGCAAAGATACTGTTTTTTTTCGATACCAGCAAGTTTTCAGGAATAATTTTATTGGCCACTGCCATTCCTTAATGTGCGGACATATTTCATGAAACCGTCGATGAGCTTGATACGCTGCTGATTGGGTGTCATGATGAGCGATGCACCATTCTGGAACTGCATCACGGTAGGCTTCCCGTCTTCAAACACAGGCCAGTTGGGCAACCCCTTTCCGTTGGGATTCATCGTCTTGGCGAAGTTCACCCAATACTGCTGCATCAGGTCGCCAACCTTTTTCTCCTGTGGATACTTTGCTCCCTTACCATCGAACGCACCTTTCAGATACATCATGTCGTCGGCATGGGCAGCACCACGACGATTGCCCTGGGCATAGACGGTGGTATCAGACTTCTGGGCGAGGTAAGCCGAATAGACAGCACTCTTGCCAGTCTGCTTCTGTAAAGTGGCCCAAGCATAGGAAGGCCATCCGAAACTTACGTCACGCACAAAGTCGCGCATGCTGAACAAGCGTTCCTCGTCGGTCGAACCAGGATAAACAGCTTTTGCGCTGTCGGACCACTGGCCGGGCAACTGACTAAACTGTTGCTCATACTGCTCGGAACTCACAGATGCATAGGCTACAGCACCCTCATCGCTGTTGTGCATAATCAGCACAGGCACATCGTTATATTCGCCTTTCTCGTAAAGGTCATAAATAGGCTCGGGGATGACATAACCGTCAACGATGGGCGTACAAGCTTGGAAATTCACGCCATTACCCGTCAGTTCTTTGGCATCCATCTGACGCATCTCAGCGATGGAGTTTTTCTTCAGCTGACTCATAAACATCTGTCCAACCATTTGGGCCATCTCTTGATTAATCACATTCGTTGGCGATATAAAGCCTCCGCTCTGACTGATGCAGGCACGGAACAAACCCTTGGCCAGGGGCGAGGCACAGAGGATATGACAACTCATGGCACCAGCAGACTCTCCGAAGATGGTCACCTTCGCAGGGTCGCCGCCAAAGTTCCTAATGTTGCGTTGTACCCATTGTAGGGCGAAAATCTGATCCAGAATGCCGTAGTTGCCGGAGTGTCCTTCGGGCGATTCCTTAGCCAGATCGGCATGTGCCATAAAACCTAATGAACCGGCACGATACTCGATAGATACGGCGACAACGCCTCTGCGAGCCAGACTCTGCCAAAGGTCGCCACCATAGTGCTCTGTTGCAAAGCCGCCTCCATGTATGAATACCATCACTGGCAGGGCATCGTTGACAGTCTTTGCTGGTGTGGCGACACTCAGATACAGACAGTCCTCACTCATCATGTCGTATTTCACGTAGCTCTTTTCAGGCTGTGGGGGCCACTTGGCCACATCGTCCGCCCTCAGCACACCTTTCCAAGGCTTGGCCGGCTGTGGTGCCTTCCATCGCAGGTCGCCTACAGGTGGTGCTGCGTACGGAATGGCTTTATACACGGCGAGGTCCGTCCCATCAGGCGTTCCCTCCACATCTCCAGTTTCTACATGCGTTTTTAATAGCGGCTGTGCCCAACTCATCATTGCGACGAGGGCGAGCAATGTGGTAATGATAGTTTTCTTCATGTTAGTTATTTCTTTATTCGTTAGTTATTATTCAAACTCTATTCTGCGAATTGTCAATATGCAGATGATGACAATACAAATAACAAATGATATTATCGACAGAGAAATCGCCTTTAAAAAGTTATCTTCAACGTACCAGATGTATAGCCAAAAGGGGGCTACAATACTAATAAACCCAGCACAAAAGCAATAATAGAATTTAATGGGTTCCCGTTTCGGACGCAAAGTTCTATTGCAATGAGGACACTGAATGCTGTGATTAGTCCCTCTCAGGAAATACTCTGATACCTGTCGTAGCCTTATCTTCGTGTCACAATGAGGGCATACAGCCTGGTCGTGGCTAAGCAATGATGAGATGATAGTTTTCATATTATTATGACTTTAAAAGAAACAAAATACTGCACGGAAAGAGAGAACTCATCGTGCAGTATTTATGATGTTTATACCTTTGTCATTTAGAGGTTAGCCAAAGCGATAACCTTGTCAACAGCAGCGCTGAGGCCATCGACATTCTTACCGCCAGCCTGAGCGAAGTGAGGCTGACCGCCACCACCTCCCTGAATGAGCTTGGCAGCCTCGCGAACCATCTGACCGGCATTCAGTCCGTGGTCGCTGACCATGTCGTCGCTCATCATGATAGAGAGCTGAGGCTTGTTGTCGGCGTGTGTACCTAAGACACAGAGCAGAGAACCCTCGACGGCAGCACGAATCTTGAAGGCAAGGTCTTTGGCTGCAGCAGGAGCCATGGGTAGTACGGCAGAAACCACCTTCCCACCATTCACCTCGCGAGCCTTTTCAACCAACTGCTTGGCAGCACGCTCCACGGCCTGAGCCTGGAAACCTTCAATCTCCTTCTTCATCGAATCGTGCTCATCGATATACTTGCGGATGACGCCCTGCAGATCCTTGGCATTGTTGAAGAATGCCTTTACAGCACGCAACAAATCCTCGGTCTGGTAGAGCAGTTCCTCGCACTCCTTGCCCGTCTTGGCTTCAATACGGCGGATGCCGGCAGCGACGCTGCTCTCAGAAATAATCTTGAAGAAACCGATACGGCCTGTGCTGGTGGCATGGATACCACCACAGAGTTCGCATGACGGGCCGAAACGCATGACGCGTACCTTGTCGCCATATTTCTCGCCAAAGAGGGCAATGGCACCGAGTTTCTTCGCCTCTTCCATAGGCATATCGCGATGTTCGTCGCGAGGCAAGTCCTGACGAATCATGTCGTTCACCATACGCTCTACTTCGCGCAGCTGTTCGTCACTGACCTTCTCAAAATGTGAGAAGTCGAAGCGCAGCGTGTCAGGAGAAACGAACGAACCCTTCTGCTCCACGTGGTCGCCCAGCACCTGTTTCAGCGCATAGTCCAGCAGGTGGGTAGCGGTGTGGTTGGCAGCACTGGCGTCACGCTTGTCGGTATCGACACAAGCCATGAACTGAGCGGTGGGGTCTTTCGGTAACTGCTTCACGATATGAACGGTCTGGCCGTTCTCACGCTTAGAATCGATGACCTCGATGGTCTCGTTTTCAGAAACGAGCACACCCTGGTCGCCTACCTGTCCGCCCATCTCGCCATAGAACGGGGTGGAAGACAGCACGATTTCGTAGAATTCGTTCTTCTTCTGCGTTACCTTACGATAGCGTAGTATTTCACACTCATATTCCGAGTAGTCGTAGCCTACGAACTGCTGTTCGCCAGCCTT
>JAEEGL012340755.1_pt1 | contig 22232 bp, 19 predicted proteins | sample 9134231 | NCBI WGS metagenome assembly JAEEGL01 (sample SAMN16246548, study PRJNA631951) | gut metagenome | biome: gut microbiome; feature: rumen; material: fiber-attached | host: Bos | place: Iran: Karaj | collected 2018-10 | reverse complement strand
TCCGTCGGAAAGCTGGCAGCCTCCTTAAAGGCCGAGGGTAAAAAAGTGCTGATAGTTGCTGCCGATACCTTCAGAGCAGCTGCCATCGATCAGCTGGCGGAATGGGCAAGAAGAGCAGGTGTGGATATCATAGCCCAGAGCGAAGGCTCAGACCCCGCAGCGGTTGTATTTGACGGCCTTAATGCAGCAAAAGCCAGAAAAGTCGATGTGCTTTTGGTGGATACTGCAGGAAGACTGCAGAATAAGAAAAACCTGATGGATGAACTTAATAAGATCGACAGGATCATTTCAAGAGAGTATCCGGAAAGCAAGAGAGAGACTCTTGTGGTGCTGGACGGAACCACCGGACAGAATGCGTTGGTTCAGGCTAAGGAATTTAATGAAGTTGCTCCTGTCACGGGTATCATCATTACCAAGCTGGAGGGTACAGCCAAGGGTGGTATAGCCATAGCGGTACAGTCGGAACTGAACGTTCCGGTCAAGTATATCGGACTGGGTGAGAAGATAGACAGTCTAAAAAAATTTGACCCGGACAGCTATGTAAATTCGCTGTTTGAGCGGTAATGCAACCCTTTTTTAAAGAAAAACATCTTGTGCAATTTGTACAAAAATGGGGTGTGATTTTCTACATCCCATTTTTTTATTTCCCTTGTATTAAAATCTTTGATTTGATAAAATTAAATGTACCAAAGTCACATACAAACATCAGAATTAATTGGGAGATACCCAAATTGTTTGTCTATGAATAAGTTGATCAAAAAAAATACGTAAAGGAGTCTATATTAATCATGGCAGATGCTGATAAATTGAAAGCCCTGGATTCTGCACTTGCGCAGATCGAAAAAGCCTATGGCAAGGGCTCTGTAATGAAATTGGGAGACACCGCATCAATGCAGGTGGAAGCTATCCCCACGGGTTCACTTTCTCTTGATATCGCACTCGGAGTCGGCGGCGTTCCGAAGGGAAGGATAATCGAGATCTACGGCCCCGAGTCTTCAGGTAAGACCACGGTGGCTCTTCATATGGTAGCTGAAGTTCAGAAACTGGGCGGTATCGCGGGCTTCATAGACGCCGAGCATGCACTTGATCCGGTATATGCAAAGAATATCGGTGTGGATATAGACAATCTCTATATTTCACAGCCGGATAACGGGGAACAGGCACTTGAGATCACCGAGACCATGGTGCGTTCAGGTGCTGTGGATATCATTATCGTTGACTCTGTTGCGGCTCTCGTTCCTAAGGCCGAGATCGAAGGAGACATGGGAGATTCCCATATGGGACTTCAGGCAAGACTCATGTCCCAGGCTTTAAGAAAACTCACTGCAGCCATCAGCAGATCCAATTGTGTTGTTATCTTTATCAACCAGCTTCGTGAAAAACTGGGTGTTATGTTCGGTAATCCCGAGACCACCACAGGCGGACGTGCTCTTAAGTTCTATGCTTCCATAAGAATGGATGTAAGACGTATCGAGTCCATTAAGGCCGGAGGCGATGTGATCGGTAACAGGACAAAGATCAAAATCGTTAAGAATAAGGTGGCTCCGCCCTTCAAAGAAGCGGAATTCGATATCATGTTCGGTAAAGGTATTTCAAAAACGGGAGATATTCTTGATCTCGCAACGGATGAGAATATCATCGTTAAAAGCGGTGCATGGTTCTCTTATAACGACGAGAAGATCGGTCAGGGCAGGGAGAACGTTAAGAATTATCTCGAAGAAAGACCCGAAGTATTGAGAGAAGTTGAAAACAAGGTACGTGAGAAGTACGGCTTTGCGCCCCTCGCACCTGTAACCAAGGCAGAGGATAAGTAGCATATATGCTGAAGATCGCCGGGATAACTGAATTTTCCAAGGCAAAGACCAGAATAGTATTTGATGATGAAAGCTTTTTGGTTGTATATAAGGGCATGTACAAGGGCAGCGATTCGGAGATGAAGGAAGAAGAGTATGATACTCTTGTTTCCGAGATGACGTCCTACGGAAAAAAGCGGGCCATGAACCTTCTTATCAAGAAAGACTATTCCGTGAAAGCACTTAGGGAAAAGCTGGAGGAAGACGGTTACAACTCTTCGATCATCGAAAAGATATTCACCTTCCTTAACGGGTATCATTATCTTGACGATAACAGACTGGCAGAGAATCTCATAAGAGCAAACAAAGAAGCAAAGAGCAAGGCTGAGATCAGGTTTATGTTAAAAAAACGCGGGATCTCCGAAGAAACAGCCGAGCGGGCCCTGGAAGAGGTATATAACACCGATGAGGCCGGAGCAGAAACCAATGATGAGCTGAATGCCATTATTAAGAGTCTTAAAAAAATGGGGATGACCGCAGAAAAGATAAGCGGACTTGACTATAAGGAACGCTCCAAACTGGCGGCAAAGTTTTACAGAAAAGGGTTTAAGGCGGAGAACATAACGAAAGCACTAAAATTTGAGCTGTCGGAATGAACTTATAATGGTAATGATGATTGCATCATTACCATTATTTTTTATAAATATTACGCCTTCCGTAATGTTTATTTTAGCATATATCCTGTATCATCAGATAATACAGATGGAACGCTTTCTTAATGTGTTGACATATGCAAAGGGGACATAAATGGATTCTGATATCTTTGAATATGCTTTGGAGGGACTTAAAAGGAAAAAGAAGATCACAATATCGGTATTTTTGGTATTATGCGTCTCTTTTTCCTTTTTGATCTATATCAATTCACTGATGGGCAGCATAACCAAAACAAACGACGAGTTACTTCGTGATCTGTACGGTGAATGGAATATAGGCCTTCAGGGGGGCAGAACTACAGACGGAAAATGGGCTCAGGAACAGGAAGGTTATATTTCTTGTGGTAGTTCAAAGAATTACGGCTTTATATCCGTAAATAATAAAAAAGTGGGCTTCGGAATCGTGGATGGAGGATTAATCAGCGTCGGAAGACTGGGCCTCACATCAGGCCGGTGGCCGGAGAATGAATTTGAGATAGCAATGGAGGCAGACGAACTGCTGGCTCTTGGGTATATTGACGAGATAGGGCAGACGGTGTCTCTCGGCACTTTTTTATATAACAATGCTTCATCCGAAGAACTATATTACAAAGATAAATATACTGTTGTCGGTATCTTGAATGAATACACCGACATATGGGCAATCGATTCGGATGGCGATGCCGGCTTTCTGAATGCCGTGATCACTTCGGATGCAACGATCGACTGCATAAACAACCGTTTAATTGAAGAATTTAACGATGACATCACTCTGAAAAGCAAAACCGGATATTTTATAAAGTTCCAAAAAGAAAAAATTCCGGGAATATGCGAAGAACTTGACAGTCTCGGAAGAAAGTATATATATAATCATAATTCAGAGATACAGATCGAGCATAACAATGTCCTGTACAGCATAATAATCATTATCGTTACGGTTGCGGCAGCAGGCATAGTGTTTATGCTGGGCTTAAGTGATATGGTAAGGTCTTATTCCATAATGAGGAGTATAGGTGCGACAAAGAAACAGCTTGCCAAACTGATACTGTATGAAACGGTGTTGCTTTGCTTGCCTGCGGTGATACCGGGAACCGTGTTTGCAGTTGTTGCTCTTGATCTGACACTTAGGCTGATAGTTTTCAGCGGTAGTGTTAAGATAATTATATCGATACCATGGCTTGCAATCGCTCTGGATGTCATATTGTGGGCCGGGGCGGTTGCAGCGACAAAATTCTGTATATACAATGTTGCATGCAAAAACGATCTATCGGGAAGAATGCAGATTTCGCACAAAAAGTCCGGAGCTTACAGGATCCTGCGTACTGCGGCAGGGTATCTGATCTGCATATGCTTCGGAACAATAACGGTTTTTATCGGTATAAAAGCCGAAGAACTTACGGTTGCAAAAAACAAAGTAAACAATACGGCAACATATCGTATTCTGGCAATCGACTACTCCTCGCTTCCGCAGGATGCTGTCGAGAGTATTGGAAACATTCCCGGAGTAAAGAATATATACAGTTGCTTAAGATATATGGCGAAGTATCCCGAGGATTATGGTTATCCGGGACCGGAAATGCTTTATGTGATCGATGATGACGGCTACACCGAACGGGAGTTTGGAAGACACGGAATAGATACGGAACGTTTTAATAACGGAGATATTATGGTTGTCTGCATCCCGGTATTCGGCAAAAACGAAAACCCCATCGTTCCCGGAAAGATGAAAGTAAAGATCCTCGCCGGAGTAGGCGGGATGAGAGCGGCACCGCTGATACTTGATGAAATTGAAACCGATGTTGCTGTCTGCTACGTGCCCGATACAATGTTTATAAGAGACGGGCTTTCCGGTGCAGCAGGGTGGAGCTTCGCTTCAGTAAGATTTCTTGAGAAACACGATCTTCTTTCAAGAAAAGACAAGGTCGGTTACTTTATCTATGCATACCATGACGAGCGTGCGGATGCCGTAACGGTTGACCGTGCGGTGGCAGGTTTATGTAAGGAAAAAGGATTACTCTTTTCAAGTAGCAGAGCACAGAATGAAGCCGAGAGCCGTGTGATCCTGCAAAGGTTGTTAAAACTGTTATTTGTGGGAGTTGGGACAGAGGCCGTAACCGTATTCCTGTTATGCAGTCTTTGCGCGCTTGAAAGGCAGCATTCGGTCAGAAAATATATGATACTGCGCAGTCTCGGTATGTCAAAGAAGCAGTGGAAGATCAGCAACTTGTATAAAGCAGCGGGAAACGGTGCAGCGGCTCTTATCGGTGGCTGGGGACTGTTTGGTCTTATGTACGGAGCCGATTTAAAGGACTTTATTGTTTGCAATGGGAATTCGGGACGGGTATGTATATGCGTTTCAGCTGTCATTCTGTTCATATCCGTTGCAATAAGATATTCTTTCGGGGTTGGAAAAAGAAGGAACAGCCTTATTATGAATGAGTGAGCGGTCACTGAAATGGGGGAAAACAAATGGAAACGATACTTGAAGCAATAAGTATAAAGAAAACTTATGAATCCTCCGCAGGCCCGGTGGACGCAGTGCGGGGTATCTCCCTTAAGATTGAAAGAGGGAAGTTTTATGCGATAATCGGCAGAAGCGGATCGGGAAAATCAACGCTTCTTCATATCCTAAGCGGTTTGGACAGACCGACCTCGGGAAATATAGTAATGTCAGGGCATGATCTTACGGAATTCGGCGATGAGAAAATGTCGGTATTCAGAAGGCGGCACATTGGCTTTGTTTTTCAGCAGTTCAATCTTCTTGATGAATACAATATTTACAGAAATATCTGTATGCCCCTGAAACTTGACGGGAAAAAGCCGGACAAACGTTATTTTGACAATGTGGTTGGTATGCTGAGACTTGAAGACAAGTTGAAAAAGTATCCCTTCGAATTGTCAGGCGGGGAACAGCAAAGAACAGCCATAGCCAGAGCGCTTATGGCAAAGCCCGAGATAGTTTTTGCCGATGAACCGACTGGTAATCTGGATAAGAAGACCGGAAAAGAGACCATGGCGCTTCTTACCGATTGCTCCAAAAAGATGGGGCAGACTCTTATTGTGGTCACTCACGATCTGGAGATAGCAAGGCACTCGGATGTTGTGTTCCACATAGAAGACGGACTTCTGGTCTGAAGAATGAGAGATTGGTTATGGCGGGAAATATCCTTATAGCAGAAGATGACATATATATAGTCGAAGGCATTAAAGAATTGCTTTCAGCAGAGGGATATACTGTATGCTCTGCTGCAACCGGCATGCATGCCTTGGCCGAGTTTGAAAGGAAACACTTTGATCTTATCATTATGGATGTCAATCTTGGTGAGGACAACGGCTTCGAACTCTGCGGAAAATTGCGAATGACAAGCAGAGTTCCAATTTTGTTCCTTACAGCATGCAATACTGAAGAAGAAATACTGAAAGGCTTTAGTATTGGCGGAGATGATTATCTGACCAAACCCTTTAGGGCTTCTGAACTTGTCGCAAGGATCGAAGCACTTTTAAGAAGAAGCGGTTACCGGTATGAAAAGTATTATTCAAGCGGTGACATACGGTTTTATTTTGATGATAACAGGCTGTACTTAAAGGACAACGACCTGTTTTTGTCCCAAAATGAAATCGCTGTGGTTAAGACTCTGATGAACAAATGGCCGGAGGCAGCAGGACGTAACGAGCTGATGAAGGATATATGGGGAACCGATAATGTTGATGCCTGCACACTCAATGTAAACATTGGCAGAGTGAGGGAAAAGATAGGCAAATACGGAAACGAAGACTATATAGAAACGGTGAGGGGGATAGGCTACAGGTGGAGGTTGCCTGTGCAAAAATGATCTTATGGAGATTATTGCATATATATTTTGTGTTCTGCTTCTTTTTGCATTGATATACGAGCATACAAGGTATACAAGACAAAAAAGGGAGATAGAGTATCTGACGGCAAAAATAGACAGCTTCATTTACGTTCCGGAGAAGTTAAATCCGGAAGTGCTTAAAGAGGGGTACATTGCCAATCTGAATAACGAGATAACGATACTTGAAAAAAGATTTCTTGAAGTTTTGGAGGAAGCCGAAACAAACGAAACAGAGATGAGCCGTTTTGTGGAGAATATGGCTCACCAGATCAAAAATATGCTCACATCCGTACAGATACAGCTTGATCTGGTGGAAAAAAGATGTTTGCTTGAACAGAACACAAATATCATAAAGTGCCGTGAGGCTGTCGAAAGACTTGCCGGGGATATGGATATGATATTGAACTCGGGGCTGCTTGCAGATGGCAGGATCGATATGAAGGATGAAAGGATGGATATCGGAGAGGTTGTCGCAAGTGTTATAAACTCTATCTCTTCAATTGCGCTGGAGCATAATGTGACGATGGTTTCAAAATGTGACGAAACAATAACCTTCTGCGGGGATAAATACTGGATCTTCCAAGCCTTGCAAAATTTGGTGAAAAATGCAACAGAACACGCGGGTGAAAACGGAAGTGTATACGTTGGCGCGTTTGAGGAAAACGGATACCTAAAGATAACCGTGGAGGATGACGGAAAGGGTATAGCTACGGATGAACAGAAGAAACTGTTTCGAAGATTTTTCAGAGGTAATACGAAAAAGAGCGGCTATGGATTGGGTTTGTCTATGGCGAGAGATATAGTTCAGGCCCATCATGGCAATATAACAGTAGGAAACAGTGAATATGGCGGGGCATGTTTTGTTATCAGCCTTCCGCTTTTGCATAAAGAAGATATATATATGCAATAACTATATAGCACTATTTACTGAAAGAGTGAAAAGCAATTTTTCACTCTTTCTTTCTTGTGTTTTTTTAGGCATTGTGATATTATTATAATTGCGAGAAAATCGGGTTTTCCATGAGGAATATTACATTTCTCGTCGGACTACCCGTAAGAAAATATAAACAGGAGGCACGTAGATATGACAGTACTATTTGCAGCTTCGACAACATGGTCATGGGACGTTGTTAAGAAGGAACTTCCCGCGGCCGGTGTCAACACAATTGTCGGTCTGTGCATCGTATTCGTAGCATTGGTTTTCATCAGCTTCATAATCTCGCTTTTCAAGTATATCGGAAAGCTTGACAAGAGTAATGCGGCTAAGAATTCGGCACCCACACCCGCGGTTGCGGCACAGAATACGGTAAATGATCTCAACATCGACAACTTTGAACTTGTTGCTATCATCACGGCGGCTATCAGCGAATATGAGGAGTCCCGCGGCAATTATTTCAAAGACGGCATTGTTGTCCGTTCCGTAAAGAAGATTTCTTAAAAAGGTCCGAAACCATTCAGGAGTCATCAGGACCTGCGCCATATGACGCAAAACATTATCACTTACAAAATTAGTTTATGTATGGAGGATGATACAAATGAAGAATTACACAATTACAATCAACGGAAACAAGTATGCCGTAACAGTTGAAGAGGGTAACGGAAGTGATGTTGCAAAGGCAGCAGCACCCGCAGCGGCTCCCGCTCCCGCAGCATCAGGCGCACAGGGCGCAGTAGCCATCAATGCACCCGTTGCAGGTAAGATCACCGCTATCAATGCACCCGCAGGCACAAAGGTTAAGAAGGGCCAGTGCATCCTTACTCTTGAAGCTATGAAGATGGAGAATGAAGTTGTTGCTCCTCAGGACGGTACTGTCGCATCCATCAACTGCAATGTAAACGATCACGTTGAAACAGGCGCTGTTATCGCAACACTTAACTAAGAAAAGGGGTAAGCTTCATGAATATTGGTGATACCTTATTGAATTTATGGAATCAGACAGGATTTGCCAACCTTTATTGGGGCAATTATGTCATGATCGCCGTGGCTCTGGTTTTCCTCTATCTCGGCATCAAATGGAAATTCGAGCCTCTTCTTCTCGTACCGATAGCCTTCGGTATGCTCCTTGTAAATATGTATCCCGGCATTATGGCCGCTCCTTCGGTTGACCCCGTTACCGGAGTGGAGTCTGCCGGCGGTCTGCTTTATTATTTCTTTAAGCTTGACGAGTGGTCCATCTTCCCGTCACTTATCTTCCTGGGAGTAGGCGCTTCCACGGATTTCGGTCCTCTGATCGCAAACCCCAGAAGCTTCCTTCTCGGTGCAGCTGCTCAGCTCGGAATCTTCGTGGCGTATCTCCTTGCGATCCTTCTCGGATTTAACGGAATGGCTGCTGCTGCGATCTCGATCATCGGCGGCGCTGACGGCCCCACATCCATTTTCCTTGCCGGAAAGCTGGGACAGACCGAACTCATGGGACCCATTGCCGTAGCGGCATACAGCTATATGTCCCTTGTTCCGATCATTCAGCCTCCCATCATGAAGGCTCTTACTACAAAGGAAGAGAGAGCGATCAAGATGGATCAGCTCCGTCCCGTTTCGAAGCTTGAGAAGATCCTTTTCCCCATCATCGTTACGATAGTTGTATGTTTCCTGCTTCCTTCGACCGCTCCCCTTGTAGGTATGCTGATGCTCGGTAACCTCTTCAAAGAGTGCGGAGTTACAAAGCAGCTTTCCGAGACAGCACAGAACGCTCTTATGTACATCGTTGTTATCATGCTCGGAACATCCGTAGGTGCTTCCACAAGCGCCGAGAACTTCCTTCAGTGGACAACGATCAAGATCGTTATCCTCGGTCTCATTGCATTTGCTTTCGGAACTACCGGCGGCGTACTTCTCGGCAAGCTTATGTGCAAGCTTTCACATGGCAAGATCAATCCTCTGATCGGTTCCGCTGGCGTTTCGGCAGTTCCCATGGCAGCCCGTGTATCTCAGAAAGTCGGCGCTCAGGAGGATCCCACAAACTTCCTTCTCATGCACGCTATGGGACCCAACGTTGCGGGAGTTATCGGTACTGCGGTTGCAGCCGGTGTATTCATGGCTATTTTCGGTGTATGATTAACAGAAAGGGTATAAATTCATGGCTGATACTAAAAAGAAACCTATCGGCATTACCGAGACAATATTACGTGATGCTCATCAATCCCTGATCGCCACCAGAATGCCCATTTCCGAAATGCTTCCCATTTTGGACAAGATGGACAAGGTAGGCTATCATTCCATAGAGTGCTGGGGCGGCGCTACTTTCGATTCATGCCTCAGATTCTTAAAAGAGGATCCATGGGAGAGACTCAGAGCCCTCAGAAAGGGACTTCCTCATTCCAAATTACAGATGCTTTTCCGCGGACAGAACATTCTCGGATACAATCATTATTCCGATGATGTTGTTGAATACTTCGTTCAGAAATCCGTTGCAAACGGAATTGACATAATCAGAATATTCGACTGCTTTAACGACCTCCGCAACCTTGAGACCGCCGTAAAGGCAGCCAAGAAGGAAGGCGCTCATGCTCAGATAGCCCTTTCCTACACATTGGGTGATGCATATACACTCGAATATTGGGAGAAGATGGCAAAGGAAGTTGAAGAACTTGGCGCAGATTCCATCTGTATCAAGGATATGGCAGGACTTCTTGTTCCTTATACGGCAACAGAGCTTGTAAAGGCACTTAAGTCCGGATCCAAGATCCCGCTTCAGATGCACACCCATTACACATCAGGTGTTGCTTCCATGACCTACTTAAAGGCTGTAGAGGCAGGCGCCGATGTCATCGACTGTGCAATGAGCCCTCTGTCCATGGGTACATCACAGCCCGCTACGGAAGTCATGGTAGAGACCTTCAAGGGCACTCCTTACGATACGGGTTACGACCAGAACCTTCTTGCGGAGATCGCAGACTACTTCAGACCTTACAGAGAGGAAGTATTAAAGAATGGCCTCCTGAACCCGAAGGTACTCGGAGTAAACATCAAGACACTTCTTTATCAGGTTCCCGGCGGTATGCTTTCAAACCTTGTATCACAGCTCAAGGAAGCAAATGCCGAAGACAAGTATGAAGCTGTTCTCAAGGAGATCCCCAATGTTCGTAAGGACTTCGGTGAGCCCCCTCTTGTTACTCCTTCATCCCAGATCGTTGGAACACAGGCTGTTCTGAATGTTCTTTCCGGTGAGCGTTACAAGATGATCACCAAGGAATCCAAGAAGATCCTTGCAGGCGAATTCGGTAGGACTGTTAAGCCTTTCAACAAGGAAGTGCAGAAGAAGGCGATAGGAGATCAGGAACCCATTACATGCCGTCCCGCAGACCTTATTCCTCCTCAGCTGGATAAGTTCCGTGAGGAGTGCAAGGAGTGGATCCAGCAGGATGAGGACGTTCTTTCATACGCTCTGTTCCCGCAGGTTGCTCTTGACTTCTTCAAGTATCGCAAGGCAAAGCAGGAAAATCCCGATTTCGACAAGGTGCCCGAGGCTCCTAAGGGAAATGACAGAAGCTTGAACGTAACCGTTGCCGCAGATGCCTTCAAGTAAAATTAAATTCAGATTTAATAAAGGATGCGTCTTTGACGCATCCTTGTTTTTTTGTGTTTGCAAAAGCGTTAATATGTGCTATGATACTATGTATCATGATATACAATCATAGAAAATATTTAACGGGAGGTATCTATGGGCTTATTTAATGATGCAAAGAGCCAGCTTGACAGCGAGAATAACGAAGCATCGGACAATAATCTCTTTGATGTTCAGGAAGAAGTAGACGCTGCCGATATCGACACGGAACTTCTTGAATCCATCCTTGAGGATTCCGATGCCGGCAAGGAAAACGAGGCCAAGAAGAAAAAGAGTGAAAAAGCGGAGAGTACAAGACCTGTACCCGATGTAGCGGAAAGACGCGCAAGAGAAGCAAAGGAATCGGGTGCAACGGACGAGACTCAGACCACCGTTATCACAAAGGGTACAACCATTAACGGCTCTATCATTTCCGATTGCTCATTGGATGTAATGGGCACCATAAACGGCGATATCGAATGCCTCGGCAAACTCAGCATTTCCGGTAAGGTTGTCGGAAATTCGATCGCAAGAGAAGTATTTGTAAATACCGACAGACTTGACGGTTCGATCAACTGCGAAGGCACAGTAAAGATCAGTCAGGGCACCATCGTTATCGGTGATGTTACGGCTACATCCGCTGTTATCGCAGGTGCCGTAAAGGGCGAGATCGATGTTAACGGACCCGTTGTACTTGACTCCACAGCCATTATCAAGGGTAATGTTAAATCCAAATCCATACAGATGAATAACGGCGCCGTTCTCGACGGTTTCTGCTCACTTTCGTATGCAGAGCTCGACGTTGATTCGATTTTTGAATAAGACAGGACGATACCAATGGCTAAATACAAAAGAATACTATTAAAACTCAGCGGTGAAGCGCTTGCGGGTGATAAAAAGACCGGTTTTGACGAAGAGACCTGCATTATGGTCGGAAACCAGGTCAGGAAACTTATAGAAGAAGGCATACAGGTGGCTGTCGTTATCGGCGGCGGCAACTTCTGGCGCGGACGTAAGAGCGAGACCATAGACAGGGTCAAGGCCGATCAGATAGGCATGCTGGCTACGGTTATGAACTGCATATACGTTAGCGACATATTCCGTTATCTCGGCCTCGGAACAAACATATACACACCCTTCTCATGCGGAAGCATGACAAGCCTTTTTTCGAAGGACAGCGCGGTTAAGGACTTAAACGACGGCAAAGTCGTTTTCCTTGCGGGAGGCACGGGACATCCCTATTTCTCTACGGATTCCGCGACGGCTCTCAGAGCCATCGAACTGAACTGCGATATGATACTTATGGCAAAGGCAGTTGACGGTGTATATGACAGCGATCCCAATTCAAATCCGAATGCCGTAAAGTATGACAAAATGGAGATCAGCACCATTATCGACAAGAAGCTCGGCGTTATTGATATGACTGCCGCGGTCCTCTGCCTCGAAAACAAGATGCCGCTCTTCATATTCTCACTTCTCGAAAAAGACGGTATCGTCAACGCCGCACTCGGCAAGGCAAGCGGAACCGTTATCACAGCTGATTGATCTCAGGCAATGCTTGAGGGAAAATGGAGACTATTATGAACGAAAGAATTAAACCTTTTGACGAAAAAATGGAAAAAACCATCTCGGTACTGGCAGAGGATTTTGCTTCCATCAGAGCAGGCCGTGCAAATCCCCACCTTCTTGACAAGATCAAGGTGGATTACTACGGAACTCCTACGAACATTCAGGGAGTGGCAAACGTTTCCGTTCCCGAAGCAAGGATCATCCAGATCCAGCCTTGGGAATCCAAGATGATCAAGGAGATCGAAAAGGCCATTCTGGCTTCCGAACTCGGCATCACTCCCAACAACGACGGTAAAGTCATCAGACTTGTATTCCCCGAACTCACCGAGGAGCGCAGAAAAGCCCTCGCCAAGGATATCAGAAAGAATGCTGAAAATGCAAAGGTCGCTGTAAGAAATATCCGCCGCGATGCAATGGATGCGATAAAGAAGCTCGGAAAGAGCTCCGAGATCTCCGAGGATGAGGAAAAGACCATCGAGGATGAGATCCAGAAGGCTACAGACAAGCGCATCGCAGAGATCGACAAGATGGCTGACGCAAAAGAAAAAGAGATCATGACAGTATAATTTAAACATTCTTATGTTGTAAAAGACTCCCACTTGTCCTATAATGGACAAGTGGGTTTTTTATGTTATAAAATGATAAAAGGATATGAGATCTATGGCTGAAGAGCTTGAAAATATGGTAATTCCCAGACATATCGCGATCATTCTGGACGGAAACGGAAGATGGGCGAAGAAGAGAGGTTTACCGAGAAATGCCGGTCACAAAGCCGGCGCTAAAGCGGTTGAAAGGATATGCGAGGAAGCGTATAAAGCAGGGGTTGAATATGTGACTCTGTATGCTTTTTCGACCGAAAACTGGTCAAGGCCCGCCGAAGAGGTCAACACCCTTATGAACATACTGAGGGATTACCTGAGCGACAGCCTTGCAAACGCAAAAAAAAATAATATGAAGGTGCGGGTAATAGGCGACAGAAGTGCGCTTGCGCCCGATATCATCGAAAAGATAAGGGTCACGGAAGAGGCTTCGAAGGACTATACCGGCCTCAGACTTCAGATCGCTATCAATTACGGCGGTCAGGACGAGATACTGAGAGCGGTCAGAAAGATCGCGGAAAAGGTTAAGACCGGGGAAGTTGAGCCGTCCGCGATAGACAAGGCGTTAATGGAAGAAAATCTTGATACCGCAGGCATACCTGCTCCGGATCTTCTGATCAGGACCAGCGGCGAGCAGAGAATATCCAATTTCCTTTTGTGGCAGTGTGCCTATACCGAGTTTTATTTCCCTGAGACACTTTGGCCCGATTTCGGCAAAAAGGACCTTTATGAGGCGATAAAGTATTTCAATACCAGAGACAGAAGATACGGAGGGGTTAAATAATGGCTGATGTTGTTTTGGACGAGAAGAAGGAAAAAAGAAGAACCCTCTTCATACGGGTCAGAAGCGGCGCAATCCTCACGCTGATAGCCTTTGCAACGATCATCCCCGGCGGGATACCGTTACTGCTCATCAACGCCCTGATCTCGTTTATAGGCATATTTGAGCTGCTTCGTATCGCAAACGCCCATAAGACCGCGCTTGCCGCGGTTTCTTATGCGACGGTGGCGGCTATGTACACCATGGTATATCTTGACCGGAAAGATCTTCTGATCCCGCTTATAATGATATGCCTCATCGTGCTTTTTGCATGCATGGTGATCTTTTATCCCAAGTATTCGGCAAATCAGGTCTTTATGGCTTTTACTTCGCTGATCTATGTCGGCCTCGGCCTGTCTTATCTCTACCAGACAAGAATGCAGGCTCCGAACGGCAGCTTCATCGTATGGCTGATCTTCATCTGTGCATGGATATCGGACAGCGGGGCATATCTTACAGGCATAGCGATAGGTAAGCACAAGGCTTTTCCGAAGCTTTCACCGAAGAAGTCGGTTGAAGGCTGCATAGGCGGTATTGCATCCAGTATCCTTATAGGTCTGGTCTACAAGCTGATTCTGGATCTTGGTTTTGACATCCATTTGATCAGCTATCCGGGACTTGTGGTCATCTGCGGCGTAGGTGCGGTCATATCCCAGGCCGGAGATCTTGCTGCATCTGCCATCAAGAGGAATTTTGAGATCAAGGATTACGGTCACCTGATCCCCGGACACGGCGGCATTATGGACAGGTTTGACAGTATGATATTTGTGGCTCCGCTCGTTTATTATCTTGCCAATCTTTTTCTGTGACGGATAAGTCCGGAGTCTTTCGGATAATGATATTTATTTCGGAATTCGGCGGTTCGTGTACATTCGGAATATTGAATGGGATGAGCCGCTTTATCAAACCTTAATTTCGGGCCGGTGGGTTATTCAGCCGGCTTTTTCGGACATTTTACGAGGAAAAATATGAAGTGTATTTCCATTTTAGGTTCCACGGGTTCCATCGGTACCCAGACACTTGATGTAGTGAGACAGTACGGCGACATAAGGGTTACCGCGCTTGCAGTCAGATCGAACATTGAGCTGCTCTATAAACAGATAACCGAATTTTCGCCGAAAGTCGTCTGCGTATATGATGAAAACAAGGCTGCAGAGCTTTCAAAAAGACTTAAGGATGAAGGCATAAAGTGTGATGTGCTGTCCGGAATGGACGGCCTGATAGCCTGTGCATGCGAGGAAGAAGCGGTTATCACGGTCACGGCCTTTGTCGGCATGATAGGCATAAGACCCACGATCGAAGCTATAAAAAAAGGCAAGGACATAGCACTTGCAAATAAAGAGACGCTTGTCACCGCAGGCCATATCATTATGCCCCTTGCCGCAAAGATGAATGTTAAGATACTGCCCGTGGATTCCGAGCATTCCGCAATATTCCAGTGTCTTCAGGGCGCGCAGGGCAATAAGATCGAAAAGATACTGCTTACGGCATCGGGCGGTCCTTTCAGAGGGAAAAAGAGGGAAGAACTCAAAAACATCCGTCCCGAAGATGCGCTTAAACACCCAAACTGGTCGATGGGGAGAAAAATAACCATCGATTCCTCTACAATGGTAAACAAAGGTCTTGAAGTTATGGAAGCCAAATGGCTGTTCGATGTCGAGCCCGATGACATAGAGGTCGTGATCCAGCCGCAGAGTATAATCCACTCAATGATAGAGTTTACGGACGGAGCGGTCATTGCCCAGCTCGGAGTTCCCGATATGAAGCTGCCGATCCAGTATGCCCTCTATTATCCCGAGAGAAGGCTTAAAACAGCGAAAAGGCTTGATTTTAAGACCATCACATCCATAATCACGGATGCTCCCGACAACGAGAATTTCCCGGCCCTTCCGCTTGCATACGAAGCCATCAGGACCGGCGGAAGCATGCCTACGGTCTACAACGCGGTCAACGAGATCGCGGTCGACAAATTCCTTAACGGAGCCATAGGCTATCTTGATATTTCCGATCTTATCGCATCGGAGATGGCAAAGCACAAAACGATACCGGATCCTTCGCTTGATGATGTGACCGGTCTCGAAAAAGAACTGAAACAGGCATTATCGGGTTACAGGACCCGGTGAAGGAGAAACACTTAACATGAAGATAGTTATTGCACTTTTGATCTTTTCTTTTATCATCATTTTCCACGAACTGGGTCATTTGCTCCTTGCAAAGAAAAACGGCATTAAGGTCGTTGAATTCTCTGTCGGACTCGGCCCCACGATCATCGGAAAAGAGTTCGGAGGCACGAAGTATTCCATTAAGCTGCTTCCTTTCGGAGGAGCCTGCCAGATGCTCGGGGAAGAGGATATGGATTCCGATGTTCCCGAGGAAGGGACATATTATTCGAAGACCGTATGGCAGAGAATGTCCGTTATACTTGCGGGTCCTTTCTTCAATTTCATTCTTGCCTTCCTTCTTGCACTTGTGGTTACCGGTGTTGCGGGCTACGATCCCGCGCTCGTTACCGGAGTTACAAAGGACACACCCGCATATGATGCAGGTCTCAGGGCGGGAGATGTTATCACAAAGCTTGATCACAGCCATATATCCATAGGCCGTGAGATAGAATCCTTCTTCCTCTACAGAGGCGACTCGCTTGAGCCCTTTACCGTTACATATAAGCGTGACGGAGAGAAGCTCAAGACTACAATATACCCCAAAAAGATCAAGAAGTATCTCCTCGGCTTCACTTATAACCTTACCGACAATCAGGTCAGCGTCGAAGGCATTGAAAAGGGCTATCCGATGGAAGAGGCCGGTGTACTGAAGGGCGATGTGATCACGAAGATCGACGGTACAAAGATCGCATCCGGCAAGGAACTCAACAAGTATTTTAATCTTCATCCGCTGGACGGAAACACGGTCAATCTCGAGATCTCAAGAAACGGTGAGATAATTGAACTTTCCGTAGAGCCGAGGTTCATATCCGAAACCAACAGCGTCGGCTTCGATTACAACCTTTACCGCGACAAGGCAAATGCTTTTCAGGTCGTGAGATACAGCGCCGTTGAAGTTAAATACTGGATCGTTACGACCGTAAGAAACCTCGGTATGCTGATCTCCGGACAGCTCTCAAAGGACGATGTCGGAGGCGCCGTTGCGATCGTCGATATGATAGGAGAATCCTATGAGGAGACAAAGGCTTCGGGAACAACTCTGGATGTCGTGCTTCAGATGATGTATATATCGATCCTGCTTTCCGCCAACCTCGGAGTTATGAACCTGCTGCCCATACCCGCGCTTGACGGCGGAAAATTCTTCTTCCTGATAGTGGAAGCGATAAAGAGAAAACCGCTAGACAGAAGGATGGAGGGCATAGTAAACCTTGTGGGCTTTGCGCTCCTTATGCTGCTTATGGTTTTTGTTTTCTTTAACGATATCAGAAGGTTGATCATAAGATGAATAACAGAATGCTTACAAATGAAGTTAAGATCGGGAATGTGACTATCGGCGGAAGCAATCCGATAGCCATACAGTCCATTACAAATACAAAGACAGAGGACATAGCCGGCACTGTTGCACAGATCAAGGCTCTGGAAAAGGCAGGCTGCGAGATCGTGCGTTCCGCGGTTCCCTCAAAGGAAGCGGCGCTCGCCTTAAAGGAGATTAAAAAGCAGATAAGCATTCCGCTTGTCGCTGACATACACTTTGATTACAGGCTTGCGATAGCTTCTATGGAAAACGGAGCGGACAAGGTGCGTATCAATCCCGGAAACATAGGTTCAAAAGAGCATGTGCGCGATGTGGTGAACTGCGCCCGTGAGCGCGGCATACCTTTGAGAGTCGGAGTAAATTCGGGCTCCCTCGAAGCGGAATTCCTTGAAAAGTACGGCGGAGTTACTGCCGAGGGACTTACGGAAAGTGCCTTGAGAGAGGCTTCCGTTATTGAGGATATGGGCTATGACAATCTCGTTATCAGCATAAAATCATCGGATGTGATGATGTGCGTTAAGGCGCACGAGCTCATAAAGACCAAAACCAAACATCCTCTTCATGTCGGTATCACCGAGGCCGGCACTTTGAAAAGAGGTCTTATCAAATCATCGGCAGGCCTTGCCCTCATACTCGATCAGGGCATAGGAGATACGATAAGGGTCTCACTTACCGCGGATCCCACGGAAGAGGTCTTTGCGGCGAAGGAGATACTGAGAACACTCGGTCTCAGACGCGGCGGCATAGAAGTTGTATCGTGTCCCACCTGCGGAAGAACAAACATAGACCTTATCTCGCTTGCGGAGAAGGTCAACGAAGCGGTAAAAGACTATCCGCTTGATCTGAAGATTGCCGTAATGGGCTGTATCGTAAACGGCCCCGGAGAAGCAAAAGAAGCCGATCTCGGCATTGCGGGCACAAAGGGCGCCGGCATGATCTTCAAAAAAGGCGGAATGGTAAGGAAATGCAAAGAAGAAGAGCTCCTTCCCGAGCTCATAAAGGAGTTAAATGAACTTATTTGAAGTTTTTCCCGAACTGGATGTCAAAAGAAACATCCGAGATATCTTTGAAGACGTCGAACTTGAAAAGGTCAAAGCGAGCAAATCCCATGCCATAGTCACGGTATGCCTGAGCTCCGAACATCTCATAAATCACAGGGATATCGAAGAGATGGAAAAGGCTCTGTATTCCCAGTATTTCGGCAGAACGGGCAACAGGGTCTCAATATCCGTAAACTATAAGCTTTCTTCGCTGTACAATCCGGAAACCCTCTGGAATATGGCAAAGCCGGGCTTACTGGACGAACTGGGCGCCGCATCCAAAATGAATGCGATCTTTCTGGACAATTCGGATATAGATTTCCAAAAAGACGCCGACGGCAGATACACTATGACAATATCCTCGGAAGATGTATTTACGAACACCATGTGCGCGGAATCCGTAAAGAAATATCTTCAGGAGGTCTTTTCGGAACGCTACAATCTTTCGCCCGATATCGTTTTTAAGTGGAAAGAGCCCACAGATAAGCCTAAAAAAGAGGTCAAGGAAGAGATCTATTATTATGAGCCCGATGTGGTCGAGAAAAAGCCTCTTAAACGTGTGACCGACGAAGGCGTCATAGATCCCGAAGAAATCAAAAAAGCAAAAGAAGCGTACAAAAAGAACACATCGGAAAAGAAGAAGGATGCAAAAGCCGCAGCCGACACAAAAACGGCGGACGAAGCTAAACCGGCAGGAGATGCAAAGCCCTCAAAAAAGGAGGGAGCATCACAGAACTCTTATTATTCAAAGGGTTCGGGCTTCACGCCGCGTTCACGTGCTGGCTTTATCAAAAAGAAACTTGAGGAAGACCCGGATCTGTTCTACGGACAGCTTTTCGATACTCCCGATGTCAAGGTCACCCCTCTGTCGACTATAGAGGATGAACATTATCAGACCGTTACTTTCGGAAAGATCTTAAAAGTCGAAGAAAAAACAACAAAAAAAATGCCCGACAAGGTAATAATCACATTTGTATTCACCGATCTGACTGGTTCAATTTCCGCAAAACTGTTCGTGCGTCTTGAGGACAAGGATCTGCTTCTCGAAAACATAAAAACCGGAAAATGCATTAAGATCATGGGTATCCCGAGATACGATACCTATACTAAAGAGGTAGTTATTCAGGATATCAAGGGTATCAAGCTGATCCCCGATTTCATAAAAAGAAGGATGGACAAGGCCGAGGAAAAAAGAGTCGAGCTTCACGCACATACCACCTTCAGTGACATGGACGCCGTTATTCCTCCGGAAAAGCTCATTCAGACCGCATTCGATTACGGGCATCCGGGAGTGGCCATCACCGATCACGGCGTGGTGCAGGGCTTTACCAACGCATTTCATCATCTTAAACGTGAGATGCAAAAGAGCAAGGATCCGGAACTTGCCGCAAGGGCAAAGGAATTCAAGATCCTTTACGGATGTGAGATCTATCTTGTGAACGACCAGAAGGAGACCGTAAAAGACGACGTGGGTCATTCGCTTGACGATGAGACGGTCGTTTTCGATATCGAGACCACGGGTATATCAAAGACGGGAGACAAGATCATCGAGATCGGTGCAGTAAAGCTCAGGAACAACGAAGTCGTGGATCGTTATTCGGTATTTGTAAATCCCGAGATCCCCATCCCTCCCGAAATCATAACGCTTACCCATATTACCGACAATATGGTCAAGGATGCCAATGTCATCGAGGAAGAACTTAAAAACTTCCTTGAGTTCTGCGGAAATGCAGTCATAGTAGCGCATAATGCATCGTTTGACACGGGCTTTATCAAACGCTTTGCTCAGGAGCAGGGAGTGGAATGGAAACCCACCATAGTAGATACCGTGGAGCTGGCCAAAGGCCTGCTCGGCAGACTTAAAAACTACAAGCTGGATACCGTTGCCAATGAACTTGGGGTCTCTCTCGAAAACCATCACAGAGCCGTTGACGATGCGGAATGTACGGCTCATATCTATATAAAGCTCTGCGAGCTCTTAAAGAAAAAGGGCATTGAAACACTCGCAGAGGTTACGCAGAACCTTAAACCTTCGGCGGAAGTTATAAAGCAGGCGCATCCCTTCCATTGCGTTGTGCTCATTAAGAACGAGACCGGACGTATCAACCTCTACAAGATGATATCCCGTAGCCATCTCGACTATTTCAGGCGTAATCCGAAGATACCGAAGAGCATGCTCGAAGCCAATCGTGAAGGCCTCATCATAGGCTCGGCCTGCGAAGCCGGCGAACTCTACAGGGCCCTTGTCGAAGGGGCCACAAGAGAAGAGATAGACAAGCTCTGCGAATTCTACGACTATTATGAGATCCAGCCGCTCGGAAACAACCGCTTCATGATCGATGATACGGATTATCCCCATATCAATTCCTTCGAGGACCTTCAGGATATGAACAAAAGGATAGTCGAACTCGGAGAGATATACAATAAACCGGTATGCGCGACCTGCGACTGCCATTTCCTGAATCCCGAGGACGAAGTCTACAGGCGTCTCATCATGTATGCAAAGGGATTCCCCGATGCCGACCAGCAGGCGCCGCTGTTCTTCAGAACAACGGATGAGATGCTCGGTGAGTTCGAGTATCTCGGATCCAAAAAGTGCAGGGAAGTCGTTATCGAGAATCCGAAAAAGATCTTCGATATGATCGACTATATCGAGCCGGTTCGTCCCGACAAACGCCCGCCGGTCATTGAGAATTCCGAAGAGATGCTGACGCAGATCTGCCACGACAAGGCTCATTCGATGTACGGAGAGAACCTTCCCGTGCAGGTTTCGTCAAGGCTTGAAACGGAACTTTCCTCGATCATAAAGAACGGTTACTCCGTTATGTACATAATAGCGCAGAAACTGGTGTGGAAGTCCAATGAGGACGGTTATCTCGTGGGCTCCAGAGGTTCGGTAGGATCCTCCTTTGTTGCTTCAATGGCGGGTATATCAGAGATCAATCCTCTGCCGGCGCATTACTATTGCAAAAAGTGTCATTATTCGGATTTCGATTCTGATTTTGTCAAACCCTATCAGGAAAAGGCCATCTGCGGCTTTGATATGCCGGACCGCGACTGTCCCGTATGCGGGGAGCGGCTCGTAAAGGACGGCTGCGATATTCCGTTTGAGACCTTCCTCGGCTTCGACTGCGACAAGGAGCCGGATATAGACCTGAACTTCTCGGGTGAATATCAGTCAAAGGCTCACGACTACACCGAAGTTATCTTCGGTAAGGGTCAGACCTTCAAGGCAGGTACGGTAGGTACGGTTGCCGAGAAAACGGCGTTCGGATATGCGCTCAAGTATGATGAGGAGCACGGGCTTACCCATAACAAGGCGGAGATTGAAAGGCTTTCATCCGGCTGTGTAGGCGTAAGAAGAGCCACCGGCCAGCATCCCGGAGGCATAGTCGTACTTCCAGTGGGCGAGGATATAGACACCTTCACCCCGGTACAGCATCCCGCAAATGATGTTACATCCAATATCATAACCACACATTTCGATTACCATTCCATCGACCACAACCTTTTGAAGCTCGACATACTCGGACACGATGATCCCACAATGATCAAGCGTCTTGAGGAGCTTACAGGCATCGATGCGAAGACGATACCGATGGATGACAAGAAGGTCATATCCCTTTTCCACGGTACGGAGGCTCTCGGTATCAAACCCGAGGATCTGAATGGCATAGATATGGGTTCACTCGGCCTTCCCGAACTCGGAACCGACAACGCCATGAACATGCTTCGTGAGACAAAACCCGACTGCTTCTCCGACATGGTGCGTATTTCCGGTCTGTCCCACGGAACAAACGTTTATCAGAACAATGCACAGGATCTTATCAAAAACGGTATATGC
>JAEEGL017263496.1_pt1 | contig 22234 bp, 24 predicted proteins | sample 9134231 | NCBI WGS metagenome assembly JAEEGL01 (sample SAMN16246548, study PRJNA631951) | gut metagenome | biome: gut microbiome; feature: rumen; material: fiber-attached | host: Bos | place: Iran: Karaj | collected 2018-10 | reverse complement strand
GTTCTTCAACAAGTTCATCGACAAGGGCCTCCTCGATCGGCTCCACAACGTGGTGGACAACGACTTCGGCCGGGTCAGCTACACCGAGGCCGTGGAGATTTTGCAGAAGTCCGGCGTAGAATTCGAATACCCGGTGGAATGGGGCACGGACCTGCAGTCCGAGCATGAGCGCTACCTCACCGAGCAGGTGTATGGCCGCCCCGTGTTCGTGATGGATTATCCCAAGGAGATCCAGGCCTTTTACATGCGCATGAACGAGGACGGCAAGACCGTGGCGGCGGCAGACCTGCTGGTGCCCGGCATCGGCGAACTGTGCGGCGGCAGCCAGAGGGAAGAAAGGCTGGACGTGCTTACCAGGCGCATCGAGGAGCTGGGCATGAAGCCGGAAGACTACTGGTGGTACCTGGAACTGCGCAAGTACGGCAGCGTGAAGCACTCGGGCTTCGGCATGGGCTTTGAGCGCATGGTGATGTACCTCACGGGCGTTGCCAACATCCGCGACGTGCTGCCCTTCCCGCGCACCACGCGGTTTGCCGAATTCTAAACACAATCCCAACAGGAAAGACACACGCGGGGCTTGACCGAAAGCCCCGCGTATATTATACTTACCCAGCCTTGAGGCAGACAGTTCGAAACCATCCTGTCTATAAACAAAACTAAGGAGGAGCACGGGCCGGAACGCATCGCCGCGCCCGTCAGCAATGTCATGAAGATGAATCACACTGCCCGCTACATCACCCGCGCCGCGGTCATCGCGGCGGTCTACGCGCTTCTGACCCGCCTGATCTGGGCGTTCGGGTCCGGGGCGATCCAGCTGAGGATCTCGGAGGCCATGTGCGTGCTTCCCCTGATCTTTCCGGAGGCGGTGCCCGGCCTGTTCGTGGGCTGCCTGGTGGCCAACATCATCGGCGGCGGCCACATCCTGGACATCATTTTCGGTTCCCTGGCCACGCTGCTGGCGGCGTATCTCACCATGAAGACCGGCTATAAGCTGCCCGAGGTGAAGAGTCCCAGGTATTGGCTGGCCGTCAGCTTCCCTGTGATTTGCAACATGCTCATCACCGGCACGGTGGTATGGTACGCCTACGGCTTTTCCGGCTTCGGCATCAGCGAGAGCCACGCCTGGAACTTCCTGCCTGTCACCATGCTCACGGTGGGCGCGGGCGAACTGATCTCGGTGTTCGTGCTGGGCACGCTTCTGTACTGCGCGCTCAAAAAGATGCCCAAAGACATACTGGAATAAACCACAGCAAAAAACCCGCGCTTCCGCCGCATGACGGAAGCGTGGTTTTTTATGCGGAGATCTATCTCTTTTTCTGTTTATTCAGGCGGGCGGCGCGGCGGCTGATGTAAATGTTGCGCACGATCACCACCCATACGAAATACGCTCCGGCGAGGATCAGCGCGTATTTGCCGTATCTGCGGTTGATGAAGAAGAAAACAAGGCCCAGCACCGGCGCGACGATGGCCGCGGCCAGCTGCAGGAAATAGCGCTTTTCCCGCTTGTTCCACTGGGAGGGGTCTTTGAAGCTCCAGCCCAGATACTCGCCCTTCGTCATCACGCCGCCGATCACCTCCGGCGCCTCCGGCTTTTCGGCCTCCCCGTTCAGCACGGCAAGCTCGCCGAGCATCTCTTCCATGTCGGACGCCACGTCTTCGTCCTGTACGGAATAGCCGCAGGCGTTCGGCCTGTCGGTCTGGTAGACGTATACGATCATCCACTCCGTGCGGATGGGTTCGGGGGAAGGGCTGAAGGGGTCCTTCAGGATGGGTTCGCCGTTTCTGACGAGCTCGCAGCGCACGCTGCAGCGGTAGCCGGGCTTTACCGGCGGGCGCTCGGGGAGCCGGTCGTTCCAGATGAGGCTCAGGCGTGTCTGGGCGCCGTAGGGCGCGAGCTTTTCGTCAAATTCTTTCACGAAGGCGCCGAATTCGGCGAGGGCGTTTTGCTCCCGGGCCGCCAGGGCTTCCGGGGAGAGGTCGGTCAGTATGACGCTCATAAAGGGCTTCCTTTACGCCGGGTCGTTTTCGTCCAGCTCGGCCAGGGCGAAGCTGTTGCCCTTCATGACGAAGGCGCCGCCCGGAACCGTTTCGGGCTCAAAATCGTGGGTTTCGTCCACGCGGCGCAGCGTGATGCGTCCCGGCGCGCGCCCGCCCGAAAACAGCTCGACGCGGGCGTCCGGGGGCGGGCAGGCGTTCAGGCCGGCGTCGTCGTTATAGTACGCAATGTAGATGAAAAGCTTTCCGTCATCTGACCTGGCGGCGGTGCACCACAGGTCTTTTTCGGCCTCGCAGAAGATCTGCGTGCCCGCCCGGTACAGCTCGTTCCAGCCGTACAGGGTCCAGTACCCCTTGAGCGCATCCACTTTCCGGGCCGCCGCGTGGACCTTCATGGGCCTGGGCGTGAACAGGTTGTTCCAGTCCGGAAACAGCATCTGCGCGTCGTAGAACATCAGCTTGTCCGTTTTCGTCTGCTGCACCGCGCTGATCACGGCGGCCATGAAGGCGGCGGCAAACGCATTGTGGTGCAGGTCCATGCTGGGCTTCACATCGTTCCAGTCCACCATGTAGTTCCACTCGTCGTATATGCTCTCCGCGTGGCTAAAGCCGTACCTGTCCATCAGCTCCCGGGCCTTCAGGGCGTTGTCCCGGGCCTGCAAAGGCGTATGGCAGTAGCCGTGCCAGGAAACGAAATCCAGCGGTACGGCGTGGGCGCGGGCGTAGGCCAGGAAGGGCTCGAACATTTTGGACCAGGGCGAGGTGAGGGCAAGGCCGCCCACCAGGATGTCAGGATGCTCGCGCTTGAGCAGGCAGGCCGTAGTGCGGTACAAATCGAAGATCTACTCCTGCGTGCCCGTCCAGCACTGGGGGATGTCCGGCTCGTTCCAGATCTCCCAGTAGCGGATGTCCCAATGATGGCCGTTCGCCCAGCCTTCGTTGTAATGGGAAACGATGTGGGAGCAGATGCGCGCGAACTTGCCATAGTCCCGGGGCGGATGGATGTGGCGCTTGATGGGCTGGTGCTCGATGGCGGAGCCCAGGCGGTAAAAGGGCCGGGTGCCCGCCTTAAGCATCAGGCGCAGATACTCGTCCGTCAGCGTGAAATTATAGGAGGCCGGGTCGTTTTCGTCGGCGTCAAAGAAGGGAAAGATGCAGTGCACGTCCACGAATTCGCCTGAGCCGAATGGATACTCGATGTCGTGGGTGCGGCCAAAGGGGATGCCCGCGGCGCGGAAAAGCTCCGTAGCGTCAAAGGTGAAGTGGCTGCTCACGGGGCCGCCGCCCACCCCATGCAGGGGCCGGACGGGCCCAAGGACCTTATCCGGGAAGACCGAGACCGTTTTGGCCTGCATACGCACCCTCCTCTTTCAGCTGCCGGTGGGGACCGCCTTCAGCTCGATCAAAACCAACTCCGGTCGGTTATTGAAGCGCAGCGGAAAATTGCTGTTGCCGATGCCGCGGCTCAGATACATGGCGGTGCCGCCCTCAAAATACAAGCCTGAGTCGTATTTGGGAAACAGGCCCTGTCCCGGCGAGAACAGCCCGCCGATCAGCGGCAGGCGCACCTGGCCGCCGTGGGCGTGGCCGCACAAAACCAGCTCGCAGGACGCCTGAGCGTATTCATCCATCAGCTCCGGGCGGTGGCTGAGCACCAGGGTGAACATATCGTCCCGGGCAAAGAGCCTGAGGGTGTTTGCCACTTCCTGCCGGCGTTCGGGAATGGAACCGGGGATAAAGCCCAGGTCTTTCAGCCCGATCAGCTGTATGTCTGTACCGCCCCGCGAAAGGACAGCGGCCTGATCTTCAAGCACCTGCACGCCCAGCGCCCGCATGCGTCGGGTGAGGGAGTGATAATCGTCCCAGCTCAGCGCGGCCTCGTGGTTTCCGCTGACGTAATACACAGGCGCAATGGCAGCAAGGCCTTCCACGGTCTTCAGCGTGAGTTCCGGGTCGGGCCGGTTGGAATCGATCATGTCGCCGGTCAGCACGATGATGTCCGGCTCAGCTGCGCGCGCCTGCGCGATCAGGCGGGCGTTGTCCTGCCCGATGCGCGCGTCGTGCAGGTCGGAGACCTGCAGGATGCGGAAGCCGCCAAAGGCCGCCGGAAGGAGCGGGCTTTCGAACACCGCCTGCGTAGTGACGAGCGCTGTGTTGCCCCACAGCGTCCACAGGGCGAGCAGGCCCAGGAGCAGAAGCCATAACACGGCCCGCAGGCGCCTGCGCCTTCTGAACTGCCTGCGCCTGCGCTTGTTTGTACCCATCCCGCCCGCTTATACGAGGCCGGCCACGTTTTCGGCGCGGTAGCCCAGCTCTTTCCTGAGCTCCTCCTGCTCGGGCAGGGTGGAGCACATCACGGGCAGGCGGCCTTCCACGTACGCGCCCCGGCAGGACGCGGGGATGAGGGCGGTGGAGAAGGGCTCCAGCTCCATCTCACCGCCTTCCCAACCGACTTTGCAGGGACCGGCGGGCGTGATGAAGGCCATATACCGGAAGGACAGGGGCATCCTTCCGCACACGTTCAGCCGCATGAGGGCGAAATTCTCGTCGCACACGTAATGGGTGCGGCTGCCGCCTTCGCACAGGATCGTGGCGCCCGCCACCTTGTCAAGATGCAGGCCGGGCCGGGTCACGTCCAGCGCCTTCTGCGTGTGCAGCTCGCGGGGCTTGCCGTCCTTGCCCACGCGGCCCCAGTCCCAGAAGCGGTAGGTGGCGTCGGAGGACTGCTGGATCTCGTACACCATCACGCCTCCGCCCAGGGCGTGCACGCAGCCGTGGGGGATATAGTACACCTCGCCGGGGCGGGGATACACCCAGTTCAGGGCCTCCTCGAACCGGCCCTGCTTGACGATCTCGTCCAGCGGCTCATCCGTGGGCTTCAGGCCGTAGGCGATGCGGCTGCCGGGCTCCGCCGAGAGCACCATCCAGGCTTCGGTCTTGCCGAGCTTGCCGTCGTGCACGGAAGCGTATTCGTCGCCCGGATGCACCTGCACCGAAAGCGTTTCTCTGGCGTCCAGCAGCTTAAGCAGCAGGGGAAAGGGCTTTTTGTCCGTGCCGGTCACGCCTTCGTAATCGGCCTCGAGCGCGTCCGTAAGCGTCCGGCCCGCGAACTGCCCGTTCAGGATCACGCTCTCCAGATCCTTGAGGGCGCTCACCTCCAGGCTCTCGCCCACGCGGTCTTCGGGCGCGTCCTTGCCGAACAGGAGCCTGAGATTGTCGCCGCCCCAGGGCGTGGATTCGCCGTAGCGGTACTTTGGCCCCATCTTCATGATATCCATCGCGAAACCTCCTCGGTCAGTTTTCGTATATTTCCGGCTTGAGCACGCCGATGTCCGGGAAATTCCGGTACGCCTGGGCGTAGTCCAGGCCGTAGCCCACCACGAAGGCGTCGGGCACCTCAAAGCCCGTGTAATCCGGCTGCACGTCGGAAACGCGGCGGGAGGGCTTGTCCAGCAGGGTGCATACGGTGAGGCTCTTTACGCCCTTGTTCAGCATGTCCGCCTTGATGTAGGCGATGGTGCGGCCCGAATCGATGATGTCCTCCACCAGGATCACGTGGCGGTCCCTGATCTTTTCGTCCAGCGCGCCAACGACCTTCACTTCGCCGCTGGATACCGTGGCGGAGCCGTAGGAGGAAGCGGTCATGAACTCGATCTCCAGGGGCATGTCCACGCTGCGGATGAGGTCTGAAAAGAACACCACCGAGCCTTTGAGTATGCATACCATCAGGGGCTTCTTGCCCTCAAAGTCCCGGCGGATGCACTCTCCCAGCTCCTTCACCCTTTGGGCGATCTGCTCCCTGCTCAGCAGGATGTAGGCCATGTCTTCGCGCATAGTATATTACTCCCCTCGATGGTATTTGATGGTGAGCTTCATCGCCTCTTCGCCTGGTGAAAGGCGGGCGCTTTCGCTGATGCCTTCACCTGGCACCCAGAGGATCTCGCTGCCCTTCGCGACCAGGGGCAGACGCTCCCTGAGCGGAAGGGGATACTTCCGGTCGGTCAGGTAATCCCCCAGGCTCTTGCGCTGTCCGCCCATGCCGAAGGGACGGATAAAATCGCCGTCCCGGCGCAGGCGCAGGCAAGCGCCCTGCAGGGCCGACGCGGAAAGCGCCTGGGTATATAATTCGTGGCGGATGGGCTCGCAGGGACAGTTTTCCGCCGTAAGCGTGCATACGTTTTCCAACACGGTAACGCCGGGCAGATGGATCTGAGCCGGTTCGGACGCTGTGAGAGGCGGCAGGATGAACAGGGTATCGCAGTCGCCCCAGGCGCGGTAACCGTTTCCGAGATCCGTGTACGCGTACCGGTTTTCGCTTTCCAGCGCGCGCTGTACGGCGTCATAGTCTGCGTCGGGATATACGCGCTTTACCGCCCGCCGCTTGAGGGCCGCGTCCCAGTATATGTCGATCATGCCGATGCCGGCCCGCCGGGCAAGCAGTTTCGTTCCCAGAAAGTCCGCATAGCCCTCCAGGCAGCGCTCGTCCTCGCCCGCCGTGTCCGCGAAGCGGCACAGCGCCTCCTCGAAGCCGGGATAAATGTCCTTCAGCACCGGAAACACGTTCAGCCGCAGGGCGTTGCGGGGATTGTCCGCCACGAGGTTGCTTTCGTCCTCCCGCCAACTCTGGCCGATCGAGACGAGGTATTCCCGCAGCGTTTCGGGGCCAAAATCCAGAAGCGGGCGCACGATGCGGCCGCTTTTTGCCGGCATAGCAGCCGCGCCTGCAAGGCCGCTGCCCCGGAGGATGTGCATCAGCACCGTTTCCGCCCGGTCCCGTCGGTGGTGGGCCAGGGCGATATAATCCGCGCCCAGGCGCTTTCGCTCCTGCTCCAGAAACGCGAGCCGCATTTCGCGGGCGCAGCTTTCCAGGCCCATGTGCCTTTTTTGGGCTTCTTCAGGCACGTTTGCCCGTTTGACGGAGAGGGGCACGCTGAGTTCCCGGCAAAGCCCGGTCACGAACTCCATGTCCTGCAAGGAGGCTTCGCCGCGTATGCCGTGCTCGAAATGCGCGGCGTACAGCGCAAAGGCGCCTTTGTCCCTTTCTTCCGCCAGCAGGCACAACAGCGCCACGCTGTCCGCGCCGCCGCTCACGGCGCACAGCACCGTTTTGTCCCTCAGCCCAAGGCCGTCCGGATCGATGAGGGGGCCGTGCCCGGCGTTTGGCCGCGTTTTGTCCATGACGCTTTTATTCGTCTGCGCCGGGGCAGCGCACTAAGCGGCGCTTTTCCACGGCGCCCATGAAGGAGGCGAAAATGCGCTGGGAGGCAGGGTCGTCCCTCAGCATCTCCGGATGCCACTGCACGCCCACGATGTACTGGCCGGGGCCGGCGCTTTCGATGCCTTCTACGGTGCCGTCCTTGGCGCGGGCGCTCACCTTGAAGCCCGGCGCTACCTGGTCCACGGCCTGATGGTGGTAGCTGTTCACCAAAAGCTCGCTTTGTTCCAGGCAGGCTGCAAGACGCGTGCCGGGGGTGATGCTCACCGTGTGGGAATAAGGCCCGTTCGCGTCGTCCTGCCGGTGGTTCACCTGCCTCTGGCTGGGCAGGTCCTGCACCAGGGTGCCGCCGAAACCTACGTTGATCACCTGGCAGCCGCGGCAGATGCCCAGCATCGGCAGTCCCCGCGTCATCAGGAGCGGGAACAGGTTCATTTCCATTTCGTCCCATTTGCGCACAGGTTCATGGCATTCCGGGAGCTTTTCCTGCCCGAAGAAGGAGGGCGCAAGGTCTCCGCCGCCGGGAAACACGAAGCCATCGATCTGCACCACTTCGCCGATCAGCTCGTACAGGCGGAGCTTTTCGTAGTTGAAGGGGCGCACCTCGCCGCCCAGGCGCTCGATAAAGCCCTGGATATCCGGGTTTACGTACAGTTCGCCGTTTTCGTGCCTGCGCCCGGTCACGACGCCGATCACCGGTCTGTCCGACATACGCTCATTCCTCCGTTTTCCGGGGCTTTCCGCAGCTGAGCCGCCCCTCGGGGCAGTAGCCCAGCACCGCGCAGCTCGGGCCGTAATACCTGAACAGCGCCGGATACTCCTCCATCAGCAGGGAGAGCATCTCGTTCGCCGCGTCCCGGATCTCCCACTGGGCGCGGGCGCAGGTGCGCAGGCGCAGGAAGTGCAGCAGCTCCCGTGCGTTCATGCCGAACAGGATGTCCACCGTGCAGCCGGCCAGGGCGAAGTAGCCCAGCAGCTCCGGTCTTGCGGCGTACGCCCGCGCAGCCGCAGCGTTCACGGCGAAGGCTTCGGTGTAGAGCGAAAGCGCTTCGGGATTCGCCTTTACGCTCGCCGGCAGCACATAGGTGTTTTCGGCAAGCGCGGTATAGGGGGCGGGCACGATCAGCGACTGGATGCGGTGGCGCGTAAAATGCGTGACGCAGGCCAGGGATACGCCTTTCACGCGGAAGATATAGTTGAGCATCTCCAGTTCCCTAGGCCTGTCTCCCCGCACGAGAGACCTGAGCGGGACGTTTCCGCGCCCGGAGGCGGCTTTGGCAGTGCGGAGAAGCGCGTCCGGATCGGAGGGGGCGAAGACGAGCTCCACGCTCTGCGCTGCCGCCGCCGGCTCGCCGACCCGGATCGGGGAAAGCGGGGCTGTGCCGTCTTCCCTGCGCTTTACGAAGGCTTTCGTGGCGCCGGGGAAGACCTCCTCCAGCTGCCCGCTCAGCATGCCGCCCAGGTACTTCATTTCCGGATATGCGCTCAGCCGGCCCTCGGCCATTTCATGGGTCATGCAGCTCAGTTCCCTGGCGTCGCAGCTCATGATGAAGTTGGAGCGGAAGCAGTAAGGCAGCACGAAGCGCGCGTCCTCGATGGGCACGCCCATCTGCACGAGGCGCGTGTACACGCCAAACAGATAGTCCATATGGGCGCGGTAGGCCTGCTCCTCTTCGCCCAGTCCTTCCGGCACCACGTAGCCTGCGCCGGAAAAATCCACGTAGCGGCGGCTCTTTACCGTGTAGGCCGCGAGCCGGTGCTCGATCATGAGCTGCTCGGTGAGCACGCTCACGTTGTTGAAGGCCACGGTGAAATACGCGTGCTCCGCCACCGTGTGGTGGCCGGAAGAAAGCACCTTGCCGATGAGCTTCAGGTCCTTTGCGCGGTCGCCGCCTTTGGCGAAGGCGTCCAGCGCGGTGCCCTCGGAAGTGCTGATGCGGCATGCCGCCGCGGATGCCCTTACGCCGCCGTCGCCGGACGGCATGATCTTTACGCTGCCTTGAAACATCTTTTTTGCCTTTCGTTCGTCTATCTCGCTTTTCAGCGGTATTTTTGCATGAATATCCCGATGCGCCTGACGGCTTCCCGGATGTTTTCCATGGAGGAAGCGTAGGAGCAGCGCACGTAGCCCTCGCCGCCCCGACCGAAAGCGTCCCCGGGCACGCAGGCCACGCGCTGCTCTTCCAGCAGGCGCAGGCAGAACTCGTTGGAGCTCAGGCCCGTGCCCTTTACGCAGGGAAAGGCGTAAAATGCGCCCAGCGGCTCATGGGTTGGCAGGCCAGCACGGCGCAGGCCGTCCACGATCACCCGCCGGCGCCGGTCGTACTGCGTGACCATGCGCTTCACGTCCGCAAAGTCCGTCTCGAAGCCGCTTTTCAGGGCTTCCAGCGCCGCGTACTGGCCCAGCGTGGGCGCGCACATGATGGTGTACTGGTGCACGCGCAGCATCACGTCCAGTATGGGCTTGGGGGCGCAGGCGTAACCCATGCGCCAGCCCGTCATGGCGAAGGCCTTGGAAAAGCCGTTGAGCGTCACGGTGCGTTCCTTCATATTTCCTATAGCGGCGAAGGACAGGTGCTTTTCGCCCATATAGTTGAGCTCCGCGTAGATCTCGTCCGCGATCACCGCGATGCCGGTTTCTTCCAGCATGCTTGCCAGGGGCTCCATGTCGGCGCGGCACATCACGCCGCCGGTGGGATTGTTGGGATAGGGCAGGATCAGGGCCTTCGTACGGGGGGTGATGAGGGGCCTTATCATTTCGGGCGTGATCACGAAGCCGTTCTCCGCCCGGGTGGGCACCGGCACGCACACGCCGCCGGCGAAGGTCACGCAGGGCATGTAGCTCACATAGCTGGGATCGGGCACCAGCACCTCGTCCCCCGGCTCAAGCAGGGCCCTCAGCGCCAGGTCTATGCCCTCGCTGGCGCCTACGGTGATGAGCACCTCCTGCGCGGGATCGTATCCGGCACCGAAACGCGCCTCATACTTGCAGGCCAGGCGGCACAATTCCTTCAGGCCCCGGTTGGAGGTGTAATGGGTATGCCCCTGCCGAAGGGAATAGATGGCGGCGTCGGAATAGCGCCAGGGCGTGGTGAAGTCCGGCTCGCCCACGCCCAGGGAGATGACGTCGCGCATCTCGCTCACGATGTCGAAAAACCGGCGTATGCCGGAGGGGGGCACCTGTGCTACGCGCCCGCACAACAGTTTGCCGTAATCCATAATTCCGTTTGCTTTAAGTCAAGCCCGCGCCGTCAGCTGATGACCAGCCGGTCGTCTCCGGGCACCTTTTCCATGATCACGCCGTCCTGCTTGTACTTTTTGAGCACGAAGTGGGTGGCGGTGGACAGCACGTGCTCCAGGGTAGACAGTTTTTCGGCCACAAACAGAGCCAGCTGCTTGATGTTGGTGCCTTCCACGATCACCAGCAGGTCGTAGGCGCCGCTCATCAGGTACACGCTTTTCACTTCTTCAAAATTGTAGATCTTCGCGGCGATCGCGTCGAAGCCTTCGTCCCGCTGGGGCGTCACGCGCACCTCGATCAGCGCCTGCACCCGGTCGTCCCGCACCCGGTCCCAGTTGACCATGGCGGGATACTTGAGCAGGATGCGGTCGCGCTCCAGGCGCTCTACGGCGCTTTTCACTTCGTCCTCGCTCAGGCCCGTCATCACGGCCAGGGCGCTCACGGGCGTGCGCGCGTCGTCGGAAAGGATCTCCAGGATCGAAATATCGGTCTGGGTCAGCATGGCTTTACCTCCGTCAGAATCGTTCGGTGATCATTTTATAGGCGAGCACCAGCGCCAGGGCGGCCGCGCCGCCCGCGAAAGCCAGGTTCGCAAACTTGAGCGGGCTCGAGGCCAGCACCAGGCACATCTTTTCCAGCGCTTCCTCGGTGCCCCGCTTGAAGGTCTTCCGCGCCGCCCACAGCTTCTGCGCCGCCCGGCGGCGGTTCCAGAACAGGTAGGCGGCAAGACCGCCCGCCGTTACGGCGAACAGCGGCCCCCAGGCGTTCTGAAACACCAGCGCGAACATGAACGCCGCCGCTAAAACGAAGATGCTGATGCTCAGCACCGCGCCGCTCCCCGCCGCCCGGCGGGAGGCCAGGCCGATCTGGGCGAGGGCTTCGTTACGGTCGCCCCGGACGTGCTGAAGGTAAAAGGCGTACATTGTTTGTGAGTCCTTTTCGCTGATGTTCACCTTGCGGGTCTTCTGGCCTTTTACGGGCTTCTGTATGCAGTTTTTGACGGCGATCTCGAAGGCCAGAGCGCACTTCTTTTTCGCCGCGGTCGTAAGGTCGGTCATATCAAAGCTCCCCGGTGATTTTTATATATTCCTTATTTTATCAGAAAAAACCGTACACTTCAATAAAAAAGCTGAAAATGATATCGCATTTCATTTTCAGCGGGGCTGCGTTTTTTACGGCTTTTGCTCCAGTACGCGGCTCAGCGGCACCCAGCCGATGTACTTCGGATGATCTCCCGAAAGTGCCATGAGCTTTTCGATCTCCAGATAGCCGTCCGTTCGCACTTTGTCCCATGCGTGGATCACGCTGCCGCCTCCCAGGGAGATACCGCAGTGCCCCCAGTTCACAATTCCGTTTTCGCTCCGGCACAGACAGTCGTAGAATACGAACGACCCGCGTTCAGGGAGCCCGGTCCTGAGGGCGTCTGCGTACAGCACGCTGGATTCCTTCGCGCTGTCTCCGCCGAAGATCTCTATATCGCTGCTCTTTTCCAGCGCGTCTTCTATAAACGACAGACACCATCCTGCGTACCGGGTGCTGCCTGCCATGTTCTGAGCCCAGAGGATCATGTTATCCGTCAGCTGAACGATGTTCATGGCTTTCTCCCGTGCTGCCCCGGCTGAACGGACTGTTCTTCCGGATCAGCTCCGCCTGCCGGATGATCTTTTCCTTCCAGTCGTCGTCCTGGGCGTTAAGTTGGTAAGCCTTGAAGCCGTACTGTCCGGCGGAGGAGCATATCACTTCTTCGTCGTCCACGTGCAGCGAGATGCGGTAGCGGCTGGGCATCTTCTGGGGGTACAGCGTCCGGCTTTTGGCTTGTACTTCCTTCAGATGCCTCTGGGCGTTTACGATGCCGTCGAAGCGCACTTTGTACAGGCGGAACAGCGTACGGATGTAGCGCTCCGAGCGGTACGACGACGTATACACCCAAACCTCATAATCCATTTCCTGCAGCCGCCGGATGAGCTCAGGCGTACCCAGGCGGAGCCGCTCGGTGAATATGCGGTTCAGCGGGAAGAGCAGGGGCGGCTCGGTCTTGTGCGTTTCGGGCGCCACGAACAGCACCTCGTCCAGATCGAACGAGACCCGCATACGGCCGGCGCCCGCATGCTTATTCATGTGCCCCGATCCCTTCGACGGTGTTCATGATCTCCCGCGCCCAGGCGTCAGGCTGCCCCGTCAGGGGATATTCCCTGAATTCCTTCGTCTTTTTGTCGGTGAGGAGCACCGTGTTCCGGTCGATGTGGAGCGAAAAGCGGTACCGGGTGTCCAGCATCTTTTCCAGGCTCCCGCCGGTATTGCTGCCGGAAGGCGCTTTTCTGCCCATGCCCGTCACCACGCCCGTCACGTTTACTCGGTAGCGCCTGAAATAAGAGCGGATATAATCCCAGGAATAGTACTTCGACGAATATACCCATATGTCCCAGCCCTGCGCGTTCAGAAAATGGAACAGCGCGGGTATGCCCGCCCGCAGGCGCTCTTTGTATATCCGGCTGAAGGGGAAGTGTAAGGCCTTCTCCGCGGGGGCCTCTCCGCCGGAAAGGAACACCACTTCGTCCAGGTCCAGGGAGACCCGGCGGTCGGACGCGGCCCTGTCCAGCATGCGGCGCACGTCGTTTTCGCTGGTCAGGTTGACGATCTTGACGTCCAACTGTTTTTTGCCCGCGCAGAGGGCCGCCGCCCACCGGTGGTGGCCGTTCAGGATCATATAGCCGTCTGGCAGGGCCTTTTCCACGATGATGGGTTCGGTGACGCTCTTTCTGTGGTACGAAAAGATCGGAACGTTTTTTTTGTAATTGCGGTAATCGTCCTCGTAGCCCGCGATGATCTCGTAATTCGGGCCGATGCCGGGCAGGCAGAATTCGTCGCACGGATTCGGGTGGATCGAAGCGCAGGCGGCCTTCCGGATGAGCAGACGCCTCAGGAAGGACGCTTTTACGGGATAGATGCGTCCCTTGGTCCTGTCGACTTCTTCTTTCAGGTAATTTTTGAATTCGCTTCTTCTGATGGAACGCATTTTTTCACCTTTCGCAAAATAAAGCCCAAAGCCGAAAGCCCGGCCCATCAGGTCCTTTTATTGTATATGCCCGCCAGCTTCAGCGCCTCAAACAGGTTTTCCGCCGGGTGCACGGTGAGTCCCGCCGGCACGGAAAGGTTTTTCATGTTGGCCTTGGGGATCAGCGCGTGCACGAAGCCCAGGCGCGCGCATTCGCTCAGCCGGCGCTCCATATGGGGCACGGCTCTGAGCTCGCCCGCCAGGCCCACTTCGCCCATCGCGGCCCAGTCGCTGCCTAGGCACACGCTGCGGGCGGAGGAAGCCAGGGCGGCGCATACCGCCAGGTCCGCCGCGGGCTCGGTGAGGCTCAGGCCGCCGGCGATGTTGATGTATGCGTCCTGATTGTACAGGGTGAGGCCGGCACGCTTTTCCAGCACCGCAAGCAGCAGAAACAGCCGGCTCACGTCTATGCCCTGGGTCATGCGGCGGGGGTTGCCGAAGATGGTGGGCGTCACCAGCGCCTGCACGTCGGTGAGCAGCGGGCGCGTGCCTTCCATGGCGCACATCACGCAGCTGCCGGCGGCGTCCGGGGCGCGCCCGCTCAGAAGCAGCTCAGATGCGTTGGTCACCTCGCGCATGCCCTCGCCGGTCATTTCGAACATGCCCAGCTCGTTCACGCTGCCGAAGCGGTTTTTGACCGCCCGCAGGATGCGGTACTGGCTGGAACGGTCGCCCTCGAAGTATAGCACCGCGTCCACCATGTGCTCCAGCACCCGGGGGCCCGCGATGGAGCCGTCCTTGGTCACGTGCCCCACCAGGAACACCGCGCAGCCGCTGGCCTTGGCCAGGGTCATGATGCGGGACGCGCACTCCCGCACCTGTGACACGCTGCCCGGCGCGGAGGCCAGGCCGGTCAGGTACATGGTCTGGATGGAATCGACCACCATGGCGCGGGGCGCGATCTCGCGCATGCGCTCCTCCACGATTCCCATATCGTTTTCGCTCAGCACGAAAAAGCCCGTCTTCTCGGCGTGCAGGCGGTTGGCGCGCAGCTTGATCTGCCGCGCGGACTCCTCGCCGGACACGTACAGCACCCGGCTGCCCTCCCGGGAAAGATTGGCGGACAGCTGCGTGAGCAGCGTGCTTTTGCCGATGCCGGGATCGCCGCCTACCAGCACCATGCTGCCTTCCACCACGCCGCCGCCCAGCACCCGGTCCAGTTCGCCTATGCCGCTGGACAGGCGCCGGGCCGCTTCGTCCGGGATCTCGCCGATGGGCAGTGCCAACGCCCCCGCGCCGGGGGCGCGCCTGACCTTCTCGGGCGCCGCGGGTTGGGAAACGACTTCTTCGTTCAGCGTGTTCCAGCTCCCGCAGTCCGGACAGCGGCCCAGCCATTTGCCGGCGGTATAGCCGCATTGGGAGCATACGTAGGAGGTCTTCAGTTTGGCCATTTGATTCACCTTTGTCTGCGCGGCGCACCTCAAACGGTTGACACGGCCCCGCATGTTTTCGTATAATCGGGATCGGAACGGCGCCTGCGCCTGAAACGATACCGCGGGATGGCAGGATAGAATAGGATTATTATACCATCATTTCCGCGCCCGCGTCAATCGATGGGCGGCGGAAAAAGGAGGACCGGATGAGGCAGTATCCCTTTGAAAGTGACGACTTTGACGCCGACATGAAGGCGCTGGGCTTTACGGGCTGGGGCTTTGTGGATACGGACCAGATCGTATTCCACCCGGAAGTAAGGCACATGTGCGAAGTGAACCGCTGCGGCCAGTACGGCAAGACCTGGGCCTGCCCGCCCGGCGTGGGCACATATGAAGAATGCCGGGCCAAATGCCTGGCCTTTCCGCGGGCGCTTGTGTTTTCCGGCTGCTACGAGCTGGAGGACTGCTTTGATGCCGAGGGCATGGCGGAGGGACACCGCAAGTTCGAGGATTCCAGCCGGGAACTGCACAAAAAGCTCACGGGCGAGTATCTGTTTCTTTCAAACGAAGGCTGCAGGAACTGCCCGAAGTGCACGTATCCGGACGCGCCGTGCCGTTTTCCCGAGACCCTTTCTCCCTCTGTGGAAGGCTACGGGATCATGGTGTTCGAGCTGGCAAAGTCGGCGGGGCTGGTCTATCACAAATCCAGCCAGAGCGTAAGCTATTTCGGAATGTGCTGCTTCAGGTGAGGTGAAAGATGAATATCGCGGTGTACTGCGGTTCCCGGGAGGGAAAGGATAAGGCGTACCTGGAGGCGGCCCGCCGACTGGGCGCGTGGATCGGCAAAAAAGGCTACGGTTTGGTGTACGGCGGCTCCCGGGGTGGCCTCATGGGCGAAACGGCGGACGCGGCGCTTGAAAACGGCGCCTTCGTGACCGGCGTCATCCCGGACATCCCTTCGATCCTGGAAAGGAAGCACCCGGGGCTTCAAAAGTATATCCATACCGAAGACATGGCCAGGCGGCGCACCCGCATGATCGAACTGGCGGACGCCTTCGTGGCCCTGCCGGGCGGCCTGGGCACCCTGGACGAGGTGACGGAGGTGCTGTCCCTCAAGAGCCTGGGCCTGGTTCCGGGGCCGGTGGTGTTTTTCGGCGCGGCGGATTACTACGCGCCCCTAAAGCGCGTGTTTGAAAACGTGGTTTTAAGCGGCTTTGGCGAAAGCGCCTATTTTGACGACGTGCTGTTCACCGAGGACCTGGACGAAATGGAACGCTTCATCGAAACCCGAAAAAAGGTCAAAGGGTAAGCAGAGAGGGAACAGAAACATATCAAATCCCCTCTGTCCGCAGAATACGGACAGAGGGGCTTGCTGTCTTTCGCATGAGGACATCTGCTTCGGCTGTTCCTTTACGATCTGTCTGCCTTCCGCAGAAGGGAGACCAGCCTTTTGGCGATCGCCTTATGCGTCACGATGCCCGGATGCCAGCGGCTGCCCATGCCGCCCCGGGGCAGGCGGTTCAGGTCTATGGGCACGTCGAAAAGGACGTCGATGCCCTCTGACCGCGCCTGTCCGGCTGCCCGGGTCAGCGCGTCGTGCACGCTGCCCTCCGGGAAGAAGCATAGCCAGGTGATGCGCGCGCCGGGGTTTTTCAGGTGTACGAGGCGGATAAATTCTGCCGCCCCTTCCGTGAGGCGGGCCATGTCTTCGGGCGTATCGGTCAGCTTGTATGTTCTGCCCGTCGCAGGGTCCGTCCAGGGCGGCTGGCGGAGGGCGTTGTTGTCGTTGGTGCCCAGGGCGATCACTGTGTCCGTGGGTTGAAAGCTGAAATCGTAGTCCTGATCGGAGCAGGTTCCGTACAGGCGCCCGTATATCGCCGGCACGGTGCGGGGCTCGTTGTTCCAGGCGGCGATGACGCCGGCGCCGCTGGAAGCCACCGTCTGATACTCGGCGCCCAGGGCGTCCGCCGCCAGACGGGAATAATTGTCCGAGGAGCAGAAGATCATCGGCTGCCATTCCGAAAACCCCACGGGTCCCCGGCCGCCCTCCCCGGCGGTGATGGAATCCCCGATGAACTCGATCCGCCTCTTTGCGGGGGGCAGCGGCATGAAGTTTCCGTCCGTGCGCAGGCGCAGAAGGCACACGCGGCTTTCGTCGAAGAAAGGCTGCGTTTCCTTTATGATGCGCACATCGTGGGCCTTTTCGGGATCCATGCCCAAAAACACCGTATACCAGTGCCTGCCCTCAAGGGGCGCGAAGGTTTGGGCGCGCAGGCCGTCAACCTCGAAAGAGAGATAGTGGCGGCGCTGGGTGTATCCGGCCTCGATCTCCACTTTCAGCTCGCTGCCTGTGACCAGCGCTCTGGCCTGGGCGCCGGACCAGAACATCTCAAAGCCCGGCTTTGACCGGTCGAAGCGGCCGCTCAAACGCACCTCGGGGCAAAGCCGGATATCGTACGTCTTCACTCTTCGATGGCCGCCTTCCGGGCAGTGATGGCGCGGATCTTTTCAGTATCGAACTTGGGCCGGCGGTCGTAATAATACAGGCCGTTCCTTTCCTGCTCCACGTCGGTCAGCTGGGTATAGCAGAAGCCCATGAGTTCCGGCTTGTCCAGCAGGGCGTCCGTGAGGCCCTTATAGCGTGCCATCAGCTCCTCTTCCGTCTTTGGATTGTTGCCGTAACCCCAGCCCGCGCCGTCCGGGTTCCAGCCGATGCCGCCGTATTCGCTGACCATCACGGGCTGGCCGGCGTAATGCTGATCGCGCTCGAAACGGTCGTAGACCGGCTTCCCCGGCGCATATCTCTCTTTATATACCGTAACGTCCTGCTCGTAATCGTGCGTGTCGTATATGTCGGTCGCGGCGTGGATGCCGCCGCTTGCGTCGATGCAGGGACGGGTGGGATCGTACGCCTTCGTTACCAGGTAGGTAAGGCGCATCGTTTCTTCCTTGGCGCCGTCCGCTTTCTCGCCCCAGGTCTCGTTCCAGGGGCACCAGCCCACGACGGAAGGCGCGTTATAGTCCCGCGCGAGCACCTCCAGCCACTCGTCCAGGAAAATTGCCGGCGTGGCGGCGTCCTTGGGGTCTATGCCCCAGCTGGGAAACTCGCCCCATACGATATAGCCCAGCTTGTCCGCCCAATACAGAAAGCGCTGCTCAAACACCTTCTGGTGCAGGCGGGCGCCGTTAAAGCCGCAGGCCTGGGACCGGAGGATGTCGTTTTTGAGTTCCTCGTCGCTGGGCGCGGTGTAGATGCCGTCGGGATAGAAACCCTGGTCCAGCACCAGCCGCTGGAAAACGCTTTTGCCGTTGATCAGGCACCTGCCGCCATCAAAGGATATGGTGCGCAGGCCGAAATAGCTCTTCACCTCGTCCAGCGTTTCGCCGTTCCGGCTCAGGGTGAGCTTCAGGTCGTACAGGTTGCCTTCGCCCACGTTCCACAGTTTCGGCTCTTCGATGATGAGCATCAGGCGGGTCCGTCCGCTGTCCGCGTCCGCCTCGGCTTCGGTCTCGTATGCGCCTTCAAAGCTCGCTTCTGCCTTAAAAGTGCAGCCGGCCAGCGGCCCGTCCATTTCGGCTTCCACCAGAAGGGTGCCGTTGATGCCGTCGGGGGTCAGGCGCACGCTTTTGATGCGGCTGTCGTTCGTCCACTCCAGCCACACGGTCTGCCAGATGCCCGTGGTGCGCGTATAGAAACAGCCGAAGGACTGATATTTCCAGCTCTGCTTGCCGTAGGGCTGGCGGCGGGAAGACTGGTCGTCCCGGGCGCACAGCGTGACCGTGTTTTCTCCGGGCAGTACCAGATGGGTGATCTCGAAGGAAAAGCTGGCGTAACCGCCCCGGTGTGTGCCGGCGCTTTGGCCGTTGATCCACACCTCGGTTGCGTAGTCCACGGCGCCGAAGTGGATGAACACGCGCCTGCCCTCGGCCTGGCGCGGCAGGGTGAAAGAACGTTTGTACCACACGGCCTTCATAAAGTCCGTGCTGCCGATGCCGGACAGGCGGCTCTCGGGACAGAAGGGCACGGTGATCTCCCTTTCCAGCGTTTCCTTCTCAAGCAGGCCCCGGGCGCGGCCGGAATCCCCGTGGTCGATCTCGAACTGCCACTGGCCGTTCAGGTTGAGCCATGCGCTGCGCTTGAACTGCGGGCGCGGATATTCGCTTCTGGGTGTCATGGTTTCGCTCCTTTCCAGGGTGATCCTGGCGATATTGGTGCATGCGGGAGGGCGCCGACTGAAGCGCCGCCCGCGCGGCAGGATGCCGGCATACAGCTGTCCCGCGCACAGAACAGGGCGGGCGGCAGCCGGGATCTGCCTTTCAGACGGTCAGATTGTACCATACATGCGATCCTTTTTCCAGTGAAAGTCCGAAATATCCGGAAAAACGGCAGGTCTTCCGCAAAAAAATGCCGGGCGTTACGAAAATTTTGCAATCTTTCCGGGCTCTGACCACTTGTATGTGCGGGGAAAAGTATGTTATAATCACCTTCAGCGCCCGAAAAGGGCGATTTCTCACCTGCGCAGATTTTCGGAACGGTTGCCCGAAAGGGTGTTCCCAAAAGAGGACGCGCGGGGCGGAAAAAACATATTTAAGGAGGAAAACCCAATGGCAGTTATTTCCATGAAGCAGCTGCTCGAAGCCGGCGTCCACTTCGGACACCAGACCCGCCGCTGGAACCCCAAGATGGCTCCCTACATCTTCACCGAGCGCAACGGCATCTACATCATCGACCTGCAGAAGACCGTCAAGAAGATCGACGAAGCCTACATGTTCATCCGTGACCTCGCCCTGGACGGCAAGGACGTGCTGTTCGTAGGCACCAAGAAGCAGGCGCAGGAGTCCATCGAGACCGAAGCGAAGCGCTGCGGCATGTATTTCGTCAACAACCGCTGGCTGGGCGGCACGCTCACCAACTTCCGCACCATCCGCACCCGTATCGACAAGCTCAACGAGATCGACCGGATGGAAAAAGAAGGCAAGTTCGAACTGCTTCCCAAGAAGGAAGTCATCAAGCTCCTGGCCGAGCGCGAAAAGCTCGAAAAGAACCTGGGCGGCATCCGTGAAATGAAGAAGCTCCCCGGCGCCCTGTTCGTGGTAGACCCCCGCAAGGAGCACATCGCCGTGGCCGAAGCCCGCATCCTGGGCATCCCGATCGTGGGCATCGTGGACACCAACTGCGATCCCGACGAGATCGATTACGTCATCCCCGGCAACGACGACGCCATCCGCGCCGTGAAGCTCATCGCCGGCAAGCTGGCCGACGCCGTGCTGGAAGGCAAGCAGGGCGAGCAGCTGGAGGACCAGGCTGAAGAAGCCCCAGCCGCCGAAGAAGCCGAATAATAAACGGAGGATATTACAATGGCTGAGATTACCGCTAAATTAGTTAACGAGCTGCGCGGCCGCACCGGCGCGGGCATGATGGACTGCAAAAAGGCCCTCGTCGCCTGCGAAGGCGATATGGACAAGGCCATCGATTTCCTGCGTGAAAAGGGCCTGGCTTCCGCCGCCAAGAAGCAGAGCCGCATCGCGGCCGAAGGCGTCGTGGGCGCTTTCATCTGCAAGGAGTGCATGACCGGCGCTCTGGTCGAAGTCAACTGCGAGACTGACTTCGTGGCCAAGACGCCCAAGTTCCAGGATCTGGTGAACGCTATCGCCAAGCAGATCGTGAAGTGCGATCCCGCCGACGTGGACGCGCTGCTTGCCCAGAAGTATTTTGAGGACGAGAGCAAGACCATCGGTGACATGGTCACCGCCGCCACCGCCGAGATCGGCGAGAAGATCTCCGTGCGCCGCTTCGCCCGCTACGCTTCCCAGGGCGTCATCGACAGCTACATCCACATGGGCGGCAAGGTCGGCGTTCTGGTCGAGGCCGACGGCGCCATCGCCGAGAACACCCCCGAAGTGCTGCACAACATCGCCCTGCAGATCGCGGCGGCTTCCCCTGTGGCTCCCGAATACGTGCGCCGCAGCGAGGTTCGCGCCGAGCACCTGGAGCATGAGAAAGAGATCCTCATCGCCCAGGCCCGCGAAGAGGGCAAGCCCGAGAACATCATCGAGAAAATGGTCATGGGCCGCATCAACAAGTTCTACCAGGAAGTCTGCCTGCTGGAGCAGCTCTACGTCAAGGACGGAGACCTGACCGTGCAGAAGATGATCGACAAGGAGAACAAGGGCCTCAACATCGTGCGCTTCACCCGCTACCGTATGGGCGACGGCCTCGAGAAGAAGGTCAACGACCTGGCCGCCGAAGTCGCGGAGCAGGCCGCCAAGATGGGTCTGTAAGAAAACACCGGACAGCGGGGAGCAATTCCCCGCTGTTTTCATGTATTTCAGCCTGCGCCCGTCAGCGGTTCGGCAGGCGCCGGAAGGAGAAAGTATGTACAAGCGTATCGTTTTAAAACTCAGCGGCGAGACCATGGCACCCCTGCCCGGAAGCGGCGAAACGGGCGTTTATTCGCCCGCCCGCGTGGAGGATGCCGCGAAGATGCTCATCAAGATCGCCGGCCTCGGCTCCCAGCTGGTGGTGATCCTGGGCGGCGGCAACATCTGGCGCGGACGCTTCTCGGACGAGATGAATCCCGTGGACGCCGACCAGATGGGCATGCTGGCCACTATCATGAACGCGCTGTGCTGCGCGGAAGCCGTGAACCGGCTGGGCGGCAGGGCCAAGGTGTTCACCGCGCAGGAAATGACCCGCTTTGCCGAGCTGTACCGCGCGGACAAGGCCGACGAGGCGCTGAACGCAGGATACATCGTGTTCGTGGCCGGCGGCACAGGCAATCCCTTCTTTACCACGGATACCGGCGCGGCGCTCAGGGCAGCCGAACTGAAAGCGGACATCGTGTTCAAGGGCACCGGTGCCGAGGGCATCTTCGATAAAGATCCCCGCAAGTTCCCGGACGCAGTGATGTACAAAGACATCACTTATAAAGAAGCCATCGACAAGCGCCTGGGCGTGATGGACACCAGCGCCTTCGTGCTGTGCATGGACAGAAAGGTGCCGGCCATCCGTGTTTTCAAAATGGACGACCTGAACAACATCTATCGCGCCGCCATGGGCGAGGAGCTGGGAACGCTGGCCCACATGTGACCGTATCTGCGATGCTTTAAAACCGTACGCCGCGCGGGAGCGATCTGCCCCGTGCGGCGCTGTTTTTCCTCGTTTTGTAAACCCTTCGTAAATTCCGAAAAACAGGTATTGACAAAGCAGTTGCGGGGGAGTATATTAAATAAGCTGCCCTTGCGGGGAGCCGGACCTTGAAAACGATACAGAGAACGAACGCAAGAAAAGACAGTTGATTCTGAGAATGAGTTAAACGCGTCTGGGGAGCGAGCCTGGGGAGAGAAGCCGGAGG
>JAEEGL014651660.1_pt1 | contig 22234 bp, 6 predicted proteins | sample 9134231 | NCBI WGS metagenome assembly JAEEGL01 (sample SAMN16246548, study PRJNA631951) | gut metagenome | biome: gut microbiome; feature: rumen; material: fiber-attached | host: Bos | place: Iran: Karaj | collected 2018-10 | reverse complement strand
GCATCTACTGGTTCACTGACGTTGACGAACGGGAGATACAGAACCACAACAGCCATTATCAGCAGGAGTCGGCACCCGAGATGGTGCTCACGCAGATCTTCAAGCCTACGGAACAGCACCGACAGGAGAATTTCTGGACCGTGACTGCCATCCAGAAAGAGCTGGCCAATCACCTGAAATCAGGCGACGTGCCTAACGTGACGAACCTCGGCAACAGCATCAAGAAACTGCGCTGGCAGAAATTCAAGAAGAACGGTATCCGCGGCTATTACCTGAAGCTGCGGTAATCATTCTGGGTGTAGAGCGGGTGTAGAGCAGGGGCACACTTTTTGCAAAGTGTGCCCCTAAAAACAGCCCTGATAATCAGATGATTAGCCTAAAAAGGTGTAGAGGTGCTTGGTTTTGCGACCAGTTTGCCATTATAGATATAGAGACCACTGCGGGTGGGAGCGGCATTCAGGCGACGGCCGTTGAGGTCGAACCATTGATCTCTTAACATTGACCATTGACCATTGACCATTGAACTTTCGATGGCGGTGGGAGTGCTGTCGGCGGGGTCACCGATGGTGAGGAACATACGGGTCTTGACAACCGGATCCTTCTGCGGCTGCTCTCCCTGCTCCTCTTCCTCAGGCAACTCAAGATAGATGCCACCCTCGGGAATCGTACCGGCCTGAGAGAAATAGAACACATCATTATAAAGCAGATACACCTGTCCAATCTCTACCTTCTTGCCACCCTTTGGCGCCACATTCAGGAGACTCTTAAACTCCTTGCCCTTGCCAGAAGCCTTTGCCGTAAAGAAGTCATCACCCTTCAGATCCTCACTCCACACCAGCACAGGCACATTGGCAGGAATGATATCGGTAATCTCCTCCACGATGAGCGTATTATCCTTCACGCCAGTCACGACCAGCACCTTCAGCTTCGAAGGCACCACAAGCGGCTCGTCAAAGACATAGGCGGCGTAGCTGTTATTCTCACCGAAAACGACGCCCTCCATCTTCACACCGGTCGTACTGGTGATGGTAAACTCCATCCAGCCTTCAGTGGTCTGGTACTCGTTATAAAGGTTACCAGCCACGTCGACAGTCAGCCCCTCATTCGCAGGAATGGCCTCCTCGCCAAGACCGACAATCTTTTCTCCGTTCTGGATCTCCACGGTATTCAACGCCGTCAGGCCGCTAAGCAGACCCTCACACAGCTCGTTAATGCCCTTCTCGATTACCACCTTTGTAATCTCTTCACTCCAGGTACTCCAGGGCGCCTCATCCTCACCGAGGTCCGCAGCACCCTCACCGCCGATGACGAGTGTCTTCTCGTCCTCACCCGTCAACTCCCACGTAGCACCGCTCTTTAGCGTGCCAGTGAGCAACGAACGGAAGTTTGCCTCCTTCACCCACGCACCGAATCCCTCGGGCACAGTAAAGCTATACTCACGGGCATCGGAGAGATTCTCCGGATCATCTCCCTCAAGGGTGAGCGGCTCAGCCAATGAGGGCACCTCACCACGGGTTGTACTCGGATCAGGATTGATCGTCGGTACTACAACGATGTCGCTCTTCTCAATGGTAAAGCCTTCGGCAGGGGTCACGGTGATGGTGACCGTCTGTCCCTCTTGCGACTTCTCCACAATGGTACCACCGACGAACTCACCGATGGTGACTACTACCTGATCCTTTGCCGGCTCCTGCGTCTCAGGAGACTCAACGGGATCGTCCTGTGCATTCACAACCATGCTGACCATCAACATCAGCGCAATTCCAAACAGTCTTTTCATTGTCTTCATATTTAATCCTTTCTTTAAATTATTCTCTAAACAATAAACTATAAACCATAAACTATTTCTTAACCGTAACCTTCTTGGTGTACTTGCCGTCGAGCGTATGGACGATGTACATGCCGGAGAAGTCGGCCTTCACCTCCACCGTCTTACCCGGCTTCACCGAGAACGTGGCCACCGTGATACCAGCCGGCGTGACGACACGCATATCAGCCGTAAACTTAAGCGACGACTCCACGAAAATCTTATCATTCTTCGTCCAGATGCGCAGGCCGCCGTTCAGTTCCTCCGCCGTCGGATCGCCATGCTGCTCCTCGACGCCGACATTGTCTTCCTTCTGGATAAAGTCAATCCGCTCGACGGTTCGAGTACCGCCTGGAGCCTCCTCTGACATGAAGAACGGGCGGAAGGCAGCCACCTGGGTAGCATCACCGGTGACCTTAGCAAAGGTGCTGCAGTCTTTCTCGCCATCATTGTCGCTGTCATATTCTGCTTTCAGCGTATAATGGAGAGTTCCTGCCGCCAGTGACTCGTTGAGGTAGTTAGGCTTGAAGATATACTTAACACCCTTATATGTCACTTCCTTTCCTGCCATCTCATCGTCGCTGACACCGATATGCTCACCCTTATCCGAAGCGAAGGTAATCAACTGCCTGCGAATCTTAGGTATAGCAACAGCCGTGTTCTGAGCCTCGAACTCACCACTGAGGTCGAACTCATAGTAGGTCACACCCGGCAGTCCGAGGATATATGGCGTTGCGGCTTTCAGCGACGAATAGCCGTAATAGGTGTGCGAATCTTTATAATACTGTCTGTACTCCAGATAAGTATCGCTATTCTTATCCAACTGATTGTGGACATTCTCATTCTTGTAGTAATAGTCCCAGAGGAAGGTGTTCGTGAAGGACTTCTCCCTATAATCCGCTCCCTCAGAAGCAGCCGGATACTGGAAGGCAGCCTTAGCCACGTTGGGTTCGGAATCGTCTATACTCACATCATCGAACTCGCGCAGCCAGTACTCATGCCCCTTGGTGCTGCCACCGAAGAAGTGGGTAATCTCACCCTTCGTATCCGTCGTCACCAGTTCGGCGGTGAACGGCAGGCTGATACCCTGCCAGCCCTTCTTCAGGTCGACGTACTCATTATCAGCAGGCATACGCTGATACCACATCAGATGGCTGTCATTAAACGCGTATTCGATCGGCGCATTGAAGTCCTGCTTATCCACGAGCAGATGGTCGTTGGTGGCCGTCTGGTCGCTCTGTACAAGGTGACCATGAACAATTGCAGCAGGAGCCTCGCTCACGAGACGATAGTCGTCGGGTCTGGTATAGTAGTCGTCATAGGCTGGTTCTGTAAAGTAACCGTTCAGCACATCGTAAGTCTTCTTGTTGTCAGCCTTGGCAGGCGCATAAGCCAGCAGGTTCTGTGTCTCATCGCAGTTCAGGATGCTCACCAGGCCGTCATCATCGAGCAACGGTGTGTAGAACAAGCCGCCATTCAATCCGAGCTGGTAGTCGCGTTCGTTGAATCCCTTGAAGTCGATAGCAGTCATGTTGGGATAAGCTTCACGTGGAGTTACAGCAGCCGCAATCTGTTCGGCGGTCAGCTTCTCACGTTGTGCCAGATAAGCCTGCGGGTTGAAGTGTGCCACATTCATCACCTTCGAGCGATAGTAGGCCGGAGCACGATAGACGCGGTTGGCATTGTTGCCATACGACAGTCGTCCGCCATCACGCACCACAGCCGTAGGCACATCCTGATGAGCCTCAGCAGCCCAACCGTAGGTCAGCTTCTGACCGAAGAAAATATAGTCGTCAGGCCAGACGGGGAAGAAGGCACTTTCCGACGTTTCCTTGCCTGTATCGGGATCCGTAACCGTCCAAGTATGGAAGCGTTCATCCTCTTCAGCAGGAATGGTACCACCCGCATAGCGGAAGTCACCGTCGGCAAAGCGGTCTTCAACGTACATGATGACATTGTGTTCCTTGTCCTCATGACCTGTTGAGCAGAGATCCGTATGAGCATCATAGTAGTGGTTGTTCTGGAGCGCCAGCTTACCATTGTCGCCAATCGTGAAGTAGCTATACTTCTGCTTCTCTGTGCCCGTTGTCACCTTTTGGTCGCTGTAGCGCTTATACAGGTAGAAGTTATTCAGGTCATAGGCCACCGTACCGTTATAGAACTCCTCAGCAGTCATGGCTTGAGCTGTTCCACGGGCACCACCGGAAGTAGTTACACCGGCAGTTGTACTTGTGTTATACAAGCCATTGTTGCCATCATAGTAGTATGAGTTGACGACCTGATAGCCCTCACTGTCTGATGGAGCACCGAAGACAGCATAAGGTTTCGTACCCAATGCAGTATTATTGGTGGTCTTCACCCAAGTACTCTCTACATAGCCCGAACCCTTATTAACCACACCAGCCTCATTGAAGCTACCGGTGACACCCAGATTATAGACGCTGCCGCAGAGGTTGTTGAACAGCGAGTGATCCAGATTTGTGATGGTATGACCATCACCATGGAGCGTTCCCTCGAAGCATTGTTCATCAGTACCGATAGACGTCCAATCGACCGATTCCGGATTATCAGGATAGTCGATATCAGTCCGCAGGAAGAACTCGAGGTTCTTTCCGCCCTTGACGCGGTCGTTCAGCAAATTGTGGTCCTTGAGACTGCCTTCTGCCGTCACCTTGCCTCCGGAGACACCCGTTGACTCATTGTTGAGCAAGCTCAGGTCATACAGATCCTTGAACAGGTCAAGACCATTCTCCGAACTTCCGCTATAGTCGTTGATATAAATCTTCGGCTCTACTTTCAGTCTCTCGTGTACATCCTTATGGTCAATGTAGTAGTGGTGGTCCTTGGCATCCATCACCTTCTTCAGGTCGTGGTAGTTGGCCACGCTGACAGGCACATGGTTCGAATAGGTCTCACCCAGGTACGTCTTGGTATAGTATGCCAGATGATACTTGTCCTGGTAGAGGTAAAGGGGCTGCTCAGAATTTGTGTATTCTATGCCATTGATATGACTCTCAGCATCGCTCTCTGTCTCGAACAGCTTCCAACCGCCGCCCGTGATTTCGTATGCACCCGGAGTGACATACGGATCAGGCATGGACAGAGCCGTACCCGGCAGGATGATGTCCGGCTGGTGAATATCCTCCACCGTCGGAATACCACTCTTGAAGTTCAGGTGGATGTTCAGCACGTGGCGTTCGCTCACTGGCGTGATGTGTGAACCAGACATATCACTCTCCACATAGTCATACTGATAGACAACGGTGATAATCTTCTCTTGCGAGAGGTCGAAGATGTCAGAGCCGCGAGTGACATAAAGCGTACTGGTCTCCGTCGGTGCCAAGCCGTGGAACGAGAAGTTTGCCTGCTTGTTGGTGAGACTATTGTATGTTCCTTCCGCAATAACGACACCAGTAGCCACATCTCTGCCCTTCTCATAGTTGCCACCTGTAGCACCTGTTACACCAGAAGCGCTGGTTACTGCATGACCATCATCGCCAGTTGGAATCGTATACTTCTCACGGCAATAATAATAGGTACCCGTGCTGGTGAACGTCAGTGCTGCCACCTTCTCCTTATCCGAACCACTCAGGCCATTATAGGTATCCTGGGTAATCACTTGTCCGGCAGCGTATGGTGTATCGCCAAGGACGATGGTTTCCTTCACCACATAGTATGTGTCGCTTGTTTTACCTACCGTGATAGGTGCCCAATGGTACTTCTCATTAGGCAGGCTCTCATACTCAGTGCGAGTAAGCTGGGTGCCGTTAGAGGCGGTTTGAGAGACTCCTTTATCGTCCGTGTAAGTCAGGCTTTCATCTCCCCTGTACGTCGCAGTATAGTCTATAGACGTAGGAAGTGAGTAGGTCGCCTTGTTTTGCTTAGCATCCTCTGCTGTGGTATAGTCTTTACCGTCATACTGATACTTCTTGCCCTCTGGGTGTATCACGGCACCTGTTGCAGGATCCTTGCTATTGCTATAGTCTGGATCGATAAGCAGGTCAAGGGCATCGTAGTTGAAGTTGAACTTCTCACGATCCTCTGGTGACATAGCAGAGAAGGCTGCCAGAGCACGGTAGTTATTGCCGTCCTCATAGTAGTTGCCACCATACTTACCTGCTTCGGTACAGTAGTAAGCCTTCTCTACGACCTTGTCTATCTCGGCGACAGAAGCCGGATAAGTTGTCTTCAAAGTGCTTATCTCACTTGCTGTCAGATAGCTGTTGCGATAGATATACTCGGTCTTACTGAGCTGTACGGTGCTGGTCACCACGTATGCTTCAGCAACGCTTGCACTTATTGATGCCCATTGAACATCTGTATAATCCTCCTTAGCCAGGGTAGCACCCTTATGGAGACGCTGGTCAACATTATTCTTATTTGTGGTTTCCAGAAGATCAACAGTCACGATATAGGCAGGTTTGAAGGTTGCCTGTGTACCAAGCGCAGCTTTCTGGTCTTCTGTCAGTTTTGCGTAAGCGGTACCATACGTCGTATATTCATCATTAGAGATGACACGGCCAACATTGTAGTCATTCTGGCCAAACATGCCTGTGGTATTGGGCGTATAGGTAGGACCGTCTTCGTAGTCACTCTTGGTCTTACCTTCGATTTCCTTAGAATCCACCTTGTCATCCAATGAACTTCCGCTCTTTGGTGTGTACCAGGTGTTCCACTGGTTCGGGTTGTCGATATTGTAAGTCAGGATGTAACCCGTATTGTGGCTGACATTATTGGACGGACGGAAGACATAGTCGAAGTCGACGTCCTCGTCTCTCGACACATGATGGACTGTAGGATTGGCAGCCTTCAGAGTCTCATATTCGCTCGGCAGCAGTACATAGCCAGCAGGATAGGTCGTATCCCCCACCTTACACTCTGCGATGGTGACATAGGTTTTCTCTTCAAACATTTCCTTCTCTGTTGCAGAGAGCTGGCTGTAATCCCAATAGTTGATAGCATCGTTGAGACCGTACTCCTTATCACGAATGGTAATCTTCTGGTTCTCATCAAGCTTCGTCTTTGTTGTACCATTGGAATAGTAAGCATAACGGTTGGGCATCACATTCAGCAGGGTCATCTTACCATGAGAAGCCGAGGTGATGGTCAACGGAATGCTGACCGTCTCACTGAAGGCATTTGGCGAACCGGTATAAGCTGAGATATACTGGTCGTAGATATAGACAGCACCCTTGATATACCAGTAGTGAGCAGGCATGGCTCCTGAACCATTAGGATTAACTGCGCCCTTATATCTGTCACCAATATTATAGCAATCGTCAATAATGGTCTGTGTGCTGTGAACAAAGTTACCAGAGGTTTCCCATTCTTTCTTTGTATCATCGCTGGATTCATATTGGTATTTCTTATTTGTTACAGCACCAGTGTTCAGCGCAGTCAAGATCGTGTGGTTATTACCCGTTTCACTACGCACCCCATGCTCATTCTTGGCATAGACATAGCCACCACCCATACCAGGCTGCACATTGATGAGGTCGAGTTCTACGACACCGGTGATATAACCCCACTTCTTCTCGTACAGGCCAGGACCAGTGCCATTCTCGTTGGTCAGCTCCAGATAGACACCAGAGGCGAGCGCCACCTTGTTGTGTGAGTTACCATTATTACGCTTTCGCTCATCGTGGAACTGATCCTTCCATTCATAGTATGTGGCAGTTCCGTAGTTCTTACCTTTTGCAGCGCATTGATAGGTGCCTGCATCTTGGTTATCAGTAACACGGACAGCAGTATGGAAGTCCACATCACTCGTGAGGGCACCGAGGTAGTTCACCACGCTGTAAATACCGAAATAGTTACCGTGCTCCTTGTTTTTTGTATCGCCATCATCACCAGAACGCACTGATACCTTCTTGTTCAGCGACACCTCACGTACACGGTTGATGGTATAGTTAGTGTAATCGACCACCTCTGGCACACGGTCCTGAGCGCCCTGCATCACCATACGGCTACCGAAGACACCACAGAAGTCGGCACGCTGGATGGTGTTCAGAGGTCGACCCGCATAGCGTGAGCAGACACCGTTTTCCGACCAATAGGTTGACAGGGGCTTACCATCGGATTGTATCATCGGCTGGCCACCGACTGTCACGCCTTCAAAGACGGTCAGCATCTCGTCGGCAGTAATGGTGGAACCGACTTCATAGGTCTTGCCATCCTTATCAGTACACTGTTGCTCACACTTATATCGAATCTCGTAGTAGGCAGCCTCCCGGAAAGGAAGGGCATTATATTCTGTCAGGGTAATTTCAGGAGTAATGTGGTAGAAGTCTGTACCGTAGTTGGTGATGTTCAACTCACGATAGCCATCGACCAGCGTCAGGTTGCCATCACCATACAGACCACCGACACGACCTCTACCGATAGAAATGAGGTCACGGTTATAGACATCATGAATAGATGCGGTGGCATTGCCGAATACCGTACTGGTATTGGCAAACACTTCGGTAGAGCCAGGAGAGGTATTACCGCCGGCAAAGACGGCATTGTGGATGATGACACCTTCCTTGTTGACATCAGCCTTGCCAAGAGCCGTCCATTCTGCTGCACTGGCAGTCTTATTACCCAAATAGTTCAATGCAGCTGTCGGCACATAGGTGCCTGCAGCATAGGCTGTGCCATTGATATTAACGTCAGAGTTCGCCTTACACCAAGGCTCTACAAGCACCTTGCAGTCCTCGGTAAGTTTTCCTGCACTATCATAGTAATAGCCTTCTTTATCATTATCATATCTAACTCCGGACTTATGGCCTGTTGCACTATAGACACAACCGATATCACCGGCGCCGAAGACGTTACCATATCCTAAGGCAACACCATCATTGCTACCTACCTCACCGCCATAGATGTCCACCTCGGTCTGACCGAAGACATAGCCTTTAGACTTGAGGTCCAGCGTTGCAACTAGATCTGCATCCATGTATTTCGTACCGTCGCCGCCCCAACTGTCCTTACCGCGGCCACCGCCGAAGACATTGCGCAGCACATGACCATCATACAACTGCACATGAGTCTTGCCGGCCTTATAGATATGGGCTTTGCCATTCTCTATGCCGCCAGTAGCGCCATTCTTCATCGTACCACGTCCGACTGGACCAAGTTCACCGCCACCATAGAGACTGCCACGCAGCGTACCGCCATACATCGTGACATTGGCATTATCCACATAGCTGTTGATGATATATCCGCCACCAAAGGCATTACCGGCCAGTTCGATGGCATTGGGCGTCTGGTCGTCCAGTTCCTCGACGTATTCGTAATTAGGCGTTGATGTGTCAGAGGTATTCTTATAGCGATAGCCGATGTAACCATTGTTGATGGTCAGATTGGTAGTACCATATACGGAACCACCCTCACCACCACCGTAGGCATTACGCTGGATGGCAGGAACACCGTTATAGAAATTGGTGCCGTCCAACTTACCGATGGTCACATTGGCAACACCTGGGATGTCAACCGGTGTTGTATCGGTAATGGCTGCTTCCACAAGTTCTCCTTCAACAGTTTTATGGTGCTTACCCACTGATCCCAGATAACCACCACCATAGACATTACGAGCCATACCACCTTCGATATTGACGTTGGTAGTTGCAACGAAGTCATTATTGGAATCTTCATCTACACCCAGTCCGAATTCGTCGAATACCGGTCCTCCTTCGCCACCGCCATAGATGTCTCGATCAACGTTACCACCCTTCAACTCAATATAGGTAGTACCGGCTACCACGGCATTGCTACCATAACCGCCACCGTAGGCATAGCCGCTTACATTACCACCATTCATGATGTGGACATTGGTCTGGTGGTAGTCAGGCATCGGTTCCTCCTGTGTTGGAAGAATATCATTGGTATAGGTACCAATGTATGAGCCTTCTGCGTTAGGATATGTACCAATATTTGCGGGCAGAGTGATAGGATTGGAAGCGAGATAGGTAGCGAAACTGTTCAAGGTGTTGCCATAAGCGTCCACCTTATCTTGCACATCTGCTGCTGGATCTCCTACTGCAGTACGGTATTGGTCAGTAAGCCAACTTCTCAAAGAAGCGAAGTTAAAGGCATTACCATCACGTCCACCACCAAACACCTTATAGGCATTCGAGCCGTTGTTCATAAATACATTGGTACGACCTGAGACGGTCTTTCGTCCGTAACCGGCACCATAGATAGTAGCCTGATAGCCATTGCTCTGCATCACCGGGGCTTCTATATTAATATAGGTATCGCACGCGATACGGCAATTCTCGTTACCGCCATAGATGGCATCGTTCACAATGGCATTCTTACTCTTAAAGTCAACACAGGTGACATAGTGGTCGCAGAAGCGCTCAGCCAATGCTTTCGTCGCATCCACCTTGAACTTTTCAGGATCATATCCCTTACCACCACCAAAGAGAGCATTCACCTTGGCAGTGGATTCTGTTGGCACATTGACACGGGTATAGCCCACCAAGCCTTCCTGGTTACAGCCTCCATAGATGTTGTGGAAGCTACCGGCATACAGGTCGATGGCAGTACGGCCAGCACCCAAGGTAGTAAATGACTCACCTACACCTGCGAAGGCACCACCACCGTAAACGTCGACGTTGGCAAAGCGGTTGGCATCCTTGGTCTTGGTATCATCGAGGAGTACATAGGTGTCTTTCTGCATGGAGTTACACAACTTTTCATGGCCTGGGAAACCAGCACTACCACCAAAGATGTAACCCACATGATTGCTGGAGTGGTCTTCCGGCACGAAGTGAACGAAGGAGTTGTCGCTCAGATGGGGGAAAGAGAATACAGGATTTCCCTCCCCATCCAGACGGGGAGCGCCAGGAGCATATCCAGTTGGAATAGCCTCCTCACCTCTTGAATAGGTGTAGTCTTTGAAGATGGGGTTTGCATAGTCATAGTAACCATAGTTACCGCCGAAGATGGAATCGACACGACCCTGGATGTACTTCACATAGGTGCTGGATCGTTTTAATTCGTTATCGAAGACTTCTCGTGTCGTTACCGTGTAATGGTTTCTGTTACCCCTAACGGTTCCACCGAAGTCGTTACCGCCATAGACATTATCACGAACCCAGGGGAATCCACCGTTATATCCTATATGTACCTCCGTACCACCATAGACGTCAGCATTGGAAGCACCTCCGAAGGCATCATAGACACGACCATTGCCCAGATAGACATACGAATCACCGAGGACATCGCCTTCGTTACCGCCACCATAGATATATTCTGCCTCAGGAATGGGCAGACCGCTCTCTTTCTCCGAGTAGCCGGCATTGATACCTTTCAGATTAACTGTGGTGCTATAGGCTGCGTTATAGACATACTCACCCTCGTTGGTTTTCTTACCGACAATACCTTCCTCGCCACCTCCATACATCTGGAAGGCATAGCCATTATTGTGGTTGATGGTAGTGCTACCCCATATCTCGGTATCTTCACCATAACCGCCACCATAAACAGCCAAGGATGTTGCCATCACGTCGTCACCCTGAGCTTCTCTGAGCACACCAGTGCGGCGTTCACCTTCTGATTTAATCTTATAAGGATCAGCAGGGTCAGGCTCTGCAAAGATGACATCACGATCCATTAGGTTCTGGTTGATGTTGATGACCACATTACCATTTACATGACCACTGGTATAGCAACCGCCATAGACGTTACCACAGAGCAGACGGCGGTCGATATCTTCACAGTCCTTTGGGCTTCCGGTCTTTGATGTTCCGGTACTGACAAAGTCATTCTCGGCTAATGACCACTTGGCAGTGTTCCACTCCAGAGTCAATCCGACAGTTGTCAATTCGTAGTATGGATTAGCTGTGGTGGAAACCTCTGTACCGTCAGCAATAAACCTGGTCTCATGGAGGTCAGTTGTGTAATACTCCTTGCCTTTTGTAAGGGTTATACCATCCGCAATCTTTGTAAACGTATCATTCCAGCGTTTTGGTCTGATGACGACGTTATCAAGGTTCAACTCTATGCGGTCTTTTATCTTAACACCATCGGTGTAGCTGGCCCTTTCATCCTCAGAGCCCAACAGACCGCCTTCGTAGGCGGCATTATACTCTCCCGCTTCTACATTGGCATTGTTACAGCCACCAACGATTTTATCGAAGATAATCAGCTTTCTGTCGAACTTCAAGATGGTTTTACCCGGAACCGTCATACTACCCCTGTTACCACCGCCGTAGAACGAGCCTATCATACTCGTTTCGTCCTTATAGGTTTCTGGGTCGCCGTTTGCAGTATTATTATCAAATACGATACTGGGCATCAAGGGCATGGCGACACCCTCCATATAACCTGCAAACACGGATTCTTCGGTCAAAACGATATTGCTATTACTCTTATACAATTTCAAAAGCTGAGGGTCAACCATCTTTTCGCCATTGTTACCAAGGAACACCTTGTCGGCAATGACATAAGAACCAATCTTCAACTCTACCAATGGCTGACTCTTCTTGGTAGCCAGCGATGCACAGTTACCACCAAGGAATACAGAACCCTTGACAACCGTTTTGTTATTTTCATCCCCAACCAGACGAATAGACACTTGTTCGGCATTCGGACGGAAGGCATTAAGGCCCTCAGTACCTGAACCCGTATCACCAAAGTAGAAGTCGCCATAAGTCTCATTATCTTTCATTGACTCTGAGTCCGTATAGGGATAGGCACCGTTACCACCACCATAGACATCGCCATAGACAGTAGTATGGATACCGACGGCATTACCACCATATACAGTGCCTGTCACGTCGTTACCGCCATATACGTTGTTGACGTGTCCACCGAGTACGATGGTCCGTGCCGCCAATTCGTTGGGGATGGTGTAGTTCGTATTGTTCGTACAGGGCACATATTCGCCGTTTACCGAGGGCTTTACGTCGGCCATACGGCAACCGCCATAGAGGTTGTCGACGATGAGGCTGGAGTAATCCTTTATTTCAAGCAGCAAGCCATAGGGAGAGGTCATAGCACCCCGGTTACCGCCGCTGTAGAGGTTACGCACCTTACCTGCCAGCAGGTTCCACTTGGGCTGGATGTTCATCTCAGCCTTGTTGTTACCACCAAAGAAACGGCCAACCTGATATGCGCCACTACTGGGGAATGAGAAGGTGGTGTTGATGCCCATCTCCTTGAAACGAGCTGTCGAGAGCAGTTCTTCATAGCCGGTAGGAACCACTGGATTACCAGCAGCCACAGAAGCCACATAGGGCGCATAGGTATCTGCATCTGCCTCCACGCCTGCATCTACACCTGCCATCCCATCTGCCTTGGTTACAAGAATATGGTTCACCACCGCACTGGGGTTGTCGATGTGGATGATGTTCTGCTCCTTTACGGTAACATTGTTACCGCCACCATAGCCATAGACGATAGAACCGCCCTTGATTTCAAGATAGGCCTTGTCAAGTTCAGGCTTTTGGAAGCCGCCCTCGTCGGTTACCACCTCTGCAATAGGATACTGATGAGACTTGTCACTCCAGTTATAGATTCTATGTGTCACCTTGCCTGTTTCCGGGCCAGAAGTCTGTTCATAGTCGAAGTCACCATTACCACCGGCAAAGAGTTGGCCAATATACACTTTCTTGGCACTGGGATCGGGCTTCACGTCTGTAGTACGTTTACCATAGGCAGGATTCTCCGGATCTGTTGAGGCGGCAGTAATTTCTTCTTGAGTATAATGTTCTGTCGTTGCCTTGGTGCTGATACGCACATAACTGTTGAAAGTGTTATCGACCTTGTTCTTCTTTTCGTCGGTACCACTTTCTGGTTGAGTTTCAGTCAGCTCCGTAGGAATATCTTCTCCAACAGTTGCTGCAGTACCTATCTGTCCGGCGATGTCATTACCGCCAAATACCTGATTAATCAGGATATAGTCTGTAGCATTTTCGCCATCGATGTTAACGAATGAACTACCGCCCACATTCGCCATACGAGCACCGCCGAACACCTTACCACTGGGGTCTGCCAGCGGACGTTCGGCATTAGGATCCATCACAGCACCAATGTCGCCGGCCTTCACCGTCACCTTCGTACTGCCCTTCACTTCGGCATGGTTTCCGCCACCATACACATTACCACCAATCCTAATCTGCCCCTCCGCCACGATCGTGCTCAGGAGAATCATCATCATTATGGTAATATATCGTCTCATCCCTAAACTATAAACTATAAACCGTAAACTGTAAACTGTAAACCGTAAACTACTGACTCACCGTGACGGTCGGGTTGTCCAAGTCTGGATCCGACAGCATATACAGGTATGTCGGCTGGATGGTCATATTCACGGTATAACTATAGCCGCGTTTTGTGGTTTCTTGGCCTGTAAACAGATCCTTGAGTACCATGGTGTTTGTGGCCTTGCAGTTGCGGATCAAGTTATTTTTCGTATCATATACATCATAAATGCTGGTCAGTACGAGCGTGCTGATGTTATGCGGCATGAAATGACCGACGCGTGCGGTGAAGGTGGTGGTCAGTGTCTCACCAGTAGAAGACGACCAGAATGTCAGGCCGTCTTCGACAGGATCTCCCTGACCAGTGTAGGTGATGTCCTGGATGGGTGTCACGCTGCCGTCGGTGGCTGCCAGATCAACGGTAATCGTGGTCTTTGGCGCACTCTTTACCTCACCAGCCTTCGTGCTCAACTTCAGTTCCTTCAGTTTGATGGTTCTCAGGGCAGCATAATCGGGATGCACTCGCATACTGATACGCAAGGCTGCATAGAGGTGGTCGAATAGCAGGAACACGTAGTTGCCGCCACCATCATCCTTGCTGAAAGTCTGGGCGGTATAAGCAAAGTCGCCCATACGCAGGCCGTTGTCGTTTTCGCTGCTGCCATCCTTGGCACCGATTACCACGCACAGGTCTTTGGGCATGACGGAGGGCACGTTTGTCAGTATCACTTTAGCACCTGCACTGTAGTTGGCATAGTTTCCGTCTTGGTCGTAAGCCACGAGCTGGACACCAGAAGTATGTGGGATGTAGCCGTAGAGATAGTAGGTACCTGCTCCTATATCTTCCACGCTTTTTGTCGGGTCTGTCACATTCACACGCCAATTGCCACTCTTGTAGAATGTGCCATATATAGGTTTATTATTATCCTGATTATCCTGCGTGAAAGCAAAGCCGATAGTCTGGGCACCATCTTCGTAAGCCTCATAGCCATCAGGTATCGTCCAGGCCCTGGTCTTTGCGATATACTCATCAAAGAGGGTCGCATAACTTCTCACCTCAGCCACCGGTGCTTCGGTCGTCTTCGCCCTCGGCGGCTCCTCATCATTGGTACAGCCGCCCAACAGTCCCATCAGTCCCAAGAGGCCCATGAGTCCCATAGGCCTCATCAGTCTTCTTACTATGATCTCTTTAACTTTCAATTTTCTATCTTCAATTACAAATGATTACCAATTATGCACCGTCCAAGGGCCTTCCATCGGCACCCACGGTGTCACAGCATATTCTACTCCACCTATCTCCACACCGCCATCAGCGTTGACTTTAAAGATATAGGTATAGCTATAGCCTGGCAGCCAGTGCATGTACTGTTCAGGCACGGTGGCGCTCTTATCGTTGCCGTTGACATTGACATACAGCGTATAACTACCCTGTGTGGGATTGGGCAGCACCGTGTACCAACCGTGGTCGGTCAAAGAATACACTTTGGAGGTGTTATCCGGGTCGTAGTCCTCGGTGAAGGCTTCCAAATTCTCGGGATCGGAGTTATTGGACGCCATCGTGAACGTCTCCAGTGTCTCTGTCCCCGTCAGAGGATAGGACACAGTGATAGCTCCCTTACGTATGATTCTCTTATACTCGTCCGTCGGCCGGAATTTCGGATCAACCAAGATGACTCCCTCACGTGGAGTGATATAATTAAATATGAATCGCACGCGGGCATAAGGCTTTACAAACTCCAACTGCACCGGCCTGCCGAACTGCTTGTCGGGATAAGTCACCTGATTGCCCGTCGATAACCACAACTTCGAATAGTACGGCATTGCATTTATCTTTTCTGCGCTGCTCGCATCTGCATTAGTAATGGTAAAGGTGGCTTGGCTGTTTTCTACAGTGACCCCTCCTTCCCCTGTCACACCGAAGAACCGGTAGGCCTTGGCACTCCAGTCCCAGTACTTGATGGTCTGTTGCGCCTCCTGACCTTGCTGCTGGTCGAGATATTCCCAGTCGTTGGTGTTGGTGGCAGAACTATGGGCGGAGTTTGCTCTCCAATTGACACGATAACCGGGTATCACAGTCTGCAGGCCGCTGTAGTTATCTTCGCTGACGCTCATGTTCTTATAGCCCCAGACCTTAAAGGATTGAGCCTTCTCTTCAAGTCCTACGGCCCGCGTCGCTCCCTGAGAGCCAAGAGGGGCCCGCGTCACATCCTGGTTTTCCTGCTGACCGGCAGAGAAGACAATGGGATCGTTGGATTCTGGCTGTTCGGGGGTCGGCTTACTGGGGCTCGGTGTCGGGGTCGGCGTCACGGGGCCGGGGGTGCCAGGCTCATCACCGCTGCCGCTGCCGCACGACACAACCGCCAGCGCTGTCAGCACTGCCACCGTCAGCACCACCGCTGGCCGCAGCACCTCTGCCACCGGCCTCATCAGCCTCCTGAATCCTTTCTGACCCACGAACTTCATCACCTGATATGTCATCTCTTCACTTCTCATGATTCACAATCATTATTTCCAACCTCCCATTCCTCAATGGTGCCGGTCTTACTGCTGAACGAAGCACCGATACAATATACAGGGCGATGGTCTGCCAGATAGGCCTTGGCATAGCCACGATCCTCTATCTGCTGTAGGGCCTCTGTTGCCGTGCCGTCGAGTTTGAACTCAAAGATATAGACGTACTTCGGCGTCTCCACGATGCAGTCTGCCCTACCCTCGCTGAGCTGCTTCTCCGTATAGACGGTGTAGCAGGATATCAGTCGCATGATCAGATAGAACGTATAGTGGAAATACAGTTCACGATCCTTCTGATCCTTCTTCGGCCGCATGCTGTAGGGCGTCTCGGCGAGGAACGACGTGAAGAGCTTCCGTGTCTGTTCGAGGTCACCCTGTCGCAGAGACTTGACGATGTTCTGGATCCATGAGATCGCCGTGTCTTTCAGTCCAAGATAGTCGTTGGCCAGCAGGGTGATGAGCCCTTGCTTCACCTCGTTGTTCGGATAATCGAGCTGGTACATCTCAAACTCCGGGTCAAAACCCTTAACGGTGAGGTAGCCAGCCTGGAAGATCATGGGAAGAGGTTTGGCGCTGTCAGCCTTGTAGTTGAGGAACTCATCCAGCGAATGCTCGCCACTGGTGAATGACATGATGTCCTCCTGGCTATGACCAAGCAGGCGAACCAGATAAGTCGGTGTGCCAGAGGCAAACCAGTAGTCCCTCATGTCCTGTTTTGCAAAGGTGTTGAGGATGCTGAAGGGATTATAGACATCCTTCATCCGCTTGCTGAAGTGGTAGCCGTCGTAGCGACGTTTCATCTGCTCTTTGGTTGCCTCTACACTTTGTCCCAGCGTGTCAGCAAGTTCTGCAATACCTTCGGCAAAGACGGTGTGCAGTTCCTGCTCGGTGATACCCAACAAGGTGTCATATCTGGCATCCAACGAGATGTCGTCCGGCTGGTTGAAGCCGCTGAACATCGACACCTGCGAGAATTTGGTGATACCTGTGAGCATGACGAAGCGCAGATGGTCGTCGGTGGCCTTGAACACGGAGAAGAACGCCTTCAGGAGTTCGCGGTTCGCAGCAAGTTGCTGCTCGTCATTAGAGTCACCGGTATCCAGAAGGTCCAGCAAGGGTTTGTCGTACTCGTCGATGAGCACCACCACGGGTTGGCCCGTCTTCTCATGGATGGCAGGGATCAGCCGGCGGAATCGCAAACCGAGATCATTGGAGTCCTCTGGTATTATGTCGTATTTCCGCTCGGCTTCCTTCACCTGACTGAACAGATAGTCGCGTAGGGGGGCGCCCTCGCTCTTAAACAGTCCATTGAAGTCGAAGCTGATGACGGGATACTGACTCCACTCCGTCTCCAGATCCATGATCTTCAGACCCTCGAACAGATCCTTGCGGCCCTCGAAGTACGCCTTCAAGGTGGAACAGAGGAGACTCTTGCCGAAGCGGCGCGGGCGGGCCAGGAAGTATATGCTTCCCTGAGCCAACTTGTACACCAAGTCGGTCTTGTCCACATAGACGTAACCGCCTCTGCGAATCTTCTCAAAACTCTGTATACCTATCGGGTACCTCATTATTATATTACTTCTCTAATTTTCTAATTATTTAATTCTTTAATTCTTTAATTCTTCAATTTTATAATTCTTTTAATTCTCCAATTCTCTAATTCTTGACTTCTTCTACACCCTATCCTTCATCAGAAATGCGAGCCAACACATTCATGCCAGCCCCCTCACAATTAGTGCAAAGTTACGACATTTCTGCGAAAACACCAAATGTTTTGGGATTTTTCTTCAGAAGAGGGGTGTCAGTAAGTCAAAGAGCGATGTGATCCAATTGTAGAGTCTAACTCGCCTGAGCGATTTTAAAGCCTTTCCTTCTCCCTTCCATCTCCCTCGCTACCCCTTGCTATGAAGAGGGCGCGAGGGAGAGGTTAGAGGTTTAAGAGCCTGATCCAATTTGAATGACCTTGTATGCCATCACTGCAGGTGATGCTACAAAGTAAGAAGATACGTCTGTCACTCCTTCTTCGAATGAAGAGGTGTCAACAGGTGTCGCACCAGTATTATCAGTATAATATGTGGTACCAGAAACATATGTACCTGTTGCTGCAACATAAGCAACTCCTTTAGAATACTCAAATGCATAAGTTTTGATAGTTGCAGGGAGTACAGGATCAACAGGAGTAAACGTTGCATATTGATTTGCCTCAAATGCTACGCCATTCACTGTTTCTGCACTAGTCTGAACAGTCATCACACCATCCCCCGTTGCGACTTCGGTTTTCTCATATAGAGGAGCCAACAAAAGATCTGCTTCTGTTGTTCCATTAGCAACAGTGTACAACTTTACGGTAGTACCTGAAGCATTCAGAGTAGCCAACGTTCCATCAGTGTTGACAGTGATATAGATTTTACCATTTGCATTGGCATAAGTGATACCTGCATCTGAAACAGATCCGTCTTGATAAGTTGTGATGGCTGGTGTTGATACAGTGGTAATAATTCCAACCTGTTGTCCATCTGTAGCAGCTACAGTTACAGCATCGAAAGTAATTGGGAACAGACCTTCTGGATTTGTTCCTTCTGTGCCTGTTGTACCATTGGTGTTGTCACTAATCTTAAAAAGATAGGTATAAGCATAGTTCGGCTTCCAAGTCATATACATTTGAGGAACTACAGCTTTTGCGCCCTTTACACGGATTGTTTCACCAGAAACGGAATTAACGAGATCGTAATCTACCTTCAAAATCATGTTGCCCACATTGTCTGTGTTTGGCAAGACACTCTGATAATCAGCACTACCGGTAGCCCACATCGGAGCGGTAGAAGTCACTCCAAGAGCTGTCGATGCACTTGCGAATGTACCGAAGTCGAAATGGTTATCTGCCGAAGCAGCCGTATTGTCAAACTCTGCAATACCTGTTGTAGAATTATAAGTTACATTGTATGTGCCACTTGCAGATGATGAAGTTCCATTGAACGAACCTGACAATTTTGCATTGTTTGTTGTAGCGTCAAATTCTGAGGCATTAGGACGAAAACTAACATTCTTTACATCATATCCGGGAATAGTCTCGTAAATACCCAGACGAACTTTGGTTCCTGAAGCACGGAAAGTGAACTGCACTGTTTCTTTGTAATTTGTTGGTAATACTGTTTTTTTGTCTGCAACGAAAAATCCAGCTAATTGTGCAGCAGTCGCATTAACGGTAAATCCATCTTTTTTGTACTTTGTGATTGTAGGCATACCAGCTGTTGCAGAATATGCTACGAATTCATATTGGACAGCACTATAGTCCCAGTACTTGATGGTCTGGTCTTTGCCTGAAGCAACTGTTGCTTCATGGCTTGCCGTTCCGTGAGTCCCTGCAGCACCCACATAATCCCAATTTGCAGTATTTGAAGTTGTCGTCTTCGCAGTAGATGTGTTGTACCAAACCCAATAAGCATCGGGATCAGCATTATAATCCGCTGCACTGCTATATGTTCCTGTAGCAAATACGTTACTGTAGTCAGTGCTGACCTTCTTAACTCCATACACTTTGAACTTATAGTCAAGAGCTAAAGCAGCATCAGCACCCGTTGCACGAGTAATCGCAGGAGTTCCGCTGGTGAAGCTTATCGCTCCATCCGTCCCACTTGAATCTTGTAGGCTCTTGTCACCTACGAAATCGTCACTTGAGCAGTTCGCCAAGGCTGTGATGGCTATAGCTGCGAGAATCAAATTTTTAATCTTCATAATCTAAATGTTTTTATTGTTATTACTTATTTTCTTTTATTTCGTTTGAGGCCCGGCCTCGTTATTACTTGTTACTATTCTTTGTTACCTACCGAGGAGTCGAACCTCGGTAGGCATATCGCGAGATTATTGAACCTTAATGACTTTCACGTCATAAACACCTGGGGTACCAGCGGCTGTCTGGAGATACAATTGCGACTTATTATCATTGAAAGCAGCCTCGGTAGGAACAGTAACAGTAAAGTACACACCATCACCACTCTTCATATAATAGGTCTTGCTGGAATCGTAAGTGCCTGATGACTGAATTTCATAAGTAGGAGCGACATAAGCAGTCGTAGTATATACATAAGCATAGGTTCCTGCCGTTAAAGGAGTGAACATCACATTAGAAATGGCTGGGGTTGTGCCGTCAGTCAAAGGAACTGTTGTTCCAATTGTTGGGCTTTGAGAGGTAAGCGTGATTCCCATGGGCGAACCCGTCAGCTGGCCCAACACCTCAGACTCAGTAGCAGCCTTGTTCAGCTTGTAAACATCAGCTTCACCTGCTGTATTACCAATGCCTGAAGGCGTAATAACACCATGTGTGCTATTGTCAGTGATAACCGTATAGATGGCCTGTCCTGTTGTGTACTCATCCGTAATAGCGCCTTCTGCATAAGTAGTGATAGTGTTGGTAGATACAGAAGTGATAGTCTGCTGGAGTTCGTTGGTTACGTCTACTACGATAGCATCGAAGGTAATGGGCTTCAAACCTTCGGGATCGGTGGGATCACCATTTTCATCAACATTACCAGTCGTACCATTGCTCTTGTCAGAAATCTTAAAAATGTAGGTATAGGCGAAGTTGCTCTTCCACTGAACATATTGAGCAGGAACAATAGCACGAGCACCACGAACGTGAATTACATCGGCAGAACCATCGTCAGCAGTCATAGTAAAGTCAAGCTTCAGAAGCAGGGGGTTGGTATTTCCCTCGTTGGGAAAGACGGGTATGTAAAAATTATCAACAGCTTTACCTGCCACCCACGTAGGAGAGGCAGCAGACGTTGCCAATGTCTTGTTAATAATACCTGAACCATTACCAAGTTTCAGCGAATAATCATATCCTTCTGAAGGATTCGTCATTTTCGGACGGTTGATGACCTGTGTTGGGGTTGTTGCATCATCATCATAATACGTCACATTCAGAGTCTGGTCAACAGTACGCTTTACGTTTTGCAAGGAAGCATAGAAGCCATCTGTCTTGCCTACATTCATGGCAGGGAAAGTCGTTACAACTCCTGTTGCATCTCCATCAATGTAAAACTTGTCGATTTTAACAGTATAGCCAGGAATGGTCTCGTAGAAACCTACACGTACCTTTGTACCGATGTTGCGGAAGGTGAAATCCACTGTGTTGTCGTATTGGGACTTAGGAACCTCAACACGGTCGGAGAAATACAGGTTATTTAATGTTGCCCCATTCTTAACGGTAACTGAATAGCCCTTGTTATAGAGTGAAGAACCGTCTTCGGTTACTTTGGTCACAACAACCTTATCATTAGTAGCATCCTGAGGGTAACTAATATCAGAGCTGGAGAATGCATAGAAAGTATAACCTTGAGCTGCGCTGTAGTCCCAATACTTGATACCCTGAGAAGTCGGCGTAGCATCATAAGCCTGCAGACCAACATATTCCCAGTCGCTGGAATTAGACGCTGTTTTTCCTGCAGTTGAAGCTGTATATGCTACCTGGAAATTGTTGTACACAACTGCATCATTGGTAGCAGTATTATCTTCTGCGGAAGCATGCTTTGTGCCATAAACTACGAACTTGTTATCCAGTTTGGTAGCAGCTGCTGAACCGTAGAGGTCTGCACGGGTAATTCCCTTAGCAGTTGAGGAGAACGCAATAGCGTTGGATACGCCACTTGGCGAATTGTCTTGGGGAGTAGAGACCCCCATCATCTCGTCGCTTGAGCAGCTGGCTAATGCTACAAGAGCCACG
>JAEEGL015711761.1_pt1 | contig 22238 bp, 13 predicted proteins | sample 9134231 | NCBI WGS metagenome assembly JAEEGL01 (sample SAMN16246548, study PRJNA631951) | gut metagenome | biome: gut microbiome; feature: rumen; material: fiber-attached | host: Bos | place: Iran: Karaj | collected 2018-10 | reverse complement strand
ATCAAAAAGAAGGATCTGCGCTTATCTTTAGGCATGGTATTACAGGATACGCATTTATTTACCGGAACAGTTATGGATAATATCCGTTATGGTAGATTAGACGCCACTGATGAAGAAGTTTATGAAGCAGCAAAAATCGCTAACGCATATGACTTCATCATGAGATTGCCTGAAGGATTTAACACCATGCTTAATGGTGATGGTTCTAACTTATCTCAAGGCCAAAGACAATTACTTTCTATTGCGCGTGCCGCAGTCGCGGATGCGCCTGTTATGATTCTTGATGAAGCGACATCATCAATTGATACCAGAACTGAAAAGTTAGTCCAAGAAGGTATGGATAAACTCATGGAAGGTAGAACAGTATTTGTTATTGCTCATAGGTTGTCCACAGTTCAAAACTCCAATGCGATTATGGTCTTAGATCATGGACGCATTATTGAAAGAGGTAGCCACGCTGATTTGATTGCACAAAAAGGTGTGTATTACCAGTTATATACTGGAGCCTTCGAACTTGAATAATGATAAGGGGTGGAACTATTCCACCTCTTTTCTTTATAATATAGGTGCAACAATCGTTGTAATTAGGTAGATATTAGCTTGGTGGCTATCTATCTATTTTTTATGGAACCTCTCTAAATTGAAGAGTTTAGTGTTTGGATATATAATATAGACACAACAATCGTTGTAATTAGGTAGATATCAAGCAGGCTGTGCTATCTATCTATTTTTTATTATTCACTACAAGCAGTAGCAACAATAATGTCATGAAAATGATTATCATCTCCATAGGCATCATCTCCTTTTCCAAAATATTCAAATAGCTACCGACTATTGAACCGACCGGCCATAGGTGAGACGCCTAACTACAACGATGAGGAGATTTTGGTCTCCTACCAATACATAGGGGTGTTTAGCGAAATTATTTTCATATTTTTTAATACAATAAAAAATCCCGTATAAACGGGATAAGTTTTGAAATATTTATTTCACTATATAAGTAATGGTTAATGAATGAATATATGTTCGATGCTTTGCTCCACTGTTGAAGAAGGCAATTGTTTTAGTAGATTCTTTAAATGAAACACTTTCTTCTTTTTCTTCTGGAACACTGACTTCATCAGTTGTGGATAAATCGAAATTAGTTACTTCACTTTTTGTTTCACCTATAGGTGCGTATGAGCAAACAGATAATTCCGCACTTGTATCTAAACCACTAACATCAACATTATGCTCATAATCATGATGTGGTTTGTAATAGTTTTGAACTGTGAAATCTAATTTGACGATATCTAAATTGAATGTGAAATAGATTAACCCAGCATAACTACCTGTACCTATGGTAAGGGAAGTATCTGAAGCACTTTCTCCTCCAACTAATTGGCTAGCGCATTTATCTCCACCTAAAGCTTCTAAAGAGTTATCAGATTGTGAATTAATTAAATCAGTTAATGCGGCATCAAATGCGGATGTACCCAATTGTGATCCACTAGTTAATCCACTTCTGGATTTATCGCCTTTAAAAACTATAGTTTTAGTCGCGGTTTCACCCCAATCAGGGATTTCATCTTTTTCTTCCTTTTTATTAGTGTTACAAGCACTTAAAGAAAGAATTAATGGTAGTAGTAATAAGAGATACTTTTTCATGTTATCTTTGTTCCTTTTTAAGAATGACAAAATAGAACAAGCATATATATGCTGCCGCACCAATAAAGAATAATGAGGCAGTTAAATATAATTTATATCCAGAGGATGTTGTAATAGCGATTGGGAAGACACTCGCACCTAATGAGAAAATCATATTGAATGACATGGAATAGAAGATGTTATTGGAATACTCATAAAGAACACCAAGAATCATACCTATACCGAAGACAAATAAGATTTCTAATAATTGAAGTGGGTTTTCAATTCTTCCTGCACCGTCATATAGCATGGTGAAGAAGTGACAAGCGGCGAATACCGCTGCGGTAACTGCGATACGAACAAACTTGTGTCCAAGGGATAAGTTCTTTTGAAGGATGAAACGGAATAATAATTCTTCTTCAACTACCGTAAGAACAATGGAAACAAATTTTAATATTTCAAATGTATGTTCATTAGGACTTGTGAACATCGCACCAATATTATTCCAATAGGAATCAATAGAGGATCCTGTTACTACACGAAGATAGAAGATGTTAAAGAACGCCACAAAGAAAAGTGGCAATAAGATAAGCATGTTCCACCATCTGGTTTTACCTGTATATTTCTTCGCTAACTTTGTGAAGATAGAGAATAAAACGATAAAGATGAGATAAACAGTTCTTAAGATAATCTCTACGACATAACGCATCACAATATCATCAGGCACAAAAAGATATGTCGGGAATGAGATGAAGATGACATATAGTACTAAGGCGATAGAGACGTAAAGAATGTTTTTGTTTTTCATACTCGTTTTAATAATTAAACATGTTTAAAGAAAATAAACAAGTTTATTTGTGAGGTTGTATAAAATAAAAATCATCATATGATGATTTCTAAATTTATTAATTTCTTTTATAAATTAATGATTGATTTTGATTTCCGCGGTGCGGTAGTTAGTGCCTTCAATAACCGCTAACTTGGATACGCTTGTCGCATAACTTATCGCACAATTAATGGATGTTAATGAATCATCTAATTCGATTCCTTCACCATCAAACAATTTGATGTAGTTATCGCCAACTTTATAAATGCCAGAACTGAAATATGAAACAGTTCCATTATCAATGGTCCTAACATCTTCGTGTGTCATTTTATTAGAGTCAAAGCTCACAACTTTTAAAACACCATCATCCACGACTAAGGCTTTGTTATTAGAGATATAGTCGGCATAGATGAGATCATATTCAAATGGTAAAACGACTTTACCTTTTTGATTAACCGCACCACACTTGCCTTCAAGGGAACAAATAATCATGTCCGCATTATCAACTTTGCGTGGATTCATGTGGGTAAGAATGGATAATTCGTTTAAGTTACCATCATAGATGGTTTTACTATCAGTGTTATAGTAATTATCTCCTAGTCTTTCAAAGGCACCTAAGTTAATTCCAGTGACATTATCATGAAGTGCACCTGCACTATCGATAATGTATGTTTCAAGTGTGTTAGAAAGAATCTTTTTATCGGAGATTGTTTTTAGATTTGCATAAGAATAGGTATAAATACCTTTAGCGTTTCTAAAGGAGTGAATATCATTTTCGCCAGTTGATAAAAGATAAGAAACTTTAATGGCTTCTTTTTTAGCAGTTAAGTAATTAATGCGATATGTTTCTAAAGAATATCTTTCACCATTTGCAGAGATGAAATCATAGTTATTGTTATTGTTATCTAATTTGACACTATTTTGATAAATCAAATAATCACCAACAAAAAATTCTGCATCGGCATCAGGATCGGTAAATGAAGAGATTTCATTACCTTTTTTATCAAAGATAATGTATCTAGAACTATTTTTAATTCTTTGATATCCAGGATGACCAAAGTCATCAAGCAAGACATATTCTAATCCTTTAACTGTAGTGCCAGAACCATAGTCATCTCCGATTTCTGTGGAGTGGACAGTGGCAACACCTTCATCATTGTAAAGATAATAAAGGGAGATATCATCAAACTTGATATCGCAGTAGAAAACACTATTGCTGTTTAATCCACTGGTAATTGTAAGTGAGTTATATATTCTTTTCGAATCTTTGACTAATTCATTTCCTAATGAATCGTAGATAGAAACGCCTTCACTATCGACATAGGATACATATCCACCCGCAACATTAGATTCATATGTAACGAAAGGTGTTGAACTAGGTATAGCAAGGATTTCTTTGTCTTTTAAGACACTATATAAGTGTGTATTGCCATCATGAGTTTGAATTACTAAGAAACCATTTTCATAGTTAAAAGCATCAATATTATCGTAAGAGAGTTCTTTGTTTGATAAATCAAAATCACCAAAGATATTCTTTATTACTGCTTTTGTATTTGCTTTTAATACCGCAGCGGAAACAACGTCGCCTTTCTTGTTTCTGTTTTTATCAGATTTACAACCAGGTACCGCTATTAAGGTGATTAAAGGAATTAATAAGAGTAGTTTCTTTTTCATAACAATATAATATCTAAACACTTAGAAAATGTTTAGTTTTCTTTCCAAAACTTAACTGCTAAATATGGCCAATCTTTGGCAATTGTATTCGTGGCTAAACCGACACCATGACCGACTTTACCATATTTATGGTAGGAACATGTGACATTGTGTTTTAATAACTCATCAATCATTAAATCACTATTAACATGTTTGACTGATCTATCTTTATCACCTCTCCAAATAAATGTATTTGGGTAATCACTATCGATGTGGTGATAAACATTACCCGCTTCTAGAGCGGTTTTATCTTCACCCGCAAAATACTTACGAGTGTTCTTGTGAGTAATCTTCTTTTCTAAAGAAATAACTGGATAAATAAGCATTAAACAATGTGGTTTTGGTAAATCATATTTTTGATAGCCGAATTCTTTGCTACCAAACATTCCACACATATGTCCGCCTGCGGAGAATCCACATAATGCATAGTTATCTAAAGATAATCCATATATTTCTTTAACATCTTTTAAAGCGTGAGCAATATCATCCATAGGATGTGGATAATGAGCTTGTTCTCTAACACGATATCTTAAAACAAAGGCATTAAATCCTTGTTCTTGAAAGAACTTCGCAACTGGATGTCCCTCTCTAAAAGCGGCGATCATATAATAACCACCACCTGGGCAGACAATAACTACAGGAGCATTTTTATCTTCCACTAAATAAGGAATCAACTCATATTGGTTTTTATGAACTAATTCTTTGTTGTATTTATGCCACGCTAATAAATCCATATCGGGAATTATTTTATATATTCATGAGGTTAATGACAATATAAAAAGAAAAGGGGAATTATCCCCTCTTCTATTTAAGTTCGATTAGTCCTTAAATTATGCACCAGCTGTTGCGGCGGCAACGGCAGCGACAATAACAACGATTGCCCAAATGAGCCAACCGACCAATGAGAGAATGCCGAGAATTAAGGAAACGATAGAAACTGGTTTTGCAATCTTAGAGAATGTTCTGAATGGTTGTTTTTCAACTTCACCATTGATTTTCTTTAACCAGCTTAAACCTAAGATACCACCAACGATACCAATGACGGCACCAACGAACCAACCTGCAGCAAAGCAAACACCAACGACAGATGCAATAAATGCTGATAAAGCATTTTTACAATTTGGAGTCATGCCACCTTGTTGTTGTGGTTGTTCTTCAGCTTGAACTACTTCTTTCTTTTCTTCTTCCATGGATAGAATTCCTCCTATAAGTAGTGATGAGATTAATATACCTAAATAATCGCGATACTATTAGGCAAAAATCTCTTGTTAGTTATATTATACGCAAAATATTGAAAAATGAGTATAACAAAAGGCCCAGAAATGTGGACCCAATGTTATAAAAACTAAATAGAAAATTATTCAGCTTTTTCTTCTTTTTTCTCTTCTTGTTTTTCTTCAGATTTGCTTTCGTTCTTTTCTTGGCTTGCTGCAATGATGCCAAAAACACCACCAACAGTGAAACAGTTGAATGGAACAAATAAGCCGACAACCATTAAAACAATAACTGGTGTTAAATTGTCGCTCTTTGCTTTTAATGCATCAGCAGAGAATTTCTTATCTAAGATAATTAATGCAACTGCAACGCCTGCAAAAATGATGCTAGAAATAATAGAACCAATATTGTCACCAACTGGGTTACCAGCAATGGCATCAATGATTAATAAGATTGAATGAATGATGATTAACAAACCATAAATACCAAGTGCGACAAAGTTGACAATTCTACCAATTTTGTAAAAGAGTTCTTGTAATTTTCTCATAGTTTTTGCTCCTTTTCTTTCGTAGTGAATTATAAATAAATTGCAAATATTTGCAATAATGAACAAATCTATATTTCAATGTTCAGTGTCTTTTTTGAACCACTAATTCTGGTTTGCCATTTAAAACTCGCATATCCGCAGGTATAGATTCGGTTAAGAACACGTTACTTCCAATAGTGACATGATCCCCTATCACTACTTCTCCACCTAAGATAGAAACACCTGCATAAATGGTAACATCATCACCAATTGTAGGGTGGCGCTTTTCTCCTTTTAGTCTGCTTCCTTTAGCTAACGAGAGAGCGCCTAAAGTAACTGACTGATAGATCTTTGCTCTTTGCCCTATCACTGTTGTTTCACCAATAACAATACCTGTACCGTGGTCGATAAAGAATGGAGATGCAATGTTTGCGCCTGGATGAATATCAACTCCAGTCTCTTTATGGGCTTCTTCAGAGATAATACGGGCAAATAACTTTTCGTTTAATAAATATAATTCGTGTGCAATTCTATAGAATCTAATAGCCTTAAAACCAGGATACGCAAGTATCACTTCTTCTCTGGAATCCACCGCTGGGTCGCTATCCATAAAGAAGGTTAAGTCATCATCTAATTGTTTTCTGACTTGAGGAAGTTTCTTGATGAAAGCGTTTGCTTCTTCTGGGTTCTTGCTAATAGTTGATAAATAAAGGGATTTAACTAAGTCTAAATCATTGCTACAACTCAAAACATAATTCTCAGCAGAGTAATAAAAATCTAAAATTTCTTTGCTACAAATTGATCTATATGGAGACGCATTAGATTCCTCTATATAGTTATTTCCATCTGCTTGTTTGATTGCCGCACTGATAATATAAGAAGATAGACTTTGTCTATTTCTCTTAGCAGCGGCTTCTAGCATCTTCTTATCTTCATCAGTTAATCTGATGTTGATACGATTAGATTTGTTTATATTGTCCATAGAATCACCTCACTATTAATATATCATTTGTACACCTTTTGTACATACATTTGATACACTTTTTGTCATTTATCCCATGCGTGTATATAAAATATACTTGCGCTCACCTAGTTATATAAATATAATTAAACACGTCAATAGCAAAACCACAGCGATGTGGTGACGCAAAGCTATAGGGTCTTATAAATAAATTAAGATAGCCAGTTGCCGAGGAAATAAGAGCCGCGGCTTTTTATTTCTAAGGAAAGAGAAGTAAAGAAATGAATCGTCATCAAAAGAAAGTTTTATCTATAGCGGCGGCAATCGCCAATCTTTCTTTTACGTGCGCGGTTGCAGGCGTTGCTACTTACGCATGGTTCTGTGAGAATGATCATGTTTTTGCTAGCCCAATGAAAATCAAATCAACCGGACCAGAAATCATGGTTGAGAATTATACACTTCTTAAATACGATGATGACTTAAAGAAGGGTGTTGCTTATCAAAATAATACCGCTCAATTCTTCTTGCCAGATTACGATGAGTACTTTAAAGCCAGAAACGTTTATTCTAATGTCATCATTAGAGCAGAATTACGATTTGGCAAAGGACTTGATACAACAAGTGAAGCCGTTGAAATTGATATTACTAAATTAGCCACTTCGACACTTAAAGATGCGAACGGCATTAGACAATTAACTTCCAACGTTGCTCAATTTAAATGCATAACCACTTCCTATACTCCATATAACAGCAATACTGCTATTCCTATTGGTGTGGGTATTCAAGAAACAAAAGGCGAATATAAAGATGTTGACGATGCGATGTATCGAACTGCAAGTACATATTTCGCCACAAGAAAAACACCATCTACATTTATTTCATTAATGAATGGCCAGCCTGTCGATCCTGAAAATGGTAACAAGATTACAATTGTCCCTGAACTATACAATGTTGGTACAGTTGGTTATTCCGTTGTTTATATTGAATGTTCTTACAACGAACAATTAGCATCAGGCTTTGTCGCAGACCATCCAGATGAACCACTCCATAACTTAGCTGGTGATATTGATAGCATCACATTTGGTTTGAGAGAATTTGATGCTGGTGAATATGGTATACATAATACTGGTAAATATCTCCGCATGAATGATGTTGGTAGATCATATGATGGTAAATATCTAGCCAGTTATACCGGAAACGACAGCGAAGCAATCCTTGATGGTAGCAAGGCAACTGGTAACGAAACAGTCGGCTCATCATCCGGTATCAATACAAATAATAACAATTATGCCGTAGGCAACTACATGGCTAATAATAAAAATTCAGTATACGCATCTGACAGAATCGATGATGCGTCTTTGTCGTTTAATAGAAGAAACGGAACATACCAGTCTGAGAGTGGATATTACATTGGTAATGATTCGACCACCGCTGGTATTATTTCAAGTTCAAATAGTACCGGTTTAACAAACTCATTAGAATATAGTTCTAATAACGCCGTTGTTAAATCAACAGTTAACACCAATATGCAAATGAAATACGATACAACAAACGAAAAGTTTGCATATTACAACAACCAAAATAACGATATCAGCTTATATAGATTCCATGAAAACGACATGATTGATGCGACATTAACAAGCCTTTCAGTCACTGGTCCAACTGGTACTAATGCTCAATATTCTGTTGGCGAATATTTCTCTTTAAGAGGTGTTGCGTGTATCGCTACATACACAAGAGGAAACAGCACATTTACAGTCAATGTTAATACAATGTGTACATATAATTCTTCACCAGAAGGAAACTTAGAACCAGACAAAACCATTTTTACAACTAGTAATCCAAACAAAACAATTAATGTCACCTATTATGATAGAGGTGTAACAAAAACTGGTTCATTTACATTATCAATTATTGAGGATGTTATTGAATATATTGAGATTACATCTCCTGCAACCCATACCACATACATTAAGGGCGATACTTTTGATATTACTGGTTTAGTGGTTACTGGAACTTTTACTGTTAATGGTCAAGTTGATGTCACAAATGAATGTACATTCACAATTAACAGCACAGAATATACCCCAGGCGCTGCATTAAATACTACTGGTGATAACATTTATGTTTATGTCCATTACAATGGTAATGCTACATTAGGCAATGGTTATCAAGATAGAAGATATACTATTTCCATTAAGGAATATGTGTGTCAAATCGATGAAGAAAATGTCAATATCTTACTAAATGAGAGTTTGGGCTTAACATTAACATTCAACTCTACTGTTATTTGGGAAATTACAGGCACATCTGGTGCTGTGTCATTCTCAAGTTCTGAAGTAGTTACAACACACACCACCACTTATGCAGGTTCTAACTGGGCCAATCAAACAGAAACAGTTACTGTTTATGGTTTAGCTGGTGGTCAATGTACAGTTACCGCAAAAATCCAAGGTAGAGAAACAGTAAAAGATTCTTGTATTGTTAGGGTCATTGACGGAAGCAATTTAGTTGCCACTTATACAATTGAATCAAAAAGTTCAGTTAGTGTAACTGGATTACCACCACAATATTCAACTGCAGATTTCAATAGCACATATTCAGGTAATAAATTCCAACTTACTGGTGGCAATTCCATGACTTTAACTTTACATGGATATACTGGATATAAAATCACAGGCATCACAATGAGCATGCACTCAAATGGTAGCGCAGGTAGCGGTAGTTTTAGTGCGGTTGCTGGTGGTACAACCATTTCATCTATTGCAACAACAGGATTTAACAACTGGTATGATGGCGATTACACAACTAACTTTGTGGAGGTTTCACCAACAATAACCGTTCAAAAAGCAATTAGACAAAATCAAGATGTTGTTATAACAATCAACGCAACAGTTAACTCGCTTTATTGTGAGAATTTCACAATTCACTATGAGGCAGTTACAGACGCAACCGCAACATCGTTAACTTTGTATGATCCAAGTACAAACGAAATTACAAATAATCAGACAATTAATCTTAATTCTGGCTCTATTGGTGACACATGGGTTCCAACCGCTTTAGTCACTTATTCAGATTCTTCCAGTAACGCAGATGTTACTTGGTCAAAGACTGGAAGCGGTAATGTTACATTGAACGCTCAAAACGGTTCAATACAATTTAATGCAACCTCTGGTACAGTTGTTATCACTGCCACAACAAATGTTTATGATGCAAACGATCAAGCAATTGTGAAATCATTTACTTTGCATTGGGAAAACTTCACAAGAAAATTATCATCCATCACTTTAAGTGATTACACTGATACATATCTCATCAACACTCAATTCACTTTTGATGCCACAGTCACAGCAAACTATAACGATGGAAGTTCTCAAGTTATTGCTTCAGGCTATGTAGTTGATTCAAGTGATGTTGATATGACGACAGCCGGTACATACACAGTTGCTGTCAGTTACACAGAAGATGGAATAACAAAAGGTTCTTCATATCAAATCACTGTTACCGATGGTTCAACACCAACATATACATATGTACGTATTGAGAGCACCTCAGGATTATCTGCAGGTGATGTAATTCTTATTGGCCGTCAAGCCAGAGGACAAGTTGCTGGTGCTAAATCAGGTGATGTTTTGCTTGGCGTTAATGCCACGTTTAGTAGTACCACAGTAATTAGCGATAAAGGTAATGGTGTCGAGTTCACTGTTGGTGGAACAACGGATAACTGGACATTAACATCAGCATCAGGTCAACTCTATACGCAAGCCGCTAAGAAAATTAACTACTCTACAAATGGTACAGGTACATGGGAAATCACCATCACCAGTGGTGTTGCCACTGTTACTAGTACAGATAATGCAAAAGGTAGTATTCAATACAATTACAACCAAGGTAATTCACGTTTTGTTAACTATGCAACAACACAAGAAAGCATTGAATTATATAAAAAGACAAGCGGTTCTACCCCACCAGCAAAGACACTATCTTCTATTGCAGTTTCTGGACAATACAAGACAAACTTCATTCAAGGTGATAATTTCAGTTTTGGTGGTACAGTAACTGCTACATATAGCGATAGCACTACTGCGGATGTTACATCATCAGCTTCATTCTCAGGCTATAACCTAAGCAATACGGGAAATCAAACTGTTACTGTTAGTTATACTGAGAGTGGGCACACTGAAACAGTTGACTATCAAATCACAGTAACCGCAAGAACATTAAGTTCTATTGCAGTTTCTGGACAAACAACACAATTCACAAAAGGTGGAACATTCGTTTTCGATGGAACTGTTACTGCAACATATAATAACGGATCAACCGCAGATGTAACTGCATCCGCAACATTCAGTGGATATAACTTGAGTCAAACAGGTCAGCAAACAGTAACAGTTAGTTATACTGAGGGTGGCGTTCCGGCAACAACAACATACACAATTACTGTTACTGAAGGCGGGGTCACACCAACCTATGCTACTGACACTTTAAATAATGCATTAACAGGTGTTGGAAATGTAACAGATTACACTTCTTGGAGTGGAAAAACTAGTGTTTCTAGTGCAGTATATGCTGGACAATCAGCTGGTGATAACAGCACCATTCAATTAAGATCCAAGAACAGTAACTCCGGTATTATTACAACTACTTCCGGAGGAAAGGTTGTTGAAATTACAATCACTTGGAATACCGCAACAGCTGATGGACGTATTTTGTGGATTTATGGTAAAAACAGTGCTTACACTAGTCCAACAGAATTGTATAACAATGGTACTCAAGGAACTAGAATAGCCATTGTGACATATGCACAAGGAACAGAAACTCAAGTAGTAACACTTGCGGCCGCTGACCAATATCAATTTATTGGTATTAGATCATCTAGCGGTGCGTTGTATTTAGATGAAATCAAAATTAAATGGCAAACAAATTAATGAAAGGAGCGCGCAATGATTAAATTAAATTTTCTTAGAAACAAAAAAACTAGATTAATCGCAATACTATCTGCAAATATTGCAGTTTTATGCGCGGCCTTAACTGTATCCACCATTTCATGGTTCTCAAGATCTTTCACTATCGAACCAGATGATTTACATGGTGCTATTTTAACAGCGTATTTTGATAAAAATGATTTGCCAGAAGGATTTGACGAAACAGTTCCAGGTCAGGAACACGGAACCGCAGCAAACCCATATGTTATTACAAGACCCGTCCACTACTACAACTTAGTTAGATTACAAGAATTAGGTACTTATGGTTTTAGCCAAGACACCTATTTCCAATTTGGAAAAACTAATCTTGAAGGTTCTGGCAATACTACACCATTATTCTATTCATACACCGATGCCGGTGTTATTGAGGATGAGGTTTATACACCATATTTGAATATGGAATTCTATAAAGATGCCAACGCCCTAGCTCCTATCGGTTCAGCAAGACATCCATTTGAAGGCCATATTTATGGTAATAATTTAACAGTTAAAAACTTACATATTAATGGCGCTGGTTATTCAGATATCGGTATTTTTGGATATGTTGCTCAATCAGCATATATTCAAGAACTTTACTTTGATTCACCTTATATTGATGCAGCACATTCAATCCCTACCGCACCTGGTTCTATTAACCACGCAGCACATAATACTCATGTATATATGGGATATTTAGCTGGCCACGTTTATAATCCAGGACGCTTCTACAATGTCTATTTAAATAACTGTCATTTATACAACACAACTGGAAACGAATATGAAATGATTAATACTTATGGTTATTTCGGACATACCGACGAACCATTAGAATCTACATCTGATTCCAGTAGTTATACATCACAATTAGTTGCTGCTAACGCATATACCGCTCTCGAATATACACACTCCATGGGCAGCAGCAGTCCTTTAGCGCGTAGATATACAAGCGAGCCAGCTGCCGGTAACTTCTCCGGTGCTGTCAGTCATAGCAATAACGCTTACACAATTAATGAGAAAGATAATTCTCATACCAAACCATATTCATTATCATCGATTGGTTATTCGTCTGGTGATGCCGGTACATTTAAGCATGTCAGATACTACGATCCAGATGATAACGCATTACATTATCACGAGATTGGTTTCGTTGAGGCTGAAAACGTCTTACCAGAAAAACCAAAATATATTGAATATAGACAAGATCAAAATGGTAATGACTTAGAACCGATTGATCATAGCAACGATCCAACATACGACTTCTATGGTATGAATGATGGTGACTACATCTACTACGATGAAGCTGCTGGTAAATGGAAATATGCTAAAGTTACTGCAGACACCGATACTAGTGTAGAAGGGACAGTTCGTTTGAATTGTTTCACCATTTCCTATGAGCAAACTGTTGGAAATACTACTAAAACCTATTATTTAAAATATCAATCTGGTTCAAATGGTGATTATGACAGATTAGTCAATGAAGAATGGACGCAAGCCAATCCTCCACAAGCAGAAGAATATTATTTCTGTTTTAAAACATCATTTGGCAGCACTGGTGTCTCTCGTTTTACTGAATGTTCAGTTGAACACGAATTCTACATCTATTCTCCTGTTGGCGATAGTTATGTTTGTACATATTCTCCACAAAACCTTGCAAGTTCTGAAGTGGCTATGAACGCAAACGTTTTACATACTCCAGTCTTCGTTCCACAAGAAGGCCATACTGTTACAGGAAATAAAAAATGGATGCCTACTTTATTTACAATTGGTGGTCCTCATACAAACATCACTTATGATGCTGTGGATAACACAAACAAAGGTGAAAACCGTAACGTTAATAATGACTTTGATGATAACGCGGGTCGTACAGCCGCTCCTGCAAAAGGTGCATTACAAGGTTCAAATACTCCAGAATTAGGATTGTTCGGTGGTCATAAAATGACTGCTGACTGTTCAGGTGGTATTTTCACTATTGGCGAATGGATAGAAAATCAAACGACATCATTAACAAACGCCGTTAACTATAAATTAACTTCTAACTCAAACGACATCATAGAAAATTCCACATTAGTTATCGCAGGATTTAAAGGCGAACAAACAAACAGCGTTTCTACCGACTATGCGATGGCTACCCAAATGCAGAACAACCGTGCTGTTAAAACAGTTTACGAAGTTAGAGATACTGCCGGTTACGTTTTAAACGAAACAACCGGTGTTGCTAAATTAAAAGTTAACTATGTTGGTACTGACCCAGTTGATGGCGAAAAAATCTTTACATTATATTCTGATGGTTATCTATGTTATCCAAAAGGTGGAGGTGTCTTCCCAAAAGGAACTAACACAGAAAACTGGTTAAGAACATTCGATCAAGAAGTAGTAAACGAAGAAGGACATTCTAATAGAATTCCTTATTCACAATGGAAATTTAAGAGATTGGTACAATCTGGTTACTATACGAGATATAGATTCCAAAATGTTGGCGATCCAGATAGGTATCTTTGTTACAACATTTCCTCTAACATCTTTGCTACATATTCATTAAGTGATTATGTTACCAAATATGGGTTAGAAGAAGGCTCCTTCTTCGATAATAATAACGTTAATCCAGATATAAATACTGGTTATCCAAATGTTAGATGCTGGTTCTATATTTACATGCAACAACATGGTCAAACAATTCAAAATGTTCACTTTACCGTTGCACATTCTATCGAAGTAGAAGCAGAGACATATCCATTCAAAAATGTTACTTACTATGACTTAAAAGCAACAGATGTTAATAACAGCCCTACTGCTTATAATTTATATACTGATTTCACAGTAAATCCATCGATGAACGTTTACTTTGATACCACTACTTCTCAAGTTCAATACTTTGATTCCTTGATTCAAGTTTGGAAGAGAGTAAACATTATCTCTGAATTACAAAGTGGTGACACTGTCATGATTGGCGCGCAGACATCATCTAGTGGTACGCCAACGCACTACTTTATGAGTACGCAAACGAATAACTATCGTAACCGATCGTCGAGCGTGCGTTTTAATCCACCATATGTACAAGATTCGGCGATACCGTCGAATGCTGCACAATTTACTATCGTTAAGTCAGATCGAGGGTGGCGGTTCGATACGGGAAGCGGCTTCTTATATGCTTGTTCATCATCGAATAACTACCTGCGTACGGAATCTCAACCAGATGCAAATGGTAACGCTGACTGGTCAATTACAATTCTGACTAATGGTAATGCAAACATTATTGCGCAAGGTAATTACTCGCGTAATAGGATTCAGTACTACGCTCAATCATCTTGGTGGGGTGGTGGCTCTGGTTATTTCTCATGTTTCAACAACAGTAACCAAACACAAGTTCAACTTTATAAGTTAGCACAATCAAGTGCTGATAGATCTACATGGGTTGGTGACTTGATTAATAACTTCGAACCAGCCAGAATGGACGCTGTTGGACCAAATATCCAATACTACAGTGATTATATGAAGATGAATCAAGCGCCTGGCGTTATTGTCGCTCCAACTGTCGGTAGCGTGTTCTACCCATCTGTCAACTTCAAAAATGCTATTACATTAATGATTGATAGCAATGGTTCTCGTGATTTAGGTACATTAATCTTCGAATGTCGTAGCAGCAATGCTTCATCAATACCTTATTTCCAATTAAGTGATGGTTCTACTCAGAACCTGGTTGAAGCTGGTGCGGTTGATACGGATACGGTCACAAACGATAATAATCGATCGTACTTGCTCAATATCAACGCGATTAATATTGAGACACTGAGGTATTGTTGTATTGAGGGTGAAGGTTCAATTACACTTCCATACAAAGTATGTACACCAGAATCTGATAAGTTAAGTAAATATTTAGTTGTCTTAGCAGCACCATCTGATGTTGAAATCGTGAACGTCACATTCACATTCAATGCTGTTCCAGGTAACATCGGTTATGCTGGCACAGTTGACTATAGAACCGCAACCTATAACGCAGTTGGTGAATACCTAGGTACAATCCAAAATGGTCAAATGGTTGAATTCTCTGGTTTAAGTATTTTCTACGATATTGGTAAAAATGCTTTAACAGGCCAAAAATTCGGACTTATCGTTACTTACACAACTGGTGTCTACACTGTTACAGTCGATACTGATAATACAGTGTTGACTGAAGACTTAATTGTGAACATCTTCAAGTACGATAACAATGCGAGTACGCTGGTGTTCGAATGTAATGGTCTGTCGACGACGTATTATCAAGGTACGATATCGATTACGATTCACCCGAACCTGTCGTATGAACAGACCACGTCGACGAACCCGGATAATAGTAATCCGTAACGGTAGACTACCATTAATCAATTAATCTCTATAAAATAGATTTATGAAACAAAATTTTGTCTCAAAAATCTTATTAGGGACAATATCCGCTTTAGCGAGTTTCGCTTTAGGCGGATTTTGTTTATACCTTAGTTATTTGCAAAACTATTGGTTCATTTTGATTGGTGTTTATTATCTCTTAGAAGGACTATTCATTTTTATATCAATGGGTATTAAAGACGAATATAAAGCAATGAGGGTTCAAGGTGTATTCCAAATCATTGGAGTCATCATCATGATGGATTACTTATTAGTAATGTCATTATGGAACGATCCTAATAGAACGATGATATATTGGCCACTTAGTTATATAGTCTTTGGTACAGGTGCTTTGCTTAAACTAGTTACCTCTTTGATTTTCCATATCAATATCAAAAAAGAATACTCACCAGTAAATCACGCATTTAGAAATAATGACCTTATTAGTGCGTTCTACTTACTACTTATCCTTGAATTAGTTTTGATGAACCAATTCCATCCAGGTGAGCACTTAAATATATTTACTAATATCTTTAAAGAGAAACCAATATGGGTTTACATCATTGATGTAGCGGTTAACGCCACTTTTACCATCTTAGCGGCCTTATTAGCCCTCAGCACTGATATTCGTAGTAAAACCAAAGAAGCGCTCTCTACAGGGGCTAAAATCAAACATACTATCGCTTGGTTTAACGAACATGAGATATCAATGTTCTTTGGTTTAATCTTTACATCCTATTTAGCAATACTTGCTTTATTAAATGCAAAACAACACTGGGTTTATTTAGTTCTCGCTGGTTTCTATATCGGGACCGCAATTATTAGATTAATAAATTACATCTGGCACAAAAGAATTGTTAAAGAATGTGAAGGCAATAAGATTAGAGAAAATAGAAAATCATCTTTTATTCTCTTATTCAATGCAGCCGCATATTTCTTCTTCTCTGGTGTTATTACATTTGCCGCGGTATTTTTAATGACACATGATGCGCTTGTGGGAAAAGACATCTTATTATTCTTATTCATCATCGCACCATTTGGTATTTTAAGATTTATTAACGCTATTAAGACTGTAAGAGTGAGTAGAAGGGAAAATGATACCTATAAGTTAGGTGTTGGATATATCTCTCTTATCAGCGCTTTCTTCTCACTGGTTGAAATCGCTGCAATCAGTACTTATTTCGCACCAAAAGTAGCAAAATACATCACAGTTATATTTAACGTTGTAGTCCTTCAAATCGTAGTGTTTGTTATCTGCATCACATTCATTGTTCATTTCTTTAGAAGTTTGATACTTAATAGAAAGAGCAAAGAAAAGAAACAATAATTATTTGGATGTTCATTTATTTTGTTTAATTCGTATCTAATAGTTCCAACTTTTTTATTATCTGTTGCAATTTACTATTTAGTTTGATTTAATAGTGCCAGATGATTTGAGGACCCTGGCTGTCCAGCGCTTATAAGTCAATCCGAAAGGGTTCGATCGGCGGAATCATCTTTTTTTTATTCTTTCACGAATTTCAATATCATCTTCGATATCTATAATCCAGTTTTTATGTCTTGAACCAAATTTGTCTTTCCTATCTTCTTTAATTTCATCGATATAATAAGAAGGTTGATTATCATTAGGATTTGGATTTTTTCTTAGTTTAATTACAATCATGTTTTCAATATTATTTGAATGAGTAATTGAAACGTAAATAAAGACGTTGCCTTTCTCAAAGATAATGTAAGCAGGATGGATTAATTTTATGATTTTGCCATTTTTCTTTATTACTACTTCTTTATGATATCTAAATTCACTTTTTCTTTTTAACTTTGCTTTCTTTAATTTTTGTTTCATTTAAAAACCCTCCTACTATTACATAGGGGGGTTATTTAAATAGATTTTCAAAAATCTTGATTAGTTATCCAAATCAGCGATTTCTTTAATGGAGTTCTCACGCAATGTCTTGAAGAATTTTTCTTCGCTCATTGGAGAATAGAAGAATCGACCTTGGAATCCACTATCACGAACATCATCATGTAATAAGTCAGCTTGTTGTCTTCTTTCAACACCGACGAATGTCACGGCCATGCCGGCATCAGATGCTTCTTTCCAAACATCATTTGCACGTTGTAAGGCCACGTCATCGCTGATAATGTTCAAGATAACATCTCTAGACATCTTAACTTCTTTAAATCCGATATCTTTGAGTTGATCAAGTCTGAGGAGTTCGCCTTTATATTGGTCACACACCAAGACTTCATCTTCGATATGTAAATCACGGAAGTTATCATAGTTATCCATAATATCTGATTCAGGAACTTCGAAGCAGATGAATCCTTTTGGAACACTGTGTTTCTTAGTTAATGAAGCAAAGCTATCGATGAAGGCTTCATTTGACAATGTTGTATAGTCAACGTTGATAGATAAGTGATCAAGACCCATTGATTTGAAGAATGGGATATCGGTGACCGCAAATAACTTATCTAAGCAATCTCTCATCGCATCCGCAACTAAATCAATATGGTTGAATTTAGTAACGATTCTAATAGCTTCACCAATGTTAAGAGGCTCATTAGTAAATGGATCATTTAATCTAAGGAGTAATTCCGCGCCATGGATGCTTCTATCACGGTTACCAACAATTGGTTGATATTCCATGTAGTATTTCTTTTTCTTGAAGGCTTCAACGACATTTGCGAGCATGAATTCTTCTCTAGAGGCACTTCTAACATATTTATCTTCATTAAAGTAAATTGTATCGGTGTTTTTACCTCTTCTAAGGCCCGTCATGACTTTTTCGGCATGATTTATCCAAGATTTGTATTCCTTGCTTGATTCAGGGTATTTGAAGTCATAGTAAGAAATATTTAAAGCGGTTTCTTTATTGCCCACAGTAATCTTCTTAGAAATGTTATACAAGGATTCGACTAAAGCGATAACATCATTTCTTTCACTCATTGGGAAGATAAGTGCAAAATTATCGTTCTTATATAAGTATGGGGTGATGTTAATTTCAATTTCTTCTCTTGCAATATCAAAGAAGTTTCTGATTGCTTTGATATAGCCATCATTACCTAACACTTTGATTAATTGAGGAACATTATCAATACTTAAGAACAACGCTTCACCTTGATGCTCAAGAGCGAATTCATCTTCTAAGTAGTTGCAGAATGAATAATAGGAATTGATTAAGAAGTCAGGAGAGAATAAATCGGATGTCGATTTGTTCTTTTCCATTGGTTTGAGATATAAGTGTTCCGCTTTATCTTCAGCGTTATGTAAAACAACACTAGTTTCAAACTTTCTTCTCTTTAAGATTTCCACCATGTGTTTCTTTGTGGCTAATGGGCAGGCTTTACATGGTTCGTCTAAACCGTATAAAGCTTTATGGCATTTTTGACCAACTTCCGCACTTGGAACGATACTGTGTAACGCTGCGGAAACAAAGAACAATGAATAATCATCTGGGTTAACAGAATAGAGAATATCATTATTGAGTTTTAAGATTTCTTGGAATCTCTTTGCGTTAATAGATGCAATGTGTTGATCATCGATTGATTTAATATAATTACCAATCTTGTTAGAGATATTGATTAAACCTTGTTTGACAGAATAATCGAATTCAAGATCTTTATCGGTATTCAAATAATAGATGACAGAAACAGCTTGTCCATCTTTCATAACGATATAGAACAAACCTGATTTGACATCATGACTATCAATAAATGAAGCAAGCGCATCATTAAGGTGTTGTCTATTACTAAAGTAGTAAGATTGGTCGCTATCTTTAACTTCCACTAATTTGGAAATGAATTTGTTGGAGATTGGTTTTTCAATAAGGACAAGATGGTTTTCACTTGGAGAATATGAATATTCGCACAAGAATTGTTTCTTAACCTTGTTGAGTTTTGCGTAACCAACAGATGTGAATGAGAAATAATTACAAATATCGCTTAACGCACGATTGATTTCTTTTTGACCATCAATATCATCGATATCTAATAAATCTAATCTTTCGGAAACCTTGGCTAATTCATTAACATTGAGGTTTTCAAATAATGGGGAATTATTAGCCTTGTTTTCTTTAGATGGCAAGAAGACGTTGATTGTCTTATCACTACGTTTGGCAATCGCTAAATCATTAACCATGTTCTCAGGTGCGGAATATGGATAAATGACCACTGCGACTTTAGGAGCGATAATCTTTCTTCCTTCACTTGTTCTTTTAACAATAGAAATATGACGGAATAATCCTTCAATCTCTTCTTGGATTTGACTGACACTATCAAAGACAGGAATATAAACGATAAATCCTTTTTGTTGTTTGTTTTGAGCAATTAATAAGTTCTTATATTTAAGACCTTCTTTGATTTTATCTAAGATGCGGTTATAGTCCGCTTCTTGCATTTCTTCATCTAATTCATAATAGATTTCCGCGAGTGCGTTTCTAAATGATTTAGTGACGATGATTAAATCAACGATGTTATTCACTAATGAGTCATAACTCACTAGGACTTTTGTGTCATCTAAGTATTCTAATGGGATGTTTTCAATATCACCGTCTTTAGAAACGATGACTTTACCTTTATATTGATTGTTGATGTCATCAAAGATTTCATTAACTTCTTGGAATTCTTTAACGGATTTATCTTTGATTTCTTCAACTTCTAATTTTCTATCTTTAATGGCTTCTAAGTTTTTAATGCTGCCTTTATATAAAGTGTCATAGAACAAACGATATTGTTTTTCTGAGAAGTAGATATAAAGCACAAACATCGCGATAAGTGATAAGAGGAGTAAAGCACCACCAACGATTTCTAAAATCATTTGGAGCATGTCTTTAAGTAAGATGAAAGCCACGCCAAATGTTGCAAGTGAAAGGATCATCACCACTAAAACGATGGTTAATGCTAAATAGCTTTGGGATTTAACTGCTTTTAAAGAAGATTGTTTCTTTTCTTTCATAATCTTATCCTCTTAAAACATCGTTACGAGAGATTTCACCAATACACACGGTTACGGCTTTACCGATAACACTAAATTGTTCAAGAATCTTCATATATGAATCGATGGATGTTTTTTGTCCCGCTTGTCCTTCAATGACTTTGACAGAGATAAATGGGATATTAAATAAGTGTGCGGCTAAAGCAACACCTGTGGTCACACCATCGACAACTGTATTTTTGTTTCTATTTGCGATGCTATCTTCAAGAGACAATTCTTCAATTAATTGTTCATCTTTGCGATAGTAAGAAGAATTCATGAATGTGGTGAGAATGAAGTTATTGCTACCAACACTATTGAGGGCTTCTTCCATGTTTTTGATTAATTCTTTGTTTGCGTAGAATAATTGAGGATAACCTGGGATTTGACCAAGTTCAGTACCTTTAATCATTCTGATTTGATCGATATCACCAAATGTCGCCATTTCACTAATTGCGATATCGCCCACTTTAAGTGCTTTATTTTGTGCAAAACATGTGCCGACACAGAACACCATTAAAACGAAGTATTTTTCGATGATGTGTGTGAGAAGAGCACTACTAACATAGGATGTATAAACATCTTGAAGCACCATAACATTTTGATTGAGGATGCTACCAACATATGCACGATACTTATTAAGAATGATTTCTTCTTTAGCGTCTTTTAATGCACTTTGGAAATAGATGACATCATCATGATTTGAACCAACAATTAAAATCATACTATTCAGCCTCCTCTTTCTTTTCAAATGGGTTATTATTCAAGAATTCTTGATATTCTCTCATTGGTAATGGTTTGGAATAGAAGAAACCTTGAATGGTATCGCATTTGGCTTTCTTTAAGATTTCAACTTGTTCAATCTTATCAACGCCTTCAGCGATAACTTCCATATTATTTGTCTTACATAAAGCAATTAAGAATTTGACAATCTCTCTGCTCTTGGCGTCAGTGATTAAACCATCGATAAATGATTTATCAATCTTAACTGTGTCAAATTCCATTCTGTTTAAGTTACCTAAGTTAGAGAAACCTAAACCGAAGTCATCCATTAAAATACGGAAACCATTTTCTTT
>JAEEGL014143705.1_pt1 | contig 22238 bp, 19 predicted proteins | sample 9134231 | NCBI WGS metagenome assembly JAEEGL01 (sample SAMN16246548, study PRJNA631951) | gut metagenome | biome: gut microbiome; feature: rumen; material: fiber-attached | host: Bos | place: Iran: Karaj | collected 2018-10 | reverse complement strand
TTACAGAAAACGACGGACAATTGACAGTTTCAAAGGAGATTGACTGGGGAAAGCCAATGGGTAAAGAAATATGGTAGAACAGGTCGAAAAAAGATCCGAAACGGCATATGCTGTTCCGGATCTTCGTTATTTCATATTCTTATCTATCAGCCACTTTATTTCTTCCGCGGCACTGTCGTTCATGGTGCATTCAAGGGAGTAGCAGTTGGTTTTTGAGGCAATGGTCTCGGCCAGATCTGTGATCTTTTCGGCATAATCGGTGTTCCAGTTGGGAGATGCGGTGCGGGCGACGATCTTGAGGAAGGAATCCTGGAAGGAGATCTTCTCTGCATGATCGGTTCCGCTGCGCTTTAAGAAGACTATTCCGCCGAGGGGCAGCGTTTCGGTGGTATAAAGCCCCGAGGTGCCGCACCAGGGAGTGCCGAGTACCATAACGGAATTCTCAAGGGGAACCAGAAGGTTCAGATCGCCGTTTACGTCCGTGCAGTCAAAAAGCCTCTTCCATATGTTTGTATGTGTTGTTTTTCCTGTGCCTGCGGGAGCGGAAAAACAATAGACCTTTCCTTTATAAAGAAGCGAAGCGGAATGAAGCATGAGCATTCCTGAATTCAGTGCCTTTAAAAGGAAGGGAGTCCTGAGTGCCAGATAGAATTCGTTTCGAAGCTTGTCATCGTAAGGAGCAATGGCGAAAACATCCACTTCCTTCAGGTTTTTTGATATATGGATCTCTTTGACCTGCTTAAGATCGCTGCATATTATTATGTAATGCTCGTCATTTTCAAGTATCTGCATTTCATCTTTTCTTACGATCACCCGGCCGTTCTCGGTGTATGCGGGTAGGCCGATGCGGAAGTGAACAGTAAGGTCCGTTTCCTTCTCGGGAAAATCTGCCTTGAAACTTTTAAGGCAGGGATCAAGAATGTCTCCGTCGCCGCTGATTTTTATTTTTATACCGGCGATTTTTATGGTAGTATAAAGGGGCAGGGCGGACACTTCGGGTTCGGAAAGGCCTGTGATGAGACCTCTTATAAAAAGAAGATGCACATAATCGTGGATCTCCTTCACCATACCTTCGATCTCGTCCTTTGCAGGCTCGTATTTATGCATCGCAAGCTTCAGAAGATGCTCCATACAGATGTCATCCTTAAGCGCTTCCCAGATGAATGCGCCCACGGGGTTGGTTTTTAAGATAAGCCTGCGATCCGCAGCCGCCTGGCCTGATGAGATCAGATAATACTCTTCATTTACTTGTTTTAATAAGAAAAGATCGTTTCGTTTCATGATAAAACTGATTATATCACAAAGGATTTAAGCAGTGGAAGAAAAAAGAAATGTCGAACAACTTTTAAAAGACGGTGTGACGGTGCAGTTTCACCCCCAAGGGGAGAGCATGTTTCCGCTGTTCGTGCGGGAGAGTGATTATGCCATTGTGGAACCGGCCAAAGAGCCCTTCAGGCGGCTGGAGGTCTATGTTTTCAGAAGTTTTCTGGGTCCCCTGACCATCCATCGTCTTAAGAAGATCACCCCACAGGGCCTGTATTTCATAGGCGACCGGCAGCAGGCGATGGAAGGCCCAATAGCCCCTGAAATGGTTTACGGCCGCATGACCGCATATATAAGAAAGGGAAGGAAACACTCGGTTAAATACCTGCCTTACAGGATCTATGCTGCGGTCTGGATGCTTTTAAGGCCCTGCCGTTTCTTTCTTTTTAAGATCGGACATTACTGCAAAGTCATAGTGCTTAAGATAAAGGGAGGAAAAACAAAATGAGAATAGGCGCACTTGAAGCAGGCGGAACAAAAATGGTTCTTGCCATCGGAGACGAAACGGGAAAGATATTCGAACAGAAATCCATCCCCACACTTACCCCCGAGGAGACCATGCCCGAAATGATAGCATACTTTAAGGAAAAAGAAGTGGAGGCGCTGGGCATAGGCTGCTTTGGCCCAATCTGTCTTGATAAAAATGACGAAAAGTATGGATATATAACCACAACGCCCAAACTTGCGTGGCGAGATTATCCCATCGCTCTTGAATTCGAAAAGGAGCTGGGAATTCCTGTAGGGTTTGATACCGACGTAAACGGCTCATGCCTCGGGGAAGCTACGTACGGTGATGCTGCAGGACTAAAGAATGTTATATATATAACCATAGGAACGGGAATCGGTGCAGGTATCATGGTTGAAGGAAATCTGGTTCACGGAAACCTTCATCCCGAAGCGGGCCACATGATCCTTAAACGTCATCCCCGGGACACTTACGAAGGCAAATGCCCTTATCATAAGGAATGCTTTGAAGGCCTGGCAGCAGGACCTGCCATTGAGGCTAGATGGGGCAGATCAGCCAAGGAGATACCCGAAGGCCATGAAGCCATGGATATGGAAGCCTGGTATATCGCTCAGGCACTTATGACATATATCCTGGTGCTGGCTCCGGAGAAGATCATTCTCGGCGGAGGTGTTATGCACAGAATGGAACTGTTTCCTCTTATAAGAAAGTATGTTAAGGAATTTATCGCCGGTTATGTTTCGACAAAACAGCTGGATGATATTGACAGTTACATCGTTCCCGCAAGCCTGCATGACGATCAGGGCATAATGGGCTGCCTGGTGCTGGGAATGAACGCGGTTTCACAAAAATAAAGATAAAGAAACGAAAAGGCAAAACGGGCATTTCTTAATGCATTAATGCGGCATTTAAGAAAACGATTAAGTTATGAGTTAAGTAAAAACCCCTCTTCTGAGGGGTTTTTTATGCGAAAAGCAACAAAAATGACAAAGCAAAACTGTACAAAATGACAAAAAGTGTAAATAATGCACATCAAAAAAGAAAAAAAGTATTGCTTTAATGTAAAAAATGTTATATTGTTAAAGAGCGAAAACGATTAAGTAACTACGCAAATTGTATTGAGGGAGAAAAGGTATGAAGGATTTTTTTAAAAATACCTGGAAACACAGGGCTCATGTGGTATTGGCACTTCCGGTTTTCCTGGTTCTGTTCTTTATCATGTACGTTCCCATGGCCGGTCTTGTAATGGCCTTCAAAAATTTTGATTATACCCTTGGAATATGGAAGAGTCCTTTCAACGGACTTGATAACTTTAAATTCCTTTTGGCATCAAAGGCAACGTTCACTTCCATTACGAAGAACACGATCATGTATTACGTGATCTTCACCGCACTCGGAACGTTCCTTAATGTAACTCTTGCGATCGCCATCGACCAGCTTGTATTCAAGAAGATGGCGAAAACGATGCAGACATTGATGATCATCCCCGTATTTATTTCATACGCAGCGGTTCAGTTCATCGTATATGCCTTCATCAGCACGGATACGGGTCTTATCAATCATGCATTGGGACTTAACACGAGATTCTATTCAAATGCATCCCTTTGGCCCTACATCCTGACCATCGTTAAGATCTGGAAAGACACCGGTTACGGTTCGGTATTATACATGTCGGTGCTTGCAGGTATCGACACTGAACTTTACGAAGCAGCCGAGATCGACGGCGCAGGTAAGTGGAGACAGATCAGACACATTACGATCCCCAGTCTTGTACCCATGATTACCGTAATGCTCCTTCTTTCGGTAGGTAATGTAATGAGATCGGATACCGGTCTTTTCTATCAGGTAACCAGAAACAGCGGAGTTTTGTTCCCTACCACTCAGGTTATAGATTCGTATGTACTGAATGCGATCTTTAAGAATTCAAACTTCGGATTCACGGCAGCAACTTCTTTCTTCCAGTCCATTGTCGGCTTACTGCTGATGCTCTTTGCAAACTGGCTTGTTAAGAAGATCGAGCCCGAGAATGCGTTGTTCTAAGGGAGGGGGATGAAAAATGGCTAAGAAAGATAAGAATTTGGACATTGCTCCTTCCAGAAGAGAGAAAAAGGGAGTCGGTCAGGTTATTCTGGCATTGATATTATTGCTGTATACGGTCTTCTGCGCAGCTCCCGTTGTATTGGTGTTTATTGCGGCATTTACCGATGAGTTATATATCACCCAGCACGGATTCTCATTCTTCCCTGCGAAGTGGTCACTTTACGGTGTTACATCGGTCCTTAAGTATGGTAAACAGCTTTTGGTTTCCTACGGAGTAACGATCTTCATTACAGTGGTTGGAACACTCCTCGGACTTTTGATCATGAGTATGTTTGCATACTCCATAAGCAGAAAGGATTTCAGACTTTCGAAGTTCCTTTCCATTTACCTTTTGATCCCGATGCTGTTCAACGGAGGACAGCTTTCCGGATATATCGTATTTACAAGTTATTACGGCCTGAAGGATTCACTTCTTCTTTTGATCCTTCCCCTCTGCGTATCGACGATGAACGTTATCATCTTAAGAACCTACATCGCCAACAGCATTCCGGGAGAATTGATGGAAGCAGCCAAGATCGACGGTGCGGGAGAGTACAGAACCTTCTTCCAGATCACCTTACCGCTTCTTAAGCCTTCACTCGCAGCCGTTGGCTTCATGATGGCAACCGCTTATTGGAACGATTGGCAGAACGCTTTGCTTTACATCGATTCCGATAACAAGAAGCCGTTACAGTTACTTCTTGTAAATATTCAGAAGAGTATCGAAGTACTTTTGAACAACGCAAACGTACCCGCAGCTGCAAGGGCTGCAATGGGTGGCACGATACCGCAGTATTCATCAACGATGGCAACGGTTATCGTCGTAATCGCACCTATCATGGTTATTTATCCTTTCTTCCAGAAGTACTTCATCAAGGGTCTTACGGTTGGATCCGTTAAAGGTTGATATTCGGGATATCCGCACAGTGCGGTATCTTTAGAATATATATAAAAACATAGGGAGGTTTTTTATGAGAAACATCAAGAAAATTGCTGCTCTTGCACTCGCAGCAGCAATGAGCCTTTCAATTGTTGCTTGCGGCGGCAAGGACACAGGCTCAAGCACACCGGCTGCTAGCACCGACAATTCTGCAAAGACTAGCACAGAAACATCCGCTCCTGAAGCTGAAGCTACTTCAGGTGATGCTACAGTGATCAACGTTTACAGATGCTGCTTCAACCTTGCAACACCCGATTCCGATCAGGTTAAGAAGGTAGAAGATGCTATCAACGCTTACATCGCTGACAAGATCAACGTTCAGATCAAGTTATCCGACGTTGGATCAGGTGAGTACACAGACAAGGCTAACCTTGCTCTTGCAAACAACGAGATCAACCTTCTCTGGACAGCTTCATGGGAAGGCACCATCGGAACAAACGACCTTGTTCCCAAGAACGCAGTTTATGACATCACAGACCTTCTTCCCGGTTCTGTTCTTGAAAGCTCCATGGACGCAGGTCAGTGGGAAGCTTCCAAGTACAACGGAAGAAACTACTTCATCCCTGTTTACAAGGATAACGTAGAAGGTTACGACTTCATGTTCCGTCAGGATCTTATCGACCAGTTCGGATGGGATATCACAAAGGTTTCCAAGCTTGCTGACCTTGAGCCCATGCTTGCTGACGCTAAGTCCATCGGACTTAAGTATCCCCTTCTTCTTCAGAAGACCGCTATGTTCTACAGATGGTACATCAACGACTTCGATTTCTTCACAGCTGACTCTGCTTCTAATTTCGTAGCAGTTGACAAGGCTACCAACGAAGTAGTTGACACGATCCTTACTCCTCAGTACCTTGAGTTCTGTACTCTTATGGCTCAGTGGGCAGAGGCAGGTTACATCTCTGAAGATGAAGCTACAAAGACAACCACAGATACCACAACCCAGACTCAGGATTGGGCAGTATCATGGTGGACAGACATCCCTGTAAACGACGAAGCTGATTCTCGTTATGGCCAGGATGTTACAATGCAGAAGGCTACAGACAGATGGGTACACTCCACATCTAACCTTGGTTCCTGCTACTGTGTAACAGCTAACTCTACCGAAGCTCAGGCTAAGGCTTGTATCGACTTCATGGGTCTTCTTTACACCGACAGCAAGCTTGCTGACCTTTACACATTCGGTATCGAAGGCGAAGACTTCACATATGATGAGAACGGACAGGTTGCTCAGACTTCTGAGAAGTACAACCACTCCATGTGGGAATCTGCAAACGCTACAATCGTTACTCCTCTTGCAAACGAGCCTGCAAACAAGGCTGACCTTTACAAGGAGTTCAACGGTGGCGCTAAGACATCTCCTGCAGCAGGATTCAGATTCGATCAGAGCCCTGTAGAAGCTCAGTACACCGCTTGTAAGAACGTATTCGATCAGTACGGATTCGCTCTTGAGACCGGTGCTTACTCAGCAGCTGACGTTCCTTCAATCATCGAACAGTACCAGGCAGCTCTTGACGAAGCCGGTTACCAGGATGTTCTTGCTGAGTTCACAAGACAGTACAACGAGTGGAAGTAAGATTTAACTCTTTCATTTGAAACTTAACGACAGGGTGGTCGTCAGCAATGGCGGCCCCCTGTTTTGTTTTTGCTATATTAATAAGGAGAAAAGCATGATCTCACCCAAATACGGAAATGATTACAGACTTGACGTGGAGACACTCCCGGACGGCAAGAAGAAGGATGTAAAGGTCTATATAGGGCCATATTTCGAATCAGATGAAAGTGAAGCGGCTCACAAAAAGAATCGTTTGTTTCTGCTTTTTTCGGAAATAATATTCGCTGTTCTTCTTATTCTGAATATGACCTTCTATACGGAACTGGGAAAAGTCTGGTATGTTATCGTTCCCTTTGCGGTGAATGTGCTGGCTGCATATGTGTTTTTTGAGTCCGTCGCCTACTTTTGGCCGGTAAGGGATAAGCTTACCCGCGAGCAAAAAGAAAGAGGGCAGGACAGGTTAAAACAGATGAGCACCGTACAGGCGGTTTTATGCATGATCTCCGAGGTGGCCGGAATAATTACGACCGGCTTTCTTTTGGCATCAGTTTCCATAAATGATATTATATTTTGCACACTTGCGTGCGTTATGCTTTTGATCACAGTTTCCCAAACTTTGTATTTGAGAAAGATTGATGCGAAAGAAATCGAAAATCCCCTTGCAAAAAAGTGGGAAAAGTTATAATATAAAGCGATACTGTGGGATAGAGGATATTCTACAGTCGGGCGAAAACCCAATGCATTTTTCAAAAGGAGGAAATTTTTATGAAAAAGGTTTTCAAGAAAAGCCTTGCACTTGTGCTCGGCTTAAGCCTTATCGCAGGTTCTCTTGCGGCTTGCTCCAAGGAAACACCTGCTTCAACATCTGCTGAAACTTCAGTTGAAGCATCCGTATCCGAAGAGACTTCCGCATCTGCAGAAGAAGTTACAGAGCCTGCAGCTGAGGAAAAGGAGCAGACTCTTGTAGTTGGTTATGATAACTTCTCAAGCAAGTTCAGCCCCTTCTTTGCACAGACTGCTTACGATCAGGATGTTGCAAGTCTCGCGTCTGTATCACTTCTTAGTTCAGACCGTGAAGGTAACGTTGTATTAAAGGGTATCGAAGGTGAGACCATCCCTTACAACGGAACCGATTATTTCTACAACGGTATCGCTGATTGTACCGTTACACAGAACGATGACGGAACAGTTGTATATGACTTCCAGTTAAGAGACGACATCAAGTTCTCCGATGGAACTCCTCTTACAGCTGATGATGCTATCTTCTCAATGTATGTTTTATCCGATCCCGCTTATGACGGATCTTCAACATTCTACGCTCAGCCCATCGTTGGTATGGAAGAGTACAGAGCAGGTATGGATACCCTCTTCAACCTTCTTTCCGCAGCAGGCAGAGACAACACAGATTTCACCAACTGGGATGAAGCTACTCAGACAGCTTTCTGGGCAGACGTTGACCAGGCAGGTGAGAAGTTCGTTCAGGAAATCGTTGACTACTGCGTAGCAGCAGGCTACAACACAGCTGATCAGCCCATCGGTACCATCACCGCTACATGGGGATTCGGCGCAGATGACGACGCTACTCTTCTTGATGTATTCAACATCATGGTTGAGAACTACGGCGGAGACCTCGTTGCCTTAAGCGACACCGAGAGCGCAGGTTCTTCTTTATTCGACCTTATGAACGACTACAATGCTTACACTGTAGCTGTTTCAACAGGTGAATCCGCTCCTAACATCTCCGGTATCGAAAAGACCGGCGATTACTCCTTAAAGATCACCATGAACAAGTTCGATGCAGTAGCAATCTACCAGGTTGGTGTTACTGTTGCTCCTCTTCACTACTATGGTGATGCTTCTCTTTATGACTACGCTAACAACTCCTTCGGTTTCAAGAAGGGTGACTTAAGCATCGTTAAGGATAAGACAACCAAGCCCCTCGGCGCAGGCCCTTACAAGTTTGTAAGCTATGAGAACGGTGTTGTTTCCTTCGAAGCTAATGAAAACTACTGGAAGGGTGAGCCCAAGATCAAGCATCTTCAGTTAAAGGAGACTCCTGCATCTGATAAGATCACGGGTGTTGCTTCCGGAACATTTGATGTAACAGATCCTACCATGAACCTTGCAGCACTTGATTCCATCAAGAGTTACAACTCAAACGGAGAGATCATCGGTGATGTTATCGAGACAAACCTTGTTGATAACTTAGGCTACGGTTACCTCGGTATCGCCGCTTCCAACGTTAAGGTTGGTTCCGACAAGGCAAGCGCTGAGTCCAAGGCACTTAGAAAAGCATTTGCAACATTATTTGCTGCATATCGTGATACAGTAATCAATTCTTACTATGGTGAGATGGCTACAGTTATCCAGTATCCTATCTCCAACACTTCATGGGCAGCTCCCAAGCCTGCTGATGAAGGCTACAAGCTTGCATACTCTGTTGATGCAGACGGCAACTCTATCTACACAGACAGCATGACAGAAGAAGACAAGGAAGCAGCAGCTCTTGCAGCAGCAGTCACCTTCTTCAAGGCTGCAGGCTTCACATATGATGAAGCTACAGGTACATTCACCGCAGCTCCCGAAGGCGCACGTATGACATACGAAGTGATCATCCCCGGCGGCGGTACAGGTGATCACCCTGCATACGGTATCCTTACAGCTGCTAAGGAAGCTCTTGCAACAATCGGTATCACACTTGAGATCAACGACCCTGCAGATTCCAACATCCTTTGGGATGCACTTGATGCTGATACAGCTGATATGTGGGCTGCAGCATGGGGCGCAACCGTAGACCCTGATATGTATCAGATCTACCACTCCGACAACTACATGGCAGGTACAACATCTAACCACTATGCAATTCAGGATTCTCAGCTCGACGAGCTTATCATGGCTGCACGTGTAAGCGCTGACCAGTCTTATCGTAAGGCTACTTACAAGCAGTGTCTTGATATCATCCTTGACTGGGCTTGTGAGATTCCTACATACCAGAGACAGAATGCGATCATCTTCAGTACACAGCGTGTAAACATGGACACTGTTACTCCTGATATCACAACTTACTGGGGTTGGATGAACGACATCGAGTTACTTGAGATGAAGTAATTTCTTTGTTAATATGATTAGGTAAAAGATAAAGGCAAGGAGCCTGTGAAATTTACAGGCTCCCTGTTTTTACGAAATGATGCATTTATATAAAGGGTTGTTTTTATGGCTAAATTTATTGCAAAACGTTTGGGATTGTGCGTCCTCATCTTCTTTTTCGCCACATTCATGGTGTATGTTCTGGAGTACTCTCTTCCCACAAGCTATGTTGAGAAGACTGCTATGGAGCTTTCACAGCGTCCCGGCAGCTTAAAGAGCGCTCAGCAGTGGATGGATGAGCTGAATGCACAGTATGGTATGGACAAGGGTATAGTTAAGGGTTACTTTACATGGCTTTCAAACTCCGCAAGGGGCAATTTCGGTGACAGCTGGTCACAGACGATGCCTGTTACGGATCTGTTTAAGAAATGTATCTGGTACAGCTTTGTTATGGGTCTTATCGCATTTGTTCTTGAGATATTCATCGCAATACCTCTCGGTGTTACTGCAGCCCGCAAACAATACAGTATGACAGACTATACCGTTACGGTTGTTTCTCTGGTAGGTATTTCAATGCCTACATTCTTTGTAGCAACGGTATTAAAGCTCATTTTCTCAGTCAGACTCGGCTGGTTTGAGCTTGTAGGAATGCAGGGAAGAAACTATGCTACACTTGATCAGTGGGGTCGTCTCGGTGATCTTGCCATGCATCTTGTTCTTCCTATCACGACTTTGACGATTATAGGCATAGGTGGACTTATGCGTTATACGCGTACCAACATGCTGGAAGTTCTCAATGCGGATTATATCCGTACCGCACGTGCGAAGGGACTTCCCGAGAAGAAGGTTATCAGCCACCATGCTTTCAGGAATACATTGATCCCTCTTGTTACCATCCTGGGCGGTTCTCTTCCGGGACTTTTTTCGGGTGCTCTTATCACTGAGACCCTTTTCGGTATCAGAGGTATCGGTTACTACTCATACTACGCAATGGTAGCAGGTGATATTCCGTTTACCATGTTCTATCTTGCATTTATTTCAATTCTCACACTTCTCGGAAACCTTATCTCCGACATTTTATATGCCGTTGTAGACCCGAGAGTAAGGATCAATTAAGGAGGGAGCCGACATGAGCGTACATACAGATAAAGACGGCAAAGATAAAGTTGTTGCGGCTCCTAACGGAAATGCTTCAACGGTAAAGAATATTAACGATGTACTTAAAGAAAGAGAGAAGGAATCAAAAGGCAAGGGCGAAGACAAGGAGATGAGCCTTGACAGCACCGAGCGTGTAAAGGTATTGAGCCCCGGACAGCTGGTATTCAAGCGTTTCATCACCAACAAACTTGCTATCCTCGGATCCTTCATTCTTATAGCGATGTTTGTTTTCTCATTCATCGCACCTTTCTTCTATCCCTACGGACAGACAGAGATCTTCTATAAGTATGACAACTCCGTGATTGACTATGCGCAGGCCGTAGAAAGAAACGACTTTACCGCATACTATCTTGTAGATGAGAATTCCGTTCATTATTCGGTAAAGAACTTCCTTACCGCAAGCATCAATTCCATGAAGGAATCCGGTAAGGATGAACTTGACCTTCAGGACAACGACGGCAATTCTTATACATTAAGAAAGAACGAAGACAACATCTTCACACTCTTTGTGACAGACAGAGAGCAGGTTGCAACCTTCGGCGGAAATGTTGAGTACGGTACTTATTCCATAATCGGTGGCGGAAGCTTTGCTGCCGCTGACGGTATCGAGATTCCCGAAGGCCTTGAGGCTGCTATCAAGGACGCTGTAGCTGCAAAGAGCACAGAATTTTCTTTCAAGGGTGATACATATACCCTTAAGCAGGTTAAGAAGTCCTATACGGTTTCTAAGGCCAGCGACGGTTATTCTTACATCGGAAAGGCTCTCGGATCTGATTTCGAGGCTAAGGCTGATGCGGCAGGAAACGGCGACCGTTTTGAAATGGGCGGCGTAACCTATGTGGTTGAAGTGGTTAAGGATACAAAGAATGTATATAAGCTTGCAGGCGAAACAGAGGCTGCACTTCTTACGACATATGTATTCGACTCATATGATTCATCCAAGCCCGTTAAGGACGACTTCAAGGTTGCTGCAGTACGTGCCAAGGTTGACGGAACCGATTTCTCTGTTAACGGTACGGACTACACCTTAAGCGAGGACGAGGGTGAGACCGTTGTTTACGAAGCAGGAGATTCCAAGACTCCTGTCTGCGTATTCTCAGACTTCGTTATCAGAAGATACAGCGGAGAGGACTCCCTTGATTATGATTTCAAGGAGAAGGTTCGTGAAGTCATCGATGAGATGACTGAATCAAACACAAAGGTTTCAAAGTTCACCTGGAACATAGCTCAGGTTGATGAGAACGGTGAATATACCTACGACGAAAACGGCGAGCTTATCAAGGAAGAGAGAGAAGTGACCCTTACAAAGAAGAACAACGCATATGTAATGACGGTTCTTCAGGTTGTTCACCTTATCGATACATTTGCTCCTCCTTCAAGGGAACATATCGCAGGTACCGACGGTGACGGTATGGACGTATTCGCACGTATGATGTACGGCGGACGTGTATCACTGGTATTCTCCTTCATCGTTGTTATCATTGAAACCATCCTCGGTATCATCATGGGCGGTATCGCAGGTTATTACGGAAAATGGGTTGATAACCTCATCATGCGTATGGTAGACGTATTCTACTGCATCCCCAGCATGCCCATCCTGATCATCCTTGGTGCAATGTTCGATGCCATGAAGTTAAAGCCCTATGTCAGAGTCGCATGGCTTATGGCAGTGCTCGGCTTCCTTGGCTGGGCAGGTGTTGCACGTATGGTAAGAGGTCAGATCCTTTCCCTTCGTGAGCAGGAATGCATGGTAGCTACCGAAGCAGTAGGTCTTAAGACAGGAAGAAGGATCTTCAGACACCTTATCCCCAACGTAATGCCTCAGCTGATCGTTACCGCTACATCAGGTCTCGGCAGCGTTATCATTACCGAGTCCACCCTTTCCTTCTTAGGACTTGGTGTTAAGCATCCTCTTGCTACATGGGGTACAATGATCAACTCGGTTTCAACTGCGGAAGCAATGAAACTTTACACATATATCTGGGTTCCCGTAGGACTTCTCATCTGTCTTACCGTTATCGCCTTCAACTTCGTAGGTGACGGTTTAAGAGATGCCTTCGATCCGAAGATGAAGCGCTAGGAGGTGGATGAAGATGGCTAAAAAGAGTTCATATATATCAAACAGAGAGACCGCCAAGATCACAAGACGTAACAGACAGATCACAAGACGTCTTGAGAAGAAGCGCGGAAGAAAGAAAGTAGATCCTTCGGAATACACAGTTAAGATGAAGGATGAAAATAACGTAGTAGAATTTGACAATGTTTGTTCTTACTTCTTCACCGATATCGGTGTGGTTAAGGCTGTAGACGGAATCTCATTCAACGTACCCAAGTGTTCTACCGTAGGTATCGTAGGTGAGTCCGGATGCGGAAAGAGCGTAACAAGCCTTTCCCTTATGCAGCTTCTCCAGAGACCTTCGGGACAGACCGTAGGCGGAGAGATAAGGCTTAACCTTGGTGAAGGTGAAGCATTGAACATCGTAAAGGCTCCCACTTCCGTAATGCAGCACATTCGCGGAAACAAGATGTCAATGATCTTCCAGGAGCCCATGACAAGCTTAAATCCTGTATTCAGGATCGGTGAGCAGGTTAACGAAGTTCTTGAGCTTCACAACCCCGAGATGACAAAGGAACAGATCAAGGCAAGAACCCTTGATATGCTGGAACTGGTTGGTATCGCCAACAAAGAGGGTGTATACGAAATGTATCCTCACGAGCTTTCCGGCGGTATGAGACAGCGTGTAATGATCGCTATCGCCCTTGCCTGCAATCCTTCCCTTATCATTGCGGATGAGCCCACCACAGCTCTTGACGTTACGATCCAGGCGCAGATCCTCGATCTGTTAAAGGATCTTAAGGATAAGATCAACAGTTCCATCATGCTCATCACCCATGACCTCGGTGTTGTGGCCAACATGGCGGATTATGTTGTTGTTATGTACGCAGGACGTGTTATCGAGAAAGGTACCGCAAAGGATATCTTCTCAAATCCCTGTCATCCTTACACCATTGGACTTATGAAATCAAAGCCCGTTGTAGGTAAGAAGGTTGACGCACTTTACAACATTCCCGGAAGCGTTCCGAACCCCATCAACATGCCTGACTACTGTTACTTCAGAGACCGTTGCGAGTCCGAATGTGACAAATGCAGAAACAAGGAAGCGGGCTTCGGTAATTATCCTCCGGAGATCAAGATAAGCGATACACACTATGTTTCATGCTATCGCTTCTACGACGAAGGCGAAGTCATGGGTTATCCCAACCCCGTTAATGTGGAGGAACTGTAATGGAAGATTTAAATAAAGAAGTTAAGACAGAAGCCCCCGCTATCAACGATGACGAGCTTCTGGTAGTAAAAGATCTTAAAAAGTATTTCCCTATAAAGAAGAACATCTTCGGAAAGGGACTTGCATATGTTAAGGCCGTTGACGGAGTTTCCTTCACTGTCAAGAGAGGAACAACAATGGGTCTCGTAGGTGAGTCGGGCTGCGGTAAGTCCACCACCGGAAGAACCATCTTAAGACTTCAGGACAAGACCGAAGGTGAAGTTTATTTCAACGGAACCGAGATCTTCTCCCTTTCCAAGGAAGAGTTAAGGCAGTTAAGACCGAAGATCCAGATCATTTTCCAGGATCCCTTCTCAAGTCTTTCCCCCAGACTTCCCGTAGGTGAGATAATCGGAGAGGCTGTTCGTGAGCACGGTATCGTTCCTCCCGAAGAGTTTGAAGATTATATAACAAGAATAATGAAGGCCTGCGGTCTTCAGGAATATCACAAGGACCGTTATCCTCACGAGTTCTCCGGCGGACAGAGACAGCGTATCTGTATCGCACGTGCGCTTGCACTCAATCCCGAGTTCATCGTGTGTGACGAGCCCGTATCCGCACTTGATGTTTCCATTCAGGCGCAGATCATCAACCTCCTTCGCGACCTTCAGAAGGAATTCAACCTGACATATCTCTTTATTTCACACGATCTGTCGGTTGTTGAGCATATTTCCGATACCGTCGGAGTTATGTACCTTGGAAATCTTGTTGAGTATGCCGAGACGGAGCCTCTTTATTCAGAGCCCCTCCATCCTTACACAAAGGCATTGTTCTCCGCGATCCCCGTTCCGGATCCGGACTATAAGATGGACAGGATCATCCTGGAGGGAAGCATCCCTTCACCTGCAAATCCTCCCGCAGGCTGCAAATTCCACACAAGATGCAGCGAATGCATGGAGAAATGTAAGACGGTTGCACCCGAGTACCGCGAGGTTAAGCCCGGGCATTTTGTAGCCTGCCACTTGTATGATCAGCAGTGATCTTTAACAGGAGAAACTGATGGCTAAAAAGAAAAAGGATTTTTATGATGACGGCAGGACCGTTGCCGATATGAATATCGACGGCATGCCCTGGTACAACCCGAAGAAAAGGGAGTCTGCCGCCAATCCTGTTTCGGAACTGTCCCCAAAAGAAGCATTTGAAGTGACCAAAGGTGTTTTGGCCGCAGCTCTTGCGGTGGGGGCGGTTTTTGTAGTAGTATTTTTATTGTTCATATTGTTTTGTGTTTTTGTATGGTTCAGGTAGTTTATAGGAGTCATTAATGCAGAAGAGCAAAGAGAATCTGTCAATATCCGCAATAATCAGCCTGGCAGGGACGTTTATTGTTTTGGCCGTACTCTTGTTATGCGCCTTTACCGAGAAGGACTCCGGAACCGTTTTATCTAAAGGTATCAATCTGTTTACAGTACCCGGGTGGACCGTCAATGGTGAAAAACCCACGAGTTTTCCATACAGACAGGCGGTTTCTCCCGGCGAGACTGTTGTCATTAAAAACAAACTTCCCTCAGATCTTGATGATGATATATATATGACTTTCAGAGCACTTTACTGCTCTGTTGTTGTTGATGTCGAAGGCGAGACCATATACGAATACGGTGTGGACCCTCTTGTTCCTTTGGGACATATCACCGGCAATATCCGTATTCTTGTTCCCCTTTCCTCAGAAATGGCCGGGAAAGAGGTCACCATCAGGATGACTGCTTTTTATACCCTCAATAATGATTTTTACGATATCGAATTCGGCTATGCCGGGGATATTAAGACCCGCATATTTTATGATAATCTTCTGAGACTTTTCCTTGCGGTGCTTATGTCGGCGATATTTATCGGCTCCGTCGGGATCGCTGTCGCCAATGCACTGGAAAGATCCCTTTTAAACACCAGACTTTTGTTAAACTTTGCGACATTTGTTCTTCTGATAAATTCGTGGATCGTATGCAGTTCGGATATTCCCCAGATCCTCGGAAAGATGAACAGCACAAGTGCATTGATCTCGTATGTATCGTTAGCAATGCTGCCGATACCTTATTCGGGATTTTGTGAGCAGCTTCTGACAAAGGGAAAGACCTTCTTTACATATTCAAAGATGATATGCTGGGCGCTTCCGATAGTTGAGATGATTGCCTTCATACTGGGATTGTTTGATCCGCCCCAGACTTTGTCACTCGTACATCTTTCGATATTTGTGATATCCGGTGCATCCCTTGTTTTTGCTATAATGGACAGGAAGAGCGGAAAAACTGCAAAGATCCTGCTTGGTTCCTTTATTGAACTCATTGTTGCCATAGTTATCGGATTTGCGTGCTTCTATTTTGCTCCCAGCAAAGGATACGATGCCACGGTATTCGGGATCGGACTGGTGATCTTTTTGTTCATGCTTTTCGGTCTTATCGTCGCAAGACAGGTTTCAAGTATCGAGGAGCGCAAATATCTTGAGATCTACAAAGAACTTGCCTATTCCGATATCCTTACGGGACTTGGAAACAGAGCGGGCTTTGACAGAGACTTTTCAAGGCTGTTAGAATATAAAGACAGGGGAACTTTGTTTACTCTGTTCATGCTTGATATCAATTATCTTAAGGAAACCAATGACAGATTCGGCCATCAGGCAGGGGATCAGATCCTTATGAACTTTGCGGAGTGCTTAAGAAAGGTATTTGACCGGCACGGAACCTGCTACAGGCTTGGGGGAGATGAATTTGCCGTTATCTGTACCGGACTTTCCGTGGACGCGGAAGAACTTGAAAAGCGGCTGGATGACGAGGTGGAAGGATATAACAAAACTCACGAAAGAAAGCTTTCTTCCGCAAGAGGTTTTTCATCCATGATCTGGATGGGTGAAAATGATTTCTTCAATACTATCTTCAAGATCGCGGATCAGAGGATGTATGAGGATAAACAGATAAAGCATCAGATGAAATGGGAGGATATATACCGTGACAATGGATGAATGGAACAAGGACAATAAAAGGACCATAGATGTTGATCCCCGTGATATCAAATATGTGGATCATCCGGAAAAGAACGAAGTAAGGCCGGGTCAGGGCGGACAGCCGGGGCAGCCCGGACAGCCCGGAGGGGTTTTACCACAGACTGCCAACAGTTCTCTTGCACCCTTATCTCTTTTCTTTGGTATTGCTTCCATCGTTCTGGGATTGTTCCTTGGCGGAGCTCCCTGGGTAGGCGTTCTTTCGGGAACCGCGGCTATCGTATCGGCGGCAGTTGATAAAAAGAGAAAGAACGTTGCCGGAAAGAAGATGTCTACCGCAGGTCTTGTATGCGGCATCATCGGTATCTGCGTAAGCATTTTTGTGGGAATAGTTCTCTGGTTCATCGTTAAGGCAATCCAGCTTTGGGGCACCACATTCTGATCCGGACATTGTTTACATTGTATGACCAAAAAGGTCAAATGAATGAAAACTTGCAAAAAGAACGAAAACAGGCAAAATAACATGCGATATTATTTCTTTTATGAAAGAAAATTGAATTAATGAATATATAAAGGAACGCAGTTAAAATTTCTGCGTTCTTTTTTCTTTTTACTATAAAGTAATCTCCGAATAAGCCGATAAAATAATCAGATGAAATGGTCATGGATGGCCGGAAGGAGGAACATCTTATGCGTATAGAAGCCTATACACAAATTCAGCAGCTTTACAATTCCTCAAAGGTACAAAAGGGGACACAGGTCGCTAAGAAGGGACCTACGGATCAGGTACAGATAAGCTCCGCAGGTATGGACATGCAGGTCGCTAAGGCCGCTGTCAAGGGCGCACCCGATATCCGTTACGACAAGGTTGAGCCATTAAAGGCAGCCATCGCCAACGGAACCTATGAGGTAAGTGCAGAGAGCTTCGCTGAAAAGCTTATGCAGAAATATGATGAATTGAGGTAGTTCAATGGCTAGTCTGGTAGATACTCTTATTGATGTATTAAACCGTGAAGACACGGAATACCGGCAGATCATTGAACTTTCCTCAAGAAAGACACAGGCCATCGTGAAGGGCGATATTGATGAGCTTGAACACGTCACGGATGACGAGCAGCTTATCGTTGACAGGATAAATGCCTGCGAAAAAGAAAGAGCCTCCACGATGAAAGAAATTGCTAAGATCCTTAACACGGATGTTTCGGGACTTAAGCTGAGCGTTCTCATTTCTTTACTCGACAAATCTCCTAAGGAGCAGAAAGCTTTGGCAAAGATTCATGACAAGCTTCATGAAACATTGCATGAAGTAAAGCTTATCAACGAGAGAAATGAAGAACTGTTGAACAGTGCCAGGGAAATGGTGGATTTCAATCTTACATTGATCCAGTCCATGAGGAAGGCGCCGGAAACCGCCAATTACAACAGGGGTGCTTACAACACGGGAAGCACCATGGGAAGCATGGAAGGCGGTTTTGATGCTAAACAGTAAACACGAAACAGGTGAGGATTTAAGTTATGTCGTTAATGAGCGGACTTTATGTTGGAACTTCAGGATTGCAGACCAGTCAGAATGCCCTGAATACCGTTGCGCATAACTTAGCCAACGAAGGCACCACGGGATTTGTGCGTCAGCAGGCCCTCCAGGGTGATTCGATCTACAACACCATCAAGCATGCTACGGTAAAGACCAGCGCTCAGCAGGTCGGTATCGGTGTTGTTTATACCAAAGTTCGTCAGGTAAGAGATTATTTTCTGGACCAGTCCTACCGCAGAGAAAGCGGTAGGAGTGCTTTTTATGAGGACTCATATGCAGCCATCATGGAAGTCGAGGATCTTTTCGATGAGTTGAATGATGACGCAAGCTTCAATAAAGCATACTCAAATTTCTGGTCGTCACTCGAAGAGTTGCAGAAAACACCGGATGATACGGTGGTTCAGAGACTCCTCATTCAGAATGCTTCTTCACTTTTAACAAACGCAAGTCAGGTTTATCAGGGACTTGTGGATTATCAGAACGAGTTAAACCTTCAGATCAAAGACATGGTAAAAGAGATCAACGATCTCGGACATAAGATCTACGACTTAAACCTGGCTATCTCCAAGGTCGAAGCCGGCGGTATCGAAAATGCCAACGATCTTCGCGACCAGAGAAATGACGCACTGGACAAGCTTTCCCAGCTTGTGAACGTTTCCTACGATGAGGATATGTTCGGTTCCGTCAAGGTCATGGTAGAAGGCATGGATTTCGTTGCGGGGGATACCGTATATGAAATGAACGTTGTTCAGGATACAACAACCGGCTTCTACACACCTTACTGGGAGATAAGTGCAATAAAGGTTACGGATACCGATAAGGCAGGCAAGGACGTATATACCAACTCAGACGGCGTTCTTCTTGATATCTCAGGCGCAAAGGTCTTTGATCTTTCACTTACGATCTCGGCGGAAAAGAATACGGATGTGGGCAAGTTAAGATCTCATCTTTATTTAAGAGGAGACAAGAACGCAAATTACACAGACATTCCCGTTAAGCCCGAAATTCCGGACCGTGCCGATTTCGCCACCGAAGATGAATACAAAGCAGCATTGGTCAAATATAAGATCGATTCCGACAGATACGATGCGGACGTGGCATATTACAACCAGACGGTTGCACAGTCGGTATGTATGAACACCGAAGCTGAATTTGACCAGCTCATTCATAATATAGTAACAACGGTAAACAAGATACTTGAAAATGTAGCGGATCCCACCACCGGTTATATGTGTGACGATGACGGATATCCCTTACAGATATTTAAAAAGGTTGCATCCGACGGATATACCCTTGATGAGACCACCGGAAAATATTACAAGGCCGATCCCGCGACGGGAGCCCCCATCCTCGATGCAGAAGGAAAGATTCAGTGGAATTACATGGAGGAGATCACAGACGACTCCTACTATTCCGAAACCCTTTATTCCATCACCAACCTTCAGATCAACCCCACTCTCGTAAGAGAGGCAGGAAAGATGGGTTTTGTTCTTCCCGACGGAACGGTTGATTACGACACGGCAAAGGCTTTCATCGACGGATTTGACGCAGATATATATGTATTAAATCCAAACGTAACTACAAAATGCAGCCTGAATACCTACTATTCAAACCTCGTATCACAGGTTGCAAATACCGGTTCTCTTTACAAGAATGTGGCTGAATCCCAGCAGGCAACGGTGGATTCCATCGCATACTCAAGAGAGCAGGTCATCGGAGTTTCTTCGGACGAAGAGCTTACACAGATGATCAAGTACCAGAATGCATACAATGCTTCATCCAGATACATAAATGTTTTGAACGAGATGCTTGAGCAGCTTTTAAACGCGCTCACTGCATAAGGAGGGTTTAGGAGATGCCTTCACAATTTTTCGGACTTAATATTTCATATACGGGACTTACCGCAGCCAATGCTTCTTTGAATACAACCGCAAACAACATTGCAAATGTTGAGACCGAAGGTTATTCAAGGCAGCAGGCAGTGCAGGAAGCAAACCTCGCACTTCGTACCTATACCACTTACGGAAGCGCGGGTGCAGGAGTTGACACTACCGAGATCAAGCGTATCCGCGACGAGTTCTACGATACAAAGTATTGGGACAATCAGGAGAAGTTAGGTGAGAACACCATTAAATCCTATTACATGGAGTCCATCGAGAATTACTTCCTTGAAGACGATCAGAATGCGGGATTCAATACAACCTTCAATCTGATGTACAACGCTTTGGAGGAACTTCAGAAGAACGCAGGTGATTCTTCCACAAAGGCGCAGTTCGTAAATTACGCAAAGAGTCTCTGTGATTACTTCAACACCCTTTCAAACCAGCTGACGGAGCTTCAGAAGGACGTGAACATGGAGATCAAGGATACGGTTTCCAGGATCAACTCCATCGCCGAGCAGATAGCTTCCTTAAACAAGCAGATCAACGTCATTGAACTTTCCGGAGCAAAGGCTAATGAATTAAGGGATGCCAGAGCGGTCCTTATCGATGAACTTGCCACATATGTTTCCGTAGAAACAAAGGAAACTCCCATTATCGATACAGTAAACAACTACGATACCGGTGCAAACCGTTTCATGGTTACCGTAGCCGGCGGACAGGTTCTTGTTGATACAAATGATTACAATACCATCGAGTGTGTTGCACGTGAAGTCAACGAGACCATGAACCAGTCCGATTGTGTGGGTCTTTACGAACTTAAGTGGTCCAACGGAAACGACTTCAATCTTTACAGCACCATGACCGGCGGTAAGCTCCAGGGCCTCATCGAGATGAGAGACGGAAACAATACGGAGTACTTTAACGGCACCGTAACCGCAGTGGATCTCGGAAAGAATACCGTAACGGTAACGGTTTCCAAGGACTACTTAAAGGATCTTGACAAATGTACCCTTTCAAGCAGCGGCGGGATCATCAATCTCGGAAATGAGAAGTTCTACTATAAAGACTGGACATACAACTACGACGAGACAAAGGATGTCTGCACATACACCTTTGAACTTGATTCAAACTTCGGAGACAACACATTATCCACTTCGAGAATGAATAAGGAAGCAAAGGTGGGCAAGGCCATTGATTATCAGGGAATCCCTTATTATCAGGAGCAGTTAAACGAGTTCGTAAGGCTTTTCGCCAAGAATTTCAACCGCATCCTTACCCAGGCCGGATCCGTTGACAGCTACGGAAATCCCGCAAGCCTTCTTTTTGTAGGAAATGATGTACTCGGCGGACAGTACGACTTTAACGACTACTATACAAGCGGTTCAAATGTCTGCTCCACCAAGGATCCCAATCCCGACAGCGGCGATGATTATTATGATTCCTATTATCTTCTCACCGCAGCAAACTTTGCGATAAACAACACCGTTTCGCTTGATCCCAAGCTTCTTGCAACAAGAACGGGCGTATCCGACGGTGAATCCAAATGCGACGTTGTTGATCAGCTCCTTGAACTCAAGAGCGACTATACAAAGCTTGTTTCCGATACGGGAAGGACCGGATTCAGAGGCGGTTCCGCAAGTGAATTCTTACAGAGCCTTCTCTCCGATGTGGCACTTAACGCATCAAGGGCAAAGTCAAGTAAGACCTATTACGAAACAATGGAAAACACCATCGAGAATCAGCGTATCGCAATATCCGGCGTTGACTCCGATGAAGAGGCAGTAAGCCTGGTGAAATTCCAGAACGCTTACAATCTTTCTTCAAAGATGATACAGGTATTTTCCGAGATCTATAACAGACTTATCTTAGAAACCGGAGTATAAGCAGTTAAAAGAGGTTAAACATGAGAATAACCAACAGGATAATCCAAAACAATTCGTTAACTAATATCAACAATA
>JAEEGL013145423.1_pt1 | contig 22238 bp, 17 predicted proteins | sample 9134231 | NCBI WGS metagenome assembly JAEEGL01 (sample SAMN16246548, study PRJNA631951) | gut metagenome | biome: gut microbiome; feature: rumen; material: fiber-attached | host: Bos | place: Iran: Karaj | collected 2018-10 | reverse complement strand
TCAGAAAGGAAGTCCTCCGGTCAAACCACCTGTCATCTTGCTCATTAATTCACCGCCGGCTTCTTCTGCGGCTTTTAAAGCTTCATTGGTTGCTGCTACGATAAGGTCCTGCAGCATCTCCACATCATCGGGATCCACTGCCTCGGGAGAAATGGTAACCTTTAATACCTCTTTGCTTCCGTTTACGGTTACCTCTACTGCTCCGCCACCGGCTTTTGCAGTAAACTCTTTGGTCTCAAGCTCTTTCTGGCTCTCCTCCATCTGGCGCTGCATACGCTGTGCCTGTTTCATAAGATTTGCCATATTTCCGGGCATCGCTCCCCCGGGGAATCCGCCTCTTTTTGCCATAGATCTTTATCTCCTTTGTTTCTCAGTTTTTTATCAAGATCAAACCGTTTATTGCGGTTCTTCTTCGTCGTCTAAAAATTCTTCCTGCTCATCCTCATCCTCTTCATCCTCATCTTCGGAGATGACGGGGTTTTCGGGAGCCGGTACTTCCTGTGCTACAGGTTCTGCCTCTGCCCGGGGCTCAGACGGTTCTGCCTCTGAAGGATGCTCCTCAAGCGGTCTGGCATAAGCTTCACTTCCATCCTCCTCGATCTCGCCCAGATTCACACCGGACAGATCCATTCCTGCCAGAACATCCGGATATTTGTGGTCCGTTTCCCTTTGGGAGGAAGTGCTGATGACCTTGAGGCTTACTTCCTTTCCGATAACCTTGCCGATGGCTTCCCGGATGGCTGTAAGCTTCTGCTCCTGAGAAAAGTAATCATGCAATACCAGATCGGAGCATACCAAAGCCAGCTGGTTGTTTTCAACACTTACTCGGCATTTCTTCAGATGAACTGCCGTGGAAGTATCCAGCTGAGCCAGGATAAGGGGCCATTTGTTCCGGGCAGCTTCAATATCTTCCGGAAGAGCCGCCGGCAGCTGCGCTTTGGGCTCTTTTAAGTATTCCGCGTCTTCTCCGGAAGCCGGCGATACGGTATTTACTGTAAAGGTCCCGTTTTCCAGTTTTTCTTCCAGAGCCCGGATCCGGTCCAGAAGTGCATCGTTATCTGTTTCCATTTCCGGTTTGCAAAGCTTGATCAGCGCCACTTCGATCAGCACCCGCTTGCGGGATGCGTAGCGGATCTGATTGCTCAGTTCGGACAAAACACGAATATAGCGCATAAGGGTGAGAGCATCGGATCTTTCCGCTTCCTCCTTCATACGCGCCATATTATCCGCAGAGGTGCCAAGGACATCCTCCGAGCCTTCTGCCACCTGCAACAGCAGCAGATTTCGCAGGTACCAGATAAAGTCCTGGATAAACTGCAAAGGTTCTCTTCCCTGATCCACGATCCTGGCAATAACATCCATACAACCGGGAACGCTTCGTTCCAGAACACAGCGATACAGCTTGCTGAAAACCTCCGTATCCACTGCTCCCAGTACGTCCAGCACCATGTCATAGGTGAGCTTCTGTCCCAGATGAAAGGCGATGCATTGATCCAACAGGCTTAAGCCGTCTCGCATGGAACCGTCTGCTGCTCTTGCCACATACTTAACCGCCTTTTCCTCTGCTTCGATATTCTCTTTTTGAAGGATCTCCATCAGACGCTGCGCAATGGTCTCGTTGGAGATCCGCTTAAAATCGTAACGCTGGCAACGGGATAAGATGGTAATGGGGATCTTGTGGATCTCCGTGGTTGCCAGAATGAATATCACATAGGCAGGGGGCTCTTCCAATGTCTTTAATAAGGCATTGAATGCCCCCGTTGATAACATATGTACCTCATCGATAATGTAGACCTTGAAACGCCCCTGGGTAGGAGAATAGGATACTTCATCGATGATCTGACGAACGTTGTCTACGCCGTTGTTACTGGCCGCATCGATCTCGATCACATTTAAGCTGCTGCCGGAAGCGATGGCCTTACATACGGCGCACTCTCCGCAGGGGTTACCATCCTGCAGATTTTCACAGTTCACACTTTTCGCAAAGATCTTGGCGATGGTGGTCTTGCCGGTTCCGCGAGTACCACTGAACAGATAGGCATGACCGATACGATCGTTGCGGATCTGATTCTTCAGGGTCGTGACGATGGCGTCCTGTCCCTTCACATCCTGGAACCCCATGGGACGATATTTACGATAAAGTGCAGTGTATGACATCTTATTCCCCAGAACTTTCCTTAATCACCGAAGCTAATGCCCAGTAATTTTGCTTCTTTGATAATGGAAGACTCCGGATCCACCATTTTCAGCTTTCCGGCTACATCTTCCAGCGGTACCTTCACGATCTCGCGATTGCGAATGCCCACCATAAAACCATATTCACCCTTCAGGATCAGCTCACCTGCTTCAGCACCCAGACGGCTTGCAAATACGCGATCGTAAGGACAGGGCGCCCCACCCCTTTGGGTATGTCCGGGTACGGTTACCCGAACTTCCTGTCCGGTCTTCTTGGAAATGGCGTCTGCCAGTTCGTAGGAAACGGAAGGGTATGCATAATGACTTAATTTCTCTTTGTATTCTTTCTTGGACAGCTTGGAATCTGCATGAGAGATCGCACCTTCTGCTACCGCAAGGATGGTAAAACGGCTGCCTCTCTTATTCCGCGCTTCGATGGCTTCCACAACCTTGTCGATCTTGTAGGGGATCTCAGGGATCAGGATGATATCCGCACCGCCGGCCATACCGGCATTTAAGGTCAGCCATCCCACCTTGTGGCCCATCACTTCTACGATAAATACCCGGCCATGAGAAGATGCCGTGGTATGAATGCAATCAATACAATCTGTGGCAATATCCACAGCGCTCTGAAAACCGAAGGTCATATCCGTTCCCCAAAGATCATTATCGATGGTCTTGGGAAGTGTAATGATATTCAGACCTTCTTCTCTTAACAGATTTGCGGTCTTATGGGTTCCGTTTCCGCCGAGGATCACCAGGCAGTCAAGCTTAAGCTTGTAATAGTTCTGCTTCATGGCTTCTACCTTGTCCACGCCGTTCTCATCCGGATCGCGCATCTGTTTAAAAGGCATACGGGAGGTTCCGAGGATCGTTCCGCCTTTGGTCAGTATCCCGGTAAAATCTGCACCCGTCAGCATACGGAAATTACCATAGATCAGGCCCTTATAGCCATCCAGGAATCCATAGATCTCCAGATCCTTCGTACTGCAGGTAAGACATTTCACCACGCCACGCATGGCCGCATTCAGCGCCTGGCAATCGCCTCCGCTTGTAAGCATACCAATTCTAAGCATAGAAAACCTCCTTATTCTTTTCTTCAGGATTTTCTGACAAAAAGAAAAAATCCACTAGATTCAGTATAGCGTATTTGCAGGTCAAATTAAAGTGCCCAGTGTTGACGGCAAAAAGGCGAATCGCTATAATAGAACGGCATAGTTCCTCATAAGGAACTGCCCGCAGAGATACTCAAGTGGTCCAAGAGGAGGCACTCGAAATGCTTTAGGCCGGTTTCCGGTGCGTGGGTTCGAATCCCACTCTCTGCGTTTACGGAGTCTTTCACCGGAAAGGCTCCTTTTTATTTTCCGGACGTAAAAAAGGAACCGATATCCTCGGTTCCTTTCTTTTTTGCATGATCCTTATTTTACACCCGCCGTATCAGCCGCCACTCGATCACTGTATTCCTGCACTTCATCGGAAACCGTGTAATTGGAATCCTCAAACAGGAACTGGTGGAGCCATACAACGTTATCGGCAAGGTCTCTGGGAATAACACAGCTTCCCTTAGAGCCAACGGTTCCGGTGGTCAGCAGATTGCTCTGCGGGAAACCGTCCATTGCCGTGATCTGGTACTTGTTCACTTCACTGATCATCTCCAGGATCTCAGACAGATCCAGAGAGGTATAAACCTTCTCGAAGATCTCATTGGCGATCTCATTTAACTGAGATACGGACATGGTCTTGGACTTTTCAAAGATCTGATTTAATACGGTCCGCTGCCGTTCGGTACGTCCAAAGTCATTACCTACATAACGGATACGGCAATATGCCGTTGCCTGTAAGCCGTTTAAGGTCTGCAGACCGGAATGGGTAACCTTCACGATGTCTTCGTTCAGCTTACCGACGCCGCTTTCGCTGACGAACATGGAACGCTGATAATCGTTCAGGTAGGAGATCTCGTTCTCCTGAATGTCGATCTCAACACCGCCGATGGCATCTACTACATCGATCAGTCCCTGGAAACCGATGGTCACGAAATCCGTGATGTTCAGGTCCAGGTTCATATTTAACATATTGATGGCCTGCTCGGGACCGCCCTTTGCATATGCCGCATTACATTTATTGTAAGAATCGTTACTTAAGTTAAGGTAGGTATCACGGTAAACGGAAACGATCTTCATATCGCCGGTGTCCTGATTGATGGACAGCACCATGATCGCATCGCTACGGGTATTTCTGGTCAGGTTATCGGTTCTTGCGTCCACTCCGAAGAGGGCAATGTTACGATAGCCCTTCATCTCTTCGTTTTCCACCACATTGGTGTTCATCTTCGCAACGATCTCTTCATCGTTCAGGGTCACCTTACCAACCTTGGTAGTGGTATGGATCACATAGAAAACAAACAACAATCCGAATAATACTGCTATTTCTGCAATTAACAATGCAACCTTGGCGGTGCGGGAGCTCTTCTTTTTCTTCTTCTTTTTGGACTTGGATGATTTGCCGGAAGAAGATTTGCCGGAGGAAGAAGATTTGGGTCTGTAGACTACTTCTTCATCTTCGTATCGCGTATGCTTCGCCATTCTCAATCCTCATTTCATTTCTAAAGTACTCTGTATCGTATCGAACCTTCTTTAATATCAGAGCATAAAGGAACTTAATATTTTCTTAATAAAATTAACGCCACTGCAACATCTATATACTATACCATATTTTTTTAAAAAACCAACACAAAAAAAGAGCCACATTCTACTGTGACTCTTTTGTGACCATTGGTATGGTACATTGAATTCAGCAAATAAAACTGGGGAGTTTTATATAGCGAGTGGAGGCCAACGGCCTTCACTTATTTTTTTGTCATCTGTGCAGATGATCGATGACTTTATACAGCAGAGTATACAGAGTCTTAGCCTCTTCTTCGTTTAATGCGCCGCTGACACAGCCGGCCATCTTACCGGGTACGCAAAGGGCCTTTTCCTGCAGTTTTTCTCCTTCAGGAGTCACGGTGACATTTAATACCCGCTCATCTCTCTTATCTCTGCAGCGCTCAATATAATGCTTGCTCTCCAATTTCTTGAGAACCGGTGTCAAGGTACCGGAATCCAGATACAGGTATCTTCCCAGTTCCTTTACGTTGATCTGTTTTTTCTCCCATAAGACCATCATGGTAATGTACTGGGTATAGGTCAGATCCAGCTCATCCAGTACCGGCTTATAGTGATTGATGATCTCCTTGGAGCATGCATATAAAGGAAAACATAACTGATTTTTTAATCGAAGGGCTTCATATTTATCTGCCATAGTGCACCTCATCTTCCGGGCATTCATTTATTCCGATTAGATTTTATGCAACCTATGTCAAAATGTCAAGCATCTTCTTTCATTCATTTCCGGGCTGGTTTAACAGACGGTCAAACTCTAGCTCCCGCATGGGCTTGGCAAAGTAAAAGCCCTGTACCTGCTCAACACCCAGGCTGTCCAAAAAATCCACCTGTTCCCGTGTTTCAGCACCTTCTGCAACTACCGGGATATGCAGCGCTTTGGCCATATCCACAACGGAACGGAGAATGATCTTGCCCCTCTCATCCACACTCTGACGGATAAAGAGCATATCGATCTTCAGGACATCCACCGGAAGCTTTCCAAAGGCATTAAAACTGGAATAACCGCTTCCAAAATCATCCATCATGATCTTATAGCCGCTTTCCCGCAGCATGGCCACTTTTTCTTCGATCCGGAAAACATCCGCACTGAAACTGCTCTCTGTGATCTCAAATTTGATATCTTCCTGTTTCACCTGATATTCCTTCAGGATACTCAGCGTCTGCTCCGCAAAATCCTCCGCTTCCAGATCCTTTCTGGACACATTGACAGAAACCGGTACATAACGGCTGCCGGCTGCAGAAAGGATGCTCTGTCTGCGGCAGACCTGACGGAGAACGTAGCGGTCTAACTCCGTGATAAAGCCGTTTCGCTCAAACAAAGGCACAAAGCGATTTGGCGCGATCATGCCCCACTCGGGATGATTCCAGCGCACCAGCGCTTCCGCGGAAACGATCCCCCGGGTCTTTACATTAATGATCGGCTGATAATACAGTTCGAACTGCCCGTCCTTTAAGGCAGGGATCATCTCCTGCTCCAGGACATGTTCCATGGACAGCTCCTGTTCCATCTCTTCCGTAAAGTACACCACATGCTGCATGTACTGATCATGGATCATGTTAAGGGCATACTGGGCCCGGTCGCAGATCTGTTTGATGGGCATATCGGGATTGGTAATGCGGTATACGCCGTAAAAAGCAGGTACCACCATCTGCGCCCCCGGTACTACCTGACTGACACAGAATCCTTCCGGTACACTGGAAAAATATTTTTCCGGCAGACACATGAGGAAGTCGTCTGCATGGAGTCTTCCGTAAGTTCCGATGCCGCTGACTCTGTCCTGGATCTCGCAGGCAGCGATCCGGAGGATATCATCGCCCACCTTGTCGCCATAGCGTTCGTTGACCTGACAAAACCGGTGAAAATCCACATGTACCAGCACAAATTCCCCTTCTTTGGCCTGGGAAAGAAGGCCCTTTGTTACCCGGTAAAATCCGTTTTCGGAGTAGATACCGGTAAGGGAATCATAGGTTTTATCCACATAAAAGAACAGGATAAAGAAGATAAACTGTACGTACACCAGGCAGAAATTGGTAACTGCCACATTGTAGCTTAAATATTCCACTACCTCCGTGACCACCTGAAGGGTCAGGATCAGCCCGTATATGGACAGTCTTTCAAAACCGATCAGCTCTCTGCGGTATACATAAAACGCCAGGCTGATCAGATTGTAGATCAGCCAGTTAAGCATCACTACATAAAATCCCTTTTCATAGACCACCTGAATGTAACCGTCGGGATCCGCAAAGCCGGTTACAAAAGGAATGATCACAAGGATAACGATCTGCATGATCACTGCCGGTACATAGTGCATCAGCCTTCTGTAGGAGGGCGTGTTCACTACCGTCATTCCATAGATAAAATCCAGGAAGCTGGCAGGATACTGCAATGCCAGAAGGTAATAGATCACAAACAGCAGCCGGAACAGATGGGTAGGCGTCTCCCATTGTCCGATATTGGTCAGCATCAGCAGATCAAAGAGAATGAAAAACAGATTCATCCCCAGAAGTGCCTTTAACACGGAACTATGCTGTCTGATCTGCCGGGGCAGGATCTGCAGCATGACAATGGAGATCAGGAGTACCGCTAAACTAGCACATTCCAGTTTTATGTCCATTGAATACCTCCCGTATATCTGATCTCCAGTTTTTCGATCACTGCTCCGCCTTCGGAGAAGTATACTTTCGCATAATTATCCACGGAAACCGCTACATCAAAGGTAACCTCAGCCGTAGCATGCTTTCCTTTTGTCGGGCGCAGGGTGATCACGCCTTTAACGTGATTGTTGATATAAACGGTAACGGGCACCTGGGCCATCTCCGCAGATTCCAGGCGGTAGGTGATGGCAAAGGTATACATTCCTCTTCGCTTTACTTCCAGCCGGTAATTGTTCTCCGCTCCCTTTAAGGTGGAAAATCCTTCCAGAGGCAGACTTGTGACATCCTCAATGATCTCCACGTTAGCCAAAGGCTCTGCCAGTTTGCTTCCGCCGGCAGGTCTGTGAAGCTCGGTAAAGGTTTCCTCTTCTCCTGCCATCTTCTTCATGGCCGGGGTCTTCATAAGGGCACTTAAGATATTGGCTGCATTTCGAAGCAGTTCTTTACGGGTGATCCGGCCTTCCTTCAGAGCCTTTTCCGTATCATCCCCGTTACTGTTGGTGTCTGCATCTGCGTTACACATGTAGACATCATTCTGTGCCCGTACCATGGCGGAAGTAAATTCCCGCTCCACCTTGCCGCTTCCGTCGGAGATCTTGGCCCACCAGTCGGTCATGACCAGGCCGTCGTAGTGCCATTCGTTTCGTAAGATATCCGTTAAAAGCTGTACATTGCCTGCCGTCCAGATACCGTTCACCGGCCCGTAGGTAGACATGATACAGTATGCTTTTCCTTCTTTTACTGCCATCTCAAAGGGTTTTAAATAGATCTCCCGCAGCGCTCTGGCGGAGATCACGGAGTCGGCAAGGGATCTGCCGCTTTCCTGATCGTTGCCCACAAAATGTTTGATACATCCCGTTACGCCGGACTTGTGGAAGCCCTTTAACATGGCAACCGCCATAACACCGGTAAGATAAGGGTCTTCGGAGCAGTATTCAAAGTTTCTTCCGTTTAAGGGACTCCGGTGCATGTTAAGCCCCGGTCCCAATAAGACGTCGACCTCATTGATCCGCATCTCAGCACCCGTCATGGAATACAGACGTGTTGCCAGAGGTGCGTTAAAGCTGCTGGCTATGGAAGTACCGTTGGGCAGAGGAAATGCCATGGCACCGCTGTCCATGCGGATTCCGGAAGGTCCGTCTGCACAGCAGAGGATCGGGATACCGAAGGCATTCAAGCGTTTCGTAACGCCACCGATGGCTCCTGCGGTTCCGGGCGTTACCTTGGGAGAACACATGCCTTCTCCACGGGTCAGACATACCAGATCGTGATCGGATAACTGTGCAAGGAAAGCATCCATGGTAGCTTTCCCGGCTTTAACATCCTTAAGAAGGATCCGTTTCCCCTTCTCGGAAATACCTTCTTCCGGCGTATATGCCTTTGCCGCCTTTTTCATCAGCGGAAGATCCGGGCTTTCCTTTAAAGGCGTCTGCTCTTTTACAAAGCGTCCCTTCTTTAATACAAGTCGCTCAAAGCCTCTCTTCGGAGCCAGCGCATCCGAAAGCTGTTCCAGTCTGGTAAGGTTATAGGAAACGCTTCCCGCATAAGCGGCTTCCCGTACGTCGCCTCCCACATAGAAGGTATACTCTCCTTCTTCCAGAACGAAAGCGTTTTTGTATTTTGTGACACCTGTGTCATCAAATGAAGCCAGTTCCTTCTTATAAACAGGAATCTGTAGAGTCTGGGTCTTTCCCGGCTCCAATATACCGGTCTTTCCAAAGGCTGCAAGGCATCTTGCGGGAGCTCCCAGCTTCCCCTTCGGCTTTTCTACATATACAAGTACTGCATTTTTACCGGGGGTTCGGCCGGTATTTTTCACATCTACCGTAATGGTTGCCGCCTTACGGCCGCTTCCCGGCGCAACCTTTTTGGTCTTTACGGAAAACGTCGTATAGGATAAGCCAAATCCGAAAGGATACAACACCTTCTTTTTCAGCGCTTCGGTGGATTCAAAATAGCGATAGCCCACATAAATATCTTCTGCATAGTAATTGCGCTCCAGGGAACCGAAATTCTTTGTAGAAGGATAGTCCTTAAGAGAACGGGCAATGGTATCCGTCAGCCTTCCGGAAGGATTCACCTTGCCGGTAAGAACGTCTGCTGCCGCTCTTCCGCCTTCTGCACCACCCTGCCACATATATAACACCGCCTGAGGATCATAGGTCTTAACCCAGTTCATATCGATGATATTGCCGGTATTTAATACCACGGCAGTCCGGGAAAAGGCCTTACAAACCGTTGCGATCAGCTTCTCCTCTTCCTTCGTTAACAGGTAGCTTCCCCGCTCACCGGAGTTATCTTTATCTTCACCTGCCGTTCTTCCAAGAATAATGACGGCAATGTCACTTTCTTTGGCTGCCTGTTTTGCCATCTCCTCGGAAACCGGCATTTCCTTCTGGCACCAGGGCTCTGCTGCCCAGCCCTCGCCCACATCAAAGGGATTCTTCTTCCGCCACTCCTGATAGATCTTCGCCAGGTTCTCATTCACCTTGCAGCGTCTGGAGGCTTTTAAAGAGTCGTACAGGTTGGTCACATAAGGAGCATTGACCATACCGCCGGAGCCGGTACCGCTCTTTTGTATGTCAAACTGAGTACGGCCAAAAACAGATACTCTCTCCCCGGAGCGGATCGGTAATGCACTTTTTTCGTTACGGATCAGTACACATCCTTCCGCTGCCATCTGTCTGGCCGTTTTCTCATAAGTATTCCAATTCAGGGTATGCTTCATAGATATCTCCCTTGCACATGCTTAATTTCTTTTATATTGCATTTCTTTGGGCGGAAAATCAATTGTTTTTCGTAAGTTTCGTACTTTTTTTCGAAGGAATATGATAAGGTTAACTTAAACGTTATCGATAGGATGATTACAGGATTTTTCCCTTATATCGAAAGGAGTCTTTCATGAAATTCAGCAACGGCCACTGGCTTGCCAAAGAAGGCGTCACTTTGTTTTCTCCAAAGGAAGCCTATTTCATTGACACAAATGACACATGTGTCACAATCACTGCTCCCACCAGTCATATCCACCACAAAGGAGATACTCTTGGGGGGATCCTTCTTCGGGTCCGGATCACTTCTCCCGCACCGGATGTTTTCCGTATCCGCACTTCCCATCATCGGGGAGCTGTTCGCAGAATGCCGAAATTTGACCTTCTGCAGGATACCGAGATTTCCCTTTCCACAAAGGAGGATGAATCCTTCCTTTGGATCACCAGCGGCACAACCACTCTGGAATTAAACAAAAAAGAGTGGTCCATCCGTTATCTGCGAGGCGGCGAAGAGATCACTTCCTCCAGAAGCGGGGATCTTGCCCTGGTGAAAACCGCATGGACCGGCATGGCTTATGATACCGCCGGGGATACAGAAAATACTTATATCCGGGATCAGCTTAACCTGGACGTGGATGAGACCATCTACGGTTTGGGTGAGCGCTTTACTGCTTTTGTAAAAAACGGCCAGAGTGTGACGATCCGTCATGAAGACGGCGGCACCAGTACAGAGCAGGCCTATAAGAATATTCCGTTCTTCCTTTCCTCCAAGGGCTACGGTGTATTTATCAACCATCCGGAAACCGTTTCCCTGGAAGTAGGTTCCGAACTGGTCACCAAAGTTGGCTTTTCCGTTAAGGGCGGCTATCTGGATTATTACCTGTTTAACGGTCCGTCCATGAAAGAAGTCCTGACAAAATACACGGATCTTACCGGAAAGCCTGCGCTTCCTGCTCCCTGGACCTTTGGGCTGTGGCTTTCCACCTCCTTTACCACGGATTATGACGAAGACACCGTCATGCACTTTATCGACGGCATGCTCTCCCGGGGCATTCCCCTTCGCACCTTCCATTTCGACTGCTGCTGGATGAAGGAATTCCACTGGACCGATCTGATCTGGGACAGCCGGGTTTTCCCGGATCCTGAAGGAATGTTAAAGAGGATCCATGAAAAAGGCTTAAACATCTGCTGCTGGATCAACCCCTATATTGCAGAAGAATCTGCTTTGTTTGATGAAGGCTGTGAAAAGGGCTATTTCGTAAAGCGTACCAACGGGGATGTATGGCAATGGGATATGTGGCAGCCCGGTATGGCTCTTGTGGACTTCACCAATCCGGATGCCTGCAAGTGGTTCAAGGATGGCCTTCGCAGGCTTCTTCGTATGGGCGTAGACTGCTTTAAAACCGATTTCGGTGAGCGCATCCCGGTAGACAATGTGGAATACTTTGACCATTCCGATCCCGAAGGAATGCATAACTTCTATACTTATCTCTATAACCAGTGTGTCTATGAAGTGATCGCCGAAGAAAAGGGTGCCGATCAGGCGGTTTTATTCGCCCGCTCTGCTACTGCCGGCGGGCAGAAGTTCCCGGTACACTGGGGCGGTGACTGCTTCTCCGACTATGTTTCCATGGAAGAAAGCTTACGAGGCGGCCTTTCCTTCCAGATGAGCGGCTTCGGCTTCTGGGCCCATGACATCGGAGGCTTTGAAGCTACTTCTACCGCAGACGTATACAAGCGCTGGGTAGCCTTCGGTCTTTTGTCCAGTCACAGCAGACTCCACGGAAGCAGTTCCTACCGTGTGCCCTGGCTTTATGATGAGGAAGCGGTGGATGTCGTGCGTTTCTTTACCCGCTTAAAGGCATCTCTGATGCCCTACCTTTATGCCAATGCCGTAACTACTCATGAAACCGGTATTCCCATGATGCGCAGTATGATCCTGGAATATCCCGATGATCCCAATTGCAGATACCTGGACAAGCAGTATTTCTTAGGGGAAAGCCTGCTGGTAGCTCCCATCTTCAATGACCGCTCCAAAGCGCATTTTTACCTGCCTGCAGGAACCTGGACCGATCTCCTGACCGGAGAGAGCGTCACCTCCACCGATGGTAAATGGGTGGATGAAACCTGCTCCTATCTGGACATCCCTCTGATGGTGCGCCAAAACAGTATCGTGGTAACCGGAAAGAGTAACACCCGTCCGGACTATGACTACTTTGATGCGCCCACGATCGGGATCTATGCTCTGCAAGATGGCGCAGAAGTCCACACCTTTGTGCCCGATCAGAAGGGTAATCCCGTTATGCAGTTAAGCGCTTCCAGAAAAGGCAATCTGGTCACGGTTACCGTCAAAGCTTCCGGTGCCTATGAGATCCTGCTGGTAAATGAAAAGGCTTCTTCCGTTTCCGACCTGTCTTTCGAAAATCTGGATAGAGGATGTTTCTTCAGAAGCGAAGGAGATCAGACTTTCCGGATCACTCTGGAGTAACTCGATAACCGGATAAGCGGATACTTTTCCAAATAACAAATAACCGCCTGATAACCCATGTCACGCTCCCGTTTAAAGGGATCGTACCCATGAGGCTATCAGGCGGTTTTCTTTCGGTTAACAGGCCAAACTGCTTTTCAGATCCTTTTGAGATCCGCCGATCAGAGGATCGACTTGATATACTCTGCAATTGCAGGATCCTGGCAGTTTGCAAAGAAATACTCAGCGAACTTTTCACCGGAAACAGCCGTTTTCAGCAGGTCCTGATCGATCTCCTTTAAGATGGTAAGCAGATCCTTCTTGGTCACCAGGTTCACCTGGTCTAAGATCTTTTTGTTTCTCTGCTCGGGAACCACTCTCTCCTTGGGATACCCCTGTCCGCTTTCTCCGGTAAATAACTGGGTGAAAATATACTGCAGATTCAGTTCTGCGCCCCAGCCAAAGCCCTTGGCAAAAGGAAGCGCTACACAGTTTCCGTCATTGATCTGAGCAAACATGTAGGCATCGGAAGCATCTACGATATGTCCGCACAGTACGCCGGGAAATGCGTTGCAGGCAAGCATGGCACCCTCACCGGTTCCGCAACCGGTCACTACATAATCGGCGGCCCCCGTATTTAACAGGATCGCTGCCAGAATACCGTTCATAACATAGGTTAACTGGGTCTTATCCTCAGCGGAATACATTCCGTAATTAAAAACCGTGTGTCCCATGGGCTCTACCACGCTTTTTAAGGTATTGCAGATCAGCTCATTTTTAGCTGCCTGGCTGTTTTCATTGATCAGTGCGATCTTCATTGCTTCTCTCCTTTTCCTTACGCAAAAATAACGCGCTATTCTCCTGCGGATTTCCCAAATGCCCCGCAGGACTCATTTTATCATATATAAGGCAAATTGACATCCGCCCCCATCTTCTTTATAGTTAAATTATATTGCAACACAGAGGTGTCTTATGACTGAAGCAGAAGCAACCGAGCTGGCAAAACGATACTATAACGCACCGCAACTGTACATTCTCCTGGCTCCGGAAGCCGCGAACATGGCAACCGGCATCAGTGTCCCTATGGTGGGCGTCGCAAACGGTAATCTCCGTTTGATCATGCTTTTTACTTCCAAAGAATATGCAAGAGAATACATTGATTCCAAGGAGATCGATACTCCCGACGGAATCTACCCGATCGGGGCGTTAAAAAAAGACCATGAACTGTTTGGCCTCCACGGGATCTGCAACGGCGCTTTGGCCATCAAGGTGGACGGGATCTGTTTTAATGACGGTCAGAAGGATTCGCTTGCTTTATCCATCCCCGTTTTCCTGCAGATGAACGGACTTACGCCACAGCCTTTTAAGATGCTGATGGCAAGAGAGCAGGCATCCGCTCTTAAGGAAAGTGGTGAAAAGCCCCAGATTCACATGAATCCCATGGCAATCTGCGATTTTACCAATCCTTACCGCATTTCCGATGAACGAAAAGAAGAGCTGATGGACATCCTCTTAAAGGATATCTCCGAGGATGCCCTTAACAAAACCCTTACCGATTCCTGTTTCCTCTGGGAAAACTGCTATCAGTTTGCTACCTTGCAGCTTAAATACATCCAGAAGGCACAGCGGGATTTTGATGCCAAGAGCCTGGACCTTTACAATCGCCTTGCCGGCATGTTGCAGGACATCATTTTGGATAAGCTCCTTGCCATGGATTGTCTGTTTACCTTAAGAGACGATGAAACCGGCATGTTCTATATCAAAAATCAGGCCTGCTACCTGCTGTATACCGATCGTTATAAATATGCTGCTCCCCAGACCTATGTGCCCCTGTTTAACTTGGAGGGCTTCGCAGGATTTTTGAAACGCAATCAGATCAATCGGATCATCGTAACCGACGGTCCTCATGATATTGCTCTTTTATCCGCTTCTTCCGTTATCGAAAAAGTGGTTCACTGAAAAAATAAGCCAGACCGTGCAGATCGCCGGCCTGGCTTTCTTTTATTGCATCACGTTCCCGTCAATCCGGGTCGTTATATATTCTTCCATCTTCTCCTTGGGCATATCCAATGTAATGGATAATTCCGAATATAAAGCATCTTCGGCCATACGAAGATACCGCTCATCTGTTGTCGTTACCTTTTTCTTCTCCGCAAGACGTTCTCTGCGGCGAAAATATAAGGTTTTGATAATCTGCACATAGCTTCGTCCGTCTCCGGTATGCATTGCTTCCTTATAACGGGTTTCACGAAGCTTCTCATTGGGAATCCAAAGCTCTTCCACATCAGGAATCTCATTTAACAGGGCATCAGCTTCTTCCCTGCTCATGATCTTTCTGATACGAACCTTATCAGAATCTACGGGGCTGTAAATGCTGCTGCCTGCATCACGTACCGGATGAAGGATATAATACAGTCTGTCCTTCTGTGCCCCGGCCATTTTAATGGTGGTAATGTCTTCCACTTTGCAGACTCCGGCATTTTCATAAACAACATATTCCCCTTTGTTAAACATAACGTCCTCCTTTCAAACAAGATCCGGACCGATTTTGGCCTCCCAAAATCCCGGTCAGATTAAAACAGTGAGCAAAAAAGTGTAAAAAATATCGGCGCAGTCCGGCTCCAAAATCGCCATACTCCACCGATATTATTATATCATATTTCATGCAACCTTGTCAGTGTACTCCGCCGCAATTTCCTCCCAGCCATCTTACGGCCAGATCGATCCAGATGGCACATTCCTCCTGAACTGCGTTTCCGTTACCGTCTCTTGTGATTTCATTGGCAAGACCCAGTCCGTGACAACCTTCCGGGAAAATGTGCATCTCCAGAGGGATATTCTCCTTCTTTAATGCACTGGCAAACAGGAAGCTGTTTTCTACCGGAACGCAGTCATCGGTATAGGTATGCCACAAAAACGTGGGCGGACAGTTTTTGGTTACCTGCTTTTCCAGGGAAAGCTTCTCTAACATTTCCGGATCATCCTTCTTATCACCTAACAGGAACTCAAAGGAGCCTCTGTGTGCATGTTCTCCGGAGGTGATCACCGGGTAGGACAGGATCAGGCGGTTCGGGCGGAAGATTTCCGAAGGCTTTCCGAAATAATCACTGATCAGCTTCTCCTGCCAGAAAACGGCCAGAGATGCTGCCAGATGGCCTCCGGCAGAGCAGCCTTCTATGGTGATCTGCTCCGGATCAATGCCGTAGTCCTTTGCATGTTCTCTCAAATAGGAAATGGCAAAAGCCGCTTCCAGCAGTGCTGTGGGATATACCGCAGGTGCCACAGAATACCGAAGGATCGCAGCATCGTAGCCTTTTGCCAGAAAAGCCATGGCAAAGGGCTCAGCCTCTCTGTCACTGGTCATACAATAGCCTCCGCCGGGAAGAAGCAGGACCAGTGGCCTTTTGCTTTTATGATAAAATTCCGGTGAATCATCCAGGGCGTAAATATCCAGGTGCGCATAGGGCATGGAGCCTTCCACCTGCACTTTTATGGTTTCGTATTTCATATTCTGCCTTTCTGCGGAGTGTCCCGCTTTTTACTTGTTCTTATTCTTTTTCCATATTACAATAGGAAATTGACGATATCGCTACTATTTTATGCTTTTTAAAGGAAAAAAACTACTGTTGCCTATGGCTTCTTCTATGGATCTTTCCGCATTACTTCGAAATAAAGAAAACCTGTCCACCGCAAGGAAGATCTCCCTTGCATGGACCTTGAGCGTTCCCGCTATTCTCTCCCAGTTAACCTCCATTTTGCTGCAATACAGCGATGCAGCCATGGTAGGCTCTCTGGGTGCAGCATCCACTGCCGCCATCGGTGTGACTTCTACCACCATCTGGCTATTCGGGAACCTGTTTTCTGCCGCCTGCTACGGCTATTCGGTCCAGATCGCCAACGCCGTAGGTGCCGGGGACAGCAGACTTTCCCGGGTGTTGTTCCGCCAGGGCCTGACTTCCAATCTTTTGGTTTCCTTCCTGCTATCTCTCATCGGCATCCTGCTCAGTAAGCCTCTTCCCGTCCTTTTAGGAGCGGATCCTTCGGTTCACAGGGATGCCACCTTGTATTTCCTGATCTTTTCCCTTTCCATTCCCCTGGAAGATCTGCGCTTTTATGCCAGTGCCTCTCTTCAGTCCAGCGGAAACATGAAGATCCCCGGGATCCTTAATTCCCTCACCTGCGTGATCAACGTGATCTTCAACTTTCTTATGATCTTTCCTTCAAGGGTCCTCACGCTGGGAGGTATCTCTTTCTTTTGCCCGGGCCTTGGGCTTGGCGTTATGGGTGCCGCCCTTGGGACCGCTCTTTCCGAGGGACTTATCGCCATCATCATGCTCCTTGTGGCATATTTCGGCTCTCCCTATCTGTCCGGCAAAGTGCCTCTTTCCGAGTATGTACCTGCTCCGGACCATGTAAAAAGAGCCTTCCAGATCGGTACACCTTATGCTGTTGAGCAGTGTACACGAAATGTGGCTCTGATCCTTATCACACGTATCATCACACCTCTGGGAACCGTTGCGGTTGCGGCCAATTCTCTGGCAATCACAGCGGAAGCGCTTTGCTATATGCCTGCCGTCGGTCTGGGCGCTGCAGCGACCACTCTGGTTGGGCAGAGCATCGGTGCGGGACGTTACGATTATGCCCGCAGTTTTGCCCGGATCACCGCTTTCTTTGGCATGCTTATGCTGACCCTGACCGGACTCCTTATGTATTTTACCTGTCCTTATATCTTCCTGTTTTTAACTCCCGTTAAGGAAGTACAGCTCCTTTGCATACAGATCCTTCGCATCGAGCTGCTCTGTGAACCGCTCTTTGCCGCATCCTTAGTGATCTCCGGAGCCCTTCGCGGTGCCGGCGATACTCTGGTCCCCTGCATCATGGCACTTGCTTCCGTATGGGGTGTCCGCCTGACCCTTTCCCTTTTACTGGTGGGTCCTTTTGGACTGATCGGTATCTGGATCGCCATGTGCATCGAATTATGCGTCCGTGGCATCCTGTTCCTGGTACGGCTCCTCAGGGAAAAATGGTTACCGGATCATACCCCTCGAAGACGGGCTTCGGGTACGTATCTTTGAGCGATCTGCTCCATTTTAAGTAGCGTCTGTTTATCCCAGGGATGAAAACCGGGACAGATCACTCCTTCACTTTCTTCGTAGGACTGCAGGAAATATGCCTTTGCTCCCTGTATCCATTCTCCGATGGCCTGAATGTCTTCTATACTGTGAAGTTCTTTTACTACTGTCGTGCGAAACTCACAGGTTATGCCGCTGTTTTTTAATAATTCAACGCTTTCTTCCAGAAGGGAGATGTCCATCTGTGCAACTCCTGCGGTCTGTGCATATTTTTCCCTGGAGTTCTTGATGTCCATGGCCACATAGTCCAGCAGTTTTTCTTCTAACAGTTTGTTCAGGATCTTCGGTTGATAACCGTTGGTATCCAGTTTAACAAGATAACCCATTTCCCTTATGGCCCGGATGGTATCTTCCAGATCCTTTTGCAGGGTTGCTTCTCCTCCGGTTATACATACCCCCTGAAGCTTTCCGATGCGGCTTTTTAAAAAGTCCATCACTTCGTCCTCGGGGATCGTAGGATAGGCTTCCGGATGGATCACCAGCTCCTTGTTATGACAATAGGGACAACGAAAATTGCATCCTCCCGTAAAGATGGTGGCTGCTGTGTGTCCCGGATAATCCAGAAGTGTTAATTTGTTTAGGCCGTGAATCTCCATGGAGGACCCTCCTGTTTGGATTGTTCAGTCTGTACTGGCATCATCATATCACGGTTGTTATAATAATGAAAATGAGTGCTCGAGAAATCAAAGCGGCCATGCGTAAGTATGAGCCGGATCCCAAAACAGATGAATACTATATGAAAAAGGCGCTCCAGCAGGCAAAAAAAGCACTGGCGCTGGGAGAAGTTCCCATTGGCTGCGTCATCGTCTATAAGGACCAGATCATCGGACGGGGCTATAACCGGCGAAATACCGATAAAACCGCCCTTTCCCATGCAGAGATCACTGCCATCAAAAAAGCCACCCGCTATATGAAAGACTGGCGGTTGGAGGATTGCACCCTCTATGTCACCTTAGAGCCCTGCCAGATGTGTTCCGGCGCCATTATCCAGTCCAGGGTTACACGGGTTGTCATGGGCTGCATGAATCCCAAAGCAGGCTGTGGCGGCTCGATCTTAAATCTTCTGGAGCATCCTTCCTTTAATCATCAGGTGTTTGTCACCAGGGGTGTTCTTAAAGAGGAGTGCTCTGCGATCTTAAAAACCTTCTTCCAGGACCTTCGCAGGCGCCTTAAGAATCCTCTTGCGGACTGAATCGGATTATTTTATACTATAAGAACCGTGCACCATTCGGGGTCGCTGTAAGGCTGCCCTTCGTAAGCGGCGTTGAAGTTCGGGTCTTACGCGATGGAAATCTATGAACCGTGTCAGGGCAGGAATGCAGCAGCACTAAGTAGAACCTTCCATGTGACGTGAGGTAGCCTGGCGGAGCTGGCTGCGGAGGTACCGCTTACAGCATACAGGCTCCGGGTGGTTGTGCGGTCTTTGTTTTTTCGGAAAGGAACGGCTTTGGAACAAACCTGCAGGCTTTGCAATCGAAACTGTAATGTATCCCGCGGTAATGGCCAGATGGGCTTTTGCGGCGAAAAGGATACTTTGCGCCTTGCAAGAGCGGCTCTGCATTATTGGGAGGAACCCTGTATCTCTATGACCTGTGGTTCCGGTGCGGTCTTCTTTTCCGGTTGCTCTCTTGGCTGTATCTTCTGCCAGAACGCCCCCATCTCAAAGAGCGCTGTCGGCCGGGAAATTACCATATCCGGTCTTTCCGATATCTTCCTGTCTCTTGAACAGCAAGGTGCTGCCAATATCAATCTGGTCACCCCTACCCATTTTGTCCCCCAGATCATAAAAGCTCTGGATCTTGCCAAAAGCCGGGGCTTATCCCTGCCCGTGGTTTATAATACCGGCACCTATGACTCCATCCATACCCTCCGGCAACTGGAAGGATATGTGGATATCTACCTGCCGGATGTTAAGTTTGCTTCTTCCCGCCTGTCCGCATCCCTTTGCCATGAGGATGATTACTATGAGAAAGCCATGACGGCCGTAGAAGAGATGGTCCGGCAGACAGGGCCCTTTTCCTTTGATCTGTCCACATCTACCCTTCCCATCCCGGAAGATGCGGATCTTTCCTTTTATTCCGAACACTGTGCCATGAAAAAAGGAGTCATCGTCCGCCACCTGGTATTACCGGGGCAGATCGAAGACTCCTGCTTGATCTTATCGGATCTTCACCGCAAGTTTGGCGATGAGATCTTTATCAGTATCATGAATCAATATACTCCCATGCGGGATTTTACCGGGGATCCGGGCCTTGATCCGCATCTTGCAAAGGCTCTTTCCAGAAAGCTTACCACTTATGAATATCAGAAAGTCCTGCGCCATGCGGAAGAGCTCGGTATTAACAATGCCTTTATCCAGACCGGTTATACTGCAAAGGAAAGCTTTATCCCGGCCTTTGATTACGAAGGATTACCGGATCAGTAATCCCCTTCCATATTATCCAGATACTTCATATAGTTCATGACCATCAGTGCGATCTGCAGGGTCAGAGCATCATCAAAGATGCGGATATCCAGACCCGTATTCTGCTTTAATTTCTCGATACGGTACACAAGCGTGTTACGATGGATAAACAGCTGTCTGGAGGTTTCGGATACGTTCAGATTGTTCTCCAGGAACTTGTTGACCGTAGAGAGCGTCTCTTCGTCCAGTCCTCTGGGGCCTTCCGGTCCAAATACCTCTTCAATGAAGATCTTGCACAGATTGATGGGCAGCTGATAGATCAGACGTCCGATTCCCAGAGTGCGATAAGCAACCACATTCTTTTCTGCATAGAAGATCTTTCCCACATCTAATGCCATCTTGGCTTCTTTATAGGACTTGGAAACATCCTTTAATTCCTTAACTACCGTACCGTAAGCCACCTTCACATTTAAAAGCGCTTCTGTATTCATAGTGGAAACAATGGAATTGGCAATGGCTTCCAGGGCTTCTTCGGAGGCATCATCCGTAACAGACTTGATCAGGATCACATTATCCTCATCCACTGCCGTTACATAGTCCCCCGTCTGCTGTGAGAACATGCCCTTTAACAGTTCGGTGACCGTGCCGTCCCGATCGTTTCTGGCTTCTACCAGAAATACGCTTCTCTCCTCTGCAACTTCCAGATGAAGACGCTTAGCCCGATTATAGATATCCACCAGAAGCAGATTATCCAGGATCAGGTTCTGGAAGAAGTTATTCCGGTCAAAACGCTCCTTGTAAGCCACGTACAGATTCTGCAGCTCGCTGACAGCGATCCGTCCGATCATATAGGCATCTTCACTTAATCCCTTGGCATCCAGGATGTAGATCAGTTCATCCTCATCCATGATCTTAAGGAAATGATCGGCGCCTACTACCTGTGAATCTGCCGGGGAATGCACGAATTCCGAGATCATGGAAGATGCAATATTGGCCGTATCAAAGGTGGTGGCGATCACATTGGCGTTGAGATCCCATACTGCAAGATCGGTTTTGGTGATGCCGGATAGTTCATCGATGGTACTTTGAATGATCTGAGAAGAAATCATAGGGTTTTTCCTCGTCTTAGTGTATTTCGCGGTTCTTTGTCTAAAATTACCTTGTCATCATTATATTCACCGCTTATGGATATCGCAAGTAAAAAAGGGCATATGCATTACGCACATGCCCTTAGTTTCATTCATACTAGTTGGTAATGGTCTGCTCGGTTTCCTTATCGAATACGTGGATCTTCTCAACATCCAGAGCGAACTTGATCTTGTCGCCAGGTCTGGAAGTGGTTCTGGAATCTACTCTTGCAGTAATAGGGAACTGCTCCAGATCGAAGTATAAGAATACTTCAGCACCCAGAAGCTCGTATACCTTTACAGTAGACTCGAATACGCTCTGAGGAGATGCGGATACGAACATTTCGGAATCGTATACATCTTCAGGACGGATACCAAAGGTAACAACCTTTCCTACATAGCCGCCTTCTTCCAGCTTCTTAGCCTTTGCGGGAGGCATGGGGATTTCATGACCAGCGATCTTAAGAGCAACGGTATCTCCGTTCTTAACAACTTCTGCATCTAAGAAGTTCATCTGAGGAGATCCCATGAATCCTGCTACGAACAGGTTGTTGGGCTTATCATACAGATTCTGAGGAGTATCTACCTGCTGGATGATACCGTCCTTCAGAACGACGATTCTGGTACCAAGGGTCATAGCCTCGGTCTGATCGTGTGTTACGTAGATGATGGTGGTTCCCAGATTCTGGTGTAACTTAGCGATCTCGATACGCATCTGTACACGGAGCTTTGCATCCAGGTTGGAAAGAGGCTCATCCATCAGGAATACCTTGGGCTCACGAACGATTGCACGACCCATGGCAACACGCTGTCTCTGTCCACCGGAAAGAGCCTTGGGCTTACGATC
>JAEEGL012486727.1_pt1 | contig 22238 bp, 17 predicted proteins | sample 9134231 | NCBI WGS metagenome assembly JAEEGL01 (sample SAMN16246548, study PRJNA631951) | gut metagenome | biome: gut microbiome; feature: rumen; material: fiber-attached | host: Bos | place: Iran: Karaj | collected 2018-10 | reverse complement strand
GAAGCAACTCGTGGTCGTGAAAGAGTAAATGCAAAACTCCAGTAAGGTAGTACCATAATAACGTGAGTGAAATTAGAATAGAAACCCTGGGCTGCAGATTAAATCAAATTGAAAGTGAATCTGTTGCCCGAATTTTTTTAGATAAAGGATTTTCAGTTGGAATGGAAGGATTAACTTCTAATTCTCCTGAAGATACCGAAACCCTTATTTGTATAATCAATACATGTACTGTTACTCAAAAAGCTGAACAAAAGGCACGTCGTTTGATGCGTCTGATTCTTAAGAAATATCCAAACTGTACATTGATTGCTACAGGCTGTTATGCACAGCTTTCATCTACAGAAATTGAGAAAATGGATAACAGAATCTGCGTTATCGGCGGTCAGATGAAAAGCAGACTTGCAGGAGTGCCGGATCTTCTTACAGAGAGGAAGATGCAAGGCAACTGGAACCCTGTAGATTTCGCGCTGGAAATCAAAAATACGATTTCTTCGATTCCGCAGCAAAAGAAAGATTTTCCGGAAGATTCTTTTAAGCTTGCAACTTCAGCATTCCTTTCTCATAGTCGTCCAAGCCTTAAAATCCAGGATGGCTGTAACAGTAACTGTTCTTATTGTGCTATCCATATTGCGCGCGGGCACAGTGTTTCTCTGGATGTACAGACAGCAATAGAACGCGTTCAGGAGCTTGAAAGACAGGGGCATGGAGAAGTTGTCCTAACTACTGTTAATATAGGACAGTACAAAGGAGCTTATAAAGATGGCTACTGTAATTTCTCTGAATTGCTTGCTTTGCTGCTTGCAAATACAAGTAAAATCCATTTTAGAATTTCAAGTCTTTACCCGGATATTGTTGATGAGAAATTCTGTCGTGTAATATCGGACGAAAGAGTTCAGCCTCATTTTCATATATCAGTTCAAAGCGGAAGCAATAATATACTGAAGTTGATGAATCGTCCTTATGGTGCAGAAAAGGTAATTAATGCCTGCAAAATGCTAAAAGAAGCAAAGAATAAGCCTTTCCTGGCTTGCGATATAATTACTGGTTTTCCTGGGGAAACAGATTCAGATTTTGATCAGACAATGCAGTTATGCCGTGAATGTGATTTTGCCTGGGTACATGCATTTCCTTATTCAGAACGACCTGGTACTGTAGCAGCCGTAATGAAAAATAAAGTTCCTCAATCTATATCTGGAGAGCGAGCTAAGCAGATAGGTGAGTGGGCAATTGCGCAGAAAATAAAATATGCTGAACAATTTGTAAACACTGAGCATCTGGCTGTGTTGGAAACAGTAAAACGTCCTATGGCATTAGCTGCAGGAAGCACAATTGGCAGATATATTTACCATGCTGTAACAGATAATTTTTTACATTGCGAAATTGTTTCAGAAAAGCTTATGGAAGCAAATCAAACCGTAAGAATTTCAATTACAGGAGTACTTGAACAACGGATAAAAAAAGGTGGAGATATAGAAGTTTCTGCAAAATTTATTTAAAAATTTTCAAAAAAACGTGTTTTACCTCTTGATTAAATTTAATCAAAAGTATATATTATTATTCATCGACGGGCAATAGCGCAGCTGGTAGCGCGTCTGGTTTGGGACCAGGATGTCGGGGGTTCAAATCCCTCTTGCCCGACTTAATTCTTTCTAATACAAAGAAATACAATTATTGTTATGGCACTAAGTTCTTGTTTTTAGTGATTAATTTCGCTATAAAACGAGAACTTTTGTTCGTTAACATAAAAATTACAGTAAGATTTTCTTTTTGTCAATCTTTTTTTTGTTTCTTAATGATATATTCTCATCATGAGTTTTAAGTACAATTTAAAAAATGAATTAAAATATCAAGATATACAATTAAAAGAATTGTCAGGTAGAATCGGAGTTCCTTATGGAACTGTTTTATCATATGTAAATCATCAGGAATGTATTCCTAACGTTTATATTGGTTATAAAATTGCAAAGGAATTAAACGTTACTTTGGAGTATCTGGTTACTGGTAAACCTGAAGATAATTACATAAGACAATACCTTCCCTTATATAAAGAATTGATAAGTCTTTCACCTTCTGTAATTAAATCCTTTGAGAAAATAATTCATAGCTATTATGAGTTATATAAAAACAAAGGAGTTTAATATGAAAATTCTATCGGAAAAAGTATTACGAAATGGGGAAATCGTAACCAGGTGGTTTTATGTTTATTTCGATTCTGAAACCGGAAAGAAGCATAAACGAATTTGTAAAGACTGTTATACTAAAAATGAAGCAAAACATTATGTTGCACAGCTTCAATTTTTAAATAACAATCAGTATTTGATTAAAAATATTGCTGCTGAAATGTATCTTCCTGAAAGTGAACATCTAAAACGTCTTGAAAGTTTTGGTCGTCATATTTCTGAAGAAACTCGTTCACAAAAAAGACAACACATTGAATTGATAATTAAAAAATGGGGAGACCGTTCAATCAATGATTTAAGAGTTTCTGAAATTGAGCAATATCTATTACTTGATAATCATTCAGGAAGCTGGAAAAATTTTTATCTTGAAACATTTGGTAATATATACGATGAAACAATATGGTGTTGTGACAAGCCTGTTTCAAAACCTCAGTTTCAAAGATTCGCCAGAAATAGCAAACAGTCAGATATTTTTTCTGCTGAAGAATTAAACAAAATATTTGATCTAAAACAATGGAATGATTACCAGGAATACTTATTATTTTACATTACAGCAACCTGCGGTCTAAGACTTGGAGAAGCAAGAGGATTAAAAGTTAATCAATTTAACTTTAAGGAACAATACCTTCTGGTAAATGGCTTTTGCAAGAAGAATGGTTTTAGAACAGATTATAATAAAAAAGGTAATGAGAACGAGAAAAAATATAGATTCGTTCCTCTTACCGATGAATGTGTACTAAAAGTTTCAAATTATATTTTTCAAAGACATCTTGGTACTGATGATTATATGTTTACATTTTCTGATAAGCCGATTTCACAAGACAGGTTATACAGAACTTTTACAGGAATTGTCAGAAACCTTAATCTCAATCCGGATTCAACAAGGAAACTTGTTCCTCACTCTTTACGGTTTACTTATGTAACACGTATGCGAACTGTGCTTCCAGTTGAAGATGTAAGACAACTTGTTGGACATAATTCAACTGAAATGACTGAATATTATACAAGGCCAACTTTGTCAGAATTAAAACCTTTGATAGAAAAATCAAAAAATGTATCAAATGATGTTTTCAAAGTTTTGAAAAAGTAAACGGCAGGGAAATAAATCCTGAGCAGAGCCAGGATACAACCTACGAACGCTAAATGTTCCCATTACACCGAGCGCAGGTCTGCGCTCGGTTTTTTATTTGCTTTTTTGCATCTACCACTTCTTTTGTCTGGTGTTCTTTGACTTTGGGATTATTGACCGTATAGCTTGCAAAATCCCAAAGTTTTTCGGGTTCTTTGCTTTTTTCTCGAACACAATGCTTACGACAATAGCGGCAATCCCTATCAATGATAATACAGCTTTTGCAATTTGATTCTGAACTAGGCTTGAAATCATAAAAATAAGAAATCCGATAATGAGTGTTATTAAGCTTATACTGTTTTCTTTTTTCATTTTGTACTCCAGTCGAGCGCAGGTCTGCGCTCGTAATTTAAGAAATCTGTCAGCATTTGTCCGCTGATTATCTTTATATTTGAATTATTACACCTGGCAATTTTGATAGAAGCTTCACCTGTTTTTCCGGTATGGATAAAGAATCCTTTTTTATTAAAGCGTTTACAAAGATTATTAAAATCTACAACGTGTTCATAATTGATGTAGCTCTGGTAACGTTTTGCCTGTATGTAATAAACATATCCATCAATTCGAACTTTACCATCAATTCCACCGTCCCCTGTATACCTCTTGTTTCTGTAGATTTTATAACCCCGTTTTTTGAATGTATATAATAAAAGCTCTTCGAACACAAATGGATCTATTTTCCGAAGATAGGATAATATAGCAGAATCATAAATAAATTCCTGATTATTTATCTTATGACTTATTTTTTTTGCCTTCCTGTAGTTTCTTGAGTGTCTGGTTGAATACTTAAATAATCTGAAAAAATACATCTTTATATTTCCTTTTATGTTTTTAGAGCGCAGATCTGCGCTCGTGTTGTATGAGTATGTTTTTTAGTTCTTCCTGGAAACTTATAAAACGTGTTTCCTTGCACTTTTCAAGCTCCGGAAAATTATCAGTCATACAGGAAACTATCAGCGCCAGTAGATTATCTGCAGAGCGTAACTCTTTTTCATAAGGCTTATGATTTTCTTTTTCAGGACTTATCCAGTAGTTTTTAGGAAGTGTATTTATACTTGTAAATTCATTCATCTAAAACTCCTTATGGAGCGCAGGTCTGCGCTCCATTAATTCAAAATATATTTAATTTCTGTAATCAGATTGCGAATAAAATATCTGGCTTGTCGGAATGCGTTTTTAATTTCCGGCAAAAGGGTAATGATTAAAACTATGGCAATAATAAAAAGTATAATGCTGAAAATCTTTCTAATTCGATAAAACATAATTCTCCTGTATATTCGGAGCGCAGACCTGCGCTCCAACCTATTTATTCTCCCACCCACCTAAGAGCGCAGATCTGCGCTCGATTTTAAAACTTAAACTCAATTTTGCCTTTTTCATAAGCGAGCTTTGCAGAAAATTGCTTCTGAGTTTTTGTGCTTGTCATTTTCTTTGTTCCAGTCTGTTTTCCTGTAATCAAAAGCTTTACATCATTTACAGAAATATTTGCACCGCAGATGTTTTTTGCTATGGAAAACTTACAGCCGTTCTTATAATCGCTGCAGTAATAACTGTTCTTGCCTTCAAGAACTTCTGCCTTATGGCATAACGGGCATTGGCCTATTTCATTTGTTTTCCAGGTATCTGTAATTGTAATTTTTGGAATCTCTGTCGTTATGAAATTCTTTATAGATTGCAGGAATTTATCTGGTTCAGTCTGTAACTGTTCTTCCCATTTTGTAGTTGTTGAAAGACTTATGAAGTCTTTAAGACAAGGTATTTTGATTACTGTTTCAATCAGAAATTCACCTTGTTTTGTAATAAGTAATTGCTGTCCTTTCTGTTCGATGTATTGTCGGTCTATAAGCTCTTTTATAATTCCTGCTCTTGTTGCAGGAGTTCCAAGTCCAACGAGCTTTGCGACTTTTTCAACATCTTCAGCTTTTGGATTTTCCATAAGGGCAAGAATTGTTGCATTTGTAAAATGCTTTTTCGGCTGTGTCTGTTTTGAAAGTATTGAAGATTCAAGAATTGGTAAAAGCTCGTTTTCCTGTAGGTCTGTCGGAAATGTTTCAATCTCTTTTTCATCTTCATTTTCTGATTCAGAAGTTGTTTTCCATCCTTTATTGATGTATGAGCGGCCTTTGCCGATGAAAGTCATATTATCTTTTTCAGCATTAACAGTTATTGAATTATATACGCAGGCAGGCATAACAGTCTGAAAGAAACGAAGAAGAACTGCATTATAAACGTTCTTCTCGTTTTCACCTGCTTCCTTTGGAATCGGCTTCAGCGGAATCAAAGCATGATGGTCTGTAAGTTTTGCAGTGTTGAAAAGTCTTTTATTATCAGAGCTGATTTTTGTTGTATCACAGTTCTTCGCAAGTTCAGAATATTCTTTTGATAGCAGGTCAAACTTGCTTTTGAAAAGTTCTACGTTCTCATCACCAAGAACAGTTGAAGGAGTGCGAGGGTAGGAAAGGCATTTGTATTTTTCATAAAGCACTTGAGCAGTATCAAGCGTCTGTTGTGGTGTAAGGTGATATTTGTTGGAGCAGTATTTTTGAAGTCCTGTAATATTGAAAAGCTGGGGAGCGTTCTCTGTCTTTTCTGTTGTTTCAATTTTTGTAATTTTAAGCTTGTCCTGGTCTGTCAGTTTATCTGTCAGAAATTCAAGTTCAGTCTTATTTGCAAATCTGTCTGAATCATCTTTGTTGTAGAAAAGTGAAAAAGTAAAATCTCCTTTTCGTGCTTTGCAGACAAGCTGATAGTAGTCTGTCGGCTTGAAGTTTTTGATGTTCTTATCACGCAGATAAATCACTCCAAGTATTGCAGTCTGCACACGGCCAAATGAAAAGATTGCACGGTTTCCGCAAGACACGGTAAGCAGACGAGAGAAGTTCATACCGATAAGCCAGTCAGCATTTGCCCTGGCAAAGCCAGCCGCCTTGTAAGCTTCATAGTAAGAAAGCGGTTTTGCTTCGGCAAGACCTTTTCGCACAACATCAGGAGTGAGCGCTTCGCTTACCCAGAAACGCTTTGCGTTCTCATAATTTTTGAATCCCACATAATCAAGAATCTCAGCTCCGATAACTTCGCCCTCACGCTCTGCATCTGTTGCAAGAATGAATTCTGATGAATCAAATTCTTTGAAGCATTTCTTAATTTGGTGAAGCACATCTTTTGTAAGAGGATTTTCTTTGTAAAGAAATTTTTCTGGATTGATTGGTAAGTCCTTTAATGATTCTTTCCAGGACTTCCATTTTGAATCGTATTCTTCAGGCATGAGCGAAATCAATAAATGACCTCTTGCAGAAAGAACACAATCTTTTCCTGAGATCCAAATTCCGTTTTGTAATTTGAATCGACCTAATGCTTTCGCAATGTCAGTTGCCACGCTCGGCTTTTCAGCAAGTATTATCATAATTCTATAATGATACAAGTAGTTAAAATTGACAATATGTAAACTATGGAGTATTATTAGTTAATTAGGTGAAATGACACGGTATGCAAGATATAAAGCGTTTAACGCTAAATGTTATTTCTATATGTAGCAATAACTTATAGGTTTAACCGTGTCATTTCCGTATATTGAAAGTTTAACCTTTAATTTCGGAGCATTTTATAAGGTTTTACTGATTGTTTTATTTTTTTTTACGTTGTATTATATGATTATTGAGCGCAGACCTGCGCTTCCAATGGAGGTTTTGACCATATAGACAATCACCGATAGACTGGAAAAAAGTCAAAGGATATTACGCAGAGCAGGACAAAGATATACACGACAGGATTCGTATATATTTCAAAAAGGAAAGAAAAAGTCCTGATGATTTAAGACCTCTTTTAACTCTCATTAAGAAAGCCAACAGAGCTTTAGAAAATTCTTATAGTAACACATCTCATTTTTCAAATTCATTTATCAACTCAAACAAACAGCAGTGTATGGCTAAATTCAGATTTGGTGAAACACTGGATGGACACAAACAATATCTGACAAAATACATGGTTCAAAAGAATAAGGATGAAGTAAAAAACAAGCCTGTTCTTTTTGGCAACGTTACGAAAGAAGAATACCTTAAAAGAATCTATACAGAGAAAAAGCCGGTTTTCAAAAACGGCAAAATGACCTGGAAGAAAAACTCACCATATTTCAAATGGATTTTGTCACCGGAAAAAACTCTTGATGATGATGTATTGCAGGAGTTTACAAAAGCCTTTATGACAAGGCTCGGCCAGATTTCAGGATATGAGTTTATGTACCAGGCGGCAATTCACAGAGATACTGCACATCCGCACGTACACATTGTAATAAACGGTGTAGATATGAACGGCAAGGTTTTGAAGAAAAGACCGTTTACAAAAGATGTTGTAAAAAACTATGCACGAGAAATCTGCCAGGAAGTCTTAACTAAATTTTGTGGTGAGCGAGATTATGAGTTGAAGCAGGCAGCAAGAGAACATAGAGTTACTGCTGAACGATGGACTGAGTTTGATCAGGTAATCAAAGACCACTTTCATATAACTAATGAAGAAGGATACTGTGGCTATATGAAAAAGCCGTTAGACGGAGAGATTAAAGCCCGTCTTGATTTTCTTGAAAAGCTTCAGCTTGCAGAATACAAAGACAATAAATATTTTCTCAAAAGTAATTTTGAAGAAATGCTTCACGTGTACGGAAGGTATAACACTTTTCGTGACGCAGAAAAGTATGTTACCAACAATTCTGACCTGCAATTCTATAAGCCAGAAATGGGAGAGATTCACGGAACTGTACGGCACGTTTACACAATGAATGATGAAGAAGTATGGACTAACGGTGTCGTACTGGAAGCTGAAAACGGAAAGTTTTATTTTGTTCCGTCATACAATCCAATCTATGACAAAGAGGGAAGCAAAGTAAAGATTTCACAGAAGAAACCTGATGGTGATAGCAGACGCAAGGAGCAGACTGTTATTGAAAAAGTTCAGGAAGAAGATTGGTATGTAGAAAGGGAGTAGGAGCGCAGATCTGCGCTCGAAGGTTATGAATATTAAAATATTTGATAACAAAAAGGATTTTTCTGAAGTTGAGTTAAAGGAATTATTTTCTTCCTGCGGCTGGTCAAGTGCAAAAAAGCCCGAGGTGCTTGTTTTGGCTTTTCATAATGCTTCTAATGTTGTTTGTGCTTATGATGCAAATAAACTTATTGGGATTATAAGAAGCATGGATGATGGACTATGGAGTTCAAATATTGATTGTTTATTAGTCCATAAAGATTATCAGCACAAAGGAATTGGAACACAATTAATGAATGCTTTATTAAAAAAAATAACGAATGTTGAATATATTAACGTATGTCCTGATAAAAGAGAAAATGCGAAGTTTTATAAACAATTTGGATTCAAAGTAATTAACGGCTGTTATTTGCAATTGAAAAAAAATCTAAGGAGTTATATTAATGGCAATTAAAACTTATGAAGATTTTTACAAGTTTTTCGGTGACTATCCAAGAGCTTATGATTTAGTTTATTCGGTAAGTGATAACGGACACGGCAAATCTGGTTATCGAGGAAAAGGCTATCATGTAATCATTGAAAAAGAAGAATGGGATGCATGTTATCTCAAAGAAAGTGTAAGTGTTATTTTAAACTCTAAAAGTGGAAGATATGATGATGGAAGTAATGACTGGATTGTTCAGCTGATTATTGATGAAATCGCAGAGATTGATAATGACTTTTATCACAAACTTATTGATGAAGAATGGTTTCAGAAAAACATCAATTCTGATTATGCTTGTGTACAGGACTTGTACAGTGATTATAAATACGATGAAGATAAATACTTTGAAGATATTCAAAGCGGCAAATATGCCAGCTATGATGATTACATACATCACCTTGCAGAAGATTATCTAAATGAACTGAAAGAAGATATGAAAAATAAATAGGAGCGCAGATCTGCGCTCGACACTATAAGGAGGTTTTAACCATTATTTCATAACGACAAAAGAGATTATCTGAAAGATAGTCCGGACAAACTTAAAATTAAACTCAGATGGCAATTCTTACGCTATGCAATTCCTATTGTATTTGCAGTTATAGGTCTGTTTACTTCTACACAGGTTTTTGCAAAGAGTATGAACTATGACACAAGGATTTGTGGAAATCCGTTATTTTATTTCTACGGAAAGCCTGTTTTCAATCCTGTGTTTTATTTTCTCTCGATGTTTAAATATATCTATCGTGAGCAGTTTGTGCCGTATTACCTCAATTCAATCATGTATTTCCTTTATTTTGGGATTGCTGCGCTTATGGTTGCTGTTATCTGGACTATGATAATCAACTATATCAAAAATCACGAAGGAAACTGGCACGGTACGGCACGTTTCGCAGAAAAGCGTGACCTGAAGAAAAACGGACTTCTAAAAAAAGAAGGTATTGTCTGTGGGCAGACAAATGATGCAATCATAAAGGTTGATAAGTATGACAGTGCCGTGCATCTTAAAAGTGTTCGAGAGGGAACATTAATCTGCCATAGTGGTAAAATGCACACATTATTACTTGGCCCATCGGGTGAAGGTAAATCGTTTGTAATTATACCAACAATCTGGAATTTCAAAGGACATCAAATTACATTTGATCCAAAAAGCGAAAACTTTAATACCACAAGCCGTGAAAAAAGCCGCTATTCCCGTGTAATCAGGTTCAGTCCTACAAAAGAAGATTCAGCTCATTACAATCCTGTTGAGGATTGTATGCGTGAAGGATTGGCTTATGCCTTCCGTGATTCTGACCAGATGGCCAATATCCTTTTTGCTCCTGCAAAAGAATCTAGTACAGGCTCGGAAAACGGTGAATACTTTACTCAGTCTGGCAAATCTTTCGTTACTGCCGCACTTATGCATATTCGATATTCTGATTATCCTGAAAAGAATCTCGGTGGAATCCGTGACTTCTTTGCAAACGGAAATGAAAGCGAGCTAGAAGCTCTTATGCAGGGAAAAGGTGAAGCTAGTAGTGCGCTCGGTGTTTCTCAGGTAAAAGAAATGATGTCTACAAAACATTATTTCATTATCAATGAAAATATGTATAAGAGAAACAAAGCTAAGTTTGACAAGCTCGGTTTGAAAATTGGAGATAAATACTATGACCCTGAATTACAGAAGCTCGTACTTAAAGGTGCTAGTGATATAATGCAGACTAATGCAAAGGAAAAAGCTTCTGTATGGAAAACTATTGCGACAAAAATCCGTGATTTTGATGATCCAAATATCCGAAGAAATATGGGAAGTTGTGATTTCAGTATTCAGGATTTTATAGATTCTACAGAACCTATCTGCCTGTATCTTTGTGTTCCAAACTCTGATGTAGACCGTATCAGTGCAGTTTTCCGACTGTTCATTACTGCTATTCTTATGCGCCTAACAGAAAACGATTCTTCATTCGGTAAAGCTGAATTGAAAATTCCGCTTCTCTTACTTCTCGATGAATTCCCGATTCTCGGAACATTCTCCATACTCGCAAAAGAAATGGGAATTTTACGTTCGTATAACGTGTTCGTAATGATTGTCTGTCAGTCGCTTAATCAGATAGTAGACCGTTATGGACAACATCATCCGTTTTTGGATCACTGTTCGTGTCATATTGTTTATGCTCCTGGTGAAGTTCATGACGCTGAATACTTTTCTAAGCGTATGGGAAATGAAACTGTACATCAATCAAAAATCTCAAGAAGCGGTGGGATAAAGATTGCGAGCGATAACAATGTAAATTATTCAGATAACGATTTTTCAAGGCCGCTTATGGATAGTGCAGATATTCAGCGTTTACCAAGTAATCAGGCTTTGATTATGGTTCGTGGTATGCAGCCTTATATTGCAAAGAAAATACCGTACTATCAGGATTCACGATTTAAGCATTTAATGGGTGAACCTCTTACCTGGGATGAAGTATTTGCAGATGTTGCAGGTCTTCCTTCGCAGGTTCGTAAAAGACAGAAAGCAAAAGAGAATCTTGAAAAGCTGGAAAAAACACCTGCAGTCTATATGACAGGTGATGATAGTGCAGTATATGACGAGCTTTACACTTCAAGTGAAGATATGGAACTTGCAGAAGAAGCTTACAACGAATTCCATAATCTTGATTATAACGAATTTTATTCACCTGCGCCGAAAGATGTAAATTATCAGGTAGTTGATAATAAAGGTAATGGTAATAAAACATCAGACAATCTTAATGATGATTCTGATGAAGAAGAATATGAATATAACTCTGAAACTGAAAGCGAAGATAGCACGGAGGGTATTTTCTAATGAAAGCAACAACATCCTTTATTGGTATTAAAGTAGACGGTGATTTACACGAAGCAATTAAAGCAAAAGCTCAGCTTGAACAGATGAGTGTTTCCGATTTATTAAGACGTGCAATCGTTGAATATATGAATCGTGATATAAATGTTTCAAATGAAATTTTGGGTACATTGGAACAGCTTAATAAGAATGTAAAGAAATGCAATGACCAGTATGTACTCTTTCATTCATTGTTCCTGCATTTTCTCAAATATTTCTTTGCAATTAATAAATCCGAAATGGATAAATGGAAAAGTCCTGACGGTAACAGGGAAAATACTCTTGCAGTTCGTAATACAATAATGAAAACAGGTGCAGAATATCGTGATTCTTTTGTAAAAAATTTCCGGAATGAAAATATTCATTTAAGAAAACTTATAGACAGTATGTTACTTGATTTTATGACAGAGCCGTTTTCTTCAGACGATTCTACTCAACAGGGGGTACAGTAATTGATTGATATGATGTCAGTTCCAGTACAGACAGCAGAAGAACTCCGCAAAGAAAGAATGATTGATAATCTTCTTCGTGATGATATGAAGCAATTTATTCCATATCTTGAAGATGAAACTACAACTGATATTGCAGTATTGGATAGTGGTGAAATGATTGTAAGTCATTTTGGAACTGGCAGGCATTTTACTGGCATTGAGGTCAAACCTTATATTGTAGAAAGAATTATAAAAGCTACGGCTTCTTTAATAGAGCAAGATATGGGGTGGAATACCCGTTTTCCTGTTCTCGAAGGTGTTATTCCAAAATATAAAGCAAGAATTACAGGCCTTGTACCGCCTAATGTAATAAAACCTGAGTTACAGCTAAGAATGCCTTGTAAGTGTGTATATTCTCTGGAACAGTATGTACAGGATAAAAGAATGACAAATGAACAGTATGATGTTATCATGAGAACGATAGATGGACGAGGAAATATCATCGTCAGCGGTTCTACTGGAAGCGGAAAAACAACCTGTACAAATGCCATATTAAAAAAAATGACAGAAATCACACCTGATGATAATTTTTACATTGTTGAAGATACACCTGAACTTCAATGCGATGCAAGAATGAAAACTACTCTTTGGATACCAAAGAGTTATGCGGCAAAAGCAGTTGAGGAATCATTGCGCTTTTCGCCTGATAGAATTATTTTTGGGGAGGTGCGTAGTGGTGTTGTTATGCGTGAGCTTTTAGACGCATGGCGGACAGGACACAGTGGTAATGTTACAACTTTGCACGCAACTGACGGTAAAAGCACGTTACTGCGTATAAAAGGTATGTTGGGTACAGAAGATATTGAAATGGCAAATCATTTGTCAGATGTAATATCTTTAATTGTACATCTTAAAAAGGGAACAGATGGGCCAGTTGTAGATGAACTGTTTCATGTAAGTGAAGAAACAGATGATTTTCTTGCTGGCATTGTTCAGAATAATTTAGGTTAGTTTAATAAGGAGGATTGACCAAAATATTTATTTTCAACAGAACTTAAAAGTTCTAAATCTTTTATTTCAAATCTCTTGGCAGATAAAAAGGCTTTAAAGTCTGTTATCTGTATCTTGTTTATTGCACTTTTCTGTTCTTCAGGATTGTTTGCAGAAGAATCTATTGCTGTTCTTGATACAGCAGGTAATAAAATACTTAGCCTTGTAGGTTCTATATGGGTTAAGGCTTTGCTTGTTGTTGCCTTGATTATCGAGTTCGGTGTAATTGCTTTTGGTAATGCACAGGGCGAAGGTGGAATGGTAAAAAAGGTTTTACCTTGGATTTTGGGTACTGCAGGTATTCTTGGTGCAACTTCTATCGTAAACTTCTTTTTCAGTAACGTTACACAGGAATCTCTCGCAATGGCAACAGACGTTATTCAGACGTTTGTCGGGTAATCGTATAAGCGCAGGTTGAGCCAGTTTTATAAACTGGACACCTGCGCTTTTTGTGTTTTATTTGGAGCGCAGGTCTGCGCTAAGGAGATTGTTATGAGTGAAGAAGATTACAGCTTGCCTGTACATACATCACTTATGGAAAAGAAACTTTTATTGGGGATCGGGCCATCTGCCTTTTATACCATTCTTTTTATTACAACAATGCTTACTGCACTTGTAAGTTTTTATTGTATTGGAATTGGCATTGTTGCAATTTTGATTTGCAGAAGGCTCTGTAAAAATGAGCCTATGCTTATAGAATTTCTTTTTGAGAATCTTATGCAGCAGGATATATATGAGGGATAAAAATGAAGCCATTGAATTTTAAGTTTTATAAAAAGAATACAGCCCAACTATCTTCACTTTGTCCCTGGATTGTTATGGCAGACGAAGGTGTTGTAAAACTCAAGGGAGAAGCTCTAACCTGCGCTTATGAATTTATTGCGCCCGACACGGCAAGTGCATCTAAAGCTAAAATAAATACAATCTCTAATATGTGTAACAATGCAATGGTTCAGCTTGGTGCTAACTGGACAATTCAGTTCGAGCTTCAGCGCAGTCAGAGTAATTTTTATCCAGGAAGTAGTTTTGATAGTTTTACAGGTTATTTAATTGACAGGGAACGAGAACTGAATTTTACCTATCAGAAAAATCATTATAAAAACAGATATTTTCTGATTTTTACTTACTTCTTACCACGACAGGTTGAAGCAAAAGTAAAACGATTTGTATTGAAAAGTAATCATGATGATGAAGATAAAGATTTTAAGAACTTACAGAATGAAATAAAAAGTTTTAAGATGCATACACACAAAGTTGCTTCTGTTTTAAGTTCGATAATGTATGTAAAAAAATTAAACAGTAGTGAGCTTTTATCTCTTATTCATTCTTCAGTAAGTCTTAACTGGACTAAAATGGTGTATCCAGAAGATCACCATATATTTATTGATAATGTAGTAACAGACCAAAATCTCGAAAATTCTATGCCACTTAAACTCGGTAAATATTATATACCTATTGTTGCAGTAAACAGTTTTCCTTCAATTACAATACCTGCAATGTTTGATGTAATAAACAAGGTAAACTGTGAACTGCGTTGGAGTACAAGATTCTGCTGTTATTCCAAGCAGGAAGCATACAAAATAATTGAAAGTGCAGAAAAAAGATTTCATTCTGCAAGAAAGAGTATTGGCCAGCTTGTAATGGAATCAACCTTGCATACAGAAAGTACTAGAGAAAATTCTGCGGCACTCGCAGAAGAAAGCGATGCAGCAGACGCTAAAATCGAACTTACTATGGGTAATTTTGGTTATGGCGATTACTGTTCAAACGTTATGGTATGGGATGAAGATATAGAACTTGCAGAAGAAAAAGCCCAGCATATTGCAAGCCTTATTTCAGCCTGTGGTTTTTCAACTAAAGTTGAAAGTCTTAACGCATTACAGGCTTTCTTGTCTATGCAGCCTGGAAATATTTACGCAAACAGAAGAACGTTATTCTGTTCTACTGGTAATGTAAGTCATATTATACCGATTTCTTCAGTATGGTCTGGTCTAACAGAAAATAATTTTATGAAGGACGTTTGCGGAGAATCTCACCCTCACGTAGTTTGCGATACGGAATTTGACATTCCTTTTTATCTGAATCTGAATGTACGTGATGTAGGGCATACCTGGATAAGCGGACGTACTGGTGCTGGTAAATCAACTTTACTTGCCTTGCTCGAAGCTCAATGGCTTAAATATCCGAATAATCAGGTTATTATTTTTGATAAAGACCGTTCGGCCAGAAACCTTACAATGTGCTGCGGTGGAATCTATATTGAGCCTGGAAAAGACGAAGTTGCTTTTCAACCGCTTGCAGAAATTGATACTTTTGAAGGACAGACCTGGGCAACAGAATTTATTGAAATACTTTTGTCAGAACAGAAAGTTGAAGTAAACGCAGGAATGCGTAAAGCAATTTTTGAAGCAATAAAACTGCTTTCTACAAAAGATAAAATATCAAGAACACTTACATCATTTTCTCAGTATTGCAGTTATCAAAATCCTAAAACACAGAACAATGATATTGTAGATGGAATTGCGCCTTATGTACTTGGCGGACAGTACGGTAATCTTTTTGATAACGATAGTTCTAACATTACGCTTTCTTCCTGGACAATGATAGAAATGGGAACATTGATGAATATGGCAAAAGGTGCAGTTGCTCCGGCTCTTGATTATCTTTTCTTGCAGTGCGAGAAGAAGTTTACAGGTAGACCAACTTTGCTTGTTCTTGATGAAGCCTGGTTATTTTTCAAAAACGAGCTTTTTGCAAAAAAGATTGTTGAATGGCTGAAAGTATTAAGAAAGAAAAATGTATTCGTTGTATTTGCCACACAGGAAATAGACGATGCTTCTAAAAGTGCAATTGCAAGTACGCTTGTTAGTCAGTGTGTAACAAAAATCTATCTTGCAGACGAAGAAGCTCTTACACCAATGAACAAAGAAGCATATCGAAAGTTTGGACTTGAAGATTCAGAAATAAATCTGCTTTCAAAATTACAGAAGAAAATGGATTATTTTTATAAATCTTCAATGGGAACAAGACGCTTTCAACTGGCTCTTGACGAACTTCAACTTGCTATTCTTACCTGCAATTCTGAAGAACATAAACTTCTTGATAAAATTGAAGAGAAGTTCGGTAAGAATACAGGAAAGGAACTTGTGGAAGAAATTTTGAAAGCGAAAGGTATTGATTACAAATATCTTACTGATGGTAATGTTGCATAAAATTAGAGTGCTGAACAGTGCTCGAAGGAGATTATATGAAAAGAAAAGTAAGTTTTATTATTCTGTTCTTGATGTGCTTTTCAAATGTATATGCAATTGAATCGCCTGCAATGCTTGGTGCTGTCTTAAATGAGGCAATTACATCTTTGACCAAACTATATGAAATGTATGACCAGACCATGAATCAAATTCAAATGATTCAACAGAAGTATGAGCAGATGCAATTTTATATAGACCGTGCAGCTAACTGGAAATGGGAAGAAATTGAGTGGGATGGTGATTTAGATTTTCGTAATGAAATAACACAAGCTACAAGTCATGTTGATAAACAATTGACTAATATCAGAAAACTTAGAAATTCGCTTTCATCTAATACAATAACATGGGGTGGACAGTCATATAGTCTTGCTTCTCTGGCAGGTATTCCAATGGACGGTCAAGGAAATCTTTTAGATTACATAAAAGAGGGGAGTGCATATTATTCAGACGGTTTTAAAAAAGCTGCTAAAGTTTGGGAAGAAGGTGTTTCAGATGAAGAAGCTGCATATATATGGTCTAAATATGGGTTATCACCTGCGAATTATAAAATGGTGAGGGATGTGGAAAATAAATTAAATGAAACAGCAAGGCTACTTATTGCTTATTGTACTCCTGAAAAAAATGAAATAGATGAAGAAGATATGCAAATTATTGAGAATATAATGCAAATGTTAGAACAGGAAGGAGCAACTTCTGACCAAATTGCTTCTGTTCAAGCTCTACTTCAAGAACAGACTATTTTTACTCTAAAAGATTTGCAGAAAAGTTTTGAGCAGGCAACAAGTTATGTTGTATGGTATAATACGCTTCTAGAACAAAAAATAGAAGCCGAAAAACAATCTCAAGTAGAAATGTTGAGTGAGTTGCAAAAAAATGCAATAACTGTTTTTTTCTAATGACTATATTGCCAGATAAAATATTATTTATATAAAAGGAGGTTTTGACCAAAAACTTTATTTAGATTTTTCAATATTCTTATGATGATTGTATCACTGTCATTTGTTTCATGTGATTTTTTTGCAGACGGTGATTTAGAAAGAAAAGACACTCCTGTAACTCCGAGTGTTACAAAGGTATCAAGCTTAAAACTTGATAAAACCAAGCTTAATCTGAAAGTCGGAAGTATAGACTATATAGGTATTATATATAGACCGACTGACGCAGATTTTGAGCCATTTTTTGCTTATGATAAAACTAAAATTGAAGTGACATCTCAGAAAAATGGTGTCATCATTACAGGTTTGCAGGAAGGGCAGACACCTTTTACAGTTACCTGTGACGATGTTTCTGCAACCTGTATTATCACTGTTTCAGGATACGAAGCAGGCTATGAGAAAACTGTAGAGCCGTATATATATTCAAATACGAATATTATACAGCTTTCGCCTGGACTTTCTGAAAAAGTATTTGTTTCATTGTACGGTGGTTCTGCTGCAGATATTACCAGTTATACCTGGTCAGTTGAAGATAAAGAAGTCTGTAATATCGAGGAGACAGGCCAGTACTGTCTTATTAAAGCAAAAAATGCTGGTTATACAAGAATAAAAGTTTCTCACCCAAAAGCATTATATCCTTATTATATGGGGGTATATGTTTTTGAAGATCCCACAAAAGCTACCTATATTACAACTTCTAATAACATTGTAACAATGAATCAGGATGATGGAGAACAGACAATTTCCGTAAGTCTCGTAAATAGCCTTGACAATTCTCGTGAGAGTGATTTCAGCTGGGAATTAATTAATGAAAATTCTTCAGAAAATCCTATAAGTTTTGTTTTCAATGGTAATAAAGCAGTTATAACTCCGAAAATAAGCGGATTCTGTACATTAAGAATATCACATCCTGATGCAGTTTATCCACTTGATATTATCTGTCGTGTAATAACGATTGTAAAGAATGTTTATATCGAACCTAATAAAACTGTAGTTATATTAAACGGAGATAAAGAAGAAATTGTATCTTCAAAACTTGTAAATATAGATACAGGTGATTATTCATTAAACGATTATCAGTATAAAATTGAAGATACTGAAGTTGCTGAAATTGTTGCAACTGTTGGTGAATCTGTATATATGAAAGGATTAAAGAACGGTTCAACAAAACTTATAATCAGTCATTCAAAATCAGCATATACACGTGAAGTTCTGCTTATTTCAACAAATCAGTTAGCAGATGCAGTCGATGCTTCCTGTTACATTACAACTTCCAACAACTATATCAGAACTAAAGTCGGAAATGCTGCTTCTGAAATAAATGTAAGCTTAAAAGGTGGAGAGGAAGGAGACGAAAAAGATTTTTCTTGGACAGTAGAAAACTATGCTTCTGATGGTTCTGCAGATAATGTTATTTCTCTGGAAACTCCTACAGGAAGTGTTTTCTATAACAGAATGGCTTCTCAAACTCTTGCTTTCGGTAATTCGTATGTTACACCTCTTAAAGAAGGTACAGCTATAATCAAAGTTACACATCCGAAGGTTTTATATCCGACAGAAATACTTGTAAAAGTTCTTTCTAAAGAATCAATTCTCGAAGAGCAGTTATTTTTCAAGGGAGAAGGTTTTGTCAGAATTCTGAACGGAGAAACTTATGATTACACAATATCTTTAGGTAATTCAAAGAAAAAGAAAGATTATTCTGACATTTCCTGGGCAATTGATGATGATAGACTTTCTGTAAATGGTAATGAGGATAAAGCTGAAATACGTGCACCAGTTTATGGTACAGGTTGTACAATTTCACATCTTACAGTTTCCCATCCGAAAGTTGATGTTTCAAAATCAGTACTGGTAATGACTGCTGATGATGAAGAAACATTGATGAATATGAAAGCTCTTTATACTCATAAAGATTATTACAATATTGAAGTAGGAAAGAGCCTTAATCTCAACGTCGAAACAGTTGGTTTTAATGACACTTACGATGAAATAAGTCAAACTGTTATTCCTTATGATTACAGTCTGCTTTCCTGGTCTGTAAATAATCCAGGCATTATTGACTACACTTGCGATTCATCTGATAAGAGATTTGTAAATATAACTGCATTGAAATCTGGAACAGTTAAATTAAAAGCTTCTCTTGAAGGTTATGAATGTACATTTACAATTACTGTTTACCCTGTAGGAGCAGTTCAGACTGAGCCGGAAATGTATTTTACAACAACTCAGAATGTATTGATTTTTAAAGAACTGAACACTGCAAAAAAAGTAAACATTTCTGCAATCAATATGCCTGTGAGTTATTATTCACAAATCGAGTGGACTTGTAATAATGATGTATGTTCTGTAATTTCAAATGGAGTTTTTGCAACAATTACCGCACTTAAAGAAGGTGAAGCAGTAATCTCTGTCGAACATCCTCAAAGTCAGAACATATTGAAAATATATGTCAGAATAGGGTCTGAATATGTATCTGAAGAAGTAACTGAATCTGTTGTTTATGTAAAATCAGAAGATGTAATTTCTGTTGTCATTGGGCAGGACGATAAAAAACTTTCTGCTTCACTTATAAATTATACTTTACCAGACATTTCTGGTTTCAGTTTCACAAGTAAAGATACATCAATTGCAAAAATAATAAGCCAGTCTACAGATGGAACTGCATTTATTCGTGGTATTCAGAAAGGTTATACTGAAATTGTAATTACTCATAAAGCAACAAAGGTTTCAAAATCTGTAATCGTTGTTGTCGGTCAGACACATCATGAAATTGATGAAATTTTGCAGAAATCTGTATATTTTATTACAGATAATAATACAGTTGCATTGGGGGACATTGGAAAATCTACAAAAGTAACTGTTAATGTAAAAAATCTTGATAATTCAAAATATTCAGAAATAACCTGGAAAGTTTCTGACGAATCAATTGTGGAGGTGCAGCCTAATGGTAATTCTGCAACTGTTGTAGCAAAAACAAAAGGAAATACAACAATTACTGTAGCCCATCCGGATAGTATTAATACAATTACTTTCTACGTTTTTGTAGATACCGAAGATATTTTAATTCCTACAAATAATATAATATACATAGCTTCTTTGGATTTAATTACAATGTTGAAAGATGAGCAGTCGCAAAAACTTCAGGCTATACTTGTTAATTATGACGGTGCTGATGGTGAACAATTTAATTTCAGCATAGACAATGAAAATGTTGCAAAGATTTCTGCACAGTCTCCTAACGGAACTGCATTTATAAAACCTGTCGGAAGTGGACAGGCAGAAGTTACAATTACCAATCCGCTTACAAATATAAACAAAAAAGTTCTTGTAGTTGTCGGAAACAGTACTGAAGAACTTGCAGGTTTTTCTTATCTGACTACTTCGAACAATGTAGTATCTATTGGAGAAGGAAAAACAAGAACTGTAAGCGTATCTGTAAAAAATAGTGATGAAGTTGTTGTCGCAGGATATTCCTGGGAAAGCAGCAACAGAAGTATTGCAGATGTAGTTTCTAACGGAGCTACTGCTTCTATTATTGCAAATGGAGTAGGAACTGCAGTTATTACCGTAACTAATAAAATCTGTAAATATCCTTTGCAGATAATCGTTCATGTAGTTGATCCGATTGCGGCTTCTGCTCATCCGTACATTCAGCTCAATTCAAGTGTAGTAGTACTTACTGTCGGTGATTCATACCAGTCTATATCTGCAGATTTAGTCGGTGGTACAGATGATGATAAGGCAATGTTTAACTGGATGTGCAGCGACCCGTCTATCTGTATGGTTTATGGACAGAATGAAGTTGGAAAGATAAAGGCTATTGATGAAGGAACTGCAACTGTTACAGTTTCGCATCCAAAGGCAGATTATAATGCACAGCTTCTTGTGATCTGTGAAAGAAAGACAAAATCTGAATGTTATATTTCTGTTCCTTCAAGCATTATAAATATGAAGCCAACGGATGAATCAACTTCAATTACTGCTTCGCTTATAAATGGTACTGCAAATGATAAATATAACTTTACCTGGTCGTTAGACGTATATGATATTATTGATTTCCAGTATTCAGCAAATGTTTGTACGATAAAGCCAAAGCAGGCAGGAAGTGCAACGATTACAATATCACATCCTAAAGCTGATTATGATCAGCAGATTATCGTGAATGTTCAGGAATATACAGAGTTTGCTTTCCCAAGTACAAACATTACAATTACCCAGGGAGATGCAAAATTCCTTGATATGCACGTACCTAATACTTCTGTCAAAACATATATCGAATATAAAGTCAAAAACGAAAAGATATGTTCTGTAGAAGGAACAAAGCAGGTTGCGCAGATTAAAGGTATAACTCCTGGTACAACAACAGTTACCGCAGAGCTTATTGCCGTAAATACTCAGACCGTGCAGGCTTCCTGTGAGCTTATGGTATATGTAAAAGAACGGGCTACAACAGACGCTTATATTACTTCAACATCTACAACATATACTGTAAACAAAGGTAAATCACAGACGCTTAAAGCTTCAATTATTGGAACGGATATTGTTGTATCAGACCAGGCAGATTTGAAGTGGACAACTTCTGCAAGTGATGTTATAAGCATTGCAGGACTTGGAGATGGTACAGACGGTTATGTAAGAGGACAGTCAATTTACATAACTGCTAAAAAATCTGGTTATGCAATTATTACCTGTTCTCATGATAAAGCTTCTTCTGACCTTGAATTCTATGTTGTAGTTCCTGGAACAGATAAGAAAATTGTAACTCTTAATAAAACTGCAGTAACTATTGTAAAAGGTAGTTCTGGTGTTGCTTTAAATGCAAATATTGAAAATGCAGAAAGCAATGACGATTACAATAATCTCAAATGGACTTCAGTTGGGCCGAATGGTACAGATGGTAATACAATTGCTAGAATAATGGGGTCTGGAAAAAATGTTCAGATATATCCTGTT
>JAEEGL017444831.1_pt1 | contig 22239 bp, 18 predicted proteins | sample 9134231 | NCBI WGS metagenome assembly JAEEGL01 (sample SAMN16246548, study PRJNA631951) | gut metagenome | biome: gut microbiome; feature: rumen; material: fiber-attached | host: Bos | place: Iran: Karaj | collected 2018-10 | reverse complement strand
GCAGGTAGTACTGGATGTCGTTGGTAAGTTCGTCACCTGCCGTCTTGATGCTCTCCTGCACCACGATACCGCCCAGGGAAATCACGGCGATTTCCGCCGTACCGCCTCCGATATCCACCACCATATTGCCCTTCGGGGCTTCCACGTCCAGGCCGATACCCAGAGCGGCAGCCATAGGTTCGTAGATGAGATAGACATCGCGGCCTCCGGCGTGCTCGGAAGAGTCACGGACGGCGCGGATTTCCACTTCCGTGGAACCGGAAGGGATGCCCACCACCAGCTTCAGGTTGGGGGCGAACAGGCTGCGGTGATTGGCGTTCACCTGCTTGATGAAGCCGCGGATCATCATCTCGGCAGCGTTGAAGTCTGCGATGACACCATCCCTCAGCGGACGCACGGTCTTGATGCCGGGGTTGGTTTTTTCGTGCATCAGTTTGGCTTTCTGGCCCAGGGCGATGCACTTCCCTGTCTGGTTGTCGATGGCCACGATGGAAGGTTCGTCCAGGGCTATCTGGTCGTTCCGGAAGATAACGGTATTAGCCGTTCCCAGGTCTATGGCCAATTCTTGATTGAGAAATCCCATATTGTGTTTTTCTGTTTCGTGCAATGAGTCGTCAAAATTACGAAAAATTTCTTATATTCGCATAAAGTATTTTGCGATGGAAAGAAAAAAGTTTCTGATAGTTACAGCCGGTGGAATGGGCACCCGGATGGGAGGCTCTGTGCCTAAGCAATTTATCCAGCTGGAGGGCAAACCCATTCTCCGTCTCACCATCGAAAGATTCCTGGAAGCCGTGCCGGATGTGCAGGTGATAACCGTGCTTCCGGAGGCTCATATTGCCACCTGGCGACAGTACTGCATCAAGGAGGATTTCACCTGCCCCCAGCGGCTGGTCAAGGGCGGCTTCACCCGTTTCCATTCGGTGAAAAATGCCCTGGCTTTCGTGCCGGACGGGGCCCTTGTCGCAGTCCAGGACGGCGTGCGTCCGCTCCTTTCCATCGGCAAAATCCGGGAGCTGTTCACCCTCGCCCAAAACGTTCCGGCCCTCATCCCTGTGATGCCCGTCACGGACACACTGAAGGTGCTGGACAGGAAGAAGGACGGCACCCTTGCCGCCTCGGGAGAATCCATAGACCGCAGCCGCATCTTCGGTGCGCAAACGCCCCAGCTTTTCTACAGCGAGCTCCTCAAGCAGGCGTACGGACAGGGTTTTGACACCCTTTTCACAGACGACGCCTCCGTAGCGGAGAGATACGAAATACCGCTCACCTTCGTGGAAGGAGAGCGGCTCAATATCAAAATCACAACCCCTGAGGACCTTGTCCTCGCCCGGGCCATTTCTCAGTCCCGGCCGGTGTAGCTGGTGCTCTTGAAATCCTTCACCCACACCATTCTCTCGATGGGTTCGTCCAGGGAGATCATGGAATCCGTGCTCTGGATGTAGGGGATTTTCTGGATGGTGTTCAGAAGAACCTCCATCAGGTGGTCGTTGTCCAGGCAGTAGAGCTTGGCCAGGATGGCATATTTGCCGGTTACAAAATGGCACTCCACAATCTCGGGGATCTTCTTCAGGTTGGCAATCACCTCCGGATATTTGGAAGACTCGGAAAGGGAGATGCTCACAAAGGCGCACACGTTCAGACCCAGGGCCTGCGGTTTCACCTGCAGGCGGGACCCCGTGATGACTCCGTTGGCTTCCAGGCGCTTGTAGCGCTGGTGGATGGCCGCACCGGAAACGCCGCATTCACGGGCGATTTCCAAGAAGGGCATACGGGCATTTTTGACAAGGTAAGAAAGTATTTTCTGATCTATCTGGTCTATGTGATAACTGGCCATTTGCTTACAATTTTAAACTAACCGGTGCAAATGTATAAAAAATTTTTTATTTATTACGCCTGCCGCCGGATTTTTTTGTAGGCTCCGACTGCGCGATAATCTCCTGACAATCAGCCTCGGTGAGGGTGGCGGCATCCTTCCCTTTAGGAATTTTGTAATTGGATGCGCCCTGCTTAATATACGGACCGTATCGGCCGTTGATAACCTTAATGTCCCCATATTCTGCGATATAGGCGGGCGCCGCTTTTTCGGAGGAAGCCTCCCGGATCAGTTCTTCGCACTCTTCCAGGGTGATGTGCAGCGGATCTTTTCCGCGGGGCAGTTTCACATTCTTGTCTCCGTACTTGAGGTAAGGGCCGAACCGGCCGCGGGTGGCCACAACGTCCACACCGTCCACCTGGCCCACCACGCGGGGGAGTTCCAGCAGCTTCAGGGCTTCTTCCAGGGTTAGGGTTTCGATGAGCTGTCCCTTCCCGAGGGATGCGCTCTGGCGGTTCTCGCCCTCTCCCTTCTGCACATAGGGGCCGAATTTGCCGAAGGCGGCAATCACCTTGTCTCCGTCGGGGGCTATGCCGATCTCACGGGTAACCTTGCTGTAGTTTTTGTCCTGCAGCACGGTCTCCACCTGCTTGTGGAAGGGGGTGTAGAACTCTTCGATGGTCTGGTTCCACGCTTTCTTACCCTCGGCCACCTCGTCGAAATCCGTCTCCACGTTGGCGGTGAAATCGTAGTCCAGGATTTCGGTGAAATTGTTCACCAGGTAATCCGTTACGATAAGGCCGATTTCCTGGGGCAGGAGCTTTCCTTTTTCGGCACCCACCACCTCGGTTTTCTGGCTGGCCTTGATGACGCCTCCCTTGAGGCTTAAGTTGGTCACTTTGAAGCTCTTGCCTTCCTTGTCTCCCTTGGCGGCATAGCCGCGGCCCCGGGTGAGGGTGTCCACGGTGGCGGCGTAGGTGGAAGGACGGCCGATGCCCAGCTCTTCCAGTTTTTTCACCAGGGTGGCTTCGGAATAGCGGGCCGGCGGAGCGGTGAACTTGCAAAGGGCCGTTACGCCTTCTTCCAGCATCCGGTCTCCCTGCTTGATGCCGGGGAGAATCACCTCTTCCTGGTCGGAAGCATTGTCCTCATCGTCCCGGCCTTCCAGGTAAACCTTCATGAAACCGTCGAAGAGAATCTCCACGGACTGGATTCCGTACAGTTCCGCGCGCTTGTCGGAGGCCACTTTCAGGGTGGTGTTCATCACGCGGCTTTCGGCCATCTGGGAAGCCACGGTGCGTTTCCAGATAAGTTCGTAGAGTTTTTTCTCCTGGGGGGTCCCTTCGATATCGGCATTGCTGATATAGGTAGGGCGGATGGCTTCGTGCGCCTCCTGTGCCCCTTTGGACTTGGTGTGATACTGTCGGGTGTGGAGGTATGCCTCTCCGTAGTTCTCCACGATGTACTGCTTGGCCGTGGCCAGGGCCAGGGAAGACAGGTTGGTGGAGTCTGTACGCATATAGGTGATGAGACCGCGCTCATAGAGCGTCTGGGCTATCCGCATAGTGGTGGAAACCGGGAAGTGGAGCTTCCGGGCCGCCTCCTGCTGCAGGGTGGACGTGGTGAAGGGGGCCGACGGCACCCGCACGCCCTCCTTCTTCTCCACGGAAGCCACGCGGTAGGTGGCGCCGATGCTGTCCTCCAGGAAGCGGCGGGCCTCCTGCTCCGTGGCAAAGCGGGTATCCAGGGAAGCCTTGACAGTGGCACCAGCCCCTTCCGGACGGAAGAGGGCTTCCACACGGTAATAAGGAGTGGGCTCAAAGGCCATAATCTCCTTTTCGCGGTCTACAATCAGGCGCAGGGCCACGCTCTGGACGCGGCCGGCACTGAGCTTGGGCTGGATCTTGCGCCACAGGATGGGGGAGAGTTCAAAGCCCACCAGGCGGTCCAGCACGCGGCGGGCCTGCTGGGCGTTCACCAGGTTCATATCGATGTTCCGCGGGCTTTCGATGGCCTGCAGGATGGCATTCTTGGTAATCTCGTGGAAAACGATGCGCCGGGTTTTGCTCTCGGGCAGCTGCAGCGTCTCGCGAAGGTGCCAGGAAATGGCCTCTCCCTCGCGGTCCTCATCAGAAGCCAGCCATACGGTCTGTGCCTCGCCGGCCAGTTTGCCCAGTTCGGCCACTACCTTTTTCTTATTGGACGGGATAACGTATTCCGGCTGAAAACCGTTCTTTACATCTACGCTTAGTTTGTGCTCTTCCAGATCCCGGATGTGGCCGATGGAGGCCTTCACCAGATAATCTTTCCCCAAGTACTGCTGGATGGTTTTCACCTTTCCAGGCGACTCTACAATCACCAGATTTTTCGTATTCATGGTGCAAAGTAACGCACAAAAAAGGGATATTTCCAAATTTTCTCACTACTTTTGTAAGTTGAACTTTTGCCAAGACCTTAGGTCTTGTGCGCATAAGAAAAATGACAAGATGACTGAGGACAAGAAGAAAAAAATTGTCAAGTGGTACTGGATCCTTCTGGTTACTCCTTTCGTGGCTCTGTTCCTGCTGTTGTGCCTGGTCTGGGCCTTTGCGGACATCCCTTCCCTGGAGCAGCTGGAGAACCCGGACACCAAGCTGGCCACCCAGGTCATTGCGGAGGAAGGAGAGATCCTTACCACCTACCATATAGAGAACAGAACTTTCGTAGGCTATGACGAACTGGCTCCCTCGCTGGTCCAGGCCACCGTGGCCACGGAAGACAAGCGCTTTTACCAGCATTCGGGCGTGGACATCCAGTCCCTGGCCCGCGTGGTGTTCAAAACCCTCCTGGGCCGGGATTCCTCCCAGGGCGGCGGCTCCACCATCACCCAGCAGCTGGCCAAGACCCTGTATCCCCGCGGAGAAAGGGTGGGCAAGGTGAAGATGGTCTGGATCAAGCTCAAGGAATGGATTACGGCCATCAAACTGGAGAGAAACTACACCAAGGAAGAGATTGTGGACATGTACCTGAACGCCATCTTCTTTGGTTCCAACTCCTATGGCATTTCCAGCGCCGCGTACCAGTTCTTCGGCAAGCAGCCCTCGGACCTTCTGGTTGAGGAAAGCGCCGTGCTGGTGGGAATGGTGAACAAGCCCACCCGCTACAACCCCGCCATCAATCCGGACAATGCCCTGAAGCGCCGCAACCTGGTGCTGGACCGTATGCGCTCCATGAAATACCTCACCAAGGCCCAGTGCGATTCCCTTCAGGCCCTTCCCATCGTGCTTCATACCCGCCTGGGAGACCGCACCACCGGTGTGGGCCCGTACTTCCGGGATATGCTGCGCCGAACCATGAGCGCTACCCAGCCCCGCCGTTCCTCCTATCAGTTCGAGGAAGACTATCAGGCAGACTCCCTCCTCTGGGCCGATGATCCCCTGTACGGCTGGCTGAACAAGAATTCCAAGAGCGACGGAACCCCGTACGACCTGGACCGTGACGGCCTCCGCATCTATACCACCATCAATTTCAAGATGCAGCGATATGCCGAAGAGGCCATCGTGGAGCATCTGGGGAAAGACCTCCAGCCCGCTTTCTGGAAAGAACTCAAGAATCGGCGGAATCCTCCCTTCACGGCCGATACGGACAAGTCCGTCATCGAGACCACCCTCAAGCAGGCCCGCCGCTGGAGCGACCGAACCCGTATGATGAGGGCTTCCGGTCATTCCGAATCGGAGATTGAAGCCTCCTTCAAGGAGAAGGTGAAGATGCGTGTTTTCACCTGGAAAAAGCCCGGGTATGTGGATACGCTGATGACCCCGGACGATTCCATCCGCTATTACAAGTCCTTCTTCCGGGCCGCCTTTATGGCCATAGAACCCGGAACAGGGCACGTGAGGGCGTATGTAGGTGGTCCGGATTACCGCTATTTCAAGTATGACAACGTGCGCCAGGGCAAGCGCCAGGTGGGCTCCACCATCAAGCCCTTCCTGTACACCCAGGCGATGGAATCCGGCATGACCCCGTGCGACCCGGTGCTCAACTCGCCGGTTGTCATCGTGGTGAACGACGGGGAAACCTGGTCTCCCCAGGACACCCACGCAGACGGTACGATGGTAGACCTCACCTGGGGTCTCGCCCACAGCTCCAATTCCGTATCGGCCTATCTGATGAAAGAACTGGGCGCCGCCTCCATGGTGTCGATGATGCGTAAGATGGGTATCAGCGGGTTCATCGATCCGGTGGCTTCCCTCTGCGTAGGATCGGCAGACCTTTCCGTCTACGATATGGTAACGGCCTATAACACCTACCCTTCCGGAGGAACATATACTTATCCCATTTTCGTCACCCGCATCGAAGACAGTGACGGCAACGTGCTGGGCCAGTTCAGCGACCGCAAGAGAGAGGCCCTTTCGCAGCGCGCCACCGGAGCGATGATCCAGATGATGCGTGCCGTGACGGAAGGCGGCGGCACCGGTGTGCGCCTGCGCTACCGCTACGGGCTCAAGGGAGAGATGGCCGGTAAGACGGGCACCACCAACGACAACTCCGACGGCTGGTTCATCGGCTATACGCCCACCATCACGGCCGGCGTCTGGGTGGGAGCGGAAGACCGCTATGTGCACTTTACCAGCACCAACCTGGGCCAGGGCGCCAATATGGCCCTCCCCATCTGGGGCTTGTGGATGCAGAAAGTGCTCAAGGACGGAACCCTGGGCATCTCGGAATCCGACGTGTTCCCGGAGAACCTGAAGGGGAACTATTGCAACGGGGTCGTTGTCAATCAGGAAAACCCCACGGAGGAGATTACAGACCTGGAAAACTATTATTTCGAATAATCGGAAACAATGGCAAAATATCAATCGATCGCCGTCATTTACGGCAGTGATTCATCGGAATGGGAAGTGTCTTGCCGCAGTGGCGAGTTCACGGCCTCCCGTATTGACGAGTTCAAATACGATGTGTACGAAATCTTCGCCCGTTTCGGAGAGTGGAAGCTGGTGGCGATGCGCAAGGCCAACAGTATGCGTCAGGCTTTCCCCGAGGGTGCCCAGCCCGTAGTGGACAAATCGGATTTTTCCGTGATGGTGCTGGGAGAGAAGATCAAGTTTGACTTCGCGTACATTATGCAGCACGGTGCTCCTGGAGAGACGGGGCTGCTGCAGGGCTATTTCGAAATGCTGGGCATCCCGCATTCCACCTGCAGTGCTTTCGTCACCACCGTGGCTTTCGACAAATTCTCCTGCAAGAGCTATCTCCGTGCCCAGGACTTCGTCAAACTGAGCCCGGATGCCTTTGTCCGTGTAGGGGACGATATCGAGGCCTTCTGCACCAAAACGGTGGAGCGGCTGGGCCTGCCTCTGTTCGTCAAGCCCACCAACGGTGGTTCCAGTTTCGGAATCACCAAGGTGGAAAAGGCCGAAGACCTGCCCGCCGCCGTGCGTTTTGCCTTTACCGAGGGCAATACAGTCCTGGTAGAAAAAGCCGTCAAATCGGAACACGAGCTCACCTGCGCCGTGTACCGGGATGGCAAGGAGGTGAAAGCCCTTCCTATCATAGAAATTGTTTCCGAGACCGGCTGGTTCGATTACGATGCCAAGTACAACGGCCTCAGCCAGGAGATTTGCCCCGCTCCGGTATCCGAAGAGCTCACCCGCGAGGTCCAGGAAACCAGTAAGCGCATCTACGAGTATCTGGGTTGCAAGGGCCTGGTGAGAATGGATTACTTATCGGCCCGGGAAGGCCTCTATTTCCTGGAGGTGAACATCATCCCCGGAATGACCAATGCCTCGCTGGTCCCCAAGATGATCCGCACGGCCGGCATTCCCATCACGGAATTCCTCACCACCATCATAGAGAATTCGTAGCATATGCTGTTGTCGGATTTTCTTAAGCAAGGCGCTCAGGCGCTTGGGTTGCTGTACCCGGAAGCCGAGGCCCGGAATCTGGTCCAGATGCTGTGCCAGGAGCTGTTGGGAACGAAGAGTTATACCCATATCGTAGAGCCCAGCTATAGCATTCAGGAGAAGGATCTGCCGGCCCTGGAGGCCGCTCTGGCGCGTCTTAAAACGGGAGAACCCATCCAGTACGTAATCGGCAGCTGCGAGTTTTGCGGCCGCCGTTTCCACGTGACGCCTTCTGTCCTCATTCCCCGTCCGGAGACGGAATGGCTGGTGAGGGAGGCAACCCGGATAGCAGACCGCCTGCATCGGATGAGAAGCCCCTTCGGCAAAAACGCAGAACCGGTGAGGGTACTGGATCTTTGCACCGGGTCCGGCAATATTGCCTGGTCGGTGGCTCTGGAAGTCCCGGGCGTACAGGTGGTAGGGGTGGATCTTTCGGAAGAGGCCTTGGAAGTAGCCAAGGGACAGGATTTTTCGGCCGAACTCAAGAAAACTGGCGCACAGGCCCCCGTTTTTGTAAAGGCCGATGTCCTGGATCCGGAGCAGGAATTTCCTTTCGGCCCCTTCGACCTCGTCCTTTCCAATCCTCCGTACATAATGGAGAAGGAAAAGGCCCTTATGCGCCCCAATGTCCTGAACTTCGAGCCGTCCCGGGCCCTCTTTGTCCCGGATGAAGATCCCCTGCTTTTTTACCGCGCCATCGCTGCGTGGTCGGGGCGCTTTTTCTCGGCCGACGGGATGGGCCTTGCGGAAATCAACGAAGAGCTGGGGGCGGAAACCCAGGCGGTTTTCTCGGCCGCTGGGTTCAACGATGTGCAACAAGTGCAGGATTTTTTTGACAAGACGCGCTATATTTTCTATAAGCGACAGGCCTTGTAGCCCCTTAAAATGCGGTTTTTGAAATTATCCGTGTGAAACGTTTTTTACACGGATAAGTATTCGGTACTTTGCAACAGGGAACCGGAGTCTTATTTCCGGCTGTTGCGATATGAAATGCAGAATTGTTTTGGCTGCCCTGTGTGCAGTCTCCCTCTTCGGTTGCGAAGAGGTCTTGTTAATCCCCGTTGAGGAGGAGGACCAGCCCCGGGAGACGCCGGTGCTGTTGGAAGACGTGGCCCGCGTGCTGTCTCATGTGGAGCTGGAAAGCGAGCAGCTGGACGAGGTCCACGATGCCGCCCAGTCATCGGCCACCAACGGATACGATGAGGAGTACCGGATGCAGGAACTCTTTTCCGATCCGGGATGCGGCGTGGGAGAATCGGATTCTACCAAGACGAAATCCTATTCCAGACCCCTTCGGGACCTCCTCCGGGAAGCCGCCTATGCCACCAAAGCTTCCGCCGGCCTGGAGGACCCGGATGCCTGGCTGGAGGCCCTGTCGGCCTCGGACATCCAGATTTACTGGCCTTTTTCCGAGCAGTGGAACGGAGATGCCAAGCCCGTCATCACTTTTGATCCCGGGGGAGACGCTGTTCAGAACGAAGGGTATATCCTGGAGTCCGATGGCACCGTGACCAAGGTGCTGGTGACGGAAGAAATGGCCCGGGAGAGGCCTGTATGGGTGATCAACCGCAACTCCGACGCAGAGTACAAAACCCTGGAAATGCTGCGGAGGGAAGACCCGGACTGGGGAAACGCCGGGGGCAATCTGATTATCACCAAGGCCGATGAAGACCTCCGTACGCTGGTGCTTCGCTCTATCCAGGCCAGCCGGAACTTCGATTCCTGGCTCTGCGGGGCCAGCGAGATCTGGATCAAGATTGGCAAGGTGGAAGACTTCCAGGCCTCTACCGAAGGGGAGCTCCGTCTGTATGACCCTGCCATCACGGATTTTATGGTAGTGGTGCGGCGAGGACAGAAGGGAGAGCCGATACAGCTGAACACCGTGCTGGTTTCCGAGTGGACAAAACAGCTTTCTTCCTGTGCTTTGATGATCGTGGAAGACGACGGCGGCACGCAAACCAGCTGGAAATGCTCTGCCGTAGTCAAATACAAGTCCCAGAGCTATGGTTTTGAGATGGATCTGCCTTTCCGAACCCGGGACGACATCATCTGGCGCGGCTCCCTGTCCCGCAGTTTTGTGGAACGCAACAATGGAAAACCGGTCCACCTGGGAGATGTCTGTGTGGTGATGGAGCTGATCTAGGCTTTCACCGTCATTTCGCAGACGGCGCAGTGGAAATCCAGGCGCAGCTGCTCTTTCCCGTTCCGAAGGAAGAGCGGCTCCGCTTTTTTCACCTTACCCTGCTTGGGGCACAGGCCCAGTTCGTGCCGGATGCAGTACTTGCTGCGCATAAGCTCCCCGTTGGAAGCATATTCCAGCCGGAAAGAAGTCTCTGGATTGCGGATACCCTGATGCAGAGGTAAGGCGTTGACGGGCCGTTGGTCCAGCCGGTCCGCCAGATCCCTTCTGAGGCCATTGAGCGCCGATGTGGGAAAGAAAGGTACAGGACCCCCCACCTGCAGGGCTGGGGCCTGGAAAGCATAATGTTCACTGCGTTTGCCCAGTTGTTCACGGATGGTCTGCAGCATCCGCTCCGGGTCACGGGCGGTATCGGCGGGTGCGGGAAGCTGGGCTTGGGCATTCCGGCCATCTTCACTGGTGGCGCAGGCCAAAAGCTGTCCGTCCTTCAGCGTCAGTTCCAGTCGTACATCTATTTCCCGCACGGGCCTGGCTGCTTCTATCTGCCGCTCAAAGGCCGCACTGATGTTCCGGTACAGGCGCACACCTTCCTTCAGTCCGGCGGGCTGTTTGCAGCGGACCGTGAACCCTTCACAGACATCGGCCCGGAAGCCTCCTCCTTCGAAAGTGAATCCGTCTCCGTTGGACAGGACAATGCCGGAAGAGGCCGGCTTCAGGACAAAGCCGTCCGGGGTAAGCCGCAAGACCGTACCTACGTATTCTCCGCCTCCTTCAGCAGCCCACTGGCCGCGTTTCCCGTCCAGAAACAGTTCCGTGTAGCCGCGGTTGAAGGTTTTGTCGAGGTCCGGAACAAAACTGCCCCGGACGTGGCCAAAGGAAGCGCGGCGGTAACGGTCCGGATAGCGGTTTACCAAGGCGTCCAGGGCCTCAGAATAGGCCCTGACCACATTCCGCACATAGGACTCTCCTTTGAGCCGGCCTTCAATTTTGAAGGAATCCACCCCGGCACCGGCCAGTTCTTCCAGCCGGTGCAGCAGGTTATAATCCTTCAGGGAGAGAAGGGATTTGTTTCTGACCAGCGTCTTGCCAGAAGCGTCTTCCAGGTCGTACAGGCTCCGGCAGGGCTGGGCGCAGGCTCCGCGGTTGGCGCTGCGGCCGGTGAGGTATTCTGAAAGGTAGCACTGCCCGCTGTAGCAAACGCAGAGGGCGCCGTGTACGAAGAACTCAATCTCCGTGTCCACCGCTTCGTGGATGGCTTTGATCTGTTCCAGAGACAGTTCTCTTTCCAGAACCAGCCGGCCAAATCCCAGGCTCTGCAGTCCGCGCGCCTTTTCCGGCGTTCGCAGGGCACACTGGGTGGAGGCGTGCATGATGAGGTTTTGGCTCATTCCCAGAACGGCCGGGTCCTGTACGATGAGAGCATCCGCTCCGGCCTGTTCCAACTGGCTTACCAGTTCCCGGGCCTGGGGGATTTCCTCTTCTTCCAGCAACGTGTTCACCGTAGCATAGATTCTGGCCCCAAAGCGATGGGCGTACTCGCACAGCCGGGCGATGTCTTCCACGGAATTGCCGGCCGCCTGCCGGGCTCCGAAGGCCGGGCCGGCGATATAAACGGCATCGGCCCCGCAGTCAATGGCTGCGATGCCAATCTCCGCCGTCCGCGCCGGCGCCAACAGTTCCAGGGGTTTCACACTGCAAAGATACTACTTTTCTTCTATCTGATCCGGCCCAGTCCAGCTCTTAACCACAATAGCGGCCAAAACGCAACTAAGATCCGGCCTATGCCCGCTCTTAACCACAATAGTGGCCAAAACGCAACTAAGAGCCGGGACTGGCCGGATCGGGAAGGCGCTAAACAAAGGGAAATGGGCAAAAACAAACCGCTCTTCGCCCGAAACGGGGAAGAGCGGATCCAATTGTCTGGGCCGGGCCTGACTACAGGGTCTTGAGCTGGGCCTCGGCCTGGGCGGCGTACTTGGTGCCGGCCAGTTTCTTGTAATAGTCCTTGGCCGTGGCCTTGTCTCCGGCCTTCTGGGCGGTGGCGGCGATGGTGAACATGATGTCCGCGGCGTCCTTGGCGTTGGGGCTCACTTCCAGATACTTCTTGTAGGCCTCGATGGACTTGGCGCTCTTGCCGGCCTTGGTGTAGGCGCTGGCGATGAGCTTGTAGGCGTTGGCGCTTTCCACAAAGCTGTTGGACTTCTCCAGGGCTTCCACGGCCTCCTGGTTCTTGCCGGCCTTCAGCAGGGCCTGGCCTTCGCGGAGGTAGGCAGAGGAGAGGAGCTTGGCGGCGTTGGCTTCACCCAGGTTGTGGGCCTTGGTGAGGGACTCGATGGCTCCGTCCATATTGCCGGCCTGCATCAGGGCCTGTCCCAGCAGGAGGTTGGCCTGACCATCTTCGGGGGTGATCTCTACCAGTTCCTTGAAGGTGGCGGCAGCGGCTGCGAATTCTTTATTCTTGAGCTGGGTGGAACCCTTGCGCATATACACGTTGGGGATGAGGTTATCTGCCTCTGCAAGGACATCTTCCTGAACGTATTCGGCAGCGGCGGCCTTGGTTTCTTTCAGGGTTGCGATGGCCTCGTCGTATGCGGCTTCGTTGATCTGTTCCTTGGCGATGGAAAGCAGGGCACCGGTGATAGCCGTCTGGCAGGTGCCGATGAACTCTGCGGCATCCTCTTCTTCCGTGCATTTGACAGCAATCTCCAGAGCGGAACGGAACTGGGCCAGGGCCTCAGTCTTGTTGGAATCCATAGCCTGGACGCCATTGTTGAAAGCTTCTTTGGCATCGTTGAGGCTCTGTGCACCGGCCACGGCGGCCGCAAGGGCCAGGGTCGTAAGAACAGCAAAAAGTTTTTTCATCTTCTTCTTATTTAAGATAAGTTAAACATTCGTTTAGCACACGAATTGCAAAAATAGCAAAAATAGTTGTAATTTTGCAATGTATTCGATTCAAAAATGAGTAAGGTTAAGCTTCGTCATATTGTCCTTTCGTGTCTTGCATTTGTGTCTTTGGCAACTTCTGTGCCAGCACAGACACTTCCCGGCCTGCCGGTAGACAGCCGGATCCAGAAAGGAACGCTCCGCTGCGGAGTCACCTATTATATGGTTACCAATCCTTCCGTGAAGGGGTATGCCGATATCGCCATCATCCAGAGAGACCAGCCCACATCGGCCGCCCCTCTGGAGCAGCTGAAACCGGAATTCCTCTCCCGGATGGGCGTTGCGCCATCGGCCGATGGCTATCTGAGCGACGTGGACGGCTCTACGGTCTATCATTTCCGCCAGGTGCCGTTCTATCGGCCCGAAGTGGTGGATTCCATGCTGCTGTACTCCTTCTCGCAGGTGGCCCTTTCGAAGGCCCAGCAGGCCGTGGTGGTGAGCGGAGACATAGAACCCGTGGAAATCAAGAAGAAGATGGATATCTTCTCGATGATGGTGCCCCGGATGCTGGTGAAAGAAAACCACAAGCCGGACTATGTCTGGGAACCTTCTCCGGCCCCCTGGGTAGAGGTCTATCCCGGGGATTCGAAGATCTCGGAGGTGTCTGTTACCTATGCCGGAGCCCGCGTTCCCTTCGACTATATGAATACGGCCCAGGCCATCGTGTCAGACCTCTTTGGAGATGAAATGCAGGTTATTCTGCGGCACCGGCTGGCCCGCAATTTCAAGGATGCCGGCGTTCCGTACGGAGATATGAGCTTCCAGAGCCTCCGCAGCATGGACTATGGAGGAGATGAGCGTTATACCGTGAAAGTGAGCGTGGCCCGCAACCAGGTGGATGCCGCCATGCGCGTCCTTTCCGAAACCCTGGGAGAACTGGACGCCAAGGGAGCATCGGCCAGTGAATTTGCCGATGCCAAGAAAGTGCTTACGCCCATCCTCCGTTCCAAAGCCGCCTCTACGCCCTCCCTGGACGACGATGTGCGCCGGTGCACGGCCAACTTCCTGTACGGAGCACATCTGGCTCCGTATTCAGAGTCCATGCGCTTTTTCGCCAGGAAGAATCTGGCCGATACCACCGAAACGCGCTTTTTCAACAACTTTGCCGATGCCCTGCTGGGTCAGCTGGAGAACCTCACGCTGGAGTTCTCCGACGTGCCGGATACCCTGGACAAAGACCAGGCTCTTTTCAACTATAACCTGGCCTATCTCTACGGCTCCGTCATTCCCAGCGGAAAAGAATACAGCTGGCACAGTGCAGATACCACGGCGCTGGATGTCAGCGGCCCCAAGGTGAAAATCAAGAGCGAGAAGCCGGAGCCCGTTACGGGAGGCACCCTCTGGACCTTCACCAACGGAATGCGGGTGGTGTTCAAGCCCGTTCCCGGCAGTGGCGTGTTCCATTATGCCCTTCAGCTGAACGGTGGCCTGGGTACCATTTCGGGCCTCAAGGCCGGAGAAGGCGGCTACATAGGAGATATGCTTTCCCTGTATAATGTAGCGGGCATTCAGGCCCCCGTATTCCGGGATCTTCTCAGGGCCGGCGGTGTGAGTATGGGGACAGAGCTGTCCGTGAACAGTTTCTCCCTGAAGGGAGAGGCCCCTTCCGGCCAGTTCCAGTTCCTTATGAAAGCGCTCGTGGCCCTGGCCAACAGGCGCCAGCTCAATATGGAGGAGTACAACCAGTACACCCGTTATCAGGTCCTGAACCAGCCTTCCGTGACGGATCTGCTGTACCAGCGCCTGGTTCCCAATTTCGTGTACACGGCCAATAAGCTGCCGGGCAAACTCTCTTCAGACACCCCCGCCAAAGCGCATAAGTACTATAATACCCGTTTTGCCAATATGCAGGACGGCGTGCTCATTCTCTGCGGAGACCTCCAGGAAGAGGCTGTGAAGCGCATTCTGCTTCGCTATCTGGGCTCCTTCCAAACCCAGAAAGGCGCTGTAGGACGCGCCCCAGCCACGATGAGCGTGGAGAAAGGAACCGTTACCAAAACCATAGAGGGTTACCCGAAGGGCCTCTACATCCTGATGGACGGAGACTATTCCCTCACTTCGGACCACTTCTATACAGCCCAGGTGGCGGCCCTGGCCCTTCGGCAGTCCCTTGTGAAGGCCCTTGCTCCCTATGGCTATACCGTGAAGGTGGAAACCAATTACTTTGCCCAGCCGCAGGAGCGTTTCCAACTGCAGATCACCTGCCATCCTGCCTCTGAATCCGGTCTTCCGCCCACCATCCGAACCCAGGAAGAAGAAGTGGTGCTGGGGGTTATCCGGAAGACCATCGCCGCATCGGCCAAAACCCCGGTGGATCCGGTAGATCTCAAGGGCTGGAAAGACCGCCTGCAGGAGAATGTGAAGAGTCAGCTGGCCAGTCCTTCCGGCTTTGTGTACACCCTTGTGGAGCGGTACGCCAACAACAAGGACATAGCCAGCCGCTATGAAGAAAGCATTTCCGGCGTCAGTGCAGCAGGTGTACAGAACTGTCTGGGCATCCTCTCTGCCGGCGGCCGCATAGAATACCTGGTACCATGAAGCAGAATTCCTTTGGCACCATCATAGAGATAGGGGATATCCTGGTCTCGGAAGAAGTTATCCTGGAATACTTTGCCTGCGATTATGCCGTTTGTAAGGGCAAATGCTGCATAATAGGGGACAGCGGCGCTCCGCTGAAGGAAGAGGAATTGGAACCCCTTGAAGCCAATTACGATGCTTTCAAAGACCTGATGCGTCCGGAAGGCCGGGCGGCCGTGGATGCCAAGGGCTTTTTCGAGATAGACCGCGACGGAGACCTGGTGACGCCCCTGGTGCCGGGCAGTGAGGAGTGTGCCTTCTGCCATTTCGAGGACGGCAGCTGCTTCTGCTCCATCGAGCGGCAGTTCGGCAAGGGGCTTTCCTCCTTCAAGAAACCCATTTCCTGTTCCCTTTACCCCATCCGCGTGGTGGATCTGGGAGGGGGTCGATGCGGGCTCAACCTCCATCGCTGGGATATCTGCAAGGAGGCCTATGAAAAAGGGCGCCGCGAAGGAATCCGGGTTTACGAATTCCTCCGCGGGCCGCTTACAGATGCCTTCGGCGAGGAGTTTTACTCGGCCTTGTCGGCCGCGGCCAAGATGCTCATAGCCGCCTCATAGTCATTCTCATTCACTTTGACTTCGATGTTCCTGGCAAAGCTCAGGGAAGGATAGGAAGAATCCGCGCCGAACACGCCGGCGGGGATGCCGCTTTCGCCCAGCTGGGCGACGCACAGATCGGCCAGGGCCTTCTCGGTGAAGGTGGCTACGGTCTTGAATCCTTGGGAATCAGTTGTCATAGCTATTGATTTTACGGTCCAGGGCGGATACCACGCGGATGAGGTCCCGGCTGAGACCCTCCGCCTGGAAGCCGCCCAGGACGGGGTTAATGGTAATGGTATCTTCCCACAGGCGGGCTACCCGGTTGACGCTGCTTTTCAGCTGATACTTCCGGCCGCCTTCCGGAGTTTCCCCGGCGGGGATATAGCCCCGGGCATCCATGGCTTCTTCTATCTTTTTCCAATAATCTGCAGGGTCTCCTTCTGCGCGGATCTGCCTTTTCCCGTATCCGAAACGGGGGTACAGGAGGCTGACGGCGGCGAAGACGGCCAGGATAAGCCATATGGACTGCCAGCCGTGGCGGAAAGCCACGTTGATATCGCTCTCTGCCATGCCGGTGGCCATCAGGAAGGCGATGGCCACGCCAAACAGAAGCGTTATCTGGATAAAATATTTGAGGGCTCTTCTGAGGTAAATCATATCAGTTCTCGGATAATTTCGTCAGATACAAAGAAGTGGTCTTCTGGAATGCGGTAGCGGCTCCCTTCCCGGGCGAGGGCTCCTTCTGCGCATAGACGTTCAATATCGGCCTTCAGGCAGTTGGCCTCCAGGAATTCCGCATCTATGCCGTGGGAAGTCCGAAGGGCCAGCATCAGGGTTTCCACCTTTTCGTCCTCTACGCTCAGGGATTCCTGCGAGTGTGTGTAGCCGGTTAATTCGGCACTGTTCCAACTGCGCCCGCGTCCGCTGAAGGAATGGGCCGAGGGACCCAGTCCCACATAGGGCCGTCTGCTCCAGTAGCCTCCGTTGTGCACGGCTTCGTAGCCGGGCTTGGCGAAGTTGGAAATCTCGTAATGCCGATAGCCGGCGGCCCCCAGTTTGGCGCAGAGAACGTCGTACTGGCCCCGGCACAGCTCTTCGGGCGCTTCTTCGTATTCTCCGTTTTCCAGCCGGTGGGCCAGCACATTGTCTCCTTCGATGGTGAGCTGGTAGCAGGAGACGTGCTCCGGACCCAGTTCCAGCACCTGGTCTATGGTATGGGACCAAACCTCGTCCGAGAGGTTGCTGAGGCCGAAAATAAGGTCTACGCTGATGTTGTCGATTCCCGCTTTCCTCACAATGCGGAAGGCTTCTTTGGCCCTCTCCGCATTGTGGCGGCGGTTCATCCACTGAAGCAGGTCATCGTCCAGGGACTGGATGCCGATGCTGATGCGGTTCACCCCCAGCATCTTCAGGCTTTCCACATAGGAAAGGCCTTTCTCCACAATGTCTTCCGGATTCACCTCCAGGGTGAATTCCTGGTAGGGGCCTCCGTGACCGGCCTCTTCCAGGGCCAGCAGGATGCGGGTTAAACAGCCCAGCGGCAGCACCGAGGGGGTGCCACCGCCGAAATAAAGGGTTTTGAGAGAGTCGTCCATTTCTTTTGCGCGGCGCTTGATTTCCGCACAAATCTCCCGGGTATAGGCTTCGGCCATACCCTCTTCTGCTATCTCGGAGTAAAAGTCACAGTAGATGCAGAAACTCTTGCAGAAAGGGACGTGAATGTAAATCATCTTATCTGAGCATACATTCGGCGCGGCCCAGGAGGCTCTTCTCCGTGAAGACTTCCAGGGTGTAGACGCCCTTGATGAACTCTCCGGTGTCGTTGATGTAGATGGACAGGTCCACTTCCTGGCCTTCGTAATCCACTTCACGGGAAGCGGTGGCCTGCATGGTGGCGCCGTCTACGGTGAACTCCGTGGATTCGTTGTTCATCAGCAGCACGCCGTCCGGGTCTTTCACGCGGACATAGACACGCACGGGACCGTGGTCTGCCAGGGAGTTCTCCACCAGGGTGAGGTTGGCCACCATATAGCGTACGCGGTTGTGGCGGTCTCCCTGCTTGTCGTTGCTATAGAATGCTGCCAGGGAGATGGCACGGGCCTTCAGGATCTTTCCGGCATTCACCTGGGAAGACAGGCTCTCCACCTGCTGGGTGAGCTCTTCGTTGGCGCGGCGGCTTTCCGCAGCTTCCCTGCGGGCGGCGGCGGCATCGGCCGTGAGTTTCTTGTTCAGGCTGTTCAGGGAGTCAATCTGGACGATGTAGCCCTTCATAATGGAGCGGAGAGTGCCCAGTTCCTTTTCGTACTGACGAATCTTGGCGCGGTTGGTGGCCTGCGTCTTGTTCAGCTTCTCGATGAGCTGGGCCACCTGTTCACGGGAGGTATCCAGCTGGTGATTGATGGACTCGTAGTCCGAGCTGAGGGCCGAGAAATCCGACTGCAACTGAACCATCTGCTGGGCCAGATCTGCTTTCTCTACCTCCAACTGGCGTACCAGGCCGCTGCGCTGATACAGCAGATATCCCAGCACCAGGGCCAGGAGGGCGGCAACGATGGCCAGCACCGTCATCAGGGTGCGGGGGCCTTTCTTTTCCTTGCGTTCACGCTCTTCGCGTTCAATTCTCTCGAGGGGATCTTCTGTCATAGTATAAGTCTTTTAAAATCCTACTTTTATTCCTGTAATCGTACAAATATAATTATATTTGTGCAAATAACGTGCTATGGACAACATCTTTTACCAGCGAGTAGAGGCGCTCCGCGCCCTGATGAGGGAAAACCATTGGGATATCGTTATCATTAACGGAAGCGATCCCCACGCCAGTGAGTATCCTGCCATCCGGTGGAAACAGGTGGAATGGCTGTCCGGTTTTACCGGGGAAGCCGGGGACATCGTGATCACGGATAACCACGCCGGTCTCTGGACAGACACCCGCTATTTCATCCAGGCCAACAAGCAGCTGGCGGGAACCGGCATCGTCCTTCACAAGATGCGTGTCCCGGAGCAGGTGCCTATCCCGCAGTGGATTGCCTCGCTGGGAATGGATGAACCTTGCATTGCCATCGACGGCCTGTGCGAGACGATGGATTCGGTCCGAGAACTGAGGGAGTCGGTGCCCGGCGCCGTTATATTCCCTGTGCCGGATTTGCTGGGCGGCCTGTGGGAAAACCGCCCTTCCGTCCCCTCCTCTCCCATCATCACGCTGGGAGAAGACCTGGTGGGCCAGTCACGGGAGTCCAAGCTTTCCTGGCTGCGTAAGTGGCTGGTGATGCAGAAGGCCGATGCCATCCTCCTGTCGGCCCTGGACGATATTGCCTGGATGCTGAACGTCCGCGGGTCGGACGTGGAATATAACCCCGTAGTCATTTCTTATCTGCTGGTTACGCTGGAAGACGCCCAGTGGTTTGTGCGGAAAGATGCTTTTTCCGAGCCGGACCCCGACACGCAGGATACCTTCCAGGAGTTGCAGGCCGACGGCATCCAGATCCGGGATTATTCCGACATCCATTTTGCTTTGGAATCACTCAAGGAGTCGGGGGTGGATGTCCTTTGCCTGGACCCCGCCACCACCAATGTCTCGCTGCGCGAGGCGGTGGATGCCGGAGAGCGGATTCCCCTCACGCTGGAGTGCCCCTGCCCGGTGGCGGCCAGAAAAGCCGTCAAGAACGAGACGGAGATTGCCGGTATGCGGGAAGCCCATCTGGAAGACGGTCTGGTGATGGTGCAGTTCCTCTACTGGCTCTCCAGCCGTGCCGGTCAGGTGAACGAATGGGAAGCGTCCGAGTACCTGCATTCTCTCCGCGCCCGGATCTCCGGCTTCCGGGGGGAGAGTTTCGAGACCATATCGGCCTACGGTCCTTCCGCCGCTTTGCCGCATTATAGCACGCCTCGGGTGGGGTCGGCCCTCATCGAGCCGCGCGGCCTTTATCTGTGTGATTCCGGCGGGCAGTACCTTTTCGGCACTACAGATATCACTCGAACAGTCCCTATGGGCCCCTGTACGGCCCTGGAGCGGGAAGACTATACCCTGGTGCTTCGCGGACATATAGACCTTGCGATGGCCGTTTTCCCTCGCGGAACAGCCGGTTGTCACATAGACGCCCTGGCCCGCGAGCCCTTATGGCAGGCCAAGCGCAACTTCGGCCATGGAACCGGTCACGGCGTGGGCTTCTTCCTCAATGATCACGAAGGTCCGCAGGAATTGCGGCAGAATTTCAACAGTGTCCCCCTGGAGCCCGGTATGATCCTTTCCGACGAGCCCGGCATCTACCGTGAGGGCATGCACGGAATCCGGCACGAGAACGTGCTCCTGATCCGTTCGGCCGGGGATAACGAGTTCGGTTCCTGGCTGTGTTTCGAGACCCTCACCCTGTGCCACTACGACACTTCCTGCCTGGAACTTTCTCTCCTCACCCAGGCCGAAAAGGACTGGCTCAACGCCTACAACGCCCGCGTCTGCCGCGAACTCTCGCCCCGCCTTCCGGCCGAAGTCGCCGCCTGGCTCCGTGACAAGACCCGCCCGGTGTAAGTGGGGTTTAGTTAGCCGATAGGGGCTATCGGCAGAAATTGCGGGAAGCAAAGGGGAGTGAAGTACGCAAGGCGGTGTGCCAGTACTCCCAGGTATGGCCGCCGTTGCGAACGCGCAGTTCGCTGTGCAGGCCGGCTTGATCCATCTTAAGGTGCAGTTGTACGGACAGATTCAACAGGGAATCGTCGTCTCCGCAGTCCAGGAACCATTCTACGGTTTTCAGCTGCGCCAGGACTTCCGGTGAGGCATTGTCAATGAAATCCAGGGCCGAGTGCTCCCGTACGGATTCGTCCGTGATGGTGAGCTTGCTTTCGGGACGACGGGCGCCCCGCACTTCGCGGTGCTTGTTATCCAGCCAGGCGCTCATGCCATAGGCGCTGGAGAAGAGGTCCGGGTGGCGCTGGGCATAGACGATGGAACCGCCGCCGCCCATGGAAAGACCCATGATGGCACGCTTTCCCTTGCAGCCGCCGCAGCTGTATTTCTTTTCGGCCGCGGGAAGGAACTCCTGGAAAAAGAAGTCTTCGTAAGGCCAGTTCACAACATTGAAGTAGCCGTTCTGGTAGTTGTGGACGTCGTTGTCTCCGGCGTTGGGCATGATGATAACGGCCGGTACCATTTCTCCGCTGGCGATGAGTTCATCGGCCACATCTTTCATCCGGCCGATGCTTACCCAGTTGGAATAATCTCCGTACAGGCCGTGCAGGAGATAAATCACGGGGTACTCTTTGGCAGCGTCGTAACCACTGGGAAGGTATATGTTGTACTTTTGATCGCAGCCCAGGAACTTGCTATGGATGCTGTCAGTAACGATTTTACTCTGGGCCGATGCCGCCAGGGCGTAGCCCGCAAGGACGAGGAAAAGAAGGAAACGTTTCATATACGGGCCGATTAAGGATGTACCAGGGTGCCCACCTTTTCTCCGGAGAGGAGGCGGGTGAGGTTGCCGGTGGCGTTCATATCAAAGACGATGATGGGCATTTTGCCGTCGCTGCAGAGGGCGTAGGCTGTCTGGTCCATCACTTTCAGGTGGTTGGAGATGGCTTCGTCAAAGGACAGTTCGTCGTACTTGACGGCGGTGGGGTCCTTCTCCGGATCGGCCGTGTATACGCCGTCCACGCGGGTGCCTTTGAGGAGGGCATCGGCCCCGATTTCCAGGGCACGGAGGGCGGCGCCGCTGTCCGTCGTGAAGAAGGGATTGCCGGTGCCGCCGGCGATGAGGGCTACGCCCCCGCGCTCCAGCACTTTTACGGCTTCGTCCCTCATATAATATTTGGCGTGGGGCTCCATAGGGGTGGAGGTGAAGACCTCGGCCTCTACGCCTTCGGCCTGGATGAACATCTTCAGGGCCAGGGAGTTGATCACCGTAGCCAGCATTCCCATCTTGTCTCCGTCCACCCGGTCGAAGCCTTTGCCAACCCCCTGCAGGCCGCGGAAGATATTTCCGCCTCCGTTTACAATGGCAATCTGCAGGCCGGCCTTGGCTGCCGCCGCAATTTCCTTGGCATATTTTTCCAGCCAGGCTGTATCCAGTCCCTTTCCGGCAGGGCCGCCGAGGCTTTCGCCCGAGAGTTTAAGTGAGACGCGTTTGTACATGGAATTGCTTGTTAATTGTAACAAAAGTATCGAAATATTGGGAAACTTCCAAGAAAGATTCCTATATTTGCATAATTGGAATATTAACTAAACAACAATAATGGCTAATTTCTTAACCTCCTCCATCGGCAAGAAGTTCATCCAGAGCGTCAGTGGCGCTGTCCTTGTCATCTTCCTGCTCCTGCACGGTACCATTAATTTCTTCTCCGTCCTGG
>JAEEGL015308692.1_pt1 | contig 22239 bp, 11 predicted proteins | sample 9134231 | NCBI WGS metagenome assembly JAEEGL01 (sample SAMN16246548, study PRJNA631951) | gut metagenome | biome: gut microbiome; feature: rumen; material: fiber-attached | host: Bos | place: Iran: Karaj | collected 2018-10 | reverse complement strand
CTATACTCTTGTAATTCGCTGTTGTAGGCACGCACCTTAAACGAGTATTCTGTTTCGGGAGTCAGATTGGTAAACCTTTTGTAGGTCCGGTTTGTCATTCCTGCTAAGTTGTCGTTGAGGCTGCACTCCCACTGGTCGGCGTCGTCGCTCTGTGTCCATTGCAGCAAGGCTGTGGCCTTATCGCCGGAATTGTTTTCGTGAGTCACTGTGATGTTCGTGGGCGTCTTCACCGCAGTTTCCGTAGTGAAAGTGGCTGTTCGGTAACCGCTGGTTGCATAATGCATTCCCACAGACTGCACGCGGACAGAATACTCTGTGTTAGATTCGAGGTTTTCCAGCGTGTAAGTGTTTAAAGTCGTGTTCCAAAGCATGTTGGTCCACTCTGCATCAGATGCTTTCTTGTAATCCAAGATGTATAGGCCGGTGCCACCCGTCCACAACAGCTTGGCCGTGTGGGCGGTGATGTCAGAAACGGTGAGCATCTTTGGAATAGCAACTCCCGAATGCGTGATATCCAACGTAATCACATTCCGCAGTTTCGTTATGCTTTTAGCCCCAAAATTCGGGGCAGTGGGGTCTAAAGCCGTCTCGTCCTGACTGGTATAGATGGATCTGTTCGCCTCGCCTTCGCCATTGAACACCCTTCCTGCCAGTCCGCCCTTCCATAGGCCCGTCTTGTTGTTAAAGCAGATGACTAAGTTGCCCTCACCGCTGTATTCGAACGTCTTGTCAAGGGTGAAGGTGTATGCTTCGGCTACAGTATTGTGAACAGTCACCGTGCCCGAGTAGACGATATCATCATTCGTTACAGGAATCCAGTCGGTATTGTTTTCGAAGGCCTCCTTGTCCGTCTCCACCATATAGATGTCAAACTTCATTTCATGAAGGTTCTCACCCCCCTTCAACCAGATGGTGATGGAGTTGATGAAACCCGACATCCCGATTTCCTCTGCCGTGTAGATCTGCTGCGAGTAGGAATAGTCGTAAAGAGAGTTCATCGGGAGATACGTGTCCATTAACGTCGACTCTTCACTTCCGATGGTCACAGAACTGCCCCAGACAGACACTCCCCAAAAGGCAAGGAGTACGCTGAGTACTGATTTTGCTAGATTGTGTTTTTGATGAATGGATAACATGTCTAAATTTGTTTAATGGTTTATTGATTTTTTATCTGTATTCAAGTTTCGCATTCGCTCAACTTCTTGGAGTTCAGGAGTTCAGGAGTTACAGGAGTTCTCTGCAAGCAGAGCGAACAAGTTCGAGCGCAGACGATAGTGCTGAAGGCTCTTTTTGCGTCAGTTTACAGGGGTTGGAAGTATTGTCTGAACTCCTGTAACTCCTGTAACTCCTGAACTCCATCAACTTGCGAAAGTTGAGTATCTGTATTGTCGCAACACCTGTAACTCCCGAGCACCAGAGCTTCCGGAAAGGAGCCCAAGAGTCGCAGAAGCCTGAGACTCTTGAACTCGTATAATGCTTGCCGCGTACTCACACGGACTTCTTGCTATTTTCTTCTCTTTTCCACGCTGACCTTTCCGTCCTCGTAGGTCTTTCGGATGATGCGCAGTCCGCCGGCATCGTTGCTCACTTGCGTGCCGTCAGGCGCGAAGGTCTCCGTGCGCTGCAGCTGGCTGTCGTTCTCGGTTGTGCTGATTTCCGTGGGCATATTCTGCTCTTCTACGAGGGTGATGGTGAGCGTTACGCCACTGCCGTTCTGCACGGCCACGTCGTGCAGGGCGACATAGTGCGTGCCCGAAACCTTTGCGCGGAAGCCGTCGGTCCGGGTTCCGTTGTCGGTGGCATACGCCTCTTTGCCGTCGGGCGCGTATGCTTCCAGCATGCAGGCGCGGCTGGCTGTGAGCGTGATGGAGTCGCCTTTGTTGACGTAGGTCTGGAACCAGTGGATGGTGTTAGGTGCAGGCTCGGCCACCGTCTGCGGCGTTCCCGCGATGACGGGCTCGAAGCTTGCCCAGCCAATATAGGGACCTGTAATCAGACCACCCACGCGGAAGTCGATCACGTCTTTGGATACCTCCACCGACTGATGGTCCACGTCGAAGAAGCGCACCGTCAGCTTGTTTTTGGCCCAGGCGTAGGCCTTGTTGTCGACCACCGCAAAGGCGTAGCGCCGCGAGCTGAACACCTCGTCGCCCAGGTCGAGTGAAATGTCGAGCAGGAATGGATTGTCGATCGATGCCACCTCCTGCACGTGCATGTTCTCTCCGTCGTTGAGCCAGTATTCATATTTGATGATGTGGTTGCCGCCTGTGGGCCGTTTCCAGAAATAGGCCGACTTCGTGTCTGCGGCCACGCCGTGCTTGGTGAGCAGCACCATGTTCAGGCAGTGGAAGCCGTTGGCCACATCGTTCACGTCGACATTGATGACAGCCGTGCCGTTGCTGGCGTTCACGGTGCCGCGCCCCACCACGCGCCCGTCAACCGATGCCACATAGGTCATGGGCTGAAGGTCGGCTGCGGCGGGCGCCTTGACGAAATAGAGCGTGCGCGGTGAGCTCCACACATTGGAGCCGTTCTCGCTCACCATCATCCTCAGCGTGTGGAAGCCTTCGGCCAGGTTGCGCGCGTTGACGTTCCACGTGCCGCTGCCCGTGCCGGCAACCGTCGTCGGCGCGTCCTGGTCGAACCAGTAGCGGTATTGGTATTGTGCCTGCATGGTGGAGGTGAACAGTGCCGCTATCAGCGTCAGTATGATTGTTCTTTTGTCATGCATAATTCGTACAGCTTAAGTAACTATTTGTAATGACGAATCAGAAGCATCAGAGAATGAGCCTGTTATGCTCATTGTGGCATCTCCACTTTGATGCTGACGGGGAGTATTCCGTTGGTGGTGGACTCCGGTGCCTCGAACTTGGTGACCTGTGGTGCAGAGGTGAGCGGGCTGAAAGGTACCAGACCGCCGTAGATGCCCATCTGCTTTCCGTCGCCGCCCAGAAGCGTTCCGGCGGCTCCGGTGGTCAGTTTGTAGAAGTCGTAGGTGTCGGTCCAGTTCGTGCCGTCGAAGTTTGCAAAGATGGTGTTGATGCCAACCGAAAGTGCTGTGTTCGACTGGCCCGTCTGGTTGACGAACATGTCTGAGTTGGTGCTGTAGCAGTTCTGGCAGTCAACCGATGCAGGCGGATAGTAGTCAAGCATCCCGTTCAGCAGGAAACAGTTGCGCAGCTGGCCCTGAACTATACCAGGGGTCCAGCCATCGCCTGCGTTCAGCTTGGCCACGCAGTTCTCCATGAGCACGGTGGACGCTGACAGTTTGCTGGAAATCAGCTTGATGACGCTGTTGTAGAACGCAACGGAGCTGTTGTTGGGAATGTTGATATGTCCAAGAATGTAGCAGTCGACGAAGCTCACGTTTGTCCACCCAATATTGGCGCTGTAGTAACATATGTCGTTAATGCAGCACTTCAGGAACTGCGCGTCTTTCAGTCCGGAGTTGTTGGCGAAATTAATGCGCTCCCGAATGCACACTCCCTCCAGCTTCAGACGGTAGCTGGTGGAAGAATACTCTGGCAGTGAAGGGGAAAAAGAGAATGTCGGAATGCCGTTGAGCACGGTGGAATGGATGCTTTTCTCCGGCACATCGGTCATGCCGGCGCCACGAATGGTGATCAGCTTGTTGAACGTAAAGCCGGCATTGAACTGTCCAGGTGAGAGGACAATGGTGTAGCCATGTGAGGCTGAAGTGTGGGCATCTTTCAGTGCATCGGCGCCATAGAAGGTGCCCTCAACGTTGCCCTCAGTGTCGATGAGTGTGGCCACGAGTGTGGTCTGGGCCTGTGCTGTCAGCCCTGCCAACAGCAACAGCAGTGATAGTAAGATTTTCTTCATGGTTTGTTCTATTGATAAATAAAGGTGATGAATCTGGTTCTGCATTCGCTCAACTTCCAGCTGTTTGCGGCATGCTATGGTTGCAGAGATTGAGTGTTGTAGCTGCAAAGGTAGTCATAATTATTCACATTTGCAAGCGTTTTGCCGTTTTTCTTGCATTCTGCGGTGCAATCGTGATAGCTGGAACACGCCAGTTTCAGGCCGCCCAACCGCCATTCTCAAGATCCGCATCGACCGACAATAATTGCCGTTTTTTGTAAATAAACAGCACAATCTTTGCAAGCACATAAAACAAAAGGGGCAAATTATTTGCAAGATAATGAAACAATTCGTAAATTTGCGGCATAAAAACCATCATTCTTACAAAAATATGAAAACTTCATCTTTAAAAACTACAGTCGTGAGGCATTCACACAGATGCCTCCACCATTCGTGCCAACGTTTCATCAGCCTTCTTTTCCTGCTCCTGGCAGTAGGCCTCTCCGCTTTCGCAGAAGACGAACCATATTTCTATTTCGCCAATGTGAAGGTGAACGGCACCACCAGCTGTACCATCCCGCAAAACAGTGTCTTCACAAGAGGAACAGCATCGTATGACAGCAGCACCAAAACCCTTACGCTGAACAATGTCACCGTGTCGCGCGACGGCGACGGCCACAACTGCATCGACAACGTGCAATGTCCCGGCCTTCATGTTGTGTTCAAGGGAACCTGTCTGCTGTATGCCAAGGACGACTATCCCGTGGTGACTCGCGATGCAAAGGTTTACACCAGCACCTATAATTACGACGAGAACTATACGAAACTCACTGTCGAGGGTAGCGCTACCTTTGAAAGTGTCAACAAGAGTGCCCTTTGCTACCAAGAGGACGATCAATGGAAGATGTGGGAAATAAACGGCCCAGGAACATTGATCCTCAAGTCAACTAACAGCTATGCCATGGAAGGCAATTCTAAGATAAGTATCTATTTCCAAAATGGCATCACTGCCACACTTAACGGGAAAAAAGGCGCCTTGCACAATTGGGGCGGGGTTTCGCTTTGGGAGAATAGTGAACTAACCCTCAAAGCGACGTACAACAGCAGCAATCCCATTGTCACCCAAACTAATTTGTATTTTTATGTAGAAGATGATGGTTATTTTTGGGATTTGAATGGAGATGGCTACAATGACACAGGCGCAGACATTTATGAATGTAAGCATCCCGTAATCTTATCGCCCTGGGGTGCCACACATGATAATAATAGAAGCACTGTCCTTTATAACGGCTCTCCCATCTATAATCAGGACATTGTGGTCAGCAACCGTTATGACGTGCTGGTCATCAAGCAGTTTTTCCCCGACAACAAATTCCGCTCTTTCATGGCATCAAAGTACCCCAAGATGTATTTGACTCAAAGCGATACGCAAGCACTCACTGACCTTAACGTGAGCGGAAAGAGCATCAGTTCGCTGGAGGGCATCCAGTATCTTAAATATGTTAAGACCTTCAACTGCCAGAACAACAACCTCACGGAGCTCGACCTGAGCTATAACAACGCGCTGACCTCGGTGAACTGTTCGTACAACCAGCTTTCCTCGCTCAAGGTGGTCCAAAAACCAAACCTGACCACGCTGAACTGCAGCAACAACACTCCGCTGACCGAACTCCGATGCAACAACAATGCGCTGACATCGCTCAACATCAACAACTGCCCCAACTTGGACTATATTAATTGCTCTTCCAACAAATTTACCAGCCTGAACATCTCAAACCGGTCGAAGTTGACCTTCCTCGACTGCAGTTACAACCGGCAGATGACCGAGCTGAGCTGCTATAACAACGCGCTGACAACGCTCATCGTCACTGGTTGCAGCCAACTGACAAAACTCTTCTGCTACGGCAACAAGTTCACCAGCCGGAACTTCAATAACCTGCCGAAGTTGACCACCCTCGACTGCAGTAACAACCCCTTGATGCAATCACTTAACTGCTACAACAATGCGCTGACGTCGCTCAACATCAGCGGCTGCGACGAACTGACTTATCTCGACTGCTCTGACAACAAGTTTGAAACACTTTGTGTAACAGACTTCGAAAAGCTTAACACACTGAAATGCGAGAATAACAGCCTGCTGTATTCGCTCGTCTGCAGCGACAATGCCCTCACCACACTCGACATCTCGAACTGCGATGCACTTGGAGAGTTGAACTGCAGCAATAACTCCTTCGAAAAATTTGAGGTGTATGAGTACCCTAACCTATCTGTGCTAAATATAAGCGACAATCCGATGCTCACCCAATTGGATTGTGGTGACAACGCACTCCAAGAACTGGACATTTACGGGTGTACCGTGCTGAGAGTTCTGAATTGCAAGAATAACCATCTTGCATCAATTGATGTGTCGAGCAACGGAAGCTTGTCAACTCTTTATTGTGCAGAAAACTTACTGGAACACATAGACCTTTCCAACAATCCACAGCTGACATATTTAGCGTGTGACTTCAACGATTTAAAGGATCTTGACCTTTCGAAGAATTTCCTGCTGAAAGAAATAAGCTGTGTTGGTAACAGCAAGGACTTTAAAAGTCTTGACGTATCGCACTGCACCGACCTGAAGACTTTGAATTGCCAAGGTAACGGTCTTACCACGCTTTCCATATCAGGCTGTACGAAGCTTGAAATGCTAAGATGTGTCTGGAACGACCTATCCCGACTCATCTTGCCGCAAAGCATGAACCTGACAGAGGTGTCATGCTATGGTAACCGCCTCAAGGGTTCCGGCATGAACGCCCTGATTGCAAGCCTTCCCAATCGCAAGAGCCTTTCGCAAGCTGGAGATTTCATTGTTTATTACCCAAATACCAGCGAAGGAAACGTCTGCACCACGCAGAATGTCAACGATGCGTGGCAGAAGAACTGGAAGACCTACATGAACAATGGAGGTGATTTGGTGCTGTACGACGGCTGCGAAGTCGTGATTCCCACCGATATACGCACGGCAGAAGCCGCCGGCGATGCCGATGCTCCGCGCTATAACCTTAACGGTCAGCGCGTAGGAAACGACTACAAAGGCGTGGTGATTCAGAAGAATCGCAAAATAGTGAAATAGGACATCAAATTGATAAAAGTGTTTTACTTGCAAACAAAAAAGGCCTTGGCTACATTCTCAAGAACCTAAACCGCCATTTTCGAGAAACGAATCCATTGAAATCGTTCAACGATTCCATTGATTTTGTTCAACGATTCCATTGATTTCGTTCAACGATTCCATTGGATTTGTTTCAGAAATCTGCCGTCTTTGTTTCAAAAATCTGCCGTTTAAGTTTCAAAAATCTGCCGTTTAAACTGCTTTTATCTGGCAGATTTCTGGCGCTAGACTCTTCAAACAGAGCAGATTTGCTGACGTCTGCAGTGCCTGCAACCCCTGCACCCCATTCCCGAGCAAGCTCGCCTACCCGTAGCCTTTCCCCTGAGATGGGAGGGGAGTGGCTGCGCACAGATGGAAAGACGCATTCCGAAAGCCAGTGTAAAACCATTTTGCCGTAAAAACTGCGCAATTACTTACGGTATTCACCTTGGCAACCGCGCGTTTGTTCTTTTTTTTCACTTTTTTTGCAAATAATTTGCTCAATGAAAAAAAAACGTGTACATTTGCAAATTGAATTGTCACACCCTATCGATTTCTAAGCGTAATAATAAAAATAAAATATAGTTTTTTATGAGAAGAAGACTGATTTTTACATTAGCTTGCCTGCTCCTCTCGCTGGGAGCGGCATTGGCTCAGACAACTTTGTCTGGTACAGTCGTATCGTCTGAAGATGGCGAACCGGTGATTGGTGCGTCTGTTCTGGTGAAAGGTACGAGACAAGGTGTAGCTACAGACATTGACGGACAGTTCACGCTGACCACGAGTCAGAAGAACCCGCAGCTTGTCATTAGCTTTATCGGAATGAAAACCGTGACCGTGAAAGGTGGTCAGAACATGAAGATCACCCTGCAACCCGACGGCACTTCGCAGCAACTGGACGAGGTGGTTGTCACCGGTATGCAGAAGATGGACAAGCGATTGTTCACTGGTGCTGCCACAAAGGTGGACGCCGAAAAGACGAAACTCGACGGTGTGGCCGACGTGAGCCGTGCGCTGGAAGGACGCGCAGCCGGTGTGTCGGTGCAGAATGTGTCGGGTACGTTCGGTACGGCGCCGAAGATCCGCGTGCGTGGTGCCACCTCCATCTACGGTAGTTCCAAGCCCCTGTGGGTCATCGATGGTGTGATTCAGGAGGATGCTGTCGACGTGAGCGCCGACGACCTGTCGAGCGGTGACGCCGTGACGCTGATCTCGAACGCCATTTCCGGTCTGAGTGCCGACGACATAGAGAGCTTCCAGATTCTGAAGGACGGCTCGGCCACCTCCATCTATGGTGCACGCGCCATGGCAGGTGTGGTGGTCATCACCACCAAGCGTGGTAAGGCCGGACGCAGCAGCATCAACTATACAGGCGAGTTTACCTATCGTCTGAAACCCAACTACAGGAACTACAACATCTCGAACTCGCAGGAGCAGATGGGTATCTACAAGGAGATGGCCGCCAAGGGATGGCTGGAGTTCTCGGCACTGGCCAACGGTAGCACGGCAGGTCTCTACGGTAAGATGTACAACCTGATTGCCCGCTACGACGAGACTTCGGGACAGTTTGGACTGCCCTACACCGACGCTGCCATGAACGCCTACCTGCAGCAGGCTGAGTTCCGCAACACCGACTGGTTCGACCTGCTCTTCAAGGACAACATCATGCAGAACCACTCGGTGAGCATTTCCACCGGTACGGAAAAGGCCAACCTCTACGCATCTGTCTCGGTCATCAACGACCCGGGATGGACCAAGGACTCGAAGGTGGAGCGCTACACGGCCAACATGAACGCCACGTTCAACCTGTCGAAGAAACTGAGCGTCAGCCTGCTCACCAACAACAGCTGGCGTAAGCAGCAGGCTCCCGGTACGCTGAGCCAGAGCACCGACGTGGTGAGCGGCTCTGTGAACCGTTCGTTCGACATCAACCCCTACAGCTATGCCATGAACACGTCGCGCACGCTTGACCCCAACCAGGTCTACACGCGCAACTATGCTCCGTTCAACATCTTCGACGAGCTCGACAACAACTACATCGACCTCGCCATCAACGACATGAAATACCAGGCCGAGGCCACTTGGAAGCCCGTCATGGGACTCGAACTGCACGCCATGGGCGCCTATCGCACGGTGACCAGCCGTCAGGAACACATCATCCTGAACCACTCTAACATGGCTGAGGCCTACCGCGCCGGTGTGGGCGACCCGAACAGAATGTACAGCAACCCGTACCTCTATCAGGACCCCGACAAACCCAACTCGCAGCCTATCTCCGTGATGCCCGTCGGCGGTATCTTCATCCGCGACGACAATACGATGGAGCAGCTGCAGTTCCGTGCAACGGCTCAGTTCAACAAGATCTGGCACGACACCCACATCATGAACCTCTTTGGCGGTATGGAAGCCAACAAGGTGGAGCGTGAGGCTCAGTATGAGGGACAGTATGGCGTGGACTATGAGAACGCCCGCCTGCACATCCCCAACTCCGACTTCTACAAGCAGGCCAAGGAGGAAGGCACGACGCTGTGGAGCGGCAGCAAGTCGTGGACGCGCAACCTCGCCTACTTCCTCAGCGGAAGCTATTCCTACAAGGGCCGCTACACGCTGAACATGACCGGCCGCTACGAAGGTACCAACGGACTGGGAAAGAGCCGCAGCTCGCGCTGGCTGCCTACATGGAACGTGTCGGCAGCATGGAACGCCCACGAGGAGGCATGGATGCAGAGGTGGATGGAGAACACCGACTACAAGGTGTCGCACGCCTTGCTGCGCCTGAGCTACTCGCTCACCGCCGACCGCGTGCCCTCGTTCGTGTCGAATGCACGTCCTATCTTCTACTCTTACAACATCTGGCGCCCCGTGGCTGAGCAGCAGGAGCAGGGCATCTACATGAGCAACATTGCCAACACCGAGCTCACCTACGAGAAGAAGAAGGAGTTCAACGTCGGCGTGGAACTCGGTTTCCTGCACAACCGCATCAACCTGGCCTTCGATGCCTACTGGCGTAACAACTACGACCTGATTGGAACTATCAAGACGCAGGGTGCCGGCGGCGTGCTCACCAAGTATGCCAACGTGGCAACCATGAAGTCGAGCGGTTACGAGGCTACGCTTTCCACGAAGAACATCCAGACAAAGGACTTCAACTGGACAAGCGACCTGACCTTCTCTTATGCGAAGAACGAGATTACCGACCTGGAGAGCCGCTCGAACGTCATCAACCTGATTACGGGTACGAGCAGCGACCACTTCCGCGTGGGCTATCCGCGTTCGGCACTGTTCAGCATCCCGTTCATGGGCCTGAACGACGAAGGTCTGCCCACCTTCCTCAACGAAGACAACGACCATGTGGTGAGCGACATCTACTTCCAGGAGTATGAGAAACTCGGATTCCTGGTGTATGAAGGTCCCACAGAGCCCACCATCACCGGTGGTCTGAACAACATGTTCACATGGAAGAACTGGCGACTGAACGTGTTCGTCACCTATTCGTTCGGCAACAAGGTGCGTCTCGACCCGCAGTTCTCTGCCGGCTACAGCGACATGAGCGCCATGCCGAAGGAGTTCAAGAACCGCTGGGTGGTGCCCGGTGACGAGAAGATCACCGACATTCCCACCATCGCCAGTGTGCGCCAGTACTACAACAACAGCCAGCTGGGCTATGCCTACAATGCCTACAACTACTCGACCGCCCGCGTGGCCGACGGTGGTTTCATCCGCATGAAGGACATCTCGCTGACCTACGACGTGCCGCATTCTTTCGCCAACAAGATCGGACTCTCTACAGCATCGCTGAAACTGGACGCCACCAACCTGTTCCTCATCTATGCCGACGACAAGCTCAACGGACAGGATCCTGAGTTCGTCAACTCAGGTGGTGTGGCCACTCCTATGCCTAAGCAGATTACGTTCACCGTACGTCTTGGTATCTAACGCGCGTACATTTTTATATATAATGGAATAAACAGAAGAAAGATATGAAAATCGTAAAATATATATCAGTTGCTGCACTGCTGACACTGGGACTCGTCTCTTGCGACGACTTCCTCGATCAGGAGCCCGATGAGCGTATTGAAATCAACGATGTGGACAAGGTCGTCTCGCTTCTCAAGAGCGCCTACTGTACGGCCAACTATGGCTGGCTCTGCGAGTTGTCGAGCGATAACCTCATGGACAACAACGCTCCTCACTATCCTGCATCCAACGATGACAAGAAGCAGACACTTGTGCATTACAACCTTCAGCCCTATGAACGTATGGACGATGAGATCTTCCGCTTCGAACAGGTGAAGTCGTCGACGGGTTCCGACTCGCCCTCTCACATCTGGGAAGACTGCTACAACGCCATCGCAACAGCCAACCATGCGCTCGTCTATCTCGACCAGATTGAAGAGAAAGAGCGTCAGGAAGCTGCCGCAACGGGCGCAACGTATGCACCGTCGGCTAAAGAGAATGCCGCACGCGGCGAGGCGCTGCTCATTCGTGCCTACTATCATTTCGTGCTCGTGAACATCTTCTCTCAGGCATACAAGAACGAAGAGGCCAGCCGGCAGGACATCGGTATTCCGTATGTGACCACGCCCGAGGACAAGGTGCTCGTGAACTACGACCGTTCCAACGTGGCTGAAACCTACGCAAAGATACGCGAAGACCTGGAAGCAGGACTCAAGCTCGTGGTGAACACCTACTACGAGAAGCCCAAGTGGCACTTCAACGTGAATGCAGCCCACGCCTTCGCAGCGCGTTTCTACCTCTACACCCGCAACTATGAGAAGGTGATTGAACATGCAGATGCCGTGCTGGAGCCTGGCACCGCCAACCTGCCTAATCTGCTGATGCGCTATGACGGATTTGCCAACTGCACCTATGGTGACGACTATGCCAACGTGTGGCAGAATGCCGATCTCAACAACAACATCATGCTGGTGGTGACGCACTCCACGTCGTCGCGCCGTGCCGCAGGCTATCGCTACGGTCAGATTTCCACCGCACTGCAGTCCACCATCTATCACCTTGGCCCCAACTGGCGCTGGTATGTCATTCCCTGTGCCTACGTCTCGGGCATGACCTTCTACCGCAGCAACCAGGACTACGGATTCATGTCGATGAAGTCGGGCGAGACCTTCGAGTACACCGACAAGGTGGCCGGCATCGGCTATGCCCACGTCGTGCGTCGCGAGTTCACCTGCACCGAGCTGCTGCTCGAACGTGCTGAGGCCAAGCTGCTGAAGAAGAATCCCGATGTGGACGGCTGCGTGGAAGACCTCATCGCCTACGACAACAGCCGCTGGACGTTCACCGAGGACGACGAGCGCACCTTCCGCAACGGCAACGCTCTGGTGGATCTGACGCGTGCCACACTGGAAAGCTACTACAGCAAGCCCGTGAACTACAACTGCTTCGAGAACTGGGACTTCACGCAGAACATGAGTCCTGACTTCGTCATTCCGCAGAACCTGGTGGTCTATATGAACGCCATCAACGACATGCGCCGCTTTGAAACCAACTGGGAAGGACTGCGTTTCTTCGACCTGAAGCGCTGGGGCATGGAGTACTCTCACTTCTATAGCGTCGACAACATTGAGTACAAACTGACATGGAACGACCCGCGTCGAGCCATTGAGGTGCCGCAGGAAGTCATGGCCGCCGGTCTGGCTCCGTCGCGTCCGCCACTCGACTACACCGAATTCCAGCAGGCTACAGAATTAAGAAAAACGAAATAACTGAAGGAGGAATACAGATATGAAGAAAGTTTTTAATCTGGTTATCACCGCAATCTTCGGATTGAGCTGTTTGGGTACGCTCTCGTGCTCCGACGAGGATTTCACCGAAACCATCTTCGACACACGAGAATATCCCCTCGACAAGACGTCATACACGTTCCCACTTGACACCTTTGTCAAGAAGAACTTCCTGGAGAAGTACAACATGCGCTTCATCTACAAGATGCAGGACATCGGCTCTGACCTCCAGAAAAACCTCGTGCCCTGCTCCTACGACAAGAGTTGTGAGCTGGCTGTTCTGGCAAAATACCTGTGGTATGATGTCTATGAGAAGTGCGCCGGACAGGAGTTCCTGAGAAAGTACAGCCCCAGAATCATCCATGTAATCGGTTCTCCGTCGTACAATCCCGCATCGGGCACCGAGACGCTGGGCTACGCTGAAGGCGGTCTGAAAATCTCTCTCATGAACGCCAACCACATGAGTATCTACAACATTGAGGACCTCAACGAGAAGTTCTTCAAGACCATGCACCACGAGTTCAGCCACATTCTCCATCAGACGATAGAGTATCCGCAGGACTTCCGCCTCATCTCGCGAAGCCTCTATAACCCGATTAGCTGGCAGGAAACCGCCGACTCGATAGCCATTTCTCAGGGCTTTGTCAGCGACTATGCCTCATCGGCCGACCGTGAGGACTGGGTGGAGACGATTGCCAACTACATCGTCAAGGACAGCATCTCGTGGAACAACATGCTCAACAGCGCCGAATACGACTGGGAGCGCGTTTCCGTTTCCAAGAAGCTCTGGGACACCTACAACATCCTTGTGCGCACCGGACGTGCCGACCGCGACTCAGTTGGCTACATCGACCGCAAGAATCCTGACGCATCAAGCGGTTCCGACGGCCAGTACAACATCCAGCGCAAGCTCATCCAGCGCGACGCCAACGACTATGCAGAAGTGGACGCCAACGGCAAGATTATCTACCTGAAGACCAGCGGCATCAACGGACGTGAAATCATCCTGCGCAAGCTGGAGATGACACGCCAGTGGCTTTTGGACAACTTCAACGTCAAGCTCGACGACCTGAGAAGGGAAGTGCAGCAGCGTCAGTGGGAGACCAATCCCGACGGAACCTTCAAGTTCGACGAAAACGGACAGTTCATCAACCGTCTGATCACTACGTCTGAGGACGGCAGAATCTTCATGGAGAAACTACTCGATGAGGTCAATCAGTATAAGTCATTGCAATAATCACCTTCAAGATACATATAGCTATGAACAAGATATTATCAGCATCCATCTTACTGACAGGCGCCCTTGCCCTGGCAAGCTGTGCAGGCGAGGAAGAGAATCTTTTCGACAAGTCTGCAGCCGAAAGACTGAATGAGACCAGTGCCATCTACACATCGCGCCTTGAAGCCTCGCCCGGCGGATGGGTCATGGAGTACTATCCCACCAACGATGAGGAAGGTTATGGCGCTTACGGCTACTTGATTATGTCGCGTTTCAACAGAGACCATTCCGTGACGCTTGGCATGAACAACGAGCTTTCCAACGGAAACTACCTTGAAGACACGACACCTTGGGAGGTCATAACCGACAACGGACCAGTGCTCAGCTTCAACGCCTACAACGAATGTATCCACACGTTCTCCGACCCAGAGTCCTATCTTCGCGGCATTGCCATTGGCGACCAGGGAACAGGTGTCGGCGGCGACTATGAGTTTGTGATGGTAGACGTGCCCGAGGGCGGCGAGATGATCATGCTCAAAGGAAAGAAACGTGGCACATATACCCGTATGACCCGCGTTCCCGAGGGCACCGACTTCAACAGCTATCTTATGGACGTGGAAGAATTCCAGAACAGGATTTTCCCGTCGAATGCGCCCAACTTCAATGTTGCCACCTTCGGCGACAGCATCATGAAGATAGCAGAGGCCAGCACCACCATTCCCAACTTCTACCGTTACAACGGTGACGAAATCGCCGACGAGACCCGTCATCCGTTCCTCATCACCAAGCGAAACGGCAACTACTATCTGCGTCTGCGCGACGCCTTCGAGCTCAAAGACGACCAGAAGGCACAGGAGTTTGAGTACAACGAGGCCGAGGACATCTTCAGGGAAGTCAACAATCCCGAGTTCACCATTTCGGGTCCCAACCCTGCAGAGTTCTGCCAGTTTGCGCTCGATAATGCCCACAAGTGGCAGCTCCTTCGCAGCAGCTCCATGTCAGAGTCGATGAAAGAGAAGTATGAAACCGTGTTCAACGGATTCAAGACGCGCGGCTTTACATTGTCGAACATGCAGTTCTCTATCAATGAAAACGGTGAGTTCGTTCTCGGCATCACTTACCGCAAGACCTCGAACACGCGTATCAGCGTGAAGTACGACTTCGCCCGCAACGGCGACCAGCTGACGCTTTCCAATCCTCAGCCTGTGGACAATGCCGCAGCCGTAATCGGCAACATCAACGGCCTTCAGGACTTTGTCAACGCCATTGCCACATCCTACAACGCGTCTCAGGATGGCAGCAAGTTCAATCTGATGAACATCAAGCTCACGTCGGCTTCGAATGCTAACGACTGGATTACACTTACTTTTATTAATTAATAAAACTCAACCATTATGAAGAAATCATTACTGTTAATGGCCGCTCTCGGCATCTGTGGCACGAGCTTTGCTCAGCTGCGTACCGAGATGACGGACACCAAGGTCATGATGACGGACTTTGTGAAGGCCGCCAAGATTGACCGTCCAATGATGACTGTTGGCAAGACAACAGATCTCTCGTCTTCACCTCGCAGGTCGAAGGAGACAGGTCTCTACTACTCCAAGCCCGCTGGCGCTCTCTATTGGGCGTGGGATAAGTCTGGAAGTGGCTACGGACCGACCTACATCAGCGTTCCTGCATGGCAGGACTTCACCTTCAAGAACCTGTCTGAAAAGCCGACAGAGACCCTCTGGCATGGCAACTATCCCGGAAACTCCAACCCGTTCCGCGACCTCACTCCGTATGCTGAGGAGAACGGCGACTACATCGGCAACCTTGAAGCTGGCTATTACATGGCAGCTCCCACAGTGGCCAACAAGGCGCTGACCGACTCGTTCACCATCGGTGCCAAGACCAACTACTACTGGTCTCAGACCGACAAGGCCGGCAATCTCACCAACCCCAACTACTACACACGTGTAGTCATCGACTCTGTGACCACACTCGGTTTCACCGATGACCATGCAGGTGGCTACTCCTTCGGTTCGATGAGCACCGGTTATCTCTATGGTACAGGTAACATCGAGTATGATAACGACAAAGACGGTAAAGTTGACGAAGTCGGTGTCTGCCGCTACATCATGCAGTCTTTCCCGAAGCCCGCTTCTCCCCTCTATGTTGAGGATGTGTACTTCAACTGTCTCTCCGACGGTCCCGATCCACTTCCCGAAGGAAAGGAGCTGACATTGTCGTTCTACGACACCATTATCGATGACAAAGGCCGTCCCGGTGCAGCCGACACGGATCCCTTCCTCGTGCTCAAGGCCACCAAGGCTGACCTCGAGGGCGACGGACAGCCCAATACCGTGCAGTACACTCAGACTGGTGTATACTACAGATGGTGTCTCACATTCAGCAACAAGGTTGTCGACGAATTCGGCATCGAGACCACCGAGCCGTTCGTTCTCGACAGACCCTTCACCGTTATTCTCTCTGGTATCGATGGCGAAGGCGTGAGCATTGGCTTCACCTGTAACGACATCAACGCTGAGGACGAACCTGACTTCGACTACAACGGAACGATCGGCGCTGGCTACTTCGTGGTCGAGGTACCCGATGGAGCCTACCAGCACTACTATTCTGCTTCTGCCCTCAACATGTCGCTCACCGGCATGATGGACGGCGTGATTGTTGCCGATGCCCTGACCGACAGCGAAGGCGGCGAGTTTGAGAACTGCAATGTGCTCTTCGTCTCCGACGATGGTACTGAGTGCGGCGTTGCTGCTGGCGACGATGGCTACTTCCCCGGCGTCTATGTGTACACCGCCAACTACTGGAAGGACACCGAAGGCACTGGCGATGAGTACTACTATCTTGACGAGCTGCCCGACTGGGTGACTGAGGTTACTGTCGACGACAGCTACTACATGAACCCCTCTTACGACTATCCCGCCTTCAACATCGTGGGCGTGAAGGCCGAGGCTCTGCCTTCTGGCACCAAGGGTCGTTTCGTGAAGACCTTCGTCAAGGGTCGTGGCGTCACCTCTGAGATTCCTATCATCATCGTTCAGGGTGAGGTTGATCCCAGCGAGTATCTCACTCCCGCAGAGCAGGAGGGCGACATCTACAACTTCGCTGCCGCTGCTGCTGCCGAGGAGAATCCTGAGAACCTCAACGGCGGTGCTGCTCAGAAGTTCGCCTTCTGGGACATCAAGAACGAGAAGAACGATGCACGTCAGGACTTCAAGGGCTATCAGAACTACACCGGTGCCAACCTGCCTGCTGAGTGCCATGTATGGCGTCGCAGCGACCGCATCAACGGCAACGTGAAGGACGGTGGTCTGCAGTGCCCCAACGACCGTGTGATGGTCATCGACGGCCTCTACAACGGTGCTGAGGTAACTATCGAATACACCACTGCCGACGGCAAGAACATCGTCTACTGCCCCTCTACCGAGCAGCAGAACGAAGTGACCATCAACGGCGAGGCTGCCGTAACGGGCGTTTCTGAAATCGCCTCTGGCGCCAAGGTCGTCATGGAGAAGGCATGGGACGGCTACTTCGCTTTCCAGGTCTTCAAGGGCATGGTCATCACCAAGATTGTGATCAACAACAAGAGCACCGACACTGGCATCAAGACTGTGAAGGAAGTGGCCACCGCTACCAGCGGCAGCATCTTCAACCTCGCAGGCCAGCGCGTTTCTGCTCCCGTTCGTGGACAGATCTATGTGAAGGACGGCAAGAAGTTCATCGTGAAGTAATCATTCCTTTAGGAAACAACAGCAAAAGAGCCGTGACCTTAGTGGTCGCGGCTCTTCTTTTCTTCCCCCCCTTCTGCCGTCCCCCCTGTGCCAGCGCCTCTTCTTTTGTTTTCGTTGCTGTGCCACAGCAACATACCTTGGCAGCCCTTGCCCCCTTTTTCGCATCGCAACCCCGGAAAAACACAAAAACTTCTTCTTCATGGCAGCTAAATCAGGAAAATTACGTATATTTGCAGTCGAAACAGAAACCGCGACACACGTCGCGCCTCTTTCAACATCAACCTCATAACCTATCAACGAATCATGAAAGAAATCAGGAAAATCCTTCTCACGCTGCTGGCGCTTTCCTTTGGCGCCCAGCTCCACGCACAAGTGTTCGACAGCTCCACCAAGGCGACGCTGGCGCAGACACGCTATGGTCAGGTGGCCGGCTACATCGAGGGCGGCGTCTACACCTATAAGGGCATCCCCTACGCCAAGGCCGCACGCTTCCAGCCCGCACAGGCGCCCGACGCCTGGACCGGTGTGCGCTCCTCGCGCCATTGGGGCCCCGTCTGTCCGCAGCCCAAGAACAACGGCTGGCGCAACGACCAGACGGCCTTCTTCTACCAGTGGAACGACGGCTTCCCCGATGAGGACTGCCTGCGGCTGAACATCTGGACCAAAGGCCTGATCGACGGCAGGAAGCGTCCCGTGCTGTTCTGGCTTCATGGCGGTGGCTACACCACGGGCAACGGGCAGGAGCATCCCGGCTACGACGGCCGCAACCTCGCCGACAAGGGCGACGTCGTCGTGGTCACCATCAACCACCGCCTCAATGTGCTCGGCCACCTCGACCTCTCCGCCTTTGGCGAGAAATACCGCGAGTCGGGCAATCTCGGCATGACCGACATCGTGGCCGCCCTTCGCTGGGTGAGAGACAACATCGCCTACTTCGGCGGCGACCCCAATTGCGTCACCATCTTCGGCCAGTCCGGTGGTGGCGGCAAGGTGTCCACGCTGATGTGCATGCCCTCAGCCCACGGCCTGTTCCATCGCGCCATGGTCATGAGCGGCTCGTTCCTGGGCAGCACGCCGCAGGAAGTCTCTCGCGAGGTGGGCTGTCTCACCGCCGAGTATCTGGGCCTGACAGCGCAGACCATCGACAGCATACAGACCGTGCCCTATGAAACCCTGCTCGATGCAGCGCAGAAAGCCATCAACGAGGTGAACGCGCGCCGTCAGGGCGAGGGCGGCGGACGCTTTGGCCGCGTGGGGTGGGGACCCATCAACGATGGCGCCGCCGTGCCCGGAGTCTTCGAGAACGGCTGCGAGCGCCTGTCCAACGACATCCCCCTGCTCGTCGGTTCCACGCTCCATGAGTTCACAACGCCGCAGGTCGACGAGTTCGTCCGTCAGTCGGTCATCCGCCAGGCTGCCATGCGCTGTGCCGACAACGGAGCGCCCGTCTATGTCTACCTCTCGGCCTACGAGGTGCCCACCGTCGACGGCGACTTCCATGCCTGCCATTGCTCCGACATCCCCTTCTTCTTCAACAATGTGCTGAAGAGTGCCAGCATGACCGGCGCCACACCCGAAGGCCTGCACCTTGGCGACCTGATGAGCAGCTCACTCCTCAACTTCGCCCGCACCGGCAATCCCAATGCCGACGGCCTGCCCCAGTGGAGCCCCTTCACCGTCAAGGACGAGGCCACCATGCGCTTCGACGCACCCGAATGCCGCATGATGCGAAAGTAACGGCGCATTCTTGTGCCTGCGGCGCTACGCGAATATCCATGAATACCCATGTAATCGTCTGGCGTGCTGTCCTTCAGGAGCTCAGGCGTTTTCCATTTGATGCTCCCTATCTTTGTAGATACCCCACCCCTGCCCCCTCCCCTAAGATGGGAGGGGAGTGGCTACCGCCGACACGATGCGCAGCAGCTCCCTTCCCATCTTACTACTCTTTGTCCACATCTGAAATAATCGGCCTGAAAGGCCAGCAGCAACCAGCCCAGGGCAACGCCCTGGGTACTATGGTCGTGTGTTACAAACGCCCTGCTAAGGGCAAAAGAATTGCCCCAGATGAAGATGATCAATTCTTTTGCCCCTGCAGGGCGTACATTGGCGATAACATGACACCCAGGGCGCTGCCCTGGGCTGGTTGCTGCTGGCCCTTCGGGCCGTCTTCTCCGCTAAGCATTGAAAGCGTTGCCTTCGTCGCCGATGGTATTGCTTATACAGATGTGTATAAAGAGTAGCCAAAGATGGGGGAGGGGCAGGGGTGGGGTGATAACCATAAATCCCCAAAACCAACCAGTAAGCCAAATACGACGTTCAAGTCCCGAACCCATCTCTCCCCGAAAGCCGAGGAAAACACAGCATCAAGCGTGTGTCTCCATGCATAATCGTCTTGCGTCTTCTACCATCTCAATCAGTTAATATGTCGTTTTTCTCTCGTCATTTTGCCGCTTTCCCCCATCCAATCTGCCGTTTTCAAGAAACAAATCCATTGATTTTGTTCAACGATTCCATTGATTTTGTTCAACGATTCCATTGATTTCGTTCAACAATTCCATTGGTTTCGTTTCGCCGATCCGCCGCTTTCCTTGTCTGAGAACACCGCTTCCGCAAATGGAAGGCGCCATCTCAAAGCCGCGATATCGTAGGGGCGGATCAGCGCATCCGCCCGCCACCGCAACGCGGAACGCCTATCCTATAGACACAGAAAAATCCGTTCAATCCGTGCAATCGGTGTTCATAAAACCAACGAACACGGATGACATAGATTCAACGGATATCTATTTTCTTCCGACAACGAATTTGACGAATAATACGAAAGACTTATCTTCGGGCGGATACGCCGACCCGCCCCTACAAGGCGGTGGTTGGGGGCGATGAAGATAGACGGACAGATTGTCGTCATGATGCGAAACAAAAATATTTGTTAAAAACATGAGATGGTTGGAATGTGGCGCAGCATGTTATCGAAAAAATGTTTACCTTTGCAAAGAATATTCATTTTAGGACTACACACGTGAAGAAATTCTTTATCATCATGGCAGTGCTCACCCTTGTGATCACCGCTAATGCTACACCCGCCAAGCGCGGATTGTGGCGCACCCTTACGCTGACAGACGGCACGGCCGTGTTGGCGCAGCTTTCAGGCGATGAGTTTGCCCACTTTTGGCAGTCTGTCGATGGCCGCTGCTTTGTGGAGCAGGAAGACGGCACCTATGCGCTGGCCGACATGAATCAGCTGCGCGCCACGTCACGCTCCATGCACATGAAGCGCGCACAGCGCCACGCGCGCCGCGCTCCCCTTCATACGCAGATAGGCCATGAGCACGCACCTATCGTGGGAACGAAGAAAGGCATCATCATTCTCGTTGAATACACCAACTCACAGTTTGCCGAGGGCCACGACCAGGTCCTCTACGACCGCATTGCCAATGAGGAAGGCTTCAACGATGGCCGTTTCAGCGGCTCGGTGCATGACTATTTCTACGACCAGAGCAATGGTCAGTTTGACCTCACGTTCGACGTCGTGGGCCCCGTGCAGATGGACACCACCTATCAGTACTATGGACAGGATGTCGGTGGCCGTAGTGGCTACGACCGCCGGCCAGGAGAGATGGTGGCCACGGCCTGTCAGATGGTTGACGACATCGTAGACTTCAACGACTACGACTGGGACGGCGACGGAGTGGTGGACCAGGTGTTCGTTCTCTATGCCGGACGTGGACAGGCCGACGGCGGCAACTCCAGTACCATCTGGCCTCATGAGTGGGAGCTGAGCTCGTCTGACTATGGTACCACGCTCATACTTGACGACTGCGCCATCGACACCTATGCGTGCGGCAACGAGGTGAGCTTTTCCGGCGGTATCAACGGCATCGGCACCATCTGCCATGAGTTCTCGCATTGCCTGGGCTTCCCCGACCTCTACGACATCGACTACGGCGGCAACTACGGCATGGGCAACTGGGACATGATGGACGGCGGATGCTACAACAACGACGGTTTCCATCCCTCTGGCTACAGTGCCTACGAGAAGTGGGTGGCCGGATGGATTGAACTCGAGGAACTGGGCAGCGAGTCGGTCAGCATCACCGGCATGAAACCGCAGAGCGCCCATGGTGAGGCCTACATGATTAGAAACCCCAGTTGGGACGACGAATACTACATACTGGAGAACCGCGACAGGAATGGCTGGGACAAGTATAACCCGGGCAGCGGTATGCTGATTCACCATGTGGACTACAACAGCGAGCTGTGGAGCAACAACATTGTGAACACCACAACGGGAGAATACGCCGCATACAATGACCATCAGCGGTGCACCATCTTCATGGCCAACAACAACAAGTCGGACGAACATGGTCATCCCTATCCCTACGGCAGCAACAATACGCTGAGCGATGAGAGCATGCCGAAGGCTTTCTGGTATAACGCCGACGACGAAGGCAGCACCGACTTCCATGATGCCATAGATGGAATCAAGCTTGAAGAAGACGGCACCATCAGCTTCTCCTATGTGTCTGGGAGAGAAGTCATAGAAGTCATTACCAGCGAAGACGACCTGCTGTTCTGCGAGACCTT
>JAEEGL013615604.1_pt1 | contig 22239 bp, 18 predicted proteins | sample 9134231 | NCBI WGS metagenome assembly JAEEGL01 (sample SAMN16246548, study PRJNA631951) | gut metagenome | biome: gut microbiome; feature: rumen; material: fiber-attached | host: Bos | place: Iran: Karaj | collected 2018-10 | reverse complement strand
TCACAAGAGAGATGAGGGTGAGAGAGGAGCTAATGTAAGAGAAGCGATCAGGATCCTGGAGCAGCTGCGGGGAGCAGGGGACCTGGTCAAGGGAGTTGAGCTGGATAACGGCGGCCTTCTCAGGGTTGAGAAGAACTTCAAGGATGTTGAACTCCCGAATGACATGTCAGAGTACAAGTCTGACAACCGTATCCTCAAGGTGTGCAAGGGACTTAAGGAGACTAGCAAGGAGCAGGTGATCCTGGTCACCAAGGATATCCTGATGCGTATCAAGGCTCAGCTCCTTGGCATCAAGTCAGAGGACTTCACAACCGAGCAGGTTGCTGGAGAGGGCGAGCAGTACAGCGGCAGGATTGATGTATATGCCCCCGAGGATGTATTTAAGGATTTCAAGAAAAAGGGTATTCCTGTAGACAGTGTTTACTGCTGTGATGAAGATGGAAGGCAGTATGCACCTGAACTATATGAGAATGAATTTGTAATAGTAAGGGCTGATCAGTCCGTGGGCAAGACCCAGATGGGCCGCGTGTCCAAGGGAATGATCAAAAAGCTTGATTTTGAGAAGAGCCAGCCCTACGGTGTAAAGCCAAGGAATGCAGGCCAGTACTTCCTTCAGGAAGCGCTGATGCAGCCCGCAGATGTGGCACCTCTTGTTATAGTAAAGGGAATGGCGGGAACAGCCAAGACCTTCTATTCACTGGCAGTGGGACTTGAGAAGATGATCAACCGCCCCACCGGAGAGTACAGAAGGATTCTGGTGTGCAGGCCCAATTCCCAGTTTGATGATGACATAGGATTCCTTCCCGGTGATGAGCAGGAGAAGATATCACCTCTTATGAGGCCGATTATAGACAACCTTGAGCAGCTCATTGACTCCAACGAGGAGGAGCGCTACAAGGATGAGAAAGAGCTCCAGGGCAAGACCGAGGAGGTCTTTGAGAGGGGAATTGTCCAATGTGAGGCCCTTAACTTCATACGAGGCAGATCTATCCTTAAGACCTATCTCATAATCGATGAGGCCCAGAACATGACCCCTACCCAGGCCAAGGGAATAATCACCAGAGCAGGTAAGGATACCAAGATCATCCTTTTAGGTGACCCCAACCAGATAGACAGGCCGTTCCTTGATGAGAGGACCAATGGCCTCTCCTATGCATCTGAGCACATGAAGGGAAGTCCACTGGCATGGCAGATATCTCTTTCTGCATCTGAGTGTGAGAGAAGCCTTCTGGCCATGGATGCCATTGAACGTATGAGAGACAAAAAAGATCTGTGAATACAAGTGTAAGAATACTTGAATATGAGGTGACTGCCCGGGATGATGGCAGGACAGTTAAGGAAGTCATGTCCAAAGCGCTGGGCTTTTCGGTAAAAGAGCTTACCAGATGCAAGCAGTTTGACGACGGACTTATGGTGAAAAGAGCCGGTGAAGAGGGCATTTTTTTACCCGTCATGGTAAAGGCCGCTCTCCATACCGGTGACAGTCTCCTCATAAAGATATATGAAGCTAATGAAAATGCAGGGGAAGTTATTCCCAGTGACGTACCCATCGATATAGTCTATGAGGACGAGGATGTGGTACTTGTGGATAAGCCCGGAGATATGGTGGTGCACCCATCCTATGCCCATTACAGGGATTCACTTTCAAACGCCCTGGCGGGCCACTTTGAAAGGATGGGGCAGGCACATGTGATAAGGCCCGTAGGTCGCCTGGACAGGGAGACCTCAGGGCTTATTCTCTTTGCCAAAAACAGATACAGCGCAGCCCGTCTGTCCGATCAGAAGGAAAACATGTCAAGGCGTAAGGAGTATTTGGCAATCGCTTCCGGAGTGTTTGCAGAAAGTCAGGGAACAGTAGATGCCCCCATCGGAGAGACGGACACCAGGATGATCCGCAGGGTCTCATCAGATGGAAAGAGGGCTGTGACCCACTACAATGTACTTGAGCAGTTTGATGAATTTGCCCTTATAAGGCTGCAGCTTGAGACAGGAAGGACTCATCAGATCAGGGTCCACATGCAGCACATAGGTCATCCTCTCTTAGGGGACAGCCTTTACGGAAAAGAGATCAGGGACAGCTTTGGACTTAAAAGAGCTGCCCTTCATGCCTGCCATCTTGAGTTCATCCAGCCTGTAACAGGTAAGGAACTTTCTTTTGATGCGGAAATCCCTGAGGATATGAAAAGAGTCATAGGCCGCCGCGCCTGATTATATCCTTGCCGAATTCATCCTTAAGCTTTTTCTCCATGGCGTCAAGCTTCTTCTGCCTCTCCATGTCTATGGCGGACCCCGACACGGTGGCGCTCTCTTTCAATGAGCTCTTCGGCCCCTGCGCAGCGGCATTAAGAAGGCCATCGTCAAAGAGACTTATCTGCTGATAGGATCCGTCGTCAAGCTTGGAAACTCCGACTCCCACAAGCCTTATCACCTCACCCCTTATAAAAAGACCGTTCTCCCCCAGAAGTATCTTGTCAGAGAGCTGCCTTGCACAGTTAAAGATACGCTGCTCATCGCAGATGGAGCTCTCAAGCTGCATCTGGGCAGAGTGTCTCTTAAAGGCTCCGGTCTTGACGGAGACTGTGACAGTCCTGCCGTACACGTTGTCCCTCTTAAGGCGCCTTGAGACGCTTTCAGACAGGTGCCTGAGAACAGGGATGATATCCTTGTCATAGTTGTCTGCAGTCAGGTCAGAATGCAGAGTGGTTTCGTTGGAATAGCTCTTGGCATCCTCATAGTCAGCGGAAACTTCGCTGGAGCCTATGCCATTGGCACTTCTGTAGATGTAGGAGCCTGCATTGGGACCAAGGTAGGAGATCAGCATCTCGGGATCTGCACCTGCGGCGTCTCCAATGGTCCTGATACCGATGCTCTGCAGCCTCGAAGCAGTGGCCTTGCCGCAGCCAAAAAGCTCCCCTATGGGAAGGGGCCACATCTTGGCGGGGACCTCCTCCGGGAAAAGAGTGTGCACCCTGTCGGGCTTGGTAAAATCGCTGGCCATCTTGGCCAGGAGCTTGTTGCAGGAGATTCCCACATTAACAGTAAAGCCCAGGGTGTCCCTTACTTCATCCTTGATCCTGTAAGCCAGACTAAGGGGGAAGGGATGTTCACTAGCCTCAAGCTCCTGATATAGCCCCCTGCAGCCGGATATGTCCACAAAGGCCTCATCTATTGACATCTGGGCAACCAGGGGTGAGTACTTACCCAATATCTCAATAAAGGCTTGCGAATATTGCCTGTATGTACTAAAATCAGACTCCACAAGGACAAGAGAAGGGCACTTCTCCAGGGCCTTAACCACAGGCTCACCTGTCACTATGCCGTATTTCTTGGCGGGGATGGACTTGGCGGTGATGATACCGTGACGCTTTTTGACATCGCCACCTACAGCAGAGGGGATGGTCCTAAGGTCCACACTCCCGGGCTCCTCCCTTAGCTTTTTAAGGGCGGACCAGGACAGGAAAGCGGAGTTGACATCTATGTGGAATATGTACTTGTCGTAGTCAAATACCTTGTTTTCATCCATGATAATATGATACTAAAGAACATAGGTTCGTTACAAGAGTTAGCTTTAAAAATTAGTTTCATTTTGGGTTGACAAAATTGAAATAAAATGTATTTTTCTATCATTTTTTGTACCCTTCCAGGTTGATTACCCGGGCGGTTTGGTTTAGTATAAAGGTAAGAATATGGGCTGTTTATGTTCAGTGATTTTAATGTGGATAGGAGTATGGGTTATGAAAAAGGTACATGTACGAAGGTTAATAGCAGTAGCGATGACTGCAGTTCTTACGTTCACACTCCTTGCTTGCGGTGCAACTACAGAAGCGGTTATCGACGATCAGGCTGCTGTCAGAGGTTTGGATGAGGGAGCAGGTGAGATCTGGATCGACGACGAGGCAATTGCCCTTGCCGGTTCCGCAGCATCTTCACAGGCAGCACAGGATGCCTGCACAGCAGTATTCAATCTCATCAACCAGCACAGACAGTCACAGGGGCTTGCAGCATTTGCCTGGAGCGATGCACTTACCAATGCAGCACAGGTTCGTGCCAACGAGATCACCTCAGTGTTCTCACACACAAGACCCAATGGTTCAGCTTTCTGGACAGTTGACAGCAATGTACAGTATGGTGAGAATCTTGCCAAGCTTTATCAGTCAGCTGACAGTGTATACACAGCCTGGATGAATTCACCTACACACGCAGCCAACATCATGGATGGCGGCTACAAGACCGTAGGTATTGCCATCTGCCAGACAGGCGACGGCAGCTGGTACTGGGCGCAAGAATTTGGCTACTAATGAGCCATGCGATGAAAATGAAAAAAGCTTAGCTGGGAGAGCTCGCTCTTCCAACTAAGCTTTTTTTATTTTCAGCATACGGCGAAGCCGATCCAGCGAGGAACGTCTTTTTGTTCCGAGCCTGGATGCATGGCGGAGTAAACCATTCAAAGCGCCGCGATTTCCGAATGGTTTTGGGAGGATTGCGGGAGCGCAAGCGGAGCAATCCTCGTCTTAGTATAACTAAACCATTCACGGCGAAGCCGATCCAGCGAGGAACGTCTCTTTGTTCCGAGCCTGGATGCATGGCACCATTGGACAGGCATCAAAACGTGGTGTTATCATTGAGTCAGGTGAAGCTTTAGAACAAATGGGAACAATACTTCAACTATGAAAGATAAAAGACGTATAGCACAACAGATCAGTAAACACGGATCTGACATACTCTCATCAAAAGAATTTAAAGAGGCAGAAAACCAGATCCATCACTACATGACAACTGTTGCCTCCCATTCACTAAAGACTGCCATGGCAGGGGTTGAGATATGTTTCTTATTGAAAAAGGCCGGGATCAGGGCGGATCTTCGAAAGGTTGTCAGAACAGCTCTTTTGCATGACCTTGGAATGGTAGGGAGAAGACAGCTCTACCGCAACAACTATGAATGCTGTTTACGGCACCCGGGCAATTCGGCAGCTATATCCAGGCAGATCTGGAAGGACATAGATGAAAAGAGTCTTGCAGCCATAGAAAGTCACATGTGGCCTCTGTCCGTACATATTCCAAGGACAAGAGAGGCCTTTGTACTATGCCTGGCCGACAAGATCGCATCTGTCAGGGACCTGATCACCATAATAAGAATCCATAAAAAAGGAAAAGAAGATGAGTACAGGAAAGACAAAGGAAACTAAAGCTAATGTAAAAAACGGCGTAACCAGAATGGTATTTGCTGTGCTGTCTATAGCTGTAGAGGTTTTTTTACTGGTCCTTATTGTATTCAAAATGAGTGAACAGATCGTCTGGTTTTCGGTGGGCTTTGCACTTCTTGGACTTGGGATAGTGTTGTCCTTGTATGGCAAAAAGGAATCAGCATCAATTAAAATGCCATGGATGCTCCTTATCCTGCTGGTACCTGTAGCGGGGCTTGTTTTCTATCTTCTGGTAGGACAGAACAAGGGCACAAGGAAGATGAGAAAACGCTATGAGGAGATAGATAAAAAGCTGCTGCCTCTTTTACCCGCCAATGAGCAGGTACAAAAGGAGCTCAAAGAGAAGTTCCCCTATGCGGCCAATATAGCTCATTATCTCAAGACTTATTCTGATTACCCTGTATACAAAAACACTGATATAACATATTTTGATGATGCAGAGAAAGGCCTTGAGTCTCAAAAGCAGGAGCTTAAGAAAGCCAGGGAGTTTATTTTCATGGAGTATCATGCCATAGAAGATGCTCAGAGCTGGCATGGAATACAAAAGATCCTGGAGGAGAAGGTAAAAGAGGGCGTCGAGGTCAGGGTCTTTTACGACGATATGGGCAGCATCGGCTTTGTGAATACTGATTTTGTAAAGAGACTTCAGAGTGTGGGCATAAATGCCAGGGTGTTCAATCCCTTTGCTCCGGGACTCAATCTTTTCCTGAATAACAGAGATCACAGAAAGATCACGGTCATAGACGGAAAAGTCGGATTTACAGGCGGGTACAACCTTGCCAATGAGTACTTCCATCTGACGCAGCCCTTCGGTTTCTGGAAGGATACCGGAATAAAACTTGAGGGGGATGCGGTAAAAAGTCTTACCATTACCTTCCTTGAGATGTGGAATGCCATCAAGGAAAACGATATCGATGACGTGGATTTTGACAAGTATCTCAAAAACTACGATTACCGGGCTATGGACGATGGCTTTGTGGTTCCTTATGCAGACAGTCCCATGGACAGGATCCATGTGGGCGAAGACGTCTATATGAGTATAGCTGATTCGGCCAGGGACTATGCCTGGTACATAACACCGTATCTCATAATTACAGATGAGATGATAAGTGCGCTTTCTCTGGCAGCCAGAAGAGGGGTGGATGTAAGGATAATCACACCCGGTATTCCGGACAAAAAGCTTGTCTACAGTGTCACCAGATCCTACTATAATGTCCTGGCAGAAAACGGCGTAAGGATCTTCGAATATACACCAGGCTTTTGCCATGCCAAGATGTCTGTAAGCGATGATACAGTTGCTACCTGCGGAACCATAAACCTGGACTACAGAAGCCTCTATCATCATTTTGAGAACGGCTGCTTTATCGTGGGAAATCATGTGGTTAATGAGGTGAAAAGAGATTTTGAGGAGATGTTTAAAGTCTCTGAAGAGGTGACGCAGTACTACATTTCAGGCAGGGGACGTTTTTTGAGATTTGGCCAGATGCTGCTAAGACTTGCAGCACCTTTGCTGTAAATATGGTATAATATAGTTAACTAGGAGATCTGATAAAGGAGGTGTGCCTATGTTCGGTAAATCATCCAAGGACATCTATATCAACAATGAGACCAGGCCCTTATCTATTGGCGGAGCCAACGACAATCCTTACATGCAGGAGATGCTGCGTGGCGAGGAGAAGCGCAGGGAAAAGAACCGCGAGGACATCCACAACAGACAGAGCGGCTACATCAAATGATAATTTAACACTACCACAGGCCCGGATGATCATTTATCCGGGCATATTTGTATATTGAGGGAAGGCAGGCTATGACATATTTTACAGGTTTTTTCCTGGATAACGAAAAAGATATCATTGTTGATCTGTACAGGAATCTTGATAAGCTCTTCTATGTTTTATCCACCCCAAATCACAGCAGTGGTAATCTTATAAGGAATCTGGCAAAGACCTGCCATCTGAAGCTGTCCCAGGATGAGAACGGGATGCTGATCATCGTGGGGGAAGTGCCCTGCTTTGTGGATGCTGCCAATGAGGAGAGCTACATCTTCAGTCTTGGCGGCACTGAAGTTGCGTCCATTTACCCTGACGGGAGAGTGGAGATGAAGGCTGCTGTTCCCGCCATAGCCAAGACCCTAATGAGCCAGACCAAGGACTTTACCCTAAGTCCTGACAAGACTATTTTCAAAACCTATGTAAAAAAGGATCTCAAGTTCAGATCCGATCTGCACACCCATATGAACGGCAATCTGCCGGGGGACATTCTCATTGCCCTGGGTATATATCATCAGATCAGATACCCCCTTTACTATATTAAAAAGCTTAACCTTCAGCTGACGGAAGCTCAGTGGCTGAGGATCTACTCCCAGAGGGAGAAGGTTGCCAGACAGTTTGTATCATCGGGCCTTCAGGGCAAGTATCTGGACCGAAGAATCAACGACAATACCTTCATAAATTTTGCTGACCTTATTCTCAATAACCTTGATAACGCCGGCCGGAATATTGTCAGAATCCGCGGATCCCTGGCGGTTATAAAGGACGGTCAGGCAGTATTTACAAACCTTGAGAAGGTTTACCTGTACCGCTATGTCTTTTGCAAGGGCAAAGAGAGCGAGAGCAGGATAGAGCTTAAGAACGTGGACCAGATCCCGGATGAAGACGTGAAAAAGGCCCTTAAGCAGATGCTGGTGGACAATGAGAATCCTGAGTACTCCTTTAACACGCTGTTCCAGGACAAGCTCCTTTGGATCGCCCGCAATTACAGGCGGCAGGGAGTTTTTTATGCTGAGATCAGCGACACCACCCTGGTAAAAAAATATGAGTCCATTGAGATGCTAAGACAGGTCCATCAGGTAATGCCCAGCATCTACAGGGAGACCGGAGTGATGATAAGGTTCCTTGCTGCCATGAGAAGGATACCTCTGACCATCGTCAAGGACGCTGTGACTCCGGAAAACTATATAGAGCAGAATCTTGAGGTATTAAGGGCTACGGCTCTTGACCCTTATGTGGCAGGGTGCGACTTTGTGGGTGAGGAGATAAACGACATCATAACACTGAAGCCCGCCTTTAAGGAGCTGGTCAGGATTGCAGCGAAGGATCCAAGCTTTGTGATCCGTGTTCACGCCGGTGAAAATGACAGCCAGAAGGACAATATCGCCCACAGTATAGCCTGTGTAAAAGACTCCCTGGCTCCGGGGCAGCCCATGCCCAAAATGAGGCTTGGCCACGGACTTTACACCTACAGCCCTGCGTCCAAAAAGGGTAAGGAAGTCCTTGTGCAGCTCAAGGAAAACAACGTGGTCCTTGAATTCCAGATCACCAGCAACGTAAGGCTCAACAACCTCAACTCCCTCGACAGACATCCCCTTAAGCAGTACCTGGGAAGGGGGATAAAATGCGTTCAGGGAACGGACGGGGCAGCTTTATACGGGACCAGCTCCGTGGATGAACAGCTATCCCTTGAAAAGATGCTGGGACTTTCCGAAGCAGATTTAAAACTCATGAAGGAAGCTGAGAGCGAAATAATAGAGGAGGGCCAGAGGGCCTATTCTCTCAAGAAGGCAAAGTTTGCCCAGCTGGTGGGGGATAAGGATATACAGGACGTACTGCTTGATCAGATGACAGCTGTCAGGATACCGGGCAGCAGGTCCCTTAGAAGTGACAAGCTGGACAGCAACACAGAGCTCAAGGACATGATAAGTGAGATAACCTGGGACCGCTTCCCTATAGTGCTGCTGGGTGGAAGCTTTAACACGGAAAAGCGAGCCACCAGGATTAGTCCCGGGGCAGTGGCACAGCTGGATGCCCTGATGGAGTTCCTGAATCCTGAAGAGGTCTGCTTTGTGATCGGACACAAGCTCTCAGGTTATGAAAAATATCTCGTGGAAAATAATAAGAAAAACTTCAGGATTTATGCGGTTGTACCGGCTCTTGTCACAAGAAAGGAAGTAGAAAATCTAAGAAGAGCAGGTGTACAGATAAGAGTCTCCACTGAGACCCAGGCAATGGGAATATATAAGAGCTTTAACTATGAAATATTTGAGCGTCGCCCGTCGGCTGTGATAGCCTTTGACGGAAACAGCGCTGCTGAAAATCTTATTCAGGAAGCCAAAAACGGCAAGGGCCGGTCGGCGATCTTTGTGTGGAGCCATTCCAAGACTCTTCAGCAAAAAGCCAGATCGCTTCACGGCTATGTTTACTCTTTTGACGAAGATACGCCTCTGATGGAGATCATAAAGAAACTGGTATCAGAGTAGATTAACGTCGCCCTCTGAGTACTTCTCATCGCAGTATCTGCAGCGATAGATCTCTTTTTCCTCATCTGCCAGATAGAAGATCTGGGGCAGCTCCTGCTCGATGGAGGAGATACATCTGGGGTTGTGGCATCTGATGACGCCCTTTATCTCACTGGGAAGTACAAGGGATCTCTTTTCAATGATGACACCGTCCTTGATGACATTGACGGTGATATTGTGGTCTATGAAGGCCAGGACGTCCAGGTCCAGGGAGTCGATATCGCACTCAACCTTCAGGATGTCCTTTTTGCCCATGACCTTACTCTTGGCATTTTTGATTATGGCCACTGTGGAATCCAGCTTATCAAGTCCCAGGTGCCTGTATATCTGCATGCTCTTTCCGGCCTGGATGTGGTCCAGAACAAAGCCTTCTTCAATCTTTCCTATATTAAGCATAATAAACCTCTTTCCTTATTCGATTCCAAGTAGTGTGAGTATCAGGGCCATTCTTACATACATTCCATACTGGACCTGCCTGAAGTAGGCAGCCCTCTTGTCGCTGTCTATCTCAACGGAGATCTCGTTGACCCTTGGGAGAGGGTGCAGGATGAACATGTCCTCTTTGGCCAGGTTCATCTTTTCCTTGTCCAGGATATAGAAATTGCGCAGTCTTACGTAGTCTTCCTCGTTGAAGAATCTTTCCTTCTGAACTCTTGTCATATACAGGAAATCCAGCTGAGGCATCACTTCTTCAAGCTTAATGACTTCCTCGTAGGGGATGTTCTTCTGCCTGAGCATCTCGGTGATGTAGTCGGGAACCTTCAGCTCCTTGGGGGATATGAAGATGAACCTGATCCCCTCGTATCTGCTGAGGGCGTTGATCAGTGAGTGAACTGTTCTGCCAAACTTCAGATCGCCGCACAGGCCTATGGTGAAGTTCTTAAGGCTTCCGTACAAAGACCTGATGGTCAGAAGGTCCGTGAGAGTCTGGGTGGGATGCTGGTGGCCGCCGTCACCTGCATTGATCACCGGGATGGAGGAATTGGCAGCTGCAACCATGGGAGCGCCCTCCTTTGGATGGCGCATAGCACAGATATCAGCAAAGCAGGAGATTACCCTTATGGTATCAGCAACGCTTTCACCCTTGGCTGCTGAAGAAGAACCTGCGTCCGCAAAGCCTATTACCTTTCCCCCGAGTCTTAGCATTGCTGTTTCAAAAGAGAGCCTGGTCCTTGTGCTGGGCTCATAAAAACAGGTGGCCAGGATCTTGCCGTCACATTTGTGCGAATATCCCGGCATGTCGTTCTCAATCTTCCCCGCAAGATCAAATAAGCTTTCCAGCTCCTCAACGGAAAAGTCGAGAGGATTCATCATGTGTCTAAGTTTTTCCATACTTTCTCCCATCTTTTATAAGTGTTTATATTTAATGTAAGCGCGTATCCTTTAAAAGAATACGCGCTTTGGCTGACTACTTGGAGGTCACCACGAAGGTTGAAGCAGGTGCCGAACCATCCAGTGGCATATGATAGAGAAGGGAATCATCCCCGTAAACCTTGAAGTAAACATACTGTGATGTAAGGTTGATGCTGTTGACTATACCGTTGTAGAGAACGGTTCTGTTGGCGCCGTTTAAGTCACATCTGATAAGGGCCGGGGCATCGGATCCGGAATAGGAGTAGTAAATGCTCCTGTTGTTGAGAGTGAAGGAATCTACTCTGTCAGAGGTGACAAGCTGTGACTCGCCGGTTGTCAGAGATGCTCTCCAGATGCTGTAGTTGTCGTCGCCGTTCATATAGTAAATATACCCGTCCTGAACAACAGGGAAAAAGAAATTGCCTGTAAGGATCGTGCTCTCCCTGTCGCCGGATCTGGTGTCCATGGCATGGAGATTGTGGTCATTGGTCACTCCTGTATAGAAGATGTAGCCATTGTCATAGCAGAAGGGTGATACAAGCTGGTCGGTGACCATGGAAAGATCACTCTTGTCGCACTTCATCTTGTAGAGGGCGCCGTCAGATTTGATCTGGAAGTAAAGATACTCGCCGCACAGCTGAAGCTCTCCGCAGAAATCCCTGTGAAGACATACCTGATCTCTGCCGGATGCCTTGCATCTGTATATGCCGTACTGATTGGTGGCAGCGCCCAGTCCCTTGACCTTGGAGGACTTGGCTGTGGAATCCATGTAAAAATAGAGGAAACCATCGGCGCCGTTGATGTACTTGGCTCCCATGGTGGTGATGCGCTTTGGCTCTGACTCGTCAACATTCATGCTGTAGAGACAGTTGTTGTCGGAGGCGTTGGAAAAGTAGACCTTGCCGTCCATTTCAAAGAAAAGCCCGCCATTGTGAAGATTGCCGGCGGAATTGCCGACGCTTGAAGGGTCAAGTGGTACTCTCTTGTCCAGATAATAGAAGGTCCCGAAGCCGATAACGATAAGAAGCATGATAATAAAAAATATAACAAATTTCCTATTCATCCGTAGACCCTCCTCATAAATCATTATAGCCATGCACCTTCTTGCTATCAAGAAATATTTCGTTTATCATTTATACAAAGATAACAAAAAAGGAGCTAAACCTATGGATTTACAACAGCTGCGCCGGGACATAGACCGCATTGATTCAGAGCTTGTAAGACTCTATGAAGAGAGGATGGAGGTGTCCTCTAAAATCGCTGATTACAAGATAGCAAACGGCAAGAAGGTCTACGACAGGGACAGGGAGAATCAGAAGTTAAAGGCTGTCCGGGACATGGCCGGGTCAGAGTTTAACAAGACAGGAGTAGAGGAGCTCTTCATGCAGCTGATGTCCATGAGCAGGAAGCTTCAGTATCAGAAGCTCCAGGAGCAGGGAGCATCCTTAAGACTTCCCTTTATTCCCATAGACAGTCTTGGAACCGATAAGTGCAGGGTCTGCTACCAGGGAGCAGAAGGGGCATATTCAGAGGCTGCCACGGTCAGGTACTTTGGAGAGGGTGTTCACTCTTTTCATGTGGAGACCTTCAGGGATGCCTTCGGCTGCCTTGAGGACGGAAGTGCGGATTATGCGGTGCTTCCCATAGAGAACTCCACAGCGGGGATAGTAAGTGAGGTCTACGACCTTCTTACGGAATATGAATGCTACATAGTAGCTGAACAGATCATAGACATAAGGCACTGTCTTCTGGGTATAAAGGGGGCAACGCTTCAGGATATAAAGACCGTGTATTCCCATCCCCAGTCACTGATGCAGTCCGCAAGATTTCTTTCGGAGCACAGCGATATAGAGCAGATAAGCATGAAGAACAATGCCTTTGCAGCCCGCAAGGTGGCGCAGGACAATGACAGGTCCAAGGCTGCCATAGCAGGAAGCAGAGCTGCAGAGGTCTACGGCCTTGACATAATTGAGGAGGGTATCAATCAGGCCCAGTCCAACTCCACCAGGTTCATCATTGTCACCAATCAGAAGGTGTTCCTAAAGGGGGCAGGAACCATAAGCCTTTGCCTGGAGATTCCCCATGAGGCGGGATCTCTTTATCACATTATGTCACACTTTATATACAACAATCTCAACATGACCAAGATCCAGTCAAGGCCCATTGAGGACAGGAACTGGGAGTACAGATTCTTTATAGACTTTGAGGGCAACCTGGAGGACGGCTCGGTAAAGAGCGCACTCAGGGGCCTTCGTGAAGAAGCCAGGATGATGAAGATACTTGGCAACTACTGATTGAGGGTAAAGGAGCGAATATGACAGGAGAGGTATTTGCTGCAATTGATGTGGGTTCCTACGAGATGGCCCTTAAGATCTTTGAGCTCTCGGATAAGAGAGGCGTAAGGGAGCTGGACCACGTAAGGCACAGGATGGACCTTGGAAGCGAGACCTATGCCACCGGTAAGATAGGCCAGAACCATGTGGACGAGATGATCAAGATCCTTGGGGAGTTCAGGCAGATAATGAAGACCTATGGTGCCAGGAATTACAAGGCCTATGGAACAAGCGCTGTCAGGGAGACCAGGGACATTGTGGTCCTCAGGGAGCTCATAAGGCAAAGGACCCATATCCAGATCGATGTCCTTAGTAACTCTGAGCAGAGGTTTCTGGATTACAAGTCTATAGCCCTTAAGGGAGAGCAGTTCAGGGAGGTCATCAAAAAGCCCACTGCCATCATCGACATTGGAGGCGGCAGCATACAGATATCCCTCTTTGAGAAGGATGCACTGATAGCAACCCAGAATCTCAAGACCGGAGTGCTCAGGCTCCACGCCATCATGAAGACGGTAAATGCCACGAGAAAGAGGTACTTCGAGCTGATATCTGAGCTGGTCAATACACAGCTGGCGGTGTTCTCCAAGATGTACTTAAAGGACAGGAAGGTTGAGAACCTTATCATAATCGACGACTATGTCTCTCCGGTGCTGAGAAGATTAAAGGCCGAGCCCGGGCAGGAGGGCTACGCCACATCAGAGGAGTACAACGGATTTCTGGATAACGCCAGCGATGTCAATGCCAGGGATGTTGCCAGGAAGTTCAATATACCCGAGGAGAACACGCCGCTTTTATATGTGTCCGCAATCCTCATCAAGTGCATCATGGAGATCACCAAGGCAGAGAATCTCTGGGCACCGGGTGTTACTCTCTGCGACGGCATAGCCTATGAGTATGCGGAGAAAAAGAATTTCATCAAGGCTCCCCACGACTTTGAGCATGATATTATTTCCTGCGCCCAGAACATTTCCAAGAGATATATGGGCAGTAAGTCCAGAAGGGAGACTCTGTGGAAGATAGCCTCAGAGATCTTTGACAACACCAAAAAGTATCACGGTCTTTCCCACAGGGAGAGGCTTCTTCTGCAGGTGGCCACCATGCTCCACGACTGCGGCAAGTACATCAGCATGATAAATCTGGGGGACTGCTGCTTTAACATCATCATGTCCACGGAGATCATAGGTCTTTCCCACAGGGAGAGGGCCATCGTCGCCAATGTGGTCAGATACAATCATGAGGAGTTTGACCACTACGGTGAGAACAGTCCGTTCCTTGAAGGCATCTCCTATGATGACTATCTGGTGATTGCCAAGCTTACGGCTGTCTTAAGGGTGGCCAACAGTCTGGACAGGACCCACAAGCAGAAGTTCAGGGATGTCAAGGTATCCGTTAAGGACGGGGCAATGATCATCAACATAGACACCAGGGATGACATCACCCTGGAGAAGGGGCTTTTTACCAACAGAGCTGCTTTTTTTGAAGAGGTATTCGGCATAAGGCCGGTTATCAGACAGAAGAAATTTACCTGACAGGTGAGGTGGCGCTATGACAAAAGAAAAGAAAAATATGGATTTTGAAAATCCTGAGCTCTACATCAACAGAGAGCTCAGCTGGCTTCAGTTCAATGAAAGAGTGCTTTCGGAGGCGGAGGATGAGTCAAACCCTCTTTTTGAAAGGCTGAAGTTCCTTAGTATCTCCGCCAGCAACCTGGATGAGTTCTTCATGGTAAGGGTGGCTTCCTTAAAGGATCAGATAAATGCCGGCTATAAAAAGCCGGACATCGCAGGTATGACACCCACGGAGCAGATAGAAGTGGTGCTGGATAAGGTCCATAAGTTTGTGGAGAAGCAGTACGAGATCTTTAACAGGCATCTTATACCGCAGCTGCAGGAGGCGCGGCTGGTGTTCACTGACGGAAGCGACCTCTCGGCCAAGGATCTTAAGTACGTGGACAGATACTTTGATGAGTATGTGTACCCGGTACTGACGCCCATGGCGGTGGACTCCTCAAGACCCTTTCCCCTGATAAGGAACAAGACCCTTAATATCGGAGCTCTTCTCAAAAAGAAGGAGGGCAAGGACGATGTGGACTTTGCAACCGTTCAGGTTCCTGATGTTCTGCCCAGGGTATTTGAAATCCCCTGCGACGACAACGGCATCTGCCCAAGGAAGGTGATGCTTTTGGAGCAGATCATCAAGAGAAACATGTCCAAGCTCTTTCTCAACTACGATATCATAACCAGCGCAGCCTACAGAGTGGGAAGGAACGCGGATCTGTCCATCGACGAGGACGAGGCGGAGGATCTGCTTAAAGAGATAGAGAAGCAGATCAAGCGTCGCCAGTGGGGCCAGGCCATAAGGCTTGAGGTGCCCAAGGGAATAGACAAAAAGCTCCTTAAGTTCATTGCAGGAGAGCTGTCTGTTGAGGACAACGAGGTCTTCACCATAGACGGACCGCTGGATCTGACCTTCCTTATGAAGATGTACAAGCTTGAAGGCTTTGATGAGCTCAAGGAACAAAGCTATCTGCCTCCTCAGCCTGTGCCTGAATTTGAAAGCGGCGAGAATATATTTGATGTTATCATGAAGGGCGATGTGCTGATGCACCATCCCTATCAGACCTTTGAAAACGTGGTGAAGTTTGTGGAGAGCGCTGCGGTTGACCCTGACGTTCTGGCCATCAAGCAGACCCTCTACAGGGTCAGCGGCAATTCGCCCATCATTGCAGCCCTTGCCAAGGCAGCTGACAACGGCAAGCAGGTAACGGTTCTGGTGGAATTAAAGGCCAGGTTTGACGAGGAGAACAACATCGTCTGGGCAAGGATGCTTGAGAAAGCCGGCTGCCACGTTATATACGGTCTTGTGGGACTTAAGACCCACTGCAAGATCACGCTGGTGGTAAGGCGGCAGGAGGACGGAATCATGAGATACGTCCATCTGGGAACCGGTAACTACAATGACTCCACAGCCAAGCAGTACACGGATGTGGGACTGTTCACAGCATCTCCTGCCATCGGTGAGGATGCCACCGCCGTGTTCAACATGCTCTCAGGTTATTCAGAGCCTCTTGGATGGAACAAACTCTCCGTTGCACCTCTTTGGCTCAAGGACCGCATCATTGACCTTATCCGCAGGGAGGCACAGCACGCTGCCTCCGGAGAGAGCGCCAGGATAGTAGCCAAGATGAATGCCATCTGTCACAAGGATGTTATCGCTGAGCTCTACAAGGCCAGCTGCCAGGGCGTCAAGGTGGACCTTATAGTCAGGGGAATCTGCTGTCTAAGGGCAGGAGTGCCGGGAGTCAGTGAGAACATCACCGTAAGGAGTATTGTCGGCAACTTCCTTGAGCACAGCAGGATATTCTATTTTGAGAACGGGGGAAGCCCTGAGTTCTACGCCAGCAGTGCGGACTGGATGCCAAGAAACCTTGAGAGAAGGGTGGAGATTCTTTTCCCTGTGGAGGATGAGAAGCTCAGGAAGAAGCTATGGAACATTCTTGATACAGAGCTTAAGGACACCGAGAAGGCCCATGTGATGAACAGTCACGGCATCTACATCAAGAAGGCTCTAAAGAGCGGGGATGATGGAGAAAAGATCAATTCCCAGAAGATATTCGGTCAGGAGGCAGCAGGTGCTGTCAGAAAGAAGGACACTCAGGGCAGCAGGGTCTTTATCCCGGAGATGAATCCCGGCTCCCAGAATGAGTAATGGAGAAACTATGAGATACATATTAGCCTCCGGTTCACCAAGAAGGAGAGAACTCCTTGTGAAGGTCATACCGGAATTTGAGATTATACCCGCTGTCTCCGAGGAGGCGGCTGTAAGCAGCAGTCCTGAGGAGATAGTCAGAGAGCTGTCTTTTCAGAAAGCTTCCGAAATATTTTATAAACTTTTAACGGATAGCGGGGACAGACTTGTTGTAATCGGCGCTGACACCGTTGTATCATATAAACATGAAGTTCTCGGTAAACCATCGGACACCGAGGATGCAGTCAGGATGATAGGCATGCTCTCCGGTAAGGAGCACTGTGTATACTCCGGCGTTACCGTGTTCTACGAAGATCACGGTAAGACCGGAAACTTTTCCTTTTCGGAGTGCACCAGGGTACATGTGGCAGAGATGTCCACGGATGAGATCCGTGACTACGTATCCAGCGGCGAGCCCATGGACAAGGCAGGCGCTTACGGCATACAGGGCCTGTTTGCCAGATATATCGAGGGTATCGAGGGAGACTATTACAACGTGATGGGGCTTCCCGTTGCAAGACTGTACCGGGAACTGAAAAACCATTCTTTATTGTGAGATTAACCGGAGGTTTCTTATGCACGAATACGATGAAGCAGTTCTTAGATGTTTTTTGGAAAATCAGGGTCAGCTTTTCCCTGAGGATGTAGCCGAGAATATGGAGGAGGCTGAGGCCTTTTTAGAGGATTGCATGGCTGTTGTTGTAGACGGCATAGAGGAGGTCGAGGAATATTTCGAGGAGACCGGAGTTGACACCGAGGGTGGCAACGTACTTGAGGCTGATGAAGTCTTTGACGTGGGCGACGGAAGATACCTCATTGTCGAGGGATGATCTTATTGAAACAAAAGCATATATTATGTTAATGTTAGAGAGCTTAAGGATTATGTCTTTAAGCTCTTTATTCATTCAGACAGGAGCATTTTTCAATGGGAAAAAAGATTTTTTTCTTTGACCTGGACGGGACTCTTTTAACCTCAGACAAGAGGATATCATTAAAGACTCTGGAGGCTCTTAAGAAGTTCACGGATGCAGGCAACTATTTTTGTATAAATACAGGAAGGGCCATTGAGAGCGCAAAGGCAGTATATAAGGGGCTGAATCTGGATTTTAAGGGGAGCTTTCTGTGTGGCTCCAACGGGACACAGATCTACAGTGTTGACGAGGACCGATACGTTTTCAGGACCGGTGTTCCCATGGAGCTTGTGGACAGGATACTTGACCTTTCTGAGGAGTACGGGGTTCACTGCCACACCTACAATGAGGACCATATATTATCACGACATGACAATGAGTGCCTTAAGTATTACAGAAGGGTCATCAAGACTCCGCTTCTTATCACCGGTGATGTGACCAAAGAGATGAAGGAAGACCCTTCCAAGATGATAGCCATCGAGCTTCATGACCATGAAAAGCAGGAGCGCTTCAGGCTGGCCCTTCAGGAGATGGTGGGGGACAGGCTTACTCTTCTTTACTCCAATGCATATTATCTTGAGATCTTTCCCTCTGAGGCAGGTAAGGGCAGCGTAGTCAAGAGACTGGCGGATTATCTGTCAGTGGATATTAAGGATACCTACGCAGCAGGAGATGAGCAGAACGACATATCCATGATAGAGGCAGCAGGCTGCGGCATAGCAATGCTAAACGCCACCGACCCGGTAAAAGAGGCTGCGGATGTAGTAACAGAAAGGGACAACGACCACGACGGTCTTGCGGATATTATCCTACGTGCAATAGAGTAAAAAGATGATTTGCTTTTTCTCTTTAATGTGCTAAACTGAATGAAGCCAGGGTCATCGGGGCGGAGTGTTTGGTTTAACATGAGCAAAAATTGTGTATTTTACCGATGGCGGGCAGCAATCCGACCTGATGACCCGCCATTATAAGAATCAGAAAAGGAGAACTGTTATGAATATAGTATGTCTGGACCTTGAAGGTGTTCTTGTGCCTGAGATATGGATCGCTTTTTCAGAGGCAAGCGGTATACCGGAGCTTAAGAGGACCACAAGGGATGAACCCGACTATGACAAGCTCATGAGATGGAGAATCGGCATCCTCAAGGAGCACGGACTGGGACTTAAAGAGATCCAGGATACCATAAGAAAGATCAATCCCCTTCCCGGAGCCAGGGAGTTTCTTGATGAACTGAGGAAGATCACCCAGGTCATCATCATAAGTGACACCTTTACTCAGTTTGCCACACCTCTTATGGAGAAACTGGGATGGCCGACACTCTTTTGCAACTCTCTTGAAGTGGCAGACAGCGGAGAGATCACAGGCTTTAAGATGAGGATTGAGAATTCCAAGCTCACTACAGTTAAGGCCCTTCAGTCCATAGGGTACGACACCATCGCCAGCGGAGACAGCTTTAACGACCTGGCTATGATAAAGGCGTCCAAGGCAGGATTTCTTTTCCGCTCAACAGAGCAGATAAAGGCTGACTATCCTGAGCTTCCTGCCTTTGAGGAGTATGATGAGCTCATTGAAGCCATAAAGGCCAGTTTATAATTATTCATAATTTTGACAACTTTATATTTTTTTTATTGAATATAGACATATGATATGTGACAATGGAATTAGCCTTTGGACTATGACTGAAAGTAATGGGGAAGTTTATGTGGGATTTCGGTTTTGTAATTCCTAGTTTTTTTATCATATTCGTAATCCTGGCTTTTTATTTTTCATTGCCGAGACTTGCGATAAGGAAGAATCATTACTTTCTTCTTCTGCTGATAATTGAGTGTACAGTTATCACCTTAGACATAGTGTCCAGCTTTGCAGACAACAATTATGAGAGCTTTCCTCGGGCCATAACCGTGTTTTTTAATGCGGCTTATTTTGTGGGCTTTTATTTGAGGGGAGCTTTTTTCTTTAACTTCACTGCCAGCACCTGCAGGATGGGAGTTGAAAAGAACAGATATCTTTCGCAGGTTATCCATCTTCCGCTTGTTGTCTGTGTGATACTGGCCGCAACCAGTCACTGGACAGGGCTTATCTTCTCTATTACCGATGAAGGATATAAGAGTGGGCCTCTCTACAATGTCCTCTATGTCATTTTCGGTTATTATCTGTTTCTGTCGTTCATGACGATTGTTTTATATGGCAGGAATGTAAAGAGGAAGAGGCATTATTACAGTATAGTTTCTGCAAATCTCATTCTTTTGGTAGGTATCATCGCCCGCAAGTTTTTCCCGCAGCTGCTTCTTATGGATACCTTTTGCCTGGTGGCAATTGTTGTCATATACCTGGCCATGGAAAATCCGGAGTTCTACCTGGAGGTAAGAGGTTCGGTGTTCAACAGCACAGCCTTCAGGGACTATATTGATGAGAACAACGGGCGTCTGACCCACAAGATACTCGGAGTTGTGGTAAAGAACTATCACGAGATGAGGGATATCTACGGCGGAAGGCAGATAGATGAAGGTATAGTACTGATCAGCAATTATCTGACTCAGACCTTTAAAGAGTGCAGTGTCTTCTATTACAGGAAGGGCAGATTTATCCTTCTGGGAGGCCCTGATATGGACTACAAGGCCATGTCAAGGACTATCAGGGCTAGATTTGACCAGCCCTGGAGAGCTGATGAACTGGAGCTTTACCTGGACGTTGGCATGAATTATTTTGATCCGGGGACCAGAGTTCAGTCGGCGGATTCACTGCTTAATTTCCTCATTATCTCTTTTGACAAGGCTGACAAGGAAGCAGGGCGAGAGGTGATAGTGGTCTCTGACGATGAGCTCAGGATCAATGAAGGCGAAAATGCCATTAAGAGATATCTTGAGACTGCGGTGGATAATGACAGAGTGGAGGTGTTCCTTCAGCCCCTGGTGGATGCAGGGGACGGGTCCCTCATAGGAGCAGAGGCACTTTGCAGGATAAGGGATGATGAGGGCAGGATAATCCCGCCCGGTGCATTTATACATATAGCTGAGGCCAACGGTAAGATCAACCATCTGGGGGAGCAGGTGTTTGAGAAGACCTGTAAGTTTATCAGTGAGAATGATCTGAGGGCCATGGGAGTTAAGTGGATCAATGTCAATCTGTCTCCGGTGCAGTTTATGAAGGCGGATCTGGCTGAACGCTACGATTTCCTGGTCAAAAGGTACGACGTGGATCCACGCATGATCCATCTGGAGATAACCGAGGAAGCAATGATAGATGAGAATTTCATGCATCGTCAGATCCAGGCCATGCAGGAGAAGGGCTTTGAGTTCGTTCTTGACGACTATGGAACAGGTTACTCCAATCTTACCAGGTTAAAAAAGTGTTCGTTTGTAAATGTCAAGCTGGACATGAGTCTTGTCTGGGATTATTACAAGGAGCCTGACGAGATCCTTCCAAGCATGATACAGGCCTTCAAGCACATGGGCTTCAAGATCACCTCCGAGGGAATCGAGGATGAGAAGATGGCGGAGATGATGAGGAACATAGGCTGTGACTACCTTCAGGGCTACTATTACTCCAAGCCCATCACCATGAAGGAATTTCTGAATAAATATTCCAATGTCTGATAAAGGACTATCAAAGGCTGTCGCTGCGGCAGCCTTTCCTTTATGCCAATCTATATGTTTGGTGTAAAGTCATTGCATTTTATTTTCTTTTCAAATATAATACGAACTGTTGTAAATAATAGTTCTTTTTATAAGAGAGTAATTGAGGTTTTATAATGATCAGTGCTAACAATGTAACACTTAGAGTCGGCAAGAAGGCTCTGTTTGAAGATGTTAATATCAAGTTTACTCCCGGCAACTGCTACGGTATCATCGGTGCCAACGGCGCGGGTAAGTCTACTTTTCTTAAGATCCTCTCAGGACAGATCGAGACCACTAACGGAGATGTGGTGATCTCTGACGGCGAGAGACTTTCCTTCCTGGAGCAGGATCACTTCAAATATGATGAAGAGGTGGTTCTTGATACGGTAATGGGTGGCAATGCCCGTCTTATACAGGTTATGAAGGAGAAGGATGCCATCTATGCCAAGGAGGATTTTTCTGACGAGGACGGCATAAGAGCCAGTGAGCTTGAGGCGGAGTTTGCCGAGATGAACGGCTGGGAAGCTGAGTCTGATGCAGAGAGTCTGTTAAACGGCCTTGGAATCGACACAGATCTTCACAGGAAATATATGAAGGAGCTGGACGGTAATCAGAAGGTCAAGGTCCTTCTTGCGAGAGCTCTTTTCGGTAATCCCGACATACTGCCTCTGGATGAGCCTCCCAGCCATCTGGATCTGGCTGCCATTGCCTGGCTTGAGGAGTTCCTCATCAACTTTGAGAACACCGTTATCGTGGTATCCCATGACCGATACTTCCTTA
>JAEEGL012295789.1_pt1 | contig 22239 bp, 23 predicted proteins | sample 9134231 | NCBI WGS metagenome assembly JAEEGL01 (sample SAMN16246548, study PRJNA631951) | gut metagenome | biome: gut microbiome; feature: rumen; material: fiber-attached | host: Bos | place: Iran: Karaj | collected 2018-10 | reverse complement strand
TGACAAAGCGGAAGCAATGAAGTGCTGAAGAGGATGAACCGTAGATATGACGTTGATGAGTACTATGAAAAGGTACAGCTAATAAGAAAGTATTTTGAACACCCGGCAATAACAACAGATGTTATCGTTGGCTTTCCGGGCGAAACTGAGGAAGAATTTGATGAAACGCGAAGCTTCCTTGATAAGGTTAACTTCTATGAGACTCATGTATTTGCCTATTCGAGGCGCAGGGGTACAGCGGCTGACAGGATGCCCGGACAGCTTACACAGAAGCAGAAGAGTGTAAGATCGGCAATTCTCATGGAGGATTCGTCAAAAAGAGCAAAAATCTTCCGTGAATATTATAAAGACAGTCCGGCAGAGGTCCTTATTGAGGAAGAAGCTGTTGTTGAGGGAACGCCCTATCTGGTAGGATACAATAAGGAGTATGTCCGATTTGCGGTTGATAAGAGTGATGATGATGCAAAAGACATGACAGGATCAATAATCTCCTGCAGGGCCCTTGATTTCATCGGTGACGAACTGCTGCATGCCGTGCCCGAAGGATTGTGATCCTGCGGTGATCTCATGCGGACTTGTAAGCTGAAATACCTGAAAATAGTGCGGTGTTGTATTTTTGGGCCAATTAGGGTAAAATATTATAGATTCTAATATAGAAAAAAGAAAACAGGAGACAGAGAAATGCAGGATTTGGGAAGTACACAACATTTCAGCGTTCAGGTTGAACCGGAAACAGGAGTAAAGGTGGTGCTGTCATCAGTATATGAGGCACTTAATGAGAAAGGTTACAACCCGGTAAATCAGATTGTGGGCTACATCATGTCCGGTGATCCCACTTATATTACCAGTCACAACAATGCAAGAAGCCTTATCATGAAGGTGGAGCGTGATGAACTGGTTGAGGAGTTACTGACACAGTATATCAAGAACAACGGCTGGGCTTAATATATGAGAATACTCGGCCTTGATTACGGGAGCAAAACTGTGGGGGTTGCTGTAAGCGATCCTCTGCTTCTTACTGCTCAGGGATTGGAAATAATAAGGCGCGAGCATGAGAATAAGCTGAGAAAGACCTACGCCAGGATAGAAGAAATATGCAGGGAATACGGCGTGGAGAAGATAGTGCTCGGTTATCCCAAGAACATGGATGATACCGAAGGGTTCAGGTGCGAAAAGACAAGAGAGTTTAAGGAAGTGCTTGAACGACGCACGGGACTGCCTGTGATACTTGAGGACGAGAGGCTTACCACGGTTGAAGCCTATGAGATCATGAAGGAGAGCGGCATACGCAGGGAGAACCGTAAGGATTATGTGGATGAGATAGCTGCAATGATAATACTTCAGGGTTATCTTGAAGCGAACCGCGAATGAAGCAGGACAGCGGGATCCGAAGGATCCTGATCCCGTAGCGGACAGTTCGGCAGCGTTAAGTAAGAGAAAATATGGAAAATACGAATATAAACAATAAAGATACCGTGAAGCCGGCCGGTAAAGATACGGACAACCGAAAGATCGTGTTTGAGACCGGGGAAGGCACGGCTGAATGGTATATCATAGATGAAACAAGGATAAACGGGTCAAATTACATTCTGGTAGCTGACGCACCGGAGGGGGATGCGGAATGCATGATACTTAAGGATGTGGCACCCGCCGATTCAAAAGAGAGCATTTACGAGGAAATTGAGGATGACAACGAGCTGGATATAGTGGCCGGTATGTTCGAGGATGCTCTTTCGGATACGGAGATCGTGCAGGTTTAATACAGATTTAATTCAATTTATATTTTGTGTTAATACAGGGAGTAAATAATTAGCAGGGACAGAAATACGGAGGAACAGATTTGGCAAAAAAGAAAAACGGCGGTAAAGTGCTTAAGATAATCCCTTTGGGAGGCCTTGGGCAGATAGGTATGAACATTACCGCCTTTGAATACGGTAACAGCATCGTAGTCGTTGACTGCGGACTGGCTTTTCCCGAGGATGATATGCTGGGTATAGACCTGGTCATACCCGATATTACATATTTAATGGATAATGCGGATAAGGTCGAAGGCTTTGTCATAACACACGGACACGAGGATCATATCGGCGCACTGCCGTATGTTTTGAAACAGCTCAACGTACCGGTATATGCCACCAAGCTCACAACCGCACTTATAGAAGGCAAGCTTAAGGAGCACGGGATATCGGAAATAGTCAGTAAGAGAGTGGTATCCGCAGGTGAGACCATCACGCTCGGAGCATTCAAGGTCGAGTTCATAAGGACCAATCACAGTATCGCGGATGCATGTGCACTGGCGATAACATCGCCTGTAGGAACAGTGGTCCATACGGGCGATTTCAAGGTGGATTACACACCGGTATTTGGGGATGCAATAGATTTACAGAGGTTTGCGGAGCTTGGGCGCAAGGGTGTGCTCGCACTTATGTGTGATTCCACCAATGCTGAGAGACCGGGCTTCACCAACTCGGAGAAAACAGTCGGAAAGACCATAGACGCTCTGTTCAGTGAACACGAGGATTCAAGGATAATAGTATCTACCTTCGCCAGTAATGTGGACAGGGTGCAGCAGATAATCAATGCCGCATACAGGCACAATCGCAAGGTAGTGGTCGAAGGAAGGAGCATGGTCAATATAATCCAGACCGCAACGGAACTGGGTTATATCGATGTTCATGAGAATACCCTCATAGATATTGAGGATCTAAAGAATTATCCTGACAGGAAGACGGTTATAATCACGACGGGATCACAGGGTGAGACCATGGCTGCACTGAACAGGATAGCCAACAGTACGCATAAGCTGCTTCAGATAAAACCGGGTGATACGGTAATCTTCTCATCAAACCCTATACCGGGTAACGAGAAAGCGGTGGCAAGGCTCATTAACGAACTGAGTATGAAGGGAGCCGATGTTGTATTTCAGGATGCACATGTTTCCGGACATGCATGTCAGGAGGAGATCAAGCTGATCTACACACTGGTCAAGCCGCAGTATGCCATTCCGGTACATGGCGAGTATAAGCACCTCAAGGCGCAGGCGGCTATAGCACGTGAGCTTGGGATCGCGAAGGAAAACATCATACTTACTTCCGTGGGCAAGGTGATCGCTATAAATAAAAAGGGTGTAAGGATCACGGAAGAAGTACAGACAGGTGCGGTGTTTGTGGACGGTCTCGGAGTCGGAGATGTCGGTAATGTGGTCATCCGTGACAGGCAGGCCCTTGCCGAGGACGGTATACTGATGGCTGTCATGACTCTGGAAAGGGGTACCAACACGGTTGTTGCGGGCCCGGATATAGTAACCAGAGGCTTTATCTATGTCAAGGAATCCGATGATATCATGGAGGAAGCCCGTGATGTGGTTCTCACGGCCATAGACAAGATACAGGTCAGGAACATAACCGACTGGGGAAAGATGAAGAGCATAATCAAGGATGCACTGTCAAGCTATGTATGGAAGAAGATGAAGCGGCGTCCGATGATCATGCCCATAATCATGGAGATAGATAATTGATGGCAAGGGGAATATAAATGAACAACGAAAAGCTTATGGATGCACTTGATGCATTGATCGGGCAGTTAAAGGAGACCGAGGAGTTTATAAAATATAAGGACACCTTCTCCAAAGTTGTTAATGATGAGCATGCAATGGAGTGCATAGCCAGCATCCGTGAACTGAGCATGAGGGTTCAGGATATGAGTGAGGATGAATATGATCGCGAATCCGAGAATATTTCGGCAAGAATGGAGGATCTGTGTGCAGATTCGCGGGTTTCGGATTTCATAACCGCAGAGGTTGAGTTTTCAAGGCTGTATCAATACATTACGGACAGCATTGTGAGTGCGCTGGATTAGAGGGAAAATATGAAAGCAATAGATTTAACCGTCAGTTTTATGGGTACCGTAGTACGCGCTGTGGTATTGATCGTGTGCGCTGTGCTCGTAATAAATATAGGAAAGAAGGCATATGATTTCGGCTTCAGGATATTTACCGAAGGACCGGTGGCCGAGGCACCCGGCAGGGACATCATAATGTCGGTGGATTCGGGCGAAGGCCTGACGGACGTTGCGAAGAAGCTTGAAGAAAAGGGTATAACCGGTGACTGGATGCTGTTCTTCATTCAGGCCAAGCTGTCCGAATACAAGGGAAAGATAGAGCCGGGAACCTACACTCTCAACAATTCGCTGACAACAGATGAGCTGATGGCTATACTTACCAAGGCAGAGATCGAGAGCGAAGATGAGGAAACGGGTGAATACATGCCGGAAGAGCTTCAGGAAGGTCTTAATGAGGTGTATGATGACAATGCACCCGTGGAGTCGGGGTCAGATCTTGTTGAGGGTGATCTTGAAGAGGGTGAAACGCCTTATGAAGGTGAAGACGGCGCAGTAGAGATAGATGACATGACAGATGATTCCGCCGAGCCGGAGATCGATATTGAAACAGGAGAGTAGAGTGATAGAGGATACGCGTGTCGGCGCGTTTATACAGTCGCTTGATGAAGGTAATAAGGGATTTCTGATGGAGCTCGAGAAAAGAGCGACGGATGACAGGATCCCGATAATCAGGCCCCAGGTCCAGAACCTGTTAAGAGTTATAATAGCCGCAAAGAGCCCGAAGAGTATTCTGGAAGTCGGTACGGCAGTGGGTTTTTCTTCAATACTGATGGCAGAATGTTCGGATGAAAACTGTGGGATAACCACAATAGAGAATTATGATAAACGCATTCCGGTTGCAAGAGCCAACATTGAGAAGAGCGGTTTCGGTGACAGGATAACCCTGATTGAAGGAGATGCGGCCGTTGTGCTTAAGGAATTAAGGTCTGAAGGCTTAAGCTATGACCTTATATTCATGGATGCCGCCAAGGGACAGTACCTTAACTTCTATGAGGATGTAATGGCCATGCTGAATGACGGCGGAATGCTGATCTCTGATAACGTGCTTCAGGACGGGGATATAATACAGTCGAGATTTGCGGTCACAAGAAGGAACCGGACGATACATTCAAGAATGAGAGAATACCTGTATATTCTCACACATGATGAGAGGCTTCGTACAACAATCCTTCCGATGGGTGACGGAGTGACCCTGAGTGTAAGGACAGGTCGTATACAGAAATAATATATAACAGACAGGCTTAAATGATAAAAGAGGATTTGATAAGAAACAGAAATCGGAAAAAACCCGAGCTGCTTGTACCTGCAAGCTCCGAGGAAGTATTAAGAACAGCAGTTATTTTTGGCGCTGACGCGGTTTATATAGGCGGAGAGGCCTTCGGACTGCGCGCAAAGGCGAAGAACTTCTCGGGTGAGGAGATGGCGCGGGGGATTGATTTTGCCCACAAACATGGGGTGAAGGTTCATGTTACCGCAAACATTCTGGCTCACAACAGTGATCTTGACGGGGCAAGGAAGTATCTTAAGGAATTGAATGAACTGAAGCCGGATGCTCTGATCATTGCCGATCCCGGAATGTTTATGATCGCCAGGGAGGAGTGTCCGGGGATTGATATCCATATCAGTACGCAGGCTAATAACACCAATTATTTAACCTATGATTTCTGGTATAAACAGGGAGCAAAGAGGGTTGTTTCGGCAAGGGAGCTGTCCCTTGGAGAGATAAGGGAGATAAGGGAGCATATCCCGGAGGATATGGAAATAGAGAGCTTCATTCACGGAGCCATGTGCATTTCCTATTCCGGAAGATGTCTTCTCAGCAGCTTTCTTACGGGAAGGGACGCAAACAGGGGAGCCTGCACTCATCCCTGCCGCTGGAAATATGCGCTGGTGGAGGAGACAAGGCCCGGTGAGTACATGCCGGTGTTCGAGAATGAGAGAGGTACCTATATCTTTAATTCCAAGGACCTGTGCATGATCGAACACATTCCCGAGATGACGGAAGCCGGTATAGACAGCTTCAAGATTGAGGGAAGGATGAAGACAGCCCTGTATGTAGCCACAGTGGCACGAACTTACAGGAAGGCAATAGATGATTACTTCACATCCGAACAGACCTACCGGGATAATATGGACTGGTACAGGCACGAGATAGCACAGTGTACCTACAGGCAGTTCACGACAGGCTTCTATTTCGGCAAACCCGATGAAACGGCACAGATCTATGAAAACAGCACCTACGTTAAGGAATCCGTATATCTGGGAATGGTAGAACGTATTGATGAGAACGGCTTTCTCTGTATCACCCAGAAGAATAAGTTCCTGAAGGGCGATATGATAGAGGTGATGAAGCCTGACGGAAGGGATTTAAAGGTCCGGGTCACAGGTATTTACGACGAAGATGGTAACGAAATGGCTTCTGCACCGCATGCCAGCCAGAAATTAAGGGTTGCTGCGGAACCTGCCTGCGCCGGGCAGTATGATATCCTCAGAGCTGAAAACAAGGAAACAGATAATTAAAATCAGGGGTTACCGGATGAAATTACTTACGGTTGTGGTCCCATGCTACAATGAGGAGGAGGCTTTGCCGATCTTCTATGACGAAATGAGCAGGACCATGGAAGAATTCAAGAATACAGACAGTGAACTGGAATTTGAACTGTTGTTTATAGATGACGGATCGAAGGACAATACACTTCAGATAATAAAGAGTCTCAAAGCTAAGGACGACAGGGTACGATATGTCTCATTTTCCCGTAACTTCGGGAAGGAAGCAGGCATATATGCGGGACTTGACAATGCGAACGGTGATTATGTCGTGATAATGGATGCCGATCTTCAGGATCCGCCGTCGCTTCTTTCCGAAATGTATAAGGCAGTTTCGGAGGAGGGATATGATACTGCTGCGACAAGAAGGGTCACAAGAAAGGGTGAGCCTCCGATAAGATCATTCTTTGCAAGACAGTTCTACAGGCTGATGAACAGCATGACTGAACTTGATATCATGGACGGTGCAAGGGATTACAGGATCATGACCCGTACGATGGTGGATGCCGTACTGTCAATGAAGGAATACAACCGGTTTACCAAGGGTATATACAGCTGGGTGGGCTTTAAGACGAAGTGGATAGATTACGAGAACAGGGAAAGAGTGGCAGGTGAAACGAAGTGGAATTTCTGGAAGCTTTTTCTGTATTCGATGGAAGGCTTTGTCGGATTTACAACGGCCCCTCTTACAATAGCGGCCGTTATCGGACTGTTCTTTACCTTTGCAGCATTTGTAATGATCGTGTTCATTGTCATACGTACACTGGTTTACGGTGATCCGACCAGTGGTTGGCCTTCTATGATATGTATCATAGTATTCCTGGGAGGTGTCCAGCTGTTTTGTATAGGACTTGTGGGTGAATACCTTGCAAAAACATATCTGGAGACGAAGGGTAGACCTATATATATTGCAAAAGAGAAGTGCTGATAATAATTTGAGTGGAGATAAATAATGAAACTAATAATTCAGATACCGTGCCTTAATGAAGCTCAGACTCTTGAGATCGCACTTAACGATCTGCCTAAGCATATCGACGGCATAGATGAAATAGAAGTACTGATAATCAACGACGGCAGCGTGGACAATACGGTTGAGGTTGCCAGGAACTGGGGAGTCAATTATGTGGTAAGCTTTACAAAGAACAAGGGACTTGCCAAGGGCTTCATGGCCGGAATTGATGCGTGCCTCAGAAACGGAGCCGACATCATAGTAAACACGGACGCCGACAATCAGTATTGCGGAGAGGATATAGAGAAGCTTGTAAGGCCGATTTTGGAAAAGAAAGCCGATGTTGTAATAGGAGAAAGACCGATAGATGATACCGAGCATTTTTCACCGCTCAAGAAGAAGCTTCAGCATTTCGGAAGCTATGTGGTACGTGTGGCCAGCAAGACAGATATTCCGGATGCGCCCAGCGGTTTCAGGGCTTTTTCCAGGGATGCCGCGATGCATCTTAATGTAATGAACAATTACACATATACTCTTGAGACCATCGTCCAGGCCGGAAGGACCAGCATGGCGATAACCTCGGTTCCGATAAGGACGAACGGAGAACTCAGGAAATCCAGGCTGTTTCATTCGATGTTCGGATATGTTAAGCGTTCCATGATAACGATCGTTCGGGCGTTTATGATGTACAGACCGCTTACATTTTTCTCGATACTGGGACTTATTCCGTTTACGGCGGGACTTGCGCTGGTTGTCCGTTTCCTTATATACTTTATAAAGGGTTCGGGAAACGGTCATATACAGTCACTCGTATTTTCGTCGACGCTCATGCTGCTCGGTTTCATGACTTTTATCGTCGGACTGCAGGCGGATGTCATTGCCAACAACCGCAAGCTCCTGGAAGATATTCAGTTCAGGGTACGCCGTCTTGATTATGATGAGCGTGCAAGAGAAGAGAAACAAGTCCTTGAAGAAGAAGCAGGGAAAGAGAAGGAAGGCAGTGAACAGTCCGGTATGTAAGATGACCGGGACGAGCTGTGCGAAGGAAGAAGGTAATTAATTTCCTTCAATTGATCAAATATAAAAGGAAAGCTTACAGACATGCCGGATAACAAATGGGTCCTGATAGGTCCCGTTTACCCATACAAGGGAGGCATATCCCACTATACGGGTCTTTTGTGCAGGGCTATCGGGAAGAAGCACAATGTGGAGATGATCTCATATAAGATGCAGTATCCGAAGCTCCTGTTCAAACGTGAACAGAGGGATTACGCCAACGATACCTTTAAAACAGAAGATACCGAATTTCTGATAAATACAGCCAATCCCTTTAATATTGCGGGAGTGGCGAACCGTATAATAAGTATGAGACCCGAGAAGGTCATAATACAATGGTGGCATCCGTATTTCGCACCATGCTACCGTATACTTACGGGAAAGCTTAAGAGAGCCGGGATACCGGTCACATATATCTGCCACAACGTGTTTCCGCACGAGAGATTTCCGCTTGATAAGAAGCTTACGCGGATGGCGCTTGCGAATGCACAGAAATACATACTCCATGCCCGGGGAGAAGTGGATGATCTGCTGTCCATTAAGCCGGATGCGGATTACAGGGTAATGGTACACCCGACCTACAGTGCATTCAATTTTGACAACCTTGATAAGAGGACAGCCAGGGAGCAGCTTGGCGTCGGGGAGGAAGAGCGAATCATGCTGTTCTTCGGCTTTGTCAGGGAATACAAGGGACTTAAACATCTCATTAACGCTGTGGGCATCCTTAAGGAGGAGCATCCGGACGAAGTACTGCCCGTGCTGTTCATTGTGGGTGACTTTGACGGAAATAAGGATGAATATCTTGAACTGATAGAGAAGCTGGGGGTCGGAAGTGATATAGTCATAAAGGATGGCTATGTTCCGGATAAGGAAGTCGAGAAGTACTTTTCCGCGGCGGATTTGGTTGTACTGCCTTACGAATCCGCAACCCAGAGCGGAATCGTACAGATTGCCTACGGATTCAGGAAGCCGGTTATTGTAACAAAGGTCGGCGGTTTGCCGGAGGTTGTTGAGGATGACATTACGGGGCTTGTGGTCGAGCCCTTTGATGACAAAGCGCTGGCTCAGGCAATATATAAATACTTCAGTGAGAACAAACAGGATGAGTACGTAAAGGGTATTATTGAAAGAGAATATATCTTTTCCTGGGACCGCATGGTCGAAGCCCTTGAATGATCCTGCCGGTCTGTGCGCAGAACAGTGAAGGATATAATGATCTATATGAAAGGAATATACAGTGTTTTATCTTGACACACACTGTCATATACTCCCGGGAGTGGATGACGGTTCGAAAAATATGGAAATGTCACTCAGCATGCTTGATTATGCTTATGATGAAGGCATAAGGGCGATGATACTGACCCCTCATTATCATGGCGGATACGTTGAGACCGACAGACGCGTGATAGATGATACATTTGCAAGGCTCAAACAGCTGTCTGCCGAGAGACATCCGGATCTTAAGCTGTTTATAGGCAATGAGATATATTATTACCCTTCGATAACCGAGTGGATAGAGGAGGGTAGAGTGCATACACTGGCCGATTCGGACTATGTATTGCTTGAATTCTCTACGGTTGTGGAGAAAAGGGAAATAATCGAGGCGGTCAAGAATGTATCAAGCTACGGCTGTTATCCGGTGCTTGCCCATGTCGAACGCTACGACTGCCTTGTAAGGGATCCCGATATAATTGACGACCTTATTTCGCGGGGAGCCCTGATACAGGTTAACAGCAGGTCGTTTACCGGAGAAGGGGGCAGCAGGATCAAGAGGTTCCTAAAAAAGCTTCTTAAGGAGGAATGGATCCACTTTATAGGGACCGATGCACACAGTATGGGATCAAGGAAGCCGGAAATGGCTGAATGTGCGGAATATATATTAAGGAAGTGCGATCCCGATTATGCTGCCGGGATATTGTATGCGAATGCGATCAACATAGTAAACAACAAGCCGTTGAAATAAAGATTTATAATTATCACAGGAGAAACACAATTAATGGAACAGGGCAATCAGATACAGTCGGACGAAATAGAAATAGACCTCGTGGAACTGATAGGCGTGCTTGTCAGCAAGCTGTGGATAATCATTGTCTTTGCAGCGCTGTCAGGTATAATAACCTTTCTTATATCGGTATATGTGATTACACCCATGTATATATCGACCACCAAGATGTACATTATAAACAGGCAGAGTAATGAATCGCTCACTTACTCGGATCTTCAGACGGGTACACAGCTGACCAAGGACTATCAGGAGCTTGTTACAAGCCGTCCTGTGCTTGATGAGGTCAGGAAAGAGCTTGCACTCGATATTGACAATAAGACGCTCAAGGGTAAGATAAATGTAAGCGTACCCACGGATACCCGAATCATAACGATAACGGTTGAGGATTCAAGTCCGGAGATGGCGCGGGCGATAGCCGATGAAATAAGGAATTCCGCATCCACTCATATTGCGGCTGTCATGAATACCGAAGCCGTAAACGTTGTGGAGGAAGCAGATCTTCCGGAAGAACCGTCATCGCCCAAGGTGTTCAGGAATACGATAATCGGTGCGGCGGTCGGGAGCTTTTTTTCAATAGTCATGATCATTCTTGTATATATAATGGATGATACGGTCAAGAATCCCGACGACATTGAGCAGTACCTTAAAGTCAGTGTCCTGGGCTCCATTCCCTTTGAGGACGAGACTGAAGATGATGAGGGAAGTGAAACCAGGAAGAGTAAGAAGAAAAAGCATAAGAGGAGCAGTTACGGTCACAGGACCCAGACTCCGGTAAATGTTGATGTATTAAGATCCGGAAAGGAGGTTTCTTCGAAAGATGGATACTAAGGTCATTACAATAAACCGTAAGAATAAGCTGAGCTTCCAGACCAACGAAGCATACAAATCTTTAAGATCAAACATGGAATTCTGTGGTAATAACGTGAAGGTTATCGCTATCACGAGCTGTGTGCCCAATGAGGGAAAATCCTCGGTATCTTTTAACCTTGCAATTTCAATGGCAGAGGCGGGTAAGCATGTGCTGTTTATTGACGGTGATATGCGAAAGTCGGTTATCCTGGGCCGTTACAATATTACGAGGATCTCATCGGGACTGTCTCATTTCCTGGCAGGAAAGAGAGATATCCAGGATGTTATATATTCGACAAACGTAAAGGGACTTCATATAATACCTACGGGTCCCGTTCCGCCCAACCCTTCCGAGCTTCTCGGAACGTCAAGATTTAAGCTTGTTCTGAGCAAATTCAGGGATATTTATGATTATGTTATAGTAGATACCCCGCCTATCGGAAGTGTTATTGACGGTGCCATCATAGCGCAGAGCTGTGACGGAGTGGCCCTCGTGCTTGAAGCAAGGGCAATAAGCCGTAAATTCGTTGAGCGTGTTATCGAGCAGCTTCGCAAGACAGGCTGCCCCTTCCTCGGCGTAATCCTTAACAAGGTGGATATGGGTGGTAAGTACGGTAAATACTACGGTAAGTATTACGGCAAGTATTATGGCAAGTATTACGGTAAGTACTATGGTAAATACTATGGTTCTTACTACGGACATGATGATAACTCGTAACTATTCTGAATAGTTATAAATATAGCAGTGCGGAGTAAAAATGGCAGACAATCAACTGTTTAATGAAATAGGCGATGAGATAAGCAGGGCTCTTAAGCAGGGACTTAAGAACGGTAATTTTGGCGGCCTTGACAGTGCCATAAGGTCTTCTGTCAACCGTGTGCTCGATGATGCGACGGAGCATCTTGAGAGGAGCATACGCGGTGGCGGAGCGCAGAATGTTTCAACCCATAAATACTCAACCTACTCAGACGGAGCTGCTACAAGGGAAAAGCAGAAACAGCTTGAGAGAGAGAGGGAGGAACGCAGGCAGCGTGAGGTGTTGAGAAGAGCGCAGAGGGAGTCGGCATATGTCAAAAGACCCGGTGCGGCACCTTCAAGAAGCGGTACAAACGCAACGGAACAGCGTCAAAAGAGCATTGATGAAAGACGTAAACGGGAAGAACTTAAAAGGCTGTTAAGATCTCCCAACTCGATCGTGGTAAACGGACAGCTCCTGCCTACCAGGTTCAAAGCGGTAGGGGACAGTACAAGCTTATTATATCTGATACTGGGAATCATAGGTACCAGCCTGTTTGGATTGATAACTCTGGTGCTGGCGATAGCTGCAACAGTGGATTCGTCGATGGGAATTGGGATCCTGGTTTGTTCCATTCTTACGATAATCAGTATAGCTGCCATAGTGAAGGGCGGAAATGACAGAAATCTGATCAAACGGGCAAAGAGATATGCACAGCTGTGCGGTACCAAGATGTATTCCACCATTGCCAGGCTAGCTTCTGCGACCGGAACCGAAGAGAAGAAGCTTCGAAAGGATATAAAGAAGATGCTCAAAAAGGGATTTTTCCCTGAGGGCTATCTGGATGCGGAAGAGACTACACTTATGCTCTCGGAAGAGGTATACAGGGAATACGATACCATGAAGAGCAGACAGAAGACGGAGGAAGCAGCCAAAGAGGCCGAGCTTACCACGGAGGAGAAGAGTGAGCTTGAAGTCATGGTCGCCGACGGTATGGATGCCATAGAGAAGCTGCACAGGCTTAATGATGATATTCCGGGAGAAGTAATATCTGCCAAGTTAAGCTACCTTGAAGATGTTCTTAAGCAGATATTCAACAGGGTCAGCGAACATCCGGAACAGATGGACAGGATGCACAAGCTTATGGACTACTATCTTCCCACTATGCTTAAGCTGGTGGAGGCCTATGCAGAGTATGATAAGGTCAGTGCTCCCAGTAAGGAAATAAAGGATGCCAAGGCTGAGATAGAGAAGACTCTGGATACGATAAATGAAGCCTTTGTCCAGCTGCTCAACAACCTGTTCCAGGATTCCGTATGGGATGTGACTTCTGATGCACAGGTACTGACGACCATGCTGACTCAGGAGGGTCTGGCTCAGGAGCCCGTACTCAAGGGACAGTAAAAGGTTACAACAATATGTCATAAAACGGAGGGTATACCATGGACACAAATTTAAACGACACAGCAATGGGAACAGCAGCAGCCACACAGGCAGAACCGGTAGTACCGGAAGCAACTCTGTACGAGTCGCCGTTTGCCGCACTTGAACCGGAGAAGCCGGTAGCTCATACACCGGTTGACTACGGAACCGAGCTTGCCGACATTAAGACAAAGAGCGATCTGACTCCCGAGGAGCAGAAGGTTGTTGACAGCTACGTACAGCAGATAGACCTTAACAATACCCAGCTCGTAATCCAGTACGGTGCCGGAGCACAGAAGAAGATAGCCGATTTCTCCGAGGGAGCGCTTAACAGCGTACGTACCAAGGATATGGGTGAGATCGGTGAACTGCTTACCGGTCTTGTTGCAGAGCTTAAGGGCTTTAATACAGAGGAAGAGAAGAAGGGCTTCCTTGGTCTGTTCAAGAAAGGCCAGGCTAAGGTTAACGATCTTGTTGCAAGATATGACAAGACCGAAAACAATGTGAACAAGGTTGTTAAGATCATGGAAGGGCATCAGGTGACTCTGCTTAAGGATGTCGCAATGCTTGATAAGATGTATGAGACGAACCTTACCTATTACAAGAACCTGACACTTTATATAATCGCAGGGAAGGAAAAGCTTGCCATCGCCAAGCAGCAGGAACTTCCGAAGCTTCTTAAGAAAGCAGAAGAAACGGGGCTTCCCGAGGATTCGCAGGCTGCTTCCGATTACGCTGCAATGATAGAGAGATTTGAGAAAAAGATCTATGACCTTGAGCTTACAAGAAACATTTCAATGCAGATGGCTCCGCAGATACGTCTTATCCAGAACAACGATACGATGATGTCTGAGAAGATACAGAGTACCCTGGTAAATACCATACCTCTCTGGAAGAGCCAGATGGTTATCGCGATAGGTCTTAACCATTCAACCGAGGCTGCCAAGGCCCAGAAGGACGTGACGGATATGACCAATGAGCTGCTTAAGAAGAATGCCGAAGCTCTTAAGATAGCGACGGTTGCATCGGCTAAGGAGGCTGAGAGAGGAATCGTGGACATCGAGACCCTTACCCATACCAATCAGACACTTATCGATACACTTAACGAAGTTGTACAGATCCAGGCAGACGGGCGTACGAAGCGTGCCGAGGCCGAGAAGGAGCTTAGCCGTATCGAGACAGAGATGCATAACAAGCTCATCGAACTCAGTAAGGTAAGCCTGGAGTAATAAAGAAATGTAACGGTAACAGTATCGGACAACTGCCTGGAACAACATATTTTGGAGAAGCAGCGTCCTTATGGGAAATGTAATGAAGAAACGTACCGGAGAGATACTTAATATATTGGATGATATGTACGGGACCGATCTTGTCTGCTATCTTGATCATGACAGTGCGTGGCAGCTCCTGATCGCTACCATACTTTCGGCCCAGTGTACCGATGCCAGAGTAAATATAGTTACAAAGGATCTGTTTGTTAAGTATCCCGATGTGAGATCCTTTGCCGAAGCTTCGCTAAGCGAGCTTGAGCAGGATATAAAGAGTACAGGCTTCTATCATAACAAGGCGAAGAATATCATTGCCTGCTGTCGCATGCTCCATGAGAAATATGACGACAGGGTTCCCTCGGATATAGACGAACTTACATCACTGCCGGGTGTGGGCAGGAAGACTGCCAACGTAATACGGGGAAATGTATACGGTATCCCCAGTATTGTGGTTGATACGCATGTAAAGAGGATATCCGGTAAGCTCGGCCTCACAAAGGAGACCGATCCGGTGAAGATAGAGTTTGATCTGATGAAGGAAATCCCGAAGGATCACTGGATACTCATAAACATACAGCTCATCACCTTCGGTCGTGATATCTGCAAGGCGATAAGTCCTCAATGTGAGCGCTGTAAGCTGAGAAAATATTGTTCGTATGTGGATAAATGATTTTTGCAACCCCGGGAGGCACCATTCCCGGGGTTTTATTCATTAAACTTCAGGTTTCTAAGATCTGCTTTGTCTTTAAGTGCACGCAGGATCGGTTCTTTCATAAGAGAGTTCAGTCCGCCTGCAATCTCAGTGATATGGTCCAGCTTGTCAAATTCGAATCCATCAACATACATATCGGCAAGACCCGTATAGGTTGATTTAAGGTCGCTCCGGCATTCAACCGCGAATTCAAGTACCTTTCTTGCATCATCCTTAAGATCACGCTCAATAAGATGGGTACCCCAGGTGTCCAGAGCCTTAACCAGTTCCGTGAAATTGGCGTCATATTCGGACAGGACCGTAAGATTGGGCGCACCGTATGTCATTTTGAGATCGGTATTTGACATTCCCGTGAAGTTGACTATTTTCCTGTCACACATCCTGAGGATATTGTTCTCATCATCCCGTAAAATAACATCAGAATTGATCGATTTCCGTGGTCCATCCGCAGTCTTTTCCGTGTCTTCATTATGGAAAGGCAGCGTTTCTACAGGTATATGAATGTAATTAAGATCATCAAGACTTTTCCTGCGTACCGCATTGGCTCTGCTCTCGTTCTCGATAACATCATCATCGCCTGTGTTGAACCTGGTTGTGGTTGCTTTCATGTATACCATGATCGCCAGAAAACCGATAACAATAGTTGTAAAAATAGGTGATATCATATATAATATTCCTTTAAGGTATCAGTTGGTTCAGATATATTTAGGGAGGTTTTCCATGAATTTCTACAATAAGAAATCAAAAAAGCTCATGTCAAGTATCATAATAATTATCCTGGTACTTGCCATGGTGGTTCCGACAATAGCTTATCTGATACAGTAAGCTTAGTATACGTTGAATGTAACCAAATTTCAAGCTGACTTGAAATTTAACTGTGTTTTAAAGAATCGAGGGATGTCAGTGAATAAGCAGCTAAGGCTTCGTGCCGCAGTATTGTGCATAGCGGGTCTGGTATTGACGGGAGCTGATCCGGTGCTGGCCAAGCCGGCAGGGAGCGGCAAATCCATAAGTAAATCAGACAGTGTGATCACGTTTGTTGATGAAGAACCCCGGAAGGGTGTGACCATAACCAAGTCGGGAACACAGGGGAACACGTCAGCACCCGCACATAATGAGAGTACTGATCCTGCTCAGGCTGATACGGACAGCGGGGCATCCGGGGATAGCGGTACGGTAAACGATGTTAATATATCTGCGGGCGAACCGGACAGTGTGCCGGATACACAGCCGGACAGCGCTGCAGATGAGGTTAATATCAATATTTCCTCCGGAAGTGATTCGGTTGATATAGAGGCGGACAATCTGCTTGAAAATGAAAACAGCCTGACAACCGAGATAAATGTGGAAGTACCGGCATCTGTACATATTGATCCCAACGCAAGGATAAACAAGGGTGTGTATGCGGATGACATAGATATCTCCGGACTCACATACAAGGAAGCACAGTCGAGGATAGAGGATTACATAGCCAAGCTTCGCGAGACTCCGATAGAGCTGACATCAATAAATGACAGGGTAACAACCGTATCTGCCGGTGATCTTGGTGTGAAATGGAGCAACAGCGACATCCTTATTGAAGCGATAGGGCTGGGTAAGACAGGTAATGTAATAGCAAGATACAAGGCAAACAAAGACCTTGAGGTAGAGCATAAAGTCTATGACATAAATGTTACCGCGGACAAGGCATATGTCAGAAACGTCGTCCAGGCTGAGAGTGATGCATGCGGATCTGATGCCAAGGATGCGACGATGACAAGGGAAGGCGGAGTGTTCCATATAACAGAGGGACAGGAAGGCTTCGGAATAGATGTGGATCAGTCCGTAGACTCTGTTATGAGTATCATGGACAACTGGAACAAGGAAAGTGTGAGCATAGAACTCGTATCAGGAATGATACAGCCTAAAGGAACGGCTGCTGATCTTGAGAAGGTCAAGGATCTTTTGGGACATTTTTCCACCAGCTTCTCATCATCCGGTAAGGAGCGTTCGGGAAATGTACGTAACGGAACCAAGCTTGTCAACGGAAGGCTGCTGTATCCGGGTGAACAGCTGTCGGTGTATGAGTGTGTAAGTCCTTTCACTGAAGAAAACGGATATTTCCTTGCGGGTTCATATGCCAACGGACTTGTGGTTGAGAGCCTCGGAGGCGGAATATGCCAGGTAAGTTCTACTCTTTACAATGCCGTAATACGTGCTGAGCTTCAGGTTGATGAAAGATACAATCATTCCATGATAGTAAGCTATGTTGACATGTCAGCGGATGCAGCAATTTCAGGAACATCCAAGGACTTTAAGTTTACTAACAACATGGAAACGCCCATATATATAGAAGGATATACAACCGATGATAAACAGGTGGTCTTCAACATTTACGGCGTGGAGAACAGACCTTCAAACAGGACTATATCGTTTCAAAGTGTTGAACTTGAGAAGAAGGAACCTGAAGGTGAGAAGGTGGTTGCCGATCCGTCCGCACCTGTAGGTGAAATCCATGTCCAGTCGGCACATACCGGATACAGAGGTGAGTACTGGAAGATAATCAAAGTTGACGGAGTGGAAACAGAGAGAGTACAGATAAATAAGAGTACATATCAGGCTGTTCCGAAGACAGCGTCTGTAGGAACTGCGGCTGACAATCCGGAAATAACAGCAGCAGTTAAGGCTGCCATAGCAACAGGAAGCATAGAAGCATGCAAGAGTACTATCAACCAGTTAAAGAATGCGGCGGCAGGAGTACCGATGATGCCGTTGATCCCCGGACTTGATCCGGCAGCTGTTCCGGTAATGCCCGAAACACCCGCAGCGCCTGAAGCTGCACCTGAAGCACCTGCGGAGCCGGCACCCGAACCTGCAGCCGAAGCTGCACCGGAGGGTGAGTGAATATTATAGAATAGCGAATTTCATCAGAAATTCGCTATTCGTACTGGACCAGGCTCTGCTGAAAGCAGAGGCGTGTCATGCGGAACGCATGATTTCTGAATGCATTTCCTTGTTTGCATTCAGAAAGTCATAATAATATATAGGAAGAAAGTCGTTACGCAGAACGACAGGCATAAACTTAAGATCATATTTCAGTAAAGGGAAATAAACTAATGAATATAGGCAAAGTACCCGAAGCGGTACTTAAACGCTCCATCATAAGGCAGATTAAAACCAGAAGACCCGAGATCATCATGGGAGCGGCTGTGGGTGAGGATTGTGCAGCCATACAGCTTAAAGAGGGTGAAGTGTTTGTAATGAGTACCGATCCCATAACAGGGACATCTCATGAAATAGGTGCTCTTGCCATACATGTGACAGCCAATGACATAGCATCCTCGGGAGCCGAAGTGATCGGAGTCATGCTGTCGGTACTTCTGCCCGAAGGAACGGAAGAGACAGAGTTAAAAGCAATGATGAAGCAGGTCGAGGAGACCTGCCATTCGCTTAATATACAGACAATTGGCGGACACACGGAAGTTACCAGGGTGGTTAACCAGCCCGTTATCACGGTTACAGGTATCGGAAAGATTGTAAAGGATGCTCTTGTAACTACAGGAGGTGCAAGACCGGGAGATGATGTGATCGTGACTAAGTGGATCGGTCTGGAAGGAACATCGATAATAGCCCATGAGAAAGAAGCTGAACTGCTCAAACGTTTCAGTACTTCGTTTGTAGAGACGGCAGCAGGCTTCATTCAATATCTGTCTGTTGTACCGGAGGCGGCAGTCGCGGTAAGGCATGGTGTAACGGCCATGCATGATGTAACCGAGGGCGGTATATTCGGAGCGCTGTGGGAGGTTGCCGAGGCATCGGGAGTAGGACTTTCCATAGATCTTAAGAGCATTCCGGTAAGACAGGAGACGATAGAGGTATGTGAGGTATTCGGTCTTAATCCGTATCAGCTCATATCCAGCGGATCGATGCTCATCACTGCACCAAACGGTCATGATCTTGTACGTAAGCTTGGTGAAGAGGGGATCAATGCATCGGTGATCGGCAAGGTTACGGAAGGAAATGACAGAGTGCTCATGAACGAAGATGAGGTTCGTTATCTGGAACCGCCCAAATCTGATGAACTATACAAAGTGTAACTATTCAGGATTCCTTATGACATTACCTGTTCTGAATAGTTACTATAAATTATAATACTTGTAATAAGGAGAATGTAATGAGAGAGAAGATACTTAACTACATTGAGAAAAACAGCCGTGTCGAGCTTAAGGAGCTGGCAGTACTTCTCGGTACGACCGAGGCAGAGATCACGCAGGAGCTTGCCGATATGGAGGCTGAAGGTATCATTTGCGGGTATCATACATTGATAGACTGGGACAAGGTTACAACAGATCGTGTTAATGCTCTGATCGAGGTAAAGGTAACACCACAGAGGGATCTTGGCTTTGATGCCATAGCGGAACGTATATACAAGTACCCCGAGGTAAATGCTACTTATCTGATGGCAGGCGGATTTGATCTTCTGGTATCGCTTGAGGGCAAGACTCTCAGGGAGGTCAGCAGCTTTGTAACCCAGAAGCTTGCAACTCTTGAATATGTGATCTCCACAACCACGCATTTTGTACTTAAGAAGTACAAGGATCACGGAACAATCCTGAATGCTGAGAATACTGACGAAAGGATGCTGATGACACCATGAGGAACCCTTTATCGGAAACAATAGTTAGCATTAAGCCTTCGGGGATCCGTAAGTTCTTTGATATAGCCAGTGAGATGAAGGATGTTATTTCTCTCGGAGTGGGTGAGCCTGATTTCGATACGCCCTGGCATATAAGGGATGAGGGTATTTACTCTCTGGAAAAGGGCAGGACCTTCTATACATCCAATTCCGGTCTTATGGAGCTCCGTCAGGAGATATGTAAATATATAAAAAGACGTGTAAATATCGATTATGAAGCCGCTAAACAGGTGATCATAACCGTAGGAGGCAGTGAGGCGATAGATATTGCCATGCGTGCAATGCTGGATCCGGGTGATGAGGTTCTGATACCCCAGCCCAGCTACGTTTCCTATGAACCATGTGCAATACTTGCGGGTGCCAGGCCTGTTATCATAGAGCTTAAGAATGAAAATGAATTCAAGCTGACGAAGCAGGAGCTGCTTGACTGTATTACGGATAAGACAAAGATACTGGTCATGCCGTTTCCCAATAACCCCACAGGCGCGGTAATGACGAGGGAGGAGCTTGAGGAGATAGCAGAAGTATGTGTGGAAAAAGATATCTTTGTACTTTCGGATGAGATATACAGCGAGCTTACCTATTGTGGAGATCATTGCAGTATAGCATCTTTACCGGGAATGAAGGAGAGGACAATACTGATAAACGGTTTTTCCAAGGGATTTGCCATGACAGGATGGAGGCTTGGTTATGCCTGTGGTCCCGAGGAGATCATAGCACAGATGACCAAGATACATCAGTTCTGTATAATGTGTGCACCGACGACCAGTCAGTATGCTGCGGTTGAAGCATTAAGGAACGGTGATCCGGATGTTGCGATGATGCGTGAATCCTATGACCAGAGAAGACGCTTTCTGATCAATGCTTTTAAGGAGATGGGACTTCCCTGCTTCGAACCTTTCGGAGCCTTCTATGTATTTCCGTGCATTAAGGAATTCGGAATGACATCGGAGGAGTTTGCATTTGCTCTGCTTGATGCCGAGAGGCTGGCAGTTGTACCGGGTTCGGCTTTCGGTAACAGCGGAGAGGGTTTCATACGAATATCTTATGCCTACTCTCTTGAGAAGCTGAAGATCGCCATGAGTAAATTATCCCATTATGTTGAGGGACTGAGAGAGAAAAAAAGAGTATAGAATAGCGAATTTCATCAGAAATTCGGTATTCGTATTCGACCAGGCTCTGCTGAAAGCAGAGACGTGTCATGCGGAACGCATGATTTCTGAATGCATTTCCTTGTTTGCATTCAGAAAGTCATAAAAAAAGAATTTTAATAACAGTATAAATATCATATGTTATATATAATTACCGCCTTCGGATTTCTGATTTTCCGAAGGCGGTTTTTTATCTTTTAAAAACAGGAATCCATCCCTCACGGAGAAGGACCACAGTGTTGTTTCCGCTTGAGGTCATCAGGAGTGGTTTGGTAAGTGATCCTCCGATACGGACATGATCCGGTTGTCATGAGGAGAAATGTGGTCGCCTTTTGGCCGGATGGTTGCAGAGATTCATGCAGAATGATGAAAACAGCTGCTGAGCGATCTCAGTATGAAACAAGCTCTGAAAACGCAAAAATCAAATAATTATATGACGATTTAACATAGATAAACGCACATAAAATGACCATATCCACAAAGCCCAGTGTTTACAGGCGTTTCACGGCACGGCATAAAATGTTTCATGAAAACATATGAATGTAAATGAAATGAAAAAATTTCGTCGGTGAAAAAATCCGAAGATGATTCTGCCGGAAAAATTTTCCGGGCAGTCAGCAAACATTAGTTCGAGCAATGAAAATCGTGATTAAACATTTTGGAATCCCGAATTTGTGTTCGCGAACATAAATTCGAGGCAGAACATAAATTCGAGCCAATTACTACGTTAATAACATTTAAGCACGATTTAATAAAAGTTAATAAAAAATGGCAGATATTATAACTGCCGGGATTTATTGCCTGAGATTGTGTTCCGGATCAAAGTTTTTGCATCTGTTCATTTGTCATAAGGCTACGGATCACTTATGACGGTTCTCAGTTTTCATGATCTTCTTTACACTACCCTGAACGGCACATACATTTAAAATATGGTAACAATTCAGAACAGTCAGGCCGGTGATCCGAAG
>JAEEGL011937839.1_pt1 | contig 22239 bp, 23 predicted proteins | sample 9134231 | NCBI WGS metagenome assembly JAEEGL01 (sample SAMN16246548, study PRJNA631951) | gut metagenome | biome: gut microbiome; feature: rumen; material: fiber-attached | host: Bos | place: Iran: Karaj | collected 2018-10 | reverse complement strand
TTCTTAACGTTTACTTTAGGTTTCTTTCTCTGAAATTTACTCTTGCGTTTTTCAACGCATTTATTTGAATTTTCAGGGTTGCATTGCTGTTTATTTGTCAAGGTTCTTTGCACTCTCCGTTTTTGGCAGTGCTTGAATATCTTATCATTTCAAAATAGGCTTGTCAACAACTTTTTAAAGATTTTTTTCAAGAATTTTATTTCTTATATTTATGCTGTATTCTGCTGTCGTTTTATCATAATAAAGGACCGCCCTGCGGTGGCCCTTTCAAATCTTTTATTCGTTTCTGTAATCCGTAACTCTCTTGGTCTTTTTCTCGCTTCTGGGAAGCGTTCCGATGGGAACGACCGTTACTCTGGGAGTAACGCCGATGTAAGTCTTGAATACGCCCGTGATTTCTTTTGCCATATTTTCGAAACTTACTCTTCCTTCGCCTTCAACGGTAAGGAGGAATACGTCCTTGTTCTTGTCGTCTTCGTGAGCGAGCGTTACACGATATTCGCTGGTTGCGCCGTCAACTTTGCCGAGCATTTCTTCAACCTGAGCAGGGAACATGTTAACACCGTGAATCTTGAACATGTCGTCGCTTCTTCCTTTGATGATGTCAAGTCTCGGATATTTGCAGCCGCACTTGCAGGGCTCGGGAATGATTCTTGACATATCGTGGGTACGGAAACGAAGAAGGGGCGCACCTTCCTTGACGAGTGTGGTGATAACAATTTCGCCTTCTTCGCCGTCGGGAACATTTTCGCCGGTTACGGGATCGATGATTTCAATATATAAGAAATCGTCGAAGCAGTGCATTGCGGTTTCGCCGGGACAGTTAATACCGATACCGGGTCCGTAGATTTCGGTTAATCCGTAAATATCAAAAAGTTCAATTCCGAGACCGTCGTGAATTGTCTGACGCATCTTGTCGCTCCAGCGCTCCGAACCGATTACACCTTTTTTCAAATGAATCTGATCTCTGATTCCTCTTTTGTTTATCTCTTCGGAAAGAAGAAGCGCGTAGGATGAGGTTGCGCAAAGAACCGTAGACTTCAGGTCTATCATCATCTGAATCTGTTTTTCCGTGTTGCCGGGTCCCATGGGGATTGCCATGGCGCCGAGTCTTTCGCAGCCCGCCTGGAAGCCGATGCCTGCGGTCCAGAGTCCGTAACCGGGCGTGATGTGAATGCGGTCTTTTTCCGTGATACCGGCAAGACGGTAGCAGCGCTCAAACATTATTGCCCAGTCTTCAACATCCTTTTTTGTATAGGGAATAATAACGGGCTTGCCCGTGGTTCCCGAGGACGAATGGATTCTTACCACTTCTTCGTCAGGCACTGCCTGTATTCCGAGAGGGTATGCGTTTCTTAAATCTTCCTTACTCGAAAAAGGAATCTTGTAGAAATCTTCTTCGTTTTTAATCTCGGTAAGACCCATCTCGCGATACATCTTTCCGTAATAACTGTCTCCTGCGACAAGTCTTTTGACCTGTTTGTCAACTAATGCCAATTGTTCTTTGGTGGGTTTCATTTTTTACTCCTTATAATTTTTGCCGGTACGGCTTTTTATTATTTTATATTTATATATATCTATAACTTATTTATATATCTATTAATATATTAATAATAGATACCATTATAAAAAGAATACCGATTATTAAAGATTGTTTTTTCCTTTTTTCAACTTATTTATTCCCGAATCCGTTTCCGACTTCGACGCCGTGAAGAAACGCTTTTTTGTTTACTTCCACAAAATTCGCTTTTACGCTTGTTTCGATTGTGGTCAGAAGATCCTCTTCGGAAAAAGGCAGAAAGCCTGCGCCCTTGGCAACGCCGAGTACAGCAACGTTGAAGAATTTCGAAGAGCCGAGTTCTTTGCAAAGTTCATCCGCATTGATTACCGCAAGATTGTCGATGATTTTTGTAAGATAATCAATCATTTCCTTTCCGTCGTAACCCGTGGGGTTAAGAGATTCGGTTACCGGTTTGAGGCAGATTTCATTGGTGATAACGGCTCCGCCTTTTTTGAGAAAATCAAGATTTCTGACCGCTTCCGACGGTTCGAACGCAATGATTAAATCCGCTTTTCCCTTTGGAATCAGAGGCGAATATGCATCTTTTCCGATACGGACATGACTTGTTACGGGACCTCCGCGTTGAGCCATACCGATTGTTTCCGCGGAATGAACCGTCTCGCCCTTTTTCTCGGCTGCTGCCGCAAGAAGTTTGGACGCAAGAACCGTTCCCTGTCCGCCGACTCCGCAAAGTAAAATATTGTATGACATCTAGCGCACCTCCTTTTCGATTGCCCCCATCGGACAAACCTGAGCACAGAGGCCGCAGCCGGTGCACATTGATGTGTCTATGGTAATCTTTTTGTCTTCCGCGGAAATTGCGGGGCATCCTATTTCACGAATACATTTTTTGCAGCCGATGCATTTGTCTGTAATCACGCATTTTTCGCTTGCTTTGAAAAGTGCCACGCACGGAGATTTGAATATTATCGCTTTTACGCCCTTGGTGTCGGCGCATTCTTTTATTGCTTTTTGAGCTTCTTCGAGATTGAGGGGATTGACGGTTAATACTTTTTCGATGCCTATTCCCAAAAGGATTTTTTCGATGCTTATTTTATTTACGACATCGCCCATCATATTCATGCCGGTGCCGGGGTGGGGCTGATGTCCCGTCATTGCGGTTGTTGAATTGTCGAGCACGCAGAGAATCATATCCGCTTCGTTGTAAACGGCATTTGCGATTCCGGTCATTCCGGACGCAAAGAATGTCGAATCGCCGACAAACGCAAAATTAACGGTTTCGGAATCGGTCCAGTGAAGACCCTGAGCCATTGTGATACCCGCGCCCATGCAAAGACAAGTGTCCACCATGTCAAGGGGCATTGCATTTCCCAATGTATAACATCCGATATCTCCGGAAAAATTGGCTTTTCTTCCTTTCATCGCCTGTTTTACGGCATAAAAACTTGCTCTGTGAGGGCAGCCTGCGCAAAGTACGGGCGGACGCATCGGAGGGGCGGGCATATTTTCGCCGATTGTATTATCCGAGAGCGAACTTTCCGTAATTTCGGTTTCACCCAGAAATTTTGCGATTTCAGCCGCAACGCCTTCAGCCGTATTTTCGCCTGCAAGCGGTGAATTGCCGGTATGCTTTCCGAGCACTTTTATCTTAAGCTGTTTCTTTCCGATCAACTGTAAAAGTTCTTCTTCAAGATAAGGGAAAAGTTCCTCGACCACGAGTACTTCCTCCGCTCCTTCAAGCGCGTTAAGAAGGAATTTTTCGGGAAGGGGATGGGGCGTTGCAACTCTGATTAAGGACACATCGGTTCTGTCCTGAATATATTCTTTGGCATATGCATAACCGGCGCCGCCGGAAAGAACCGCTTTTTTGTTGCCTGCTTTTCCCTGAAAAGTATTGAATTTATAATCCGAAAAATCATCTCCGATTGCGGGATTTCTCTTTTCTATCATTTCGTGATTCATCCTCGACAAACGGGGGAATATAACGAAACGCTTGGAATTTTTGACGAATCCCGGTATCTCCTTAGGCTTTGCGTTTTCATCGTAAGCAATCGAACCGTAAGCATGGTCGATTCTCGTGGTGGGACGGAAAAGCACGGGTGTTTTGTATTTTTCGGAATATTCAAAAGCATCCTGAATCATGGTATATGCTTCTTCGACGCTGCTCGGATCGAATACGGGAATTCTGCAGTATTTTGCAAAAAGTCTCGTATCCTGTTCGGTCTGTGAAGAAATGGGTCCGGGATCGTCCGCGGATACTACCACGAGTCCGCCCTCAACGCCTACGTATGCGAGTGACATGAGCGCATCCGATGCAACGTTAAGTCCCATCATTTTCATGGTAACCAAACATCTTGCGCCCGCATAGGAAGCGCCTGCCGCAACTTCCATTGCGGCTTTTTCGTTAACGGACCACTCGACATGAATGGCTTTGTCTTTGTTTCTTTTGGCGATGGTATCCACTATTTCCGAAGACGGAGTTCCGGGATATCCGCACGCAAGGTTGACCCCTGCCGCGATTGCACCGAGCGCTATGGCCTGGTTGCCCATTACATATTCTTTCTTCATAATTGCTTTTATTTCCTTTTCTTTGTTATGCAAAATTAAATTCTCTTCATCCACTCCATGGCAAGATCGGGCCAGTATCTTACGTCCTTATAAAGACTCTCTGCATTAGGCGGGAACTCGGGCGGATTGTCTTCTTTGTCATCCGCAAACTGAATTTTTAATTCCTCGACTCTCATGTCGGATACATCAATTCCCTCGCCTCTTTTAACCGCTGCCACGGCCAGTTTGACCTGCTCCATGGTATAGTCTTCGTAATTGAAGGTAAAGAAATCTTTGTTGGGAACGCTGAGACCGTGGAAACCTTCGGGGAATACGTAATGCGCGAACATTACGCCCTTTTCCTTAAGCGCATTTGCAAAAAGATAACTGTTCTCTACGGGAACGAGATTGTCCGTTGCGGTCTGCCAGATAAAGCAGGGAGGCGTATTGCTTTTAACATTTTTTTCAAGCGAAAAATAATTCATTTCTTCCTCGCCTGCGTTCTGACCGATAAGAGTCCAAACGGACGATTCGTGCGTATATTTTCCGGTTGTTATTACCGGATAAGCCAAAATCGCACCGTCGGGTCTGCATGAAATATCTGCATATTCGGGATTGCTGTCCTCTACATCGTCAAAATGAACCGCAAGAGTTCCGCAAACGTGTGCTCCCGCAGAAAATCCGCAGACGATGATTTTCTTTCCCTCGGTCTTATATTCCGAAGCATTTTTTCTGATAAATCTGACGGCACGCGCGATATCGTTTAAAGGCTGTTTTTTCAGCGGAATCGAAGTCGTGATGTCTGTTGTGTATGTTAAAACGAATACGTTCATTCCTTTGTCGTAAAACTCATTCGCGGGAAGAACGCCTTCGTGGGGAACGCACATGCAGTATCCGCCTCCGGGAGCGATGAGCATGCAGTCCCTGTTTTCGTCATCGTCGTGAATATACGCATGAATTTTCGGGATAAATCCGTATGCCGCTCTGTAATTGTATTCGTTTTCTTCCCAAATGTTTTTTGTAAATTGATTCATATTTGCTCCATATACATTAATAATTTTTTGTTTCTTTTATTTTTTCAAACCAACCTAAGGCATCTTCTTTCGAGACCTTTCTGAAAACATTGAAAATAACCAGTCCGTCGGTTTCCTCCGCCTCCATGATCCCCCGTAAATAAACCTGTGCGATATGGTTTGCGCACACCCTGCAGTCGAATAAATCTTTTAAAACATAGGCCTTTGAGATATCGGGCAAATCGCTGATTTTAAGGGTTTGGCGCATGTAATTGTGGATTATCAGGGAAACGGTTTTTTTGTCGATTTCTTCGCCGGGATTCGTCAATGCGACTTCATCGATCACTCCCGCATCAATCAGTTCGTCCCTGCTTTTTTGGCAAAAAGACGAAAACAGGTCTATGAATTTTTCTTTGCTCAAACACTCATTATCCGGCAAAAAACAACAAGCACAAAAAGAGATTTTCTTTTATGCTTGTTGTGATTTTGTGATTTCTATATCCAGTAAGGATAATCCTCTATTTCAATATAACCCTCTTCATCCTTTTCTATGAAACAAGCCATAAAAGCATCCGCAAAACTGATGCCCGTCGTATAGAGAATGAGCGGAGTAATCTGCATTCCGAGAATACCCATAAGAAGGTATATCCATGCTTTTTTCTTTTTAATCAAAAAGAGATGTGCGCCGAAAGCTCCGAGCAAAAATCCGAGCAGCACATATGTGATTTTCTTTACTCTGACGGGATTCTCGTACGGCGCCGAGTCATCGATGATTTCGGAAATTTTGTCTTTCATTCGCCCGAGAAGGTAAATCGTTACTATAATCGAAAGTATCGCCAAAACGTATATCAGTGCGCCGAAAACGGAATATACTTTTTGGAAAATCGCAAATCCTTTCGTTGCCAGATCCCCGAGACCCGCAAGATCCATGGTAAGCATTATATCTTCGGGGCTGACGGAATTACCGACCGAATCAAGGAAAATTTTCGTAATCGTTCTTCCCATGATTCCCACGGAGGAAAAAAGCATAATCATCAAAACAAGAACCAGTATCAGCCCCTGTATATGAAGAATCATTATGTCTTTGTAACGCCCGTCGGTTCCCTTGGGCAAAAATATACCTTTTTCTTTGTTATCCATACTTCACCATCTGTTATTTTTTTTGATTAAATCCATTATGTGAACGGTCATTATATCTTCCGTCAGTTAAATTCGATTGTTTTGATATAACTTGGGGTAACTTGTATGAAACGTTTGGGTGAGGATGTCGGAATAAGAGTAAGTATTCCACCCTCAAGGTTACCGACAAATTTATCTTTGCCGCCTATTATATGAATCAGCACTTCCTCGTTGTTGTACAAAACGATTCTGTCGCCGTCAATAAACATGTCATTGTATTCTATATCGAAATACATTGTATCCTTGAGTTTGGCATCGTAATCGTAAATTTCCGCTCTGTAACGATGCTCGCTCTTGTCGCTGTCAAAGAAAAGAACGGCATATTTTTCATCCTCATGGAAGGAGAGGATTTTGTCCGAAAGAAGAATGTCTCCCGCGCTTTGAGGCAATTGATCGCCGCTGTAAAACATGAGTCTGTTGTCGGCAACCGCAACGGCTTTGTTGCTTCCGGAAAAATTGATTTCGGGAACAAGCGCGCTTTGGTAAATATAGCTCGACATCAGACTGTCCTGATAATTCTGTCCGACTTCGCCGAAATTGTAAAATCCGACCGAAGAAAAAAACGATCCTTTATCGACGTTTAAATATGAAACGGCACCCAAAACCCCGTTGTCCGAAATCGCTATCTCGAGAGGATATCCGTATCCTTTCATCGTCGTGTTAAAGAAAAGCATTTCTTTTCCGGATGTATCGTATACGTAAATCGGCGTATTGCTCGTACCGTCGAGAATCGCCATAATGTATCCGCTTGCCGATGCCTTGAATTTGCGAATCGGCATACCGGTATCAATCTTTCCGAGTACGGTTTTATCATCCATTATATAAATCGTTCCGCCGTTGTAATCCGCTACCGCAACTATATCTCCCGAGATATCGACAAGGGGCTTTTGCATCTGAAAAGCTTCGTTCCAGATCTGCTCGCCCTTATTGTTTACGCATTTGATTCCGTCGGAATTGTAAACGATAAAATTGTTTTTGAACCTTTGAACTTTGGAACCTGTGGAAATAAAGAATTCAACGGACGAAACTTCCGTGGCACCGATATATTCCTTACCTTTGAAGATTGCCCGGGAAACAATAAAAAACACCGAAACAAGCAAAATGAAACCAAGGATTCCCGCGGAAATCCAGATCATTTTGCTTACTTCGTGTCCTGCTCTCTTTTTGTTGAATTCATCGAAAAGACGGTCTTTTGCGGAAGCGTTTTTTTGCGTATTGCTTTTGGAATCGCTTTTCCTGCCCGTATTGCTTCTCTTAAATTCCCTGATGTTTCCCTGATTGTTCTTCATTGTTTAAATCTTCTTAGTCAGCAAGTGTGCTGAATCTGTAAATCGTTGTTGATTTGAAAGGCTTGTTTGCATCAAACAAAGGTCTTGCGAATTTGGGTTCTTTTGCACTGTTGGGGAAATACTGGCTCTCAAGGCAGAGTCCCTGACGTTGTGCATATACCGCTCCGTTCTTGCCCTTGTCGCCGCCGACATAGTTGCCGATGTAGAACTGAACGCCGGGCAAATCGGTAATTGTTTCCATCACGATTCCGGACTTTTCGTCGATAACCGTTGCAGCGATATTAAGTTCGCCGTTCCAGTCGTTGATGCAGTAATTGTGATCGAAACCGTAGGTGAACGCAAGCTGGTCGTAATTCATGTCAAGCTGGTCTCCGATTTTCTTTGCAACGGTAAAGTCCATGGGTGTTCCCGCAACTTTTCTTATTTCGCCCGAAGGAATGCTCTCGTCGTCAACGGGAAGGAATGAATCAGCATTAAAGACAACGGATTCGTCGAGAATGTTGCCCGAATCATGTCCGTTAAGATTGAAATATGTATGATTGGTCATGTTGATAATCGTCTTTTTGTCGGTGGTTACGTCATAATCAATCTTTATTTCATCTTCTTCCGTAAGAGTATAAACAACCTTTGCCTTAAGATTTCCGGGAAGTCCGAGATCCATGTCTGCTTTTTCGATGGTAAAAGTAACGCTGTTTTCGCCGACTTTTGCATCCCATACCCTCTTTTGAAGAGAACCGAGTCTTGCGGTATGAAGGTTGTTTCTGTCATTGTCGTTTACTTCGAGTTTATATTCGACATTGTCGATTTCAAAACATGCATCGGCCGTTCTGTTTGCAACGGGGCCTACAACCGCACCGAAGCATTTGTCGTCGTTAAAATAATCTTTAATATCTTCGAATCCGAGAACAACGTCTCTGACTTTGCCGTCTTTTCCTTCAAAAAGGAAATTGGTAATGATGCATCCGAAATTGATAACCGAAAGTTCGGTTCCGTTCTCGTTCTTCATAGTGTATTTGAATAAATCTTCATTGTTCGGTCCTTTGCCGATTTCTGTAACTGTTACGCCCATTTTATTCCTCCTGAAATGTATTTTATAATTCCACCCTGCCTTCGAGCGCGCGAAGCAGCGTGACTTCGTCGATATATTCGATATCACCGCCGACGGGAACGCCGGAAGCGATTCTCGTAACTTTAATGCCGGACGGTTTGATCAGCTTGCTTATATACATTGCCGTCGTCTCTCCCTCAAGCGATGCGTTTGTTGCAATGATTACTTCTTCCACATCGCCCTCGAGTCTGGATATCAGTTCCTTTAATCTGATGTCCGCGGGACCTATTCCGAGCATGGGCGAAATCGCACCGTGAAGCACATGGTACACGCCGCGGTATTTACCCGTTTTTTCGTAGGCCGCCAGGTCTCTGGGATTTTCGACAACCATTATTGTTTTGTGATCCCTCGACGAATCGGAGCACACGGGACAAAGCTCCGAGTCCGTCATCGTGAGGCATTCCCTGCAATAATGAGTATGTTTTTTGGCATTGTCGATGGCCGCCGTCAGTTTTTCCACGCGTTCGTTCGGAAGGCTGACGATGTAATAAGCCATTCTTTGAGCCGATTTGTTTCCTATACCGGGAAGTCTTTCGAGTTCTTCAATTAATCTGTTGATATATCCGCTGTTTACTTCCATCAGTGATTGTTTCCTAGAAACTGAGTCCGCCGAAATTCATGCCACCGGTCATGCTGTTGACCGCTTCGTTGTTGGCATCTTCGACCTGAGTCAAAATATCGTTCATGCATGCCATGATAAGATCCTGAAGATCTTCTACGTCGTCGGGATCAACTACCTCGGGATTGATGGTAACGTTCTTGACTTCTCTCTTACCGGTCATTGTGATGCTGATTGCATTTCCGCCTGCGGTAGCGGTAAATTCCCTGGTCTCCATTGCCTTCTGGTTTTCTTCCATCTGACGCTGCATTCTCTGTGCCTGCTTCATCAGATTGTTCATATTTCCGGGCATCATTCCTCCGGGGTATCCGCCTCTTTTTGCCATTTTTTATTCCTCCTGAAATTTAATCTTTTTTAGAATTCCTCTTCCTCAAAACCGTCATCCGTTTCTATCGGCATATTCGGAATTTTCGAATGAGGTATTTTATCGTACCTGTCCCCGTTTTCGTCGAGAACAAGTTCGTATTTCACGTCTTTTCTGACACGCTCGTTAAGTATTCCCTGCAAAACCACGGCACGCTCCGGATCGCGAAGTCCGTCATATGCCATGTTGGATTTGCATACAAGAATCAGGGTATCGGGTTTTGACGAATCCATGGAGCATTCGATTTTGGCCATAAAACCTTTGACGAGTGCCTGTGCGTTGTCGCAAATCGAGCTCCATTCATCCGCTATCTGCTGTATGTCCGCGGGTATTGCGGCGGGAAGTTCAATTTTTTTTTCATCCTGTGTCACGGGAGTGCTTGATGCTTTCTGCGAAGTTTCCGCCATCGTAAAATTTCCGCTCTCGAGTTTCTTTTCGATGCTTCTTATGCGATCGAGCAATGCATCGCTCTTTCGGTCCATCTGCGGCGTGCAGAGTTTGATGAGCGTCATTTCCGTCAGGATTCTTCCCTGCGTCGTGAGTTTGAGCGAACCCGTAAGTTCGGACAAAACTCTGATGTATCGCATGATCGTTCCGATCTCGGCTTTGTCGCTGTCGGCTTTCATCTCTTCGAAACTTTCCGTCGTAACATCGAGAATTTCAGCCGCCGCATCGGAACTTTTTATAATCATCAGATTTCTTAAATACCATGTGAAGTCTGCCACGAATCTTCCGATTTCGGTACCCGATATGACTACTTCTTCGAGGTCTCTTATAACCGCCGTCACGTTTTGTTCGACAACGTCGTTGTAAATCTTGCTGTAAATATCCGTCTTAACCGCTCCGAGCGCGCCCAGAACTTTGTCGAGCGTAAGCTCCTCTCCCGGATAAAAAGCTATGCACTGATCGAGGAGGGACAAACCGTCACGCATGGAACCGTCCGCCGCCTTGGCCACGTATCTTAACGCATCCTCGGTCGCCTGAACGTTTTCCCTGTTAATGAGGTCTCTCATTCTGTCCGTAATCGTCTCGAGAGGAATTCTCTTGAAATCGTATCTTTGACAGCGCGACATGATTGTCACCAAAACTTTATGCGCTTCCGTCGTGGCAAGAATGAAAATAACATGTTCGGGCGGCTCTTCGAGAGTTTTTAAAAGCGCATTGAACGCTTCGCCCGAAAGGTTGTGTGCCTCGTCGATGATGTATACTTTGTATTTGCCTCTGGTGGGTCTGTAATCGACTTCTTTTATAAGTTCACGGATATTGTCGACACCGCTGTTTGATGCCGCATCCATCTCTATCATGTTTAAAGAAGTGCCGTTCGCTATCGCCTTGCAGGTCTCGCATTCGCCGCAGGGATTTCCGTCGACGGGATGCTCGCAATTGACTGCCTTTGCCATGATTTTGGCAAGCGTGGTTTTACCTGTACCTCTGGTTCCGCAGAAGAGATACGCATGACCTATACGGTTTTGAATTATTTGATTTTTTAATGTCTTTACTATCGCATCCTGTCCTTTGACCTCATCGAATGTCTGGGGACGGAATTTGCGATAAAGCGCCATATACGACATGAATTTTCCTCTTTGTTAAACTTGCCTTTATTTAGAAACAATGTCCTTCATCATTAATCCGCAGGGCGAAAGATCTTCGTCGGTAAAACCGTTGATTTTGCTGCAGTCGGCTTTGATGATCGAAGAGGTTTCCGCCTTGTTCGAAAGATTCCAGATAATGTGAGAAACCTTTTCGCCGTTAAGAAGGTCAAGCCATTTTTTGCTTTCTTCGACGTTTATCACACCGTCTCCTTCAGCGTCTCCCACTCCGAATTCGGTTACGAATATCGGAAGGTTTTTGCCTCTCGCGTAAATGAATTTATCTCTTAACGCATCGCGGTGCGTGTCTGCGTAAAAATGCAGCGTGTACATAATATTGTCAAAGTCAAGGGGCGCGTCGGCGGCCTCGTCGACACCCTGTGACCAAATGGTGGTGCCTACGATGATAATCTTCGAATCATCAATCTCTTTTATCACGGGAATAACCTTTGACGCATAATTTTTGATTTCGTCCCAGGTCGTCTTTTCGCCGGTCTTGAGATTCATGTTGGGCTCATTGCAGATTTCATAAAAAACATTGTCGAATTCTTTTAATTTCGGGCAGATGTTTTTGAAAAATCCGATGGCCATATCGGTATGCATATTCGGGTCGTAATCGAAAAGAATATGCCAGTCTATCATACAGTAAATGCCGAGTTCCCTGCAGATTGAAGCACCTTTTAAAATGAGTTCTTCAAGTTCGGCTCTGTGTTCGTCGTTCGAATCGGAATATCCTTCGTGATTGTCCGCAAAGGCCGAATACATCGCAAGGCGCATAATGCTTACGCCGTAATCGTCACGGAACTGTTTAAAAGCTTCTTTGTTGACGTATTGAGGGTACTCGTTGAGATTGTGAGTACTGATTCCTTTGAGCACAACAGTATTGCCCGAAGCATCTGTGAGATTTTTGCCAGCAACGTGTAATTTTCCGTATTTTTCAAAAGGTGTCATATATACCTCCGACCGCATTCTTTTAAATCGCATAAACCGACTTCTTATTATACCATGTTTCGGTTCATAACGGTAGCGTTTCTTTGCAAGAGAAAGCTGTTTTTGCGCAAAAGAAAAAAGGGCCGAAAACAGCCCTTTGCAATTGACTTTCTTCTATGCCGCGTCGGATTTGAAACTCAGTTTTTTCACGGCGCTTCTGACGGGAATTCCGACAGCCACGGCTACCGCCATTTTTACGGCATCCGCCGGGATAAATGGAAGCACCCCCGCCGTTAGTGCTGCCGTAAAGCTCATTTTCATCGAAATCGCAAGCCATGCGGTTCCGAGTGCATAGCACGAAAGGGTTCCGAGCACCATACCCAAAATGTGGAGCGGGATCTTTTTCTCGAATTTTGAAATAAAAAATCCTGCGATAAGCGAAAGCGAAATATATCCGATCATATATCCGCCCGTCGGTCCGAAGAGTTTGCCGGCACCCGCGCCGAATCCCGCAAATACGGGAACTCCGACGAATCCTATCAAGAGATAAAGAAGACAGCTTACGGTTCCCCAAAGCCATCCGTTAACATATACCGCAAAGAAGATTCCGAGTATTCCGAGCGAAATCGGAACCGGACTTACGGGGATTGAAAACGAAAGCGGTCCGAGGACGCATATGATTGCACTTGAAAGCGCCACTTTCGTAATAGTGACTGTAGTTAATTTGCCTTTCATTTTTGTGTATATCCTTTGTTTCTCAGTCTTTTAACTATTTCTTCTTTGGGCACGGCCTTGTCAAAGAAGAAGCCCTGAACAATACCCACGCCGAGATTGTGCAGCGTCTCCTCCTGCCACTCGTTTTCCACGCCTTCCGCCACGATTTTCATGTCGATGGCCTTGGCAAGATTTACAATGTGCGTAAGTATCGTAATGTCTTTTTCGAATGCGTTATCGATAAAACTCTTGTCGATTTTAAGCGTATCAAAATCGGCTTCTCTTAAAAGCGAAAGCGATGCCGCGCCGCATCCGAAATCGTCTACCGCAACCTTGAAGCCCAACTCGTGGAGTTCGGAAACGAAGTCCTTTAAAACGCTTAAGGGGAATTCGTCGTTGGTTTCGGTTATTTCAATCTCGATAAGATTCTTCGGAATATCAAATGCGCTGACCGCCCTGTCTATATCCTTGGCAAGACTTTTGTTCACGAGATTTCTTCTGGAAAAATTGACGGAAATCGTGGGTATCTCAAGCCCTTCTGCAATCCATTCCTCGATGTCCGAACACACATGTTTTAAAATATAAAAATCAAGTGCGCAGACCGAATCGTTCTTCTCCATGATGGGGATGAATTGACCGGGCGTTACTATCTTTCCTTCGTGATACCACCTTGCCAGAGCTTCCGCGCCGCAAAGTTCATTCGTGTGAATGTTTACCTTCGGTTGATAATACGGGAAAAATTCTTCTTTTTCAAGTCCTTCGATAAGAAGAGTTCCGTAAAGTCTTTCGTTGTCTATCTTTTTCCTCAGCTCCGCAGTCATGTAATCGACGGGCTTTTTGCTGATGGTTTTGGCATATAAAAGAGCCGTGTAAGAGTTCGCAAGAATGTCTTCGCCTTTGATTTTTTCGCTGTCGATTTCATAAACGCCCGCGATGGCTTTTACGTTTTCGGAACCGTTTTTTTCATCCTTGGGTCCGTAAACAAATTCTATTTGGGTCCCTTTCAGAATATCGAGTACTTTGTCCAAATTCTCTTTTTTGACAACCGAAATGAAATGGTCGCTTCCCTGTCTGGCGAGAATTTCTCCCTCTTCGAGATTTTCTTCGATCTTTTGCGCATAACTTTTTAAAACAAGATCTCCGGCTTTCATTCCGTATTTTCTGTTTATCTCGGAGAATTTGCAGATATCGAAATAAACCGCGGTGTAGTCGCTCAGTCTGGCTTTTTTTCGAAGTTTGTAGAGTTCCTCTATGCAGCCGTGTTCATTCAGAAGACCTGTTCTGACTTCAAGTTTGGAAACCCGAAGAATCTCTTTGCTTTGCGAAACACTGTTCTCTATGAACATTATCAAAAGAGAAAAGCCGATCATGATATTGATAAACGAAAAGCCGTAGAAATTCACCTGCAAAATCGTTCCTATGATCGGGAAAACGACATAGGAAAGCAGCGCAAAAAATTTCAGCCGGTCTATCTTGTTTCGATACTGAATCAAAACCGTCAGAATCAGGAATATCGCGATGCCGAACAGTACCACTTCGGGCAGGAAAAGAATACCCCTGTGGTATTTGTTGGAAGAGTCAAACCAATATAACAGTCCCGTAAACTGGGATAAGATCAGAATCACAATACTGATGACGGATATCGAATATACTATTCTTATTCTTCGTCTTCCGGGAACTCTGTATTTAACACCCGCCGATCCGAAAAGCTGAACGGATACATACATCGAATAGGCGAGCAAAATCAAAGCCGTGGCAAGAAAAACAACAAAATTGGACGTTCTTGTTCCGACGAGGCCTTCGGTTCGCAAGTCTCCCGAAAAATGATAAGCGAAGAAATCACTGTAGAGTAAAATTCCCGCAAGGAAATTGCAAATCATGATTATTTTATTGCTTAAATTTTTCCTGTCCGCGGTTATTATATGCAGTGCCAGGAAAAGTGATACAAGTAAACAAAAAGAGCCTTCAAACAGAAGAAACGCTTTTTGTATCGACATGGACTCGTTCAAAATAAAATCCTCCGTTATGCTCCTATATATAGTTATCGTATTTTTTGGATATTATTTCAATACATAAATTGCGAAAAATCCGTGAATTTGCCTCTTTGTCATTGTTTCGTCACGCAATCGTACTTCTTATGACAAAACAGACCGGAAATAATCCGGCCTGTTTTTCATATATTGCTGTTTTTTTAACCTTTAACAAAAGATACTATGCTCTGTTTGGACTGTCTTCCGAGAATTCTGTCCGCAACTTCCCCGTTTTTGAAAAGCATCATGTTGGGAACGCTCATTACTCCGTATTCTTCCGAAAGATTTTCCGCATCGTCAAAATCGATGGCAAAAAAATCCACTTCGGGATTCTCGTTTGAAACCTCCTCGAGAATCGGAGCCATCATCTGGCACGGTCCGCACCAGGTTGCAAAAAAGTCAACAAATGCGGGTTTATCGTTCTTTAATACTTTCTCTTCGAATTCGTTTTCCGTAATGTGAATAACTGCCATATCTCTTCCTCCTGTTTTTGATTTTTTCTTAAAATGTTACCTTACGCTTCATCGATTTGATCGAAATGTCCGAGTATTTTGTATAAAAGATTGTAAAGCTGCGTCGCTTCCTTTTCGCTTAGTGCAACGCATCCTCCCATGGCCCCCGGTACTTTGACCATCCGGTCTCTTAATTTCATGCCTTCGCCGGTCACGGTTATTATTACGCCTCTTGCGTCGTCACTGCTTCTTGCTTTGCTTATATATCCCTTGCTCTCAAGTTTGTTGATAAGCGGCGTCAGTGTTCCCGAATCAAGGTACAGACATTCGCCGACTTCCTTTACGCTTGCGCTTTTCCTCTCCCACATAACCATCATCGTTATGTACTGCGTGTATGTCAGATCGAATTCGTCAAGGAGCGGTTTATAATGCCTCGTTACGGCTTTGGCGCATGCATAGAGCGGAAAACACAACTGATTCTCAAGTTTTAAACAATCGTACTTACTCATCTTTTCGTCCCTTTATTTCATAAGTTCATCGACAAATTTCGCTACTTCCTTCATGTCAACCGTGGGCTCGAATCTCGCGACCACTTCGCCCTTTCTGTTGACTATGAATTTGGTGAAATTCCATTTGATTTCCGAATTGTTTTTGTAATCCCTGTCTATGCCTTTAAGCATTGCGGACATTGCGATTGCCTTCGGACCCTTGCCGAAACCTTCGAATGTCTTTTGAGACTTGAGATATTTAAAAAGTTCTATCGCGTTCTCTCCGTTCACGTCGGATTTTTTCATCTGGGGAAACTGCGTATTGTATTTAAGCTGACAAAATTCATGTATTTCGTCGTCGGTTCCGGGTGTCTGACCTGCGAACTGATTGCAGGGTACATCGATTATCTCGAATCCGTTTTGATGATGTTTTTCGTAGATTTCCTCGAGTGATTTGTAATGCGGGGTAAATCCGCAGCCTGTGGCTGTATTTACTATCAAAACAACTTTGTTTTCATAATCTTTCATCAACACATCGCTTCCGTCGCGGGCGGTTACTTTCAAATCATAAAAGTTCATTCGGCACCTCCTTGGATTTCGGTTTTAAATTTGATTGTGTACAATTTAATTGTACGCAATCTATTTCATTTGTCAACTCTTTTTTCCGTATTTTTTTAAATATGTTTTTTTAAAGTTCGCAAATACTGTCGGTATAAAAATTTTTTTACTATCTGTATTGTTTGTATGTTCATTTATCCTGACGGCAATGCTATAATTTTCTTAATGAAAATCAAGAATACCAAGGAGGATCCCATGATTATACAATTGGCACAAAACATTAAAAGCAACAGAAAAAGGCTGAATCTGACCCAGGAAAACCTTGCGGAGGTTTTGAATGTCACGGTGGGCGCCGTGCACAAATGGGAAACGGGATTGTCCACGCCGGAGCTCTCCCTGATTATCAAAATGGCGGATTTCTTCGACCTCTCCGTTGATGTTTTGCTCGGATACGAAATGCAAAACAACAATCTTAAAAACACCGTCGAAAAACTGAAAACCGCGGTCTACAGCAAGGATTTTTCCGAACCCGAACAAGTGGAAATGGCAGTAAAAAAATACCCGCATTCCTTCGATGTTTTCTTTTACGGAGCAACGCTTCTTATTGCCGAAGGAGCAGAGACAAACGACAGAAATACAATCACGCATTCAATCGAACTGTTTGAAAAAGCCCTTCTTTTGCTGCCCCAGAACACCGATCCCTCGATAAGCGAATTCACGATAAAAAAATCCATGTCGGACGCTTATCTGCTTATCGGAAATCACACGACGGCGCTTAAATTCTTACGCGAATCAAACCCTCAGGGAGTAAACAACGCCGATATCGGTCTTGTGCTCTCTCTTTATTCCAAGGAATACGATGAAGCCGAGATGATGCTTTCCTATGCGCTTTTATCCAATCTTTCGGAAGTTCTGAAAATATGCATATCCTATTACAATCTCTATGTTCAAAAAGGGAAAATCGGAAAAGCAAGAGAGATAATGAATTTCCAAAAAGAATATTTTAAGAATTTCAAATTGCCCAATACTTTAAACTTTGCCGACAAAAACATCATACTTGCAGACGTTATGATCTCGTATACCTATATGAAAGAAAACGAGGAAAAGTGTCGTTCTATTCTTACGTCAGCCGTTAAAAGCGCCAAAGAGTACAATGCCGAATCGGACAGCAATGCCAACAACCTTAACTTTATCAATATCCATCACCCGATTCATCCGACCGACAACAGGGGCAAAACAGCCCGCGAAGCAATAACATCCATTGTAAATAACATAAACAACCGGAATTTTACCAAGCTCTATGAGAGTTTGAATAATTAATCGGTAATAATACTTGTTGTTCCCTCAAAATATTTTAAGTATAATAAAATCGTAGCAGAGAAACTTATTTTTTTGGGGAACATAAATGAATACGAACATACTTAAAACCTCTTTGGCTTTACTGATAGCATTTTTTTCTGCCGTTATATTTTTGTTTAATCAATTTGACTTTTTAGGCTATGATTACAACAGCCTCGGAGAAATGGTCGATATAACACCCTCTTCGGGTTACAGCCTCCAAACGACCGAAAAAAGCCTGCCGGTAAAAACTCAGATCGGCGAAAATATTGACCGCTTTGCATACCGTGACCTGAACTACTATATTCAGGGATACCGGAATGAAAAGACGGACAAAATCGAAAAAGTAATCGTTGTAAGGGAAGCTTCGACGTATGAAGGCCTCAATACGCGTTCACCGCAAGAGTACATCGAAGGCCATACAGTCCCCATGCCCAAAGAAATGTTCCGGGATGTCCGTGCAAAATTAAAAGAAGCCGGGTACAACTACATAGAAGCAGAATCCATGATTGTTCCGTGCGAAGTGGTTTCCAATTATCAGGAAAAGAACGAAGGTAATAAAACGGTTAAACTCATCTGCGTAATCACTTTCCTGGCAAGTGTCGCGTATTTATTGATTTTCGTTCTGCCAAGATACAGATTTCAGAAATAGAATCAAAACATTCAGTTATAAAAACACAGCAGAAAACGGAAATCAAAGGGGGCCAAAATGAAAATCAAAACATATAAAACCATAATACTCTTAATTGTAGCAATATTCTTTCTTATTACCTTTGTTATTTATCACACCAGAAGCGTCAAATACGATAAAATGGGAGAAGCGGTGGATATAACACCCTCTTCGGGATTCAATCTCAACGGTCTTGACGGAGATATGCGTGTGAAAATCCAGGCCGGCGAATATTACGGTCACTTTTCCTTTCGAGGAGACAATACTGTCAAACGATACTTTGTCATCGGATATCCGGATAATGAAGGCGGCGAAATCGAATACGCAATCGTTATCAAAGATCACCCTCTTTTCTCTGTTTTTTCAAAGCTTATTACGCCTACACCGGGTGAATACGTAGAAGGTTATGTTCTGCCTCTTCCGCAGGAATTGAAGCCCTATATTGCAGCGCAATTAATAAATGAAGGATTCAAAGAGAAAAAAGCAGACTCCATGATTGTTCCGTATTACATGGTTTATGTAAATACTGCATTTTACAATACGGTTAAAGCCATATCTGCAGTCGGACTTATTGCATGCGTAGCATTTTGGTTGGTTTTCATTCTGCTAACGCCCAAAAAGGAAGAAAACGCAGAAATAGAATAAAAGAGGGCCCGAAAGCTCCACCGGAGCTTTCTAAGTTGCTTCGCAACTTGCCTCGCGTTCGAATCCCTCCTGTTTCAATCCTTCAAACAAAAAAGAGACACCGCCTGGTGTCTCTTTTTGTTTAGCGCAGACGGAGGGATTCCCTCCGGCGGCTCAGCCGCCTTTCAGGCCGGCTTCGGCCCGAAAGCTCCACCGGAGCTTTCTAAGTTGCTTCGCAACTTGCCTCGCGTTCGAATCCCTCCTGTTTTAATCCTGCAAACAAATAAGAGACACCAATCGGTGTCTCTTTTTGTTTAGCGCAGACGGAGGGATTCGAACCCTCGTGACCCGGAGGTCAAACGCATTTCGAGAACTATGATATAACATCTATTCTCGTTATTCTACTTGCTAATAATATCTTCTATTATTTTCAATTATCCATTGCAAATACACGATTTTCAAGTATATTCTCAAAAAAATCCTCAAGAATCGTTTTCTTGAATTCCATCGTTAAAGATCCTCAAACCCTTCTATTTTTTAGAATTCTTTTTAGAAACCAGGGTATAAACACAGAAAGGTAAAACTATGACGCTGGAAGAAAGAATAGCTTTTATTAGGAACAATTTCCCTGATCCCATGAATCAATCCCAATTCGGCCAAGCAATAGGAGTATGTAAATCAACTGCCTATCACCTTCTTCGTGATGGGGTTGTTCCTTATTATGTCTATCAGGAAAAATCCAATCATTATCATATGATACAAAAGAATGATGTTATTGAATATCTTTTAAACAATCATTCTCACGAATCTAGTGCATATCAAAACGCCGGAAAAAAGTGTATATCCATCTTACTCTCCGACGAACCTGAAATTCTTTTCGTTACAGATATAATGAGAATAACCGGATTATATAAAAGTTCCGTCCAAAAATGGTTTAATTCAGGCAAACTTACTTACCACAAATATTTTCAGAAAACAATTGTAAAAAAAGACGATTTGATTGACTTTATGGCCTCGTCTGCATATCAGGATTCCAGTCACAAAAATATCAGGTCTCAGGCAATCTCAATGGCTGTTGAATGGTATCAGAATGTATCTAATCCGTCTATATGGGGAGGTAAGTGAAATGATTAATAATCAAATAATTAATACAGGAAACAAAATTGTCGACTCTATAGGAACATATGAAATAACCGGAAATATAATTAACAATAATTGGTATAATTGGATTCTTCGTGATAACGGAAAACCTCATCATCTTGCGATATCCATCCTCGCAGAAATAGTTTACTGGTACAAGCCCACCGAAATACGCGATGAACAAACCGGAAGAACTCTGGGCTATCGAAAAAAATTCAGAGACGATTTACTTCAAAAAAGTTATGAACAACTGGGTGATAAATTCGGAGAAGAAAAACAAACAATAAAAAGAGCTCTTGACTGCTTAGAAAAAGTAGGTGTTATTAAGCGTGTTTTTCGAACGATAACTGTAAATAATACTAGACTAAACAATATTATGTATATTGAATTATTACCTGACTGCTTACATAAAATAACTTTCGAAAATAGTGAAATAATACAGCCAGCCCCTATAAACAAATTTGATAATACCCTCTCATCAAATTTTAATGGATGTTCTCTTCAAATCTGTAAAGAGGCTCTCGGCAGATTTGATAACACAAATACAGAAAGAAATACAGATACTTCACTAAAGATTACTACAACAACATCTGAATCGTTTGTTGATGAATCAATTAATAATATTTTTTCTGATTTCAATACCAAGCTTACAGACTTTCAAATCAAAAAAATAATACAAGAGGCAAATGGTAATATTTCGCTTTGCAGAAATGCCGTTAATTTCATAAAGCATTACAAAGGATCCATACATAATCTGCCCGGATTGATTATTAGCTACATTCATAATAATGGCTATAATTCAATTCCTTGTAATAAATTCCAAAACGATAATTGCAGTCAGAAAAACTTGAGATCAAATTACAACTGGGACTATATGGATTGGGAAGTGCTTCATTTTCATGATGAGGATCAAAAATTATTTGAGAATGCCGAAATGCTCTTAGGATACTCTTTGAGCGAATCCCAAAAAAGCAATAGAGCTTTGATATTTCAGTTAGTCGAAAATAAATTCAAAGACAATGAAAAAAACTTCATTTGATTATCAAATTCCATTACCGCTTTAATTATCTATGGAAATATGTGATCTTTAAACTCAAATATAAAAAAATTTGCAAAAAGGTGCCGTTTCCGGATATCCCCATGCTTGGACCTTTTAAAAAAGCAAGCATAGCCTGTGTATATACACCTGCGCCAAAAATGTAATCGGGTCCCATATCCCAATTGTGTGATAGTTTAAATATACATTTTTATTTGCTAATATGTGTTTCATAACTCCTCATAGTCAAGAAAAACCAAATAGGAATTTCGATTATTGAAAAAAACATAATCAAATATGGAGTCCATATTACAAACCTATTAATTGCGAGAAATTTTAAATCTATTAAGTCGAATAATATTCCATTATTCAGTCCAATACCACCGGACGGAAAGATACATTTAAGTATATTGGCAACATTATCCGGAATAAACCAGGATATCATTAACGGTAGCAGTACTATCATAAAAGATACTGCCATAGACACCATCGTATTATGTGTTTTACTCGAAACAAAGAGTGTTAAAAGTGTACTGGAGATAATCATAATTATGCTTAATACTGCTATAACAATCATCGTTTCAATCACATTTGTATTTAACAGGGATATAGCAGATGCCAATATTTGAATAGAAGTCTTCATACCTTCGAACCCCCACATTAATAAAGACTCTATAATGAATATACTCATCCCCAATAAAGATAGCGCTAATGATAAAGATACTGATGCTATTATTTTAACAACAGCTAAAGTCTTTCTTCCGTTTTTCGTACATCTAAGAATATTATCCGAACCTGTTTGGTATTCCGTAGAAAAAATAGGAGCGCATATTACAGTTGTACAAAACAATAATAAAACAATCAATAAATCCTCGTATTCAATCGCGGCAAACGATATTCCATATGAATAATAAAACGGTTTATCTACTCTTAAATACATTTCATTTCCTTTTTTCTGAATGAAAGGATTATTCTTATATTCTAATTGCATGTCGTTCTCCATATGTTCTATACATGCATCATAAAACT